>ERZ1370068.1205-contig-111_pt1 | contig 42522 bp, 70 predicted proteins | sample MGYA00561227_ERZ1370068 | MGnify/ENA primary metagenome ERZ1370068 (study PRJEB38410, sample SAMEA6850437) | metagenome | study: Metagenomic assessment of the ecological functions of the soil: analysis of the soil microbiota associated with the... | reverse complement strand
TGCGCGGAGAGTCGATCACGACGATGATGGTGAAGACCGGCTTGCGCGACGGCACGAAGCCGACGAATGACGCGTTGTAATCCGATGTCGAGTAGTTGCCGTTCGACCAGCCTCGCGGCCGTTCCGGTCTTGCCGGCGATCGTGTACCCCGGAATCTGCGCCGCCGTCGCCGTTCCGCGCTCGACGACCTGCTCCATGATGGTCGTCAGTCTCCGCCGCGACGCTCTCGTTGATCGCGCGCCGGACCACCTTGCGCGGCACCGGAACGCGCCTGTCCGTCCTGACGACGGCGCGAACGACTCGGGGCTGGATGAGCTGCGCCGCCGTTCGCGACCGAGCTGACGGCCGCCGCCATCTGGAGCGGCGTGACGCCGACCTGGTATCCCATCGCCATCGACGCGAGCGCGCTGTCGTATCTGCTTGCGCGGATCCCAGACGATCCCGGCGACTCTCGCCGGGAAATCGGGCGACGAGGGACGGCCGAAGCCGAACCGGCGTGGCGTAGATGCCGAGCCGCTCGGGCCCGAGCCGCAACCCGACTCTTGATCGCGCCGACGTTGCTCGACTTGACGATCACGTCGGTGAACGACAGCGACGCCGTAGTCGTGCGTATCGTGCACGACGCGCGAGCCGAGACGGATCAGGCCGCCGCTGACGTCGATCTGATCGTCGGGCTGGATGACGTGCTGCTCCAGAGCGGCCGAGGCCGTGACGATCTTGAACGTCGATCCCGGCTCGTAGAGATCCTGGATTGCGCGATTGCGGCGCTCGCTCGTCCGGCGTCGTCGCGATACGCGTTCGGGTTGAACGTCGGCCAGTTGGCGAGCGCGAGGATCTCGCCGGTCGCACGGATCCATGATCACGGCGCGCGCCGCTCGCGGCGCGGTTCTCTGCGACGCCGCGCGCGCAGCTCGCGCTCGGCGATGTGCTGCAGGTACTGGTCGATCGTCAGCTCGAGCGTCGCGCCGGTGGTGGACGGCCGCTCGATCCGGCTGAACGCGTGACGCTTGCGCGTCGGTCTGGATCAGCACCGTGCCCGGCGTGTCCCTTGATCAGCGTTGTCGTAGGTGGCCTCGATGCCGGCGAGGCCTGTGTTGTCGATCCCGACGTAGCCGAGCAGGTGCGCGGCCAGCTCCTTGTTCGGATAGAAGCGGCGGTTCTCCTTCATGAACCCGACGCCTTCGAGCTGCAGGTCGGCGACGCGCGCCGCGCCTGATCGGGCGTCACCTGGCGGCCGAACGTAGACGAACGCGCGGCCCCGCGCGGATGCGATCGGCCAGCGCCTGTCGATCCGCCGGCGTGCAGTCGTCGAGCGCGCGCGCACAGGGCGCGCCGGCGGCCTGCGGCGATCGCCGATTTCGGTGGGGACCGCGTAGATCGAGTCGGCGTCCACGCTGTAGGCGAGCACGTGGCCGCGGCGATCGAGGATGTCGCCGCGCTTGGCCGGCGCGGCGACCGTCCGCAGCTGCTGCCGCTCGGCGCGCGACGGCAGGTCGGCGTGCGGCACGACCTGCAGGTAGACCAGACGCGCCTCGATGCGCCGCCGACCACGCAGGAACACGGCCGCGGCAACGACGAGCCGGCGCTTCAGCGTCGTGCGCCAGGCGTTGGCAGGCGTCTCGGCCACGTGAGTCCCGTTCCCTCTACCACGCGAGCGACGACGGACTCCGGCGGCGGCGCCGGTCGGTGTCACGCGCTCGATGACCGTTGCGTCGTCCGGGGCGGGCGACACCATTCCGAGACGCGCGATCGCGAGCCGCTCGATGCGCGCGCGGCGATCGCAGCGTGTCGATCTCGAGCCGCAGATGGCGGTTGATCTCGTCCTCGGCGGCGCGCTCCTTCTGCATCTGCTCGATGCGGTAGCCGTGGCGCAGCAGCTCGAAGTGCTGCCAGGCGGAGAAGAGGAGGACGGCGACCAGGAAGACGCCGACCGCCATCGACCGCCACATCTCGAGGTGCCGCTCGCGATCGACCTCGCGCACGATCGGGTTGTTGCGGACGTCCTTCTCGGATTGCGTATTCGAAATTCGCCGCTCATGACGTTCCTGCCCGCTCCTGTTCCGCCGCGCGAAGCTTGGCGCTGCGCGCGCGCGGGTTGCGTTCGACTTCGGCTTCGGCTCGGCACCATCGGCCGCTTCGTCGCGAATCCGTGAGACCGATCCTCCGTCCTGCAGCGACCGGAGCGTGTGCTTCACGATCCGGTCCTCCAGCGAAGTGGAACGTGATCACCGCCATCCGCCCGCCGCGTCCGCGAGCCGCCGCGCGCGTCGCCGAGAAACGTGTCGAGCCCGTCGAGCTCGCCGGTTCACCCAGATGCGAATCGCCTGAAACGTCCGCGTCGCCGGGTCGATCCGCGAGTACCCTTCTGCGCGGAATCGCGCGCCGCACGACGTCGGCGAGCTGACCCGGTCGTCTCGATCGCGCGCCCGCTGCCGCGCCGCGACAATCGCCCGCGCGATCCGTCGCGAGTGCCGCTCCTCGCCGAACTCGTAAATCACGATCGGCCAGCGTCCGCTCGTCCGCGTCGCGAATCGGCTCGGCGGCGGTCGGTCCCGTCGTCGTGTCCATCCGCATGTCCAGCGGCTCGTCCTGCCGGAAGCTGAACCCGCGGCCGGGCGAGTCGAGCTGCATCGACGACACGCCGAGATCCGCCAGCACGCCGTCGACCGTCGTGATGCCGCGCGCGTCGAGCACCGTCGTCGACACGGCGGTAGTCCGAGTGCACCAGCTCGACGCGATCGCCGAATCTGCACGCAGCGCCGTTCGCGCGTGCGCGAGCGCCGCCGGATCGCGGTCAAGCCCGATCAGCCGCGACGCGCCAGCCTCGAGCAGCGCGCGCGTGACCGCCGAGGCCGACCGTGCAGTCGACGAACATCGCCGCCCGCGACGGCGCGAGGTGTTCCAGCACCTCGGCGACCATGACGGGCTCGTCGACCAGGCTCATGGCTCAAGGCGCGCATGCATTGGCTCGCGCTGAGCCTGCGCTCCCATCAGATCCCGTGCTCCGACAGCTTGAAGCCGTCCTCGTCCGTCCACGGCTCGCGATGCAGCTTCTGCGCGAAGCGCTCTTCGTTCCAGACCTCCGAGGTAATCGATGCGGCCGAACACGCGAACATCGCCGACGATGGATGCGCTGTCGCGCAGCAGCTGCGGGACGACGATGCGGCCCTGGCCGTCGAGCTCGCTCGTCTGGCCGAAGTAGTTGACGCGGTCGAGAAACTTGAGCCGCGACGGGTGATTGCCCGGCATCTTCGAGAGCTTCTGCTCGACTCTCGAGCCACGACGGGCATCGGATAAATGCGCACGGATTCGCCCGTCACGCTCGTGACGAAGACGTCCGGGCCCTGCTGGTCCTGAATGACCGCCGCGGAACATCGTCGGGACCTTCAGCCGGCCCTTGTCGTCGATTCGCGTCTGGGCGCTGCCTCGTAGGCCTTGTTGCTCCACTTTCGTCCACAAAAATCCACTCGGATAGTAAGACCTGAGGCCATTGCCTGTCAAGCTGCAAACCAGTTCATATAATTTGGGTTACGCTAAATTTTCGCCACTGACTTTCGATTGACGACGCCGGGATTCGGCGCTGACCTGCGGGGTCAGACTCGGTATGAGTCGCCCGAGTCGGACCCTGATGACAGCGGCGACTCAACTTCGCGTGCTAGGCTGACGATTCATGCTTCGCGCGGCGTCTGATCGGCCTTCCTTCCAGCGGAAAGACCACCCTGTTTCAGCTGATGACCAGCATTCACGACGCGCCGCGCGGCAAGGGCGACGTGAACATCGGCATCTCGAAGGTGCCCGACGACGCGGCTCGATCGTGCTGACGGCGATGTACAACCCGACGCAAGCGCGTGCCCGCGACCGTCGAGTTCACCGACATCGCCGCGCCGCGCGCGACGCGGCGCGCAGGCGCTCGTCGATGTCGCGCGGCTACAAGAACGCCGACGCGCTCGTGCACGTCGTCCGCGCGTTTCGCGACGCCGTCGGTGCCGCACCCGTCCGGCTCGATCGATCCGGCGCGCGACGCGCAGGCGATGGAGGACGAGCTGATCCTCGCGGACCTCGGCGTGGCCGAGCGGCGGCTCGAGCGCATCGAGAAGGATCTGAAGAAGGGCACGATCGACGGAGCTCGAACACGGAGCGCGATCTCGTGCAGCGGTGCAAGGACGCGCTCGAAGACGGCACGCCGCTGCGCGCGCTCGCAGCTCGCCGGCGACGATCTGCAAGCGGCTGCGCGGCTTCCAGTTCCTCTCGGCCAAGCCGCTGCTGCTCGTGATCAACCTCGACGAAGCCGACGTCGCCGACGTCGGCGCCGAGCGTCGACGCGCCGCCGCGAAGACCGGGCTGACGGCGTTCCTCGCCGCGCGCCGCGACGCGGGCGGTCGCGCTGTGCGCGAAGATCGAGCTCGAGATCGTCGCAGCTCGAGCGGCCGACGCCGCGGCGTTCCTCGCGGATCTCGGCCTGACCGAGTCGGGCCTCGACCGCGTGATCCGCACGAGCTACGACCTGCTCGGCTACATTTCGTTCTTCACCGTCGGCGAGGACGAGTGCCGCGCCTGGTCGATCGCGCGCGGGACGCCGGCGCAGCTCGCCGCCGGCGAGATTCACAGCGACATCTCAGCGCGGCTTCATCCGCGCCGAAGTCGTCGCCTACGATGCGCTCATCGCGCCGCGGCTCGATGGCCGCGTGCCGCGAGCACGGCGAGGTGCGCCTCGAAGGCAAGGAATACGTCGTCCAGGACGGCGATATCATCAACTTCCGCCACGCGACCTGAGTGCAGATCGCTCCGCATCACTGATCCTCGAGGCGCAGGTGCCGTTCGTGCACGGCAGGGCCGAGATTCTCGTGCGCGAGCTCGCCGGCCGCGCTCGATCGCGCGCGGCCACGACGCGCAGATCGTGTCGGTTGCCGTTCACGCGGATCATCCGAAGGACGAGCTGTTCGCGCGGCGCCGAGGCGTGGCGGCTGCTCGACGTGACGAGCGTGCGGCGGCGACGCGACGTCGATCTCGTCATCGCCGACGAAGTTCCCGACCTACTTCGCGCGGCATCCGCGAAAGGTCGCTGTGGCTGGTGCACCAGCACCGCGCCGCGTACGAACTGTGCGGCACCAGGTTCAGCGACTTCGCGCATTCGTGCACGCGACGTGGCGCTCCGGCGCCGGCTCGATCGAGACCGACACCCGGATGCTGCGCGAGTGCGTCGGTCACTTCACGATCGCCAGGACGGTGTCCGATCGGCTGCTGAAATACAACGCGCATCGAATCCGAGGCGCGCTACAATCCGCCGAAGCTCGCGGAGCCGCCTGCACGCGGCGGCCCGTATGGCGACTACGTGCTCGACGGTGACGCGCCTGAAGCACGTCAAGCGCGTGGACCTCGCGATCGACGCGCTTCGAGAAAGTGGCGTCACCGGTGCGTCTCGTGATCGCCGGGGACGGCTCCGCGCGTCACGAGCGTTGAGCGAGCACATCGAGCGCCGCGGCCTGCGCGATCGGCGTGACGCTGCTCGGCCGCGTGGACGACGACCAGCTGATCGAGCTGTACTGCCGAATGCCGCGCCGTGCTGCTTCGCCCCGCACAGGAAGACTACGGATACCGTGACGCTCGAATCGTTCCTCGTCGCGCAAACCGGTGATCACCGCGCTCGATTCGGGCGGCACGCTGAGTTCGTGACCGACGGCGTCAACGGCTACGTCTGCGACCCGACACCCCGACGCGCTGTCCGCCGCGGTCGAATCGCCTCGCGGCAGACCCGGCGCTGCGCCGCGAGCTCGGTCGACCGCGGCTACGAAGTCGCGCAGGACATCAGCTGGGATCACGTGGTTGAACGGCTCGTCGGAGCAGCGCAGGCCGCCGAAAGGGTCGGAGCAAGCGCGTGAGCGCACCGCCTTCGCCGCTGGAAGCGGGCGGCAGCGAGCGTATCGCCGACGCGCGCGCAGGAATCGAGGCGCTCGAGGCGGATTCTGGTCGCCGAAGCACGCGTGCCGTTTGCCCGCGACGGCGCCGGAGCTGCACGCGCACACGCACTGGTCGCCGAGTTGCGCGGGCGGGACACGATGCCGAGAGCGTCGCGCTCCCGCTTCACGCGCACACAAGACCGAGCTGCTCGATCAGGCCTGCGCGTGGCGGATGCTCGAACCTGTCGAGCAGCAACGCGCCGGCCCGATCGATCTGCTGATCGCGACGAGGTTTCCGACCTGGTTCGCCCGTCATCCGCGCAAGGTCGCCTGGGTGATCGCATCAGCATCGCCCGGCGCACGAGCTCTATGGAACCGAGCACAGCGATTTCACCGGACAGCGACGATGACAGGCGCCTGCGGCAGCAGATCATCGATACTCGATTCACGGATGCTTGGCGAATGCGAGCGGATCGTCACGAACGCGCAGAACACCGCCGATCGCCTGCAGCGGTTCAACGGCATGGCGTCGCGCGCCCGTTGTATCATCCGCCGCCGATTGCCGGTCGGCTTCGCGGAGGCGCCTATGGCGACTACGTGCTGGTCGTCGTCGCGCCTCGAACCGCTGAAGCGCGTGGAGCTCGCCATCCGCGCGATGGCGCACGTCGCCTGCGCCGCTTCGACCTGATCGTCGTCGGCGAGGGTCTGCGAGCGCGCCGCGCTCGAGCGTGAAGCCGCACAATAGCGGCGCCGGCGAACCGGATCGACATTCGCGGGCGCGGTCTGGGGCGACGCGGTCGCGGATCTCTATGCAGACGCGCTGGCCGTGGTCTACGCGCCGTTCGACGAAGACTATGGATACGTCGACGCTGGAGGCGTTTCTGGCGTCCAAGCCGGTAATCACGGCGACCGATTCCGGGCGGCACGCTCGAGTTCGTGCGTCGACGGGATCGAACGGGTTCGTCTGCGCGACCGGACGCACGCGCCGCTTGCCGCCGCGATCAACCGCCTCGCCGCCGATCGGTCGCTGGCCGAACGCCTCGGCCGCGCCGGCCAGTCGCTCGTGGCACAGACGATTGGCTGGGACGGCGTCATCGAGCAGCTCGTTGGCTGACCGCTCCACCGTCTCGATCGTGATACCCGCGATGAACGAAGCGCGACGCCATCGGCAGCGTCGTGTCGCAGCTGCGCGGCGCGGCTCGCGTGGCGCGAAGATCATCGTCGTTGATGACGGCTCCGCCGACGACACAGCGGCACTGCGCGCGTGAGGCAGGCGCGTGCGTCATCCGGCATCCGTACAACAAGGGCAACGGCGCGGCGGTGAAGAGCGGCATCCGTCAGGCCAGCGGCGAGTTCGTGCTGATCATCGACGCGGACGGTCAGCATCCGCCGGAGGACGCGCAACGCATCGTGGCGCGGCTCGGCGAGCACGACCTCGTGATCGGCGCGCGCGCCGCGACCACCCAGGCAACCACCGCGCGCCGCGCCGGCAACGCGCGTGCTGAATGGGCTTGCGAGCTACCTGACCAGCCGGCCGATCCCGGATCTGACCGTCGGGCTTCAGGGGCGCGCGCACGGAGTGCCTCCGCGAATTCGTCCACCTGCTCCCGAACGGCTTCTCGACGCCAACGACGACGACGCTGGCGTTCATCAAGGCGGGCTACAACGTCGCGTTCGAGCCGGTCCACGCGCGTCAGCGCAGCCGGGCGCTCGAAGATCCGCTTCGCGCACGACGGCGCGAGGTTCCTGCTGATTCTCCTCAAGATCGTGACGCTCTTCAGTCCCCTGCGCATCTTCCTGCCTGTCAGCGCGTTCTCGTTCTCTGCCGGCGCGATATACGGATTCTGGAACATCGCGACGACCGGCAAGATTCCGAACGGCGCGGTGGTGCTGATTCTCTTCGCGGTCATCGTCTTCCTCGTCGGGCTTCGTCTCCGAACAGATCACGTCGCTGCGATTCGAAGGCCCCACGAAATAGCGCGATGCGGCCGCTGGTCATCGTCCCGACCTACAACGAGCGCGACAACCTTCCGGCTCTGCTCGAGCAGCTCCTGATGGCTCGATGGCCTGCGGATCCTCGTCGTCGACGATTCGTCTCCCGGACGGGACCGGGCGGCGTCGCCGACGAGCATGCGGCGGCGAATCGATCGCGCGTGCAGGTGCTGCACCGAACCGGCAAGCGCGGCCTCGGGCGCTCGTACATCGACGGGATGCACGTGGCGCTGCGCACCGATGCCACGCACATCCTGCCAGATGGACGCGGATCTGTCGCACAACCCGGCGGACGTCCCGCGGCTGATTGCCGCAGACGGAGCAGGCCGAGTTCGCGATCGGCTCGCGATACGTGCCGGGCGGACGCATCGAGAACTGGCCCGCTCGGCGCCGGACTGCTCAGCGCGTTCGCGAACCGCTACATCCGGGCGATCACCAACCTCACGATTCGCGATTGCACGAGCGGGTTCCGCTGCTGGCGGCGCGAAGCGCTCGAACAGCTTCCGCTCGCCTCGATCCGCTCCGACGGCTATGCATTCATCGTCGAGCTCGCGTGGGAGGCGTCGAAGGCCGGATTCAGGTGCGGCGAGGTCCCGATCACGCTTCGTCGAGCGGCGACAGGGGGCGTCGAAGCTCTCAGCCAGGGTGATTGTGGAATCCGCGATACTACCCTGGCGTCTGGTGGCGCGTCCAAAATAGGCACGCTCGGTTCTTGCCCGCAAGCTGTTCCCGTGGGTACGGTTTAACGCTTCAATGCCAGACGACCGCTCGACACGCCCTGTCGGGCTCAGCATGTTCTTCCCGCGTACAACGACGGCGGGACCATCGCGAGCCTCGTGATCCTCGCGGTGCAGGTCGCCGGCCGGCTGACGCCCGACTTCGAGGTCATCGTCGTCAACGACGGCAGCACCGATCCCACCAGGGAGATCCTCGACGAGCTTGCGCGCACATATCCCGCGCGTGCGCGTCATTCACCACTCGCGCAATCGCGGATACGGTGCCGCGCTGCGCACGGGCTTCGCGGCGGCGACCAAGGATCTGATTGCGCATACCGACGGCGATGCGCAATACGATCCCGCGGAGCTCGAGGTGCTGTGGAACAGGCTGACGCCCGACGCCGACATGGTGAACGGCTACAAGATCCGTCGCTCGGATCCCTGGCATCGCATCGTGATCGGACGCCTCTACCACCACACCGTGAAGCTGCTGTTCCGGCCTGCGCGTGCGCGACGTCGACTGCGATTTCCGTCTGATGCGGCGGGAGATCTTCAATCGCGTGAAGCTGGAGAAAGATACCGGCGTCATCTGTCTGGAGATGATGCGCAAGATCCAGGACGCCGGCTTCCGCGTCGTCGAAGTCCCGGTGCACCACTATCACCGGCTCCACGGCCGCTCGCAGTTCTTCAACTTCAAGCGGGTGTTCTGGACGGGCATCGACGTGCATGAGGCTGTGGGTGAAGCTCGTGGTGCTGGGACGCGGCCGCACGAGCACGCCGGTGCTGTTCCGGAATCCCACCATCAGCGGCGTCGTCCCGCCTGAATCCACCAAGCCGTGACCGCGTATCGCGAGTTCTATCGCGATCGGCCGCGTGCTGATCACGGGCGGCCTCGGCTTCATCGGCAGCAACCTCGCCCGCCAGCTCGTCGCGCTCGGCGCGCGCGTGCTGATCGTCGACTCGCTCATTCCCGATTACGGCGGCAACCTGTTCAACATCAGCGGCATCGAGGATCGCGTCCGCGTCAACATCGCCGACATCCGGCAGCAGAGCACGATGAACTATCTCGTGCGCGGACACGACGTGATCTTCAACCTGGCCGGGCAGGTCAGCCACATCGACAGCATGCAGGATCCGTACATCGATCTCGACATCAACTGCCGCAGCCAGTTGTGCGCTGCTCGAAGCGTGCCGTCGCAACAACGCCTCCGTCAAAGGTGGTGTTCGCCGGCACGCGGCAGATCTACGGGCGCGCCGACGCGCTTCCAGTCACCGAAGCATCATCTCGTGCGGCCGACCGACGTCAACGGGATCAACAAGGCGGCAGGCGAGTACTACCATCTCGTCTACAACAACGTGTTCGGCATCCGCGCGTGCTCGCTGCGCCTGACGAACGTGTACGGCCTCGGCAGCTCATCAAAGCACAATCGTCAGGGCTTCATCGGGTGGTTCATCACGGCTTGCGCTCGAGAACCGTGAGATTCAGATCTTCGGCGACGGCACGCAGCTTCGCGACTTCGTCTACGTCGACGACGCCGTCGACGCGTTCCTGCGGGCGGGCGCCGACGATGCGTCGAACGGCGAGGTGTTCAACGTCGGCGGGATGGAGCCGATCACGGCACCGCGACCTCGTCGAGCTGATGATCCGCACCGCGGGCTCGGGCCGCTTCCGTTGCGTCGCGTGGCCGCCCGACAAGAAGGCGATCGACATCGGCGACTTCTACGCGGACTCGTCGAAGATCCGCTCGACGCTCGGCTGGCAGCCGGTGACTCCAGTTGGCCGACGGGCTCCGCCGCACGTTCGAGTTCTACCGCGCCCACCTCGACCAGTACGTTCCCGCGACTGGAGCCAACAGGTCGCGACCCTGTGACGCCGCGAACGCATCCCCTTCATCGATCTGCGTCCCGGTGATGACGGCGCCGCGGTGCGCGCCGCGATCGATCGCGTCATCGCTCGCGGATGGTTCGTGCTCGGTCCGGAAGTCGAGGCCTTCGAGGCTGAGTTCGCGTCGGCAAGCGGCGCGGCCCACGCCGTCGGCGTCGGGCACGGAACCGATGCGATAGCGCTGATGCTCCGGGCGATGAATGTCAACCGGGGAGACGAAGTGATCGTGCCCGCGCTGACCGCCGCATACACGGCTCTGGCCGTGCTGCTTGCCGGCGCGACGCCGGTGTTTGCCGGACATCGATCCCGAGCGGCTCACCCTGGATCCCGGCGCATGCGAAGCGGCGGTCACGTCGCGGACCGTTGCAATCGTCCCGGTGCACCTGTACGGCCAGCCTGCGGACATGCGAGCGCTTCAGTCGATCGCGCAGCGCCGATCGCTGGCGATGATTGAAGACTGCTGCCAGGCGCATCTCGCCACGTGCGACGACATTCCCGTCGGCACGCGCGGCGCGGGCGGCGCGTTCAGCTTTACCCAACGAAGAATCTCGCCGCGCTCGGCGACGGCGGCGCGATTCTGACCAACGACGCGTCGATTGGCCCAACGCCTTCGCCGCCTGCGGAACGGCGGGCAGATCGATCGCTACGTCCATCTCGAGGCGGGCGACAACAGCCGGCTCGACGATCTGCAGGCAGCCGTGTTGCGCGCGCGCTTCCACTCCTGTCCGGACTGGACGACGCCGGCGGCGTTCTCTGGCCGCCGCGTATCGGCGGGCCTTGCCCGACAACGTGCGTCCGCTGCGCGAGCACGACACCGGGCACGTGTATCACCTGTTCGTCGTGCGGTCGCCGACCGCGATGCGCTTCAGGCGCACCTCCGCGCGTCGGGCGTCGACACGTTGATTCACTATCCGGTGCCGCTTCCCAGCCAGCCGGCGTTCGCCGGCATCGCGCGCGGGGACTGCCCGGTCGCTGCACGGCTGGCGCGGGAGATCCTGTCGTTGCCGCTCCACTCCCGGCTGACCGACGCCGATGTGGCGCGGGTGTCCGCCGCGATCGGCGCATTCCAGAAGAGGACGTATCCTCGCGTGAAAGCCCTCATCACCGGAGGCGCAGGCTTCATCGGATCACACCTTGCGGACCGTCTCCTCGAGGACGGACACGAGGTGATGGTCCTCGACAACCTCTCGACCGGCTCGATCGACAACATCGCGCATCTCAAGAGCCGGACGCGGCTTCTCGATACACGATCGACTCGGTGACCAACGAGCCGCTGCTGGCCGAGCTGATCGACCGCAGCGACGTCGTCTTCCACCTCGCTGCCGCCGTCGGCGTGAAGCTGATCGTCGAGCAGCCGGTGCACACCGATCGAGACCAACGTCCACGGCACCGAGGTGCGTGCTCAAGCACGCGAACAAGAAGAAGAAGCTGGTCGTTCATCGCGTCGACGTCGGAGGTGTACGGCAAGAGCACCGACGTCCCGTTCCGCGAGGCCGCCGACCTGCGTGCTGGGCGCCGACCGCCAAAGCACCGCTGGGCGTACGCGTGCAGCAAGCTGATCGACGAGTTCCTCGCGCTCGCGTACTGGAAAGAGAAGCAGCTGCCGGTCGTCATCGTGCGGCTGTTCAACACCGTCGGCCCGCGACAGACCGGGCAGTACGGGATGGTGCTGCCGACGTTCGTCCGGCAGGCGCTCGCCGGACAGCCGATCACCGTGTTCGGCGACGGCACGCAGTCGCGCAGCTTCACCTACGTCGGCGACGTCGTCGAGGCGCTCGTCCGCCTCGCCGCATGAACGCGCGCGCCGTCGGGCGAGGTCTTCAACATCGGCAATATGGGCGAGGTCACGATCAGCGACCTGGCCGAACGTGTGAAAGCAGATGACTGGCAGTTGCTCGCCAATCCAGTACGTTCCATACGACCAGGCCTACGAGGCCGGCTTCGAGGACATGCCGCGCCGGGTGCCGGACATCACGAAGATTCGCGATTTCGTGGGGTACGAGCCGAAGGTGAAGCTCGACGATATCATCCGGAGCGTCATCGAACACATGCGCGCAAATTAGCACGGGGAGACCAGAATGAAGGTTCCTGTGCGATACCGCGTTCTCGCCGTTCTCGCTCGCGCTCATCGGCTGTGCGGCGCTCGTGCGCGCGCAGCAGCCGCTGCGACTGCAGATTGCGCGGCGGTCGCGTGACGCTGCATGCGGCAGAACGTGCCCGTCCGGACGATCCTCGCGGAGTGGGCACGACTGGGTGGCGCGACGGTCATCAACGGCGATCGAGTCGCGGGTGTCGCCTGCTCACGCTCGACCTCGAAGGCGCGCCCGGAACGCGAGGCGCTCGACATCATCCTGCGCGGCGTCAGCGGATACATGCTGGCCGCGAGGGAGCCAGGCGGGGCCGGCGCGTCGATGTTCGATCGCATCATGATTCTTCCGACGAGCGCCGCGCCGCGCAACCCGCCCGCGTCGCTGCTGCGCCGATCTTCTCGAATGCGCCGAACGGGATCGTGCGGCCGATTCAACCACGTCCTCCGATTGACGATCAGGAGCCGGACGACACGGGCGCTACCCAGGTGACGACGATGGCATCCAGATTCCGCGACCGGTGGCGATCCCGCGACCGGCGCCGAACCCCGTCGGGACGCCGGTCTTTCCGCCGGTGCCGATCGTCACGATCGGACGATGACGCCCGGCACAGATCGCGACGCCGCCCGGCGTGGTCGTCACGCCTGACGAATCCGTTCGGGGTGCCACCCGGCTCCTCGCTGAGACCGGGTGTGGTTACGCCCGCGCCGCCGGCACAGGTGCCTCCGCGTACGTAACGGGCCTGAAAACTGACGCTGCGGATCCCGCGATCACGCGACCTCGCCCGGTCCAAAAGAACCCGACCTGCTTGGTCATAAAATAGCGATCTCGTGTCCGAAATCGATCGGTTCCGGCCTGACGACCGCCGCGGCGTCGATACGCTCTATCGCCGCGACGCACGGCGCCGACGCCGCGAATGCCCATCGCCTCCGCTGGGACTGGCAGCATCGCCGCAATCCGCTACAACCAGACGGGGCAGCCGGAGATCTGGGTCGCGCGCGAAGGGCCGACGATCGTTGCCCACTACACCGACGCTTCCGGTCCGTCGTCTCGATCAAGGGCATCGAGGTCGAGGGCGCGTGGGGCAGCGACGCGATGGTCGCGCCCGAGCGGCGAGCGGCAGGGACTCGGCGAGGCGCTCGTTCGCACGTGGGATCGCAACAGCGGCGCCGTGCTCGCGCTTGGGCGCCGCAACGGACAGCCGCACAGCTGCTCGATCGGCTGCACTGGCCTGACGCGCACATCGTGCCCTGCCTCGTGAAGCCGCTGACGCGGCGCGCCGATGCGGCTGCCGCAGTGGCCCGCGCCCATCAACCGTCTCGTCTCCGCGCTCGACCTGGCCAGTCGTCCACGTCGTGTCGCGGTCGCGGCCGCTGCGGGCGGAATGCGAGCCGATCCGCCGTTTCGATTCCTCCTTCACGGCGCTGTGGGAACGCCTCGCGCCAAAGTTCGACCTCGCCGTGCGCCGCGACGCCGTCGTATCTCAACTGGCGCTACATCGAGCCGCCGCATGTGCGCTACTCGGTCGTCGCGCTTGAAGCGGCACGGCGAGGTCCATGGCTACGCGGTCTACCGCCACCGCCATGAACCGCTCGGCCGCGTGACGCTGCTCGTCGACTTGCTGGCCGATCCGGACGACGTCGCGGGGCTGAAGACGCTGCTGCGCTGGGTCGATCGCGCGGCGCGCGCGGAGGATGCGGACAAGGTCCGGCGCTACGCGATGAACGGCGCGTTCCGTCGCGCGCTGCAGCGCAACGGGTACTTCGCGCGTGAAGTCGACGCTCGAAGTCAGCGTGAAGGTGAACGCCGTGCAGGTGCCCGAACGGCTTCTACGACGAGACCGGGCAAGTGGCACATCACGTACGGCGACTCAGACCAGGATCAGTGCTGACGACCATGATCCTGCGCGATCAGGTAAACGCCGACATTTGCCTCGGCGATGAAGGCCAAGGACGCCGCCCGTCTGTCAGCGCTGCGGATGCTGAAGGCCGCGATCATGAACAAGGGTGTCGAGAAGGGGCGCGATCTCGACGATGCGGAAGTGCTGCAGGTCGTCGTCGACGCTCGTCAAGCAGCGGCGCGACTCGATCGAGCAGTTCTCCGAACGCCGGCCGCGCCGATCTCGTCGACAAGGAGACCGCTGAAATCACCGTCCTCGAGCAGTACCTGCCGCCGGCGGCGTCGGCCGAGGAGATCGAGGCCGCCGTCGCTCGAGGCAATCGCCGAGACCGGCGCCAGCTCGCCGAAGGACATGGGCAAGGTGATGAAGGCCGTGATGCCGCGCCTCGCGGGCAAGAATGCGGATGGGCGCGCCGTGAACGAGGCGGTCCGCCGCAAGCTTGGCGCCTGAGCTCTCCTCCTCCTCCGCCATACGCGCTCGCGCGCTCCGCCGCGTCGGCCGGCGCCGCCACGATGACCAGCCGCATCCTCGGCGCTGGTCCGCGACCAGGTGCTCGCGTCGATGTTCGGCGCCGGGCAATGCGATGGACGCGTTCAACGTCGCGCTTCCGGATCCCCAATCTTGTCCGCGACCTGTTTGCCGAAGGCGCGATGAGCGCGGCATTCGTGCCGGCGTTCATGCGGCAGCTGACGACGGCGGAAAGCAGCCGGCGTGGCGGCTGGGCAACAACGTCATCAACGCGCTCGCTCGCTCGTCACGGGCGTCGTGGTCGTCCTCGGGCATCGTGTTCGCGCGGCCGCTGGTCGGCAGCCTTCGCGGCGACGACTACGCGAGCGTGCCGGGCAAGCTCGAGCTCACGGTGCTGTTGACGCGCATCATGCTGCCGTTCCTGACGCTCGGTGGCGCATCGCTGCGGCGTTGATGGGCATGCTGAACTCGCTGCACCACTTCTTCATTCCCGCGCTCGCGCCGGCGATGTTCAACGTGGCCACCGATCGTCGTGCGCGTTGACACTGGTGCCGGTCATGCCGCGCGCTCGGGCTGCGCCGCCGATCACCGGCGATCGCCATCGGCACGCTCGTCGGCGGCCTCGCGCAGTTGCTCGCTGCAGTGGCCCCTGCTGCGCCGCGAGGGGTTCAGGTATCGCGCCGTGCTCGACTTGGAGGGAGCGAAGGGACTGCGCCGGATGCTGCTGCTGATGGGACCGGGGACGATCGGGCTCGCGCGCGACGCAGGTGAACGTCTTCGTCAACACGCTGCTCGCCACCGGCGAAGGGACCGGCGCGGTGTCGTGGCTCGAACTATGCGTTCCGGCTGATGTATCTGCCGATCGGGCTTGTTCGGCGTCTCGATCGCCACCGCAACGCGTGCCGGCGGTGTCGCGCCACACGCGCACGGTCAGATCAACGTCGCGGTGCGCGGCACGCTGGCCGACGGACTGTCGCTGATGCTCGTGATGAACGTGCCCGCGACGGTCGGACTCATCGTTGCTCGCCACCCCGATCGTCCGGGTGATCTTCGAACGCCGCGCATTTCTGCCGTCGGATACCGCGGCGACTGCGGCGGCACTTGCAGTTCTACGCGGTCGGGCTGCTCGGCTACTCCATCGTCCGGATCGCGTCACCAGCGTTTTACGCGCTCGGCGACAGCCGGACGCCGGTGAAAGTCAGCATCGCCGCAGTCATCGTCAAATGCCGGCCTGAACCTCGCGCTGGTTCGAGTGCTCGGATATCGCGGCCTGGCCCTCGGGACGTCCGATTGCGGCGCTTGTTCAACGCGGGCGCGCTGATCTGGTTCCTGCATCGCCGTCTCGATGGGCTGGACGACCGGCGTGTGCTCAGCTCGTTCGCGAGGATAATAGTTGCTTCCCTGGTGATGGGAACGGCGGCGGTTGCGATCGACCGCGCACTGATCGGCGTGGATTCCCGGCAGCGCGTTCGTTGACCAGGCCGCGCGTCTGTTCGTCACAATACTGTCGGCGCTGACTGGTGCTGGCGCTGGCAGCCACGTGTTGAGAATTCGCGAATTCCGGGAAGGCCTGGTGCTCATCGCGAAGCGCGGCGGTCGCGAATCTCTCTAGATGATGGGTTTTTGCCGAGGCATGGAAGTTGCTCAGCAGCGCCCAGTTGTAACAGACTGATCTGAAATGCGGTCCCGCTATCCTTCCTCGTCGACGCTCGCATATTCGTTCGGCCCCGGTCCGTGGACGCCGGTGATCAAAGGTCTGATCATCGCAAACGTCGTCATGTACGTGGTCTCGCGACTCGTTCCGACAATCGCGTCTGAATTTGGGGTTGGTCCCGGCAACAGGTCATCACGCAGCTGCGTGTATGGCAACTGTTCACGTATATGTTTCTGCACGGCGGTGTCTTCCACCTCCTGTTCAACATGCTCGGGCTTTGGATGTTCGGCGTCGAGCTGGAGAGGAATGGGGCAGCCGGTACTTCGCGAAGTTCTATGCGGTCTGCGGAGTCGGCGCCGGGATTACACAGGTCGTCGCGTCGTTCCTGCCAGTGCCGCTTTTTGAGCAGTTCTACTACGCTCAGACGATCGGCGCGTCGGGCGCCGATTTTTGGCGTCCTGCTCGCCTACGGGCTGTAAGCTCCCGAACCGGCCGATCTTGATGTATTTCATCTTTCCGGTTCCGGCAGAAATACTTCGTCGCCATCATGGGCGGCATCTCGCTGCTGTCGGCGATCGACGGGGCGGGGAGGTGTCGCGCATGTCGCCCATCTCGGCGGACTGCTCGCCGGGTATCTCTACCTGAAGGGGCGGCCGCATCCATCTCCTCTCGGAGGTCAAGTACCCGCTACCTGAAGTGGCGCATCAACCGGATGCGCCGCAAGTTCGGCGTCTACTCGTCAGGCGGGCGGGCAGACGACGCTCGATCGGCGGGTGCATTAGCGTCAGGGGCACAAAGACGTACAACCACGAAGAGCACGAAGCGCACGAAGGTAAGAACTGCGTACCTTCGTGTCCTTCGTGGTTCGCACCCCCGTGCCTTTGTGGCTAGCGTGACGCGCTGAACGGCAGCCGCGATCCGGTTCATCAGCCAGCGCCAGCAACCCACCCAGCACCGGCAGGCCCGTGCCATCTCTCAGAAACGCCGGAGACCAGAACGCGCTCGTCGCGAAATGGAAGTTCAGCACCATCAGGAACGCAGCGATCGCCGCCATGCGCGTCCAGAAACCGACGATCAACGCGATGCCGGCGCAGAATTCGCCGATCGGAACGAGACGCGCGAATAAGGGCGCGCCGGGGATGCGAGACGGTCTCCAGATACCAGCGCACGCTGGGCGTGGCGTTCGGCAGCCACTGCTGGAACCGCTGCAGCAGGATGCCGCTGTCGGTCAGCCACGCGATCTTGGTGAAACTCATCGCGACGAAGAAGACGCCGAGCATCACGGCTGGGATGCGAAGGCCGAAGCCGCCTGGTCGCGCGCGGGGCGGCCGCGCGCCTTCGCCTGCGTGGCCATCACAAATTGCGCTTCGTCGGCGGCCATCCACCCACTCGGCTCGAATCGGGCTGAACACGTCGAGCTCCAGCGTATCCTCGAGCGCCTCGGACTGGTGCGGCACCCGCGACGGAATGTGCAGCACCTCGCCCTCGCGCACGATGATCTCCTCGCCGTCGATGAGAAACCGCAGCGCGCCCTGGAGGATGTAGGTCATCTGCTCGCTCTCGTGGGCGTGCATCGGCACGAGCGCGCCGCGCTTGAGATAGATCTGGGCCAGCATCTCGCGCTCGCCGGCGACGATCTTGCGGCGAGATCATCTCCGTGACTTTCTCGAGGGCGATTTCGTCCCATCGGTGGATGCGGATCCGGGCGAGGCATGCGACGGCGCCACGAGTGTGCCATAATTTTTCGGCCATGAGGGCTCGACCCTCGCCAACGGCGCGGAGACGCGCGCCCAGGGGGCGGCGAAATCGCGGAAGCGCACGACGGACTGACCCGCGATGATTTACTCGTCCGCCTACCGGCTCATGCTCCTGTCGCGGAAGATCGACGACAAGGAGATACAGCTCAAGAATCAGAGCCAGGCGTTCTTCCAGATCAGCGGCGCCGGCCACGAAGCCGTGCTCGTCGCCGCGGGCAGGCACCTGCGCGCCGGGCCACGACTGGTTTCTCACCTACTATCGCGACCGCGCGCTCGGCGCTGACGCTGGGCGTCACGCCGCTGCGAGATGCTGCTCGGATCGGTCGGCGCGAGAGACGATCCCGTCATCGGGCGGACGGCAGATGCCGTCGCACTGGTCGAATCCGCGCGCTGCAGCATCCCGTCGGCAGAGCAGCGCCGTCGCCACGCAGTGCCTCCACGGGATCGGCATCGCCGAAGCGGGACGCCTCTACGAGCGCGTCGACGCGATCCCCGATCGCCTCGCGAAGTTTCACGCCGACGAGGTCACGCTCATCACCATCGGCGAAGGCTCGACCAGCGAAGGCGAATTCTGGGAGTCGCTGAACACGCGCGTGCGTGCGCAGCCTGCCGGTGCTGTATCTCGTCGAGGACAACGGCTACGCGATCTCCACGCCGGTCGGAAGTGCAGACGCCCGGCGGCGATTTCTCGCGCGTCGTCGAGCACTTCCCGGGGCTGCGAGGTATTCCGCTGCGACGGCACCGACTACGTCGCCGAGCTACCGCACGATGCGGGACGCGGTGGCGCACGTGCGTCAGCGCAAGGGACCTGCGCTCGTGCACGCCACAGGTGGTTCGTCCGCTACTCGCATTCGCTCTCCGACGACGAGAAGCTGTACAAGACGCCCGAGGAGCGTGAGGCCGAAGCGCGGCCGCGATCCGCTGCCACGCATGCGGCAGCTGCTCGTCTCGGAAGGACTCGCCTCGGACTGAGGAGCTGGCCGAGATGCTCGCGGGCGTCGAGCGCGAGGTCAACGACGGCCGCGCAGGAAGCGCTGCCGCGCCGAAGCCCGAACCCGAGACCGCCGCGCGCTTCGTCTTCTCGCCGACCGTCGATCCGACATCGTCCGCGTTTTCAACCGAGCCGGCAGCCGAGGGCGCGCCGCGACACGATGGTGGCCGCGATCAACGCGACGCTGCGCGACGAGATGGCGCGCAACGCGCGCATCGTCGTCTTCGGCGCAGGACGTGGCGGACGCGAGCCGCGACGCGGCGCTCGGCGAGGTGCCGGGCAAGGGCGGCGTCTTCAAGGTCACGCACGGCCTGCAGAAGCTGTACGGCAGCGAGCGCGTCTTCAATTCGCCGCTCGCCGAGGCGAACATCATCGGCCGCGCCGTCGGCATGGCGCTGCGCGGCCTGAAGCCGGTCGTCGAGATCCAGTTCTTCGACTACATCTGGCCCGGCGTGCATGCAGACTGCGCGACGAGCTGGCCATGATGCGCTACCGGTCGGACAACCGCTGGACGTGCCCGATGGTGATCCGCGTGCCGATCGGCGGCTACCTCGCGGCGGCGCGCCGTATCACAGCCAGTCGGGCGTCGGCATCTTCGCGCACTGCCCGGGCATACGCATCGTCTTCCCGTCGAACGCGCGCGATGCGGCGGGCCTGCTGCGCACGGCGATCCGCTGCGACGATCCGGTGCTGTTCCTCGAGCACAAGCATCTCTACCGCCAGACCTACAACAAGGCTGAGTACTCCCGGCCCGACTACATGGTGCCGTTCGGCAAGGCGTCGCGTCGTGCGCGAAGGGCACCGACGTCGTCGTGTTCACATGGGGCGCGCTCGTGCAGCGATCGCTCGCTCGCCGCCCAGCAGGCCGAGAAGGACGGCGATCAGCGTCGCCGTTGTCGATCTCCGCACGATCGTTCCGCTCGACTGGGACACGATCGCGGCATACACGCAGCAGACGAACCGCGTGATCGTGGCGCACGAGGATCAACTCACCTGCGGGCTTCGGCGGCGAAATCGCCTCACGGATCGGCCAGGAATTGTTCGAGCATCTCGACGCGCCCGTGACGCGCGTCGCCGCGCTCGACTGCCCGGTGGCATGCGCCCGGTGCTCGAGGAAGTCATCCTCCCGGGTTCCGCCGACGTGTTGAAGGCCATACGCGCGATTGCGGCGTACTAGCATTCCCATCCTCGTTGTTCTTCTCGTTCGCGCACGCCTCGCGCCGCGATTCAGGTCGACGTGCTGCGCTCGGTGGGCGGGCTGCCCGCCCACGTCGCGGGCCTGTTCGATGAGCCGGCGGCGTTTCAGCAGGCGGCCAGCGGTTACTACTTCGTCTTCGATCGCCGCGGACACGCGGTGTACATGGTCGATCCCGATCGCGCGACCGCACGCAAGGTCGTCGACGTCGGACAGGAAGAGGGAAGCGATCATTCAGCCGGGCGGCTTCGATCTCGCCGCGGACGGATCGTTTGTCGTCGCCGACGTGCCACGCGGGCAGGAGCGGATCCAGATCTTCGGCCCCGGCGCCCTTCGCACCGGGAGGCTTCTTCATCGCCGGACGCGCCGCCCCGCAGGTCATCCTTGGCAATCTCGCGGTGACCGGCACCTCGTCGCTGCAGTATTCCGGGCAATTCCGTGTTCATCAGCGAGCCGGCGCGGGGCGCATTGATCACCGAGTACTCCGCTGTCGGGAATCGCCCAGCGGACGATCGGGCGCCTGCGGGACACCGGATACGAGCAGGAGCGCGACCTCCACCTGGCCATGAACACCGGCCTTCCGCTCATCGATCCGACCGGCGGCTTTTACTACGTCTTTCTCACCGGGCGGCCGATGTTCCGCAAGTTACGACGCGGGTGGCAGGCTGCTGTTCGAGCGCCACATCGAAGGACGGGAGATCGACGATCATCCTCGCCGCGCAACCGACGACAGTGGCCGACACGCCGCGTGGAGGATCGCGAGGTGCCGTTCGTGCAGCCGTTGATCGCGCGCGGCAGTCGGTCGATCCGCGGGGCCAGCTCTGGGTCTCGATGATCGTGCCGTATACGTAATATCTACGACACGCAGACGGCGACAAGGCGCGCACGGTCCAGTTCAGCGCCACCGGCATCATCAGCCCCACGAGCCTCTTCTTCACGCGCGGCGGACGCATTCTCGTGACGCCCGGCTGCTATGGAGTTCGATCCTGGACGGATCCGATAAGCAGCCGACAAGGACACGAGCGCGCGAACTCGCGCACACTGTCAATCACATCTTCCTCAGCGACCATGCTCGAAGAGCAAACTGGCAGTCCGGTGCGATTCCGGATGAGCCATGCCGGTCACACTACCTGCACAAAGTCGAGGCATACAAGTTGCTGCCTTGACGGGCGTAAGCAGGAGAACCAGCATGACACGCATCACTTCGGTGGCCGCAGGCATCCTCGCTGCGATGTTCCTCGCGGCTTCGACGCCCACACACGTTTTCGCGCAAGGCTCCACGGCGAACAAGCTCACCTTCCTCACCTTCAGTGGCGCCGGTGCAGGTGCCGAGGGCCGACGCGCTTCCGGCAGGCGAAGTACACGTTCCGCCTGGCAGACCCGCCACACAAAAGATCCTGGCGAAGTGCTAGACGCGAATCAGCGGCACATCTTCGCGACTTTCTTCTACGTTCCGACGCCGGAGCGTACCCGTCAAGAGCTGAACGCGGCCAACGGCAAGCCCGTCGTGATATTCACTGCGAGACACGGCAGGGCGTGCCACCGGCTCATCCACGTGCTGTACTACCCCACCGATCTTTCGGGAGCGAGTTCATCTATCCAGGAGAGCAGGCGAGGCAGCTGCGGCGGCAACGCATCAACGCAATCCTCGCGACCGACACAGACGCCGCCAAAGTGGTGGTGAGGCGCAGGTCGTCGCCGTGGAACCAGCCAGAGTACGGCCGCGCTGACTGCCGGTCGACCGGCCACACGGGTCGCGAGCGAGGAGTCACGACCGGTTGGCACTGTCTGGCAGCGAGTTGGAGAAGCCTGTCGGGACCGCTGGTCAGAACGAAGCGGCGGAGCTGCCGAGCAACAGCTAGTCCGTAATGCGCGCTCGCGGGGCTCGTCGGACTGAGCCGCCGCGCAGATCATGAATATCGATCGAACGGCCGATGAGCCACCGACAGGACCACAAAGACGGATTGACCACAAAGAACACAAGGTCACAATGGGTTTCTTGATGCGTCGTCTTTGTGCTCTCTGCCTTGTGTCCTCTGTGGTTCTAACATCGTCTTCGTGGCCTCCGTGGCGACGTTAGTCGCGTCACACCTCACCCGCCGCTTCGACTCACGCCTCGCGGTGGAGGACGTCTCGTTCGACCTCGTGCCCGGCGAGATCTTTCGCGCTGCTCGGCCCGAACGGCGCCGGAAGGACGACCACGCTGCGGATGCTGGCCGGGCTGATCAGGTCCCTCGTCCGGCGAAGTGCGCATCGACAACGAACCGATGTCGCGCCAGGCGGGACCGCGCTGCGCGGTCGAATCGGTTTCTGACCGAAGCGCCCGGCCTATGGGATCGGCTCACCGTCGGGCCGGAACCTTCTGGTCGTATGCGCGTCTGCACGGCTTCGCCGAATCCCGCGCGCACGGTGGACGAGGCGCTCGAACTGTTCGACATCGGCAGCCCGCAGGGACGATCGCGCCGCCCAGCTGTCGAAAGGGGCTGAAGCAGCGCGTCGCGCTGGCGCGAACGCTGCTCCACAAGCCTGGACATCGTGCTGCTCGACGAGCCGACCTCTGGACTCGATCCGGAGCGCCCGCGATGTCTCGCGAGCTGATTCTTCGGCTGCGCGAGCGAGCGGCGCGCGGTGCCTGCTTCTCCACACACAACCTCGACGAGGTGGAGCGCGTCGCCGAATCGCGTCGCCGTGCTGCGGACGCGCCTGGTCGCGCTCGACACGCCGCCGCGCTGCGGGCGCCGCCTCTGTTTGGCGCGCGGGTCTGGTGATCGCTGGCGCCGGCGCGCCAGCGGATTTGCCGACATCCTGGGAGCCTGCGTTCGCCGACGTCCGGCGTGACCGATCGGCGCGCTGTCGATCGCGGTGGACGATGTGGCGGCGCGTGCGCCAGGCGATCGTTGCGGGCGCTGGTGCACGGCCGGGCCGACGTCGTATCCGTGACGTCGCGGACGAGGCGCCGCTCGAGGAGGTCTACCTGCGGCTGCTCGAAGGAGGGCCGCAATCGAGATCGGCATCGGCGCGCTCCTCGGCAAGAGAGCTCGCCGACCTGCGCAGCAACCCGGCCTGTTCGTTCCGGCCATCATCACCGGCGTCATATCGATCGTGATGCCGTTCGTCATCGCCATCGCGGTCCGTAGCTTCACGGGCGAGCGGCTGGCGGACTCGAGCGATTTCAGGGTTGCGCTGCAGATCTACCGCGATCAGCCGGCGACGCGATCGCCTCGATCCCGAAGGCGCGATCCAGGCGTTCATCTTCCAGCAATTCCTGATTCTGCTCCGTGCTCACGCCGGTGGCAGGCGCGATGTCGGTGGCGGCGTACGCGGTCGTCGGCGAAAAGCAGGCGCGCACGCTCGAGCCGCTGCTCGCCACGCCGATCACGACGTTCGAGCTGCTCGCGGCCAAGGTGCTCGGTGCGCTCGTGCCCGGCATCGTGCTCGTAACGATCTGCTTTGCGCTCTATGCCGGGGGCGTCATGCTGTTCGCGCACGAAGGCGTCTACCGGACGCTCTGTCTCCGCGCGCGCTGCTGACGATTTTCCTGCTCGGCCCCGCTCGCCTCGCTTGCTGGCGCTGCAGATGGCCGTCTGCGTGTCGTCGCGCGTGAACGACGCGCGCAGCGCCCAGCAGATCGGCGCGCTGATCATCCTGCCGATCAGCGTGCTGCTCGTCGCGGAGTTCACCGACACCTGCAGCTCACGAGCCGCCTGATTCTCGGTGATCTCGTCAGGCCTCGCGCCGCTGTCAACATCGTGCTGCATGGCCATCGGCATCCGCCTGTTCGACCGCGAGTCGATTCTGACGCGCTGGAAATAGGATCGGCATCGATGCCGACGGAGTTCGCGCGCCTATCGACGACCGGTTCTTCGAGAGACTACGTTCCGGGACACGTGCATGAGTTCGGGTCGGATTGCGGTCACCGAGGGCGAGGCGTCGTCGAATTCGCCAGCCGGTACGACCCTCAACCGTTTCACATGGATCTCGACGCGGCGCGGCGCACGCAGTTCGGCGGGCTGATCGCCAGCGGATGGCAGACGGCCGGATGGATGATGCGGCTGGTCGTCGAGCACTACCTGTCGCACGTGGCGAGCCTCGCGTCGCCACGGCGTTGACGAACTGAGCTGGACGCAACCCGTGCGCCCGGGCGACACGCTGTCGGTGCGCGCGACGATCGCTCGAGACGCGGCCATCGCGCATCGAAGCCCGATCGAGGACTCGTCCGGACGCTGTTCGAGGTCCTGAACCAGCGCGGTGAGGTCGTCATGTCGGTGACGCGCGATGAACATGCTGAAGCGGCGTGAGCCGGTAACACGCTCTGCCGAAACGGCCGCCTCGACGCGCGTGCTCGGTCAAGCATCCGCGCGAGGCGTTTCTCGGCGACGACGATCTGCGCCGCGCAGTGGGAATCGCTGAACTTCAGCGCCGCCCCTCGACTCGCGCGCGCCACCGAGGAATACGACGCGTTCCTCGCGATCCTCGAACGCGCGGGCGCGAGCATCGATTTCCTGCCGGCGGACGAACGCGACCAGCCTGGACTCGATCTACGCGCGAGACGCGTCGGTCGTCTGTGCGCGCAGGCGTCATCCTCGGCAGGATGGGCAAGCGGCTTCGCGCGGGCGAGCCGCCGTCGCAGAGAGGCGGCGTTGCAGGCGACTCGGCAGTTCCGATCGCTCGGCGAGATCACCGAGCCCGGGATGCCTCGAAGGCGGCGACGTCGTCTGGCTGGACGATCGCACGATCGCCGTTGGTCGAGGCTATCGGACCAACGACGAAGGCATCCGGCAGCTTCGAGCGCTGCTCAGCCGATTCGATCGACGAGCTGATCGTCGTCCGCGCTGCCGCACTGGCGCGGCCCCGGCGACGTCCTCCACCTGATGTCGCTCGATCAGCCCGGTCGATCGACAACCTCGCGCGTCAGTCTACTCCCGCTGCTTCCGGTTCCGTTCCGCGAACGGACTGCATCGAGCGCGGCTACGCGCTGCGTTCGAAGTCCCGGACGGACGAGTTCGACACGATGGGGACCAACGTGCTCGCCCTCGGCCCGCGCGACTGCGTGATGCTGGCGGGCAATCCGCGGACGCGCGCCGGCGCTCGAGCGCGCGGGCGTCCGCGTCACCGAGTACAGCGGCGACGAGATCAGCGTCAAAGGCGCCGGCGGGCCGACCTGCCTCACTCGGCCGCTGGCTCGAGCTCCGGGACGACTGCGGCTGATCGGCTCGTGGCGCGCGGCTGCCGGCTCGACGCGCGGAAGCCAGAGCGCCAGCACGCCGATCGCCGGCGAGTAGGAGCAGAGGCGATACACGTAGAAGATGTCGGTGCGATCGGCGAGCACTCGAGCGCCGCCGCGCCGATGCCGCTGATGCCGAACGCCACGCCGAAGAACAGCCCGGCGATCATGCCGACACGCCCCGGCATCAGCTCCTGCGCGTAGACGACGATCACGGAGAACGCCGAGGCGAGCACCATCCCGATAATCACGGTGAGGATGCGCGTCCAGAACAGGTTCGCGTACGGCAGCGCCAGCGTGAACGGCAGCACGCCGAGAATCGAGGCAGAGGATCACCTGCCGCCGGCCGATCCGATCGCCAACCGGCCCGCCGATGATCGTTCCGGCGGCGACGGCGCCGAGGAACACGAACAGGTGGATCTGCGCGCTCTGCACCGTCAGGCCGAAGCGGCTGATCAGATAGAACGTGTAGTAGCTGCCGAGGCTCGCCAGGTACACGAACTTCGAGAAGAGCAGTGCCAGCAGGATGACGATCGCGATCACGACCTCACGCGACGACACCGCGTCATGGCGTGCCGAAGACGCACGCCGGGCGGCATGCATCGCGCCGCTCCACTGTGCCCAGTTGCCGACGCGCGCCAGGACCGCCATGGCCACCATCGCGGCAATGGAAAACCACGCGATGCTCGATTGCCCGTTCCGCAGCACGATGAACGCGGCGAGGAGCGGGCCGAGTGCCGAGCCGAAGTTTCCGCCGACCTGGAAGAACGACTGCGCGAACCCGTGGCGTCCGCCCGAGGCCGCACGCGCCATGCGTGACGACTCGGGATGGAAGACTGACGAGCCGAGGCCGACAAGCGACGTCGCGACGAGCACCATGGCGAAGCTGCCTGCCTTCGACAGCAGGAGCATGCCGAGCAGCGAGAACCCCATCCCCATTGCGAGCGCGTGCGGCTTCGGATGCCGATCCGAATAGAACCCGACGAAGGGCTGGAGCAGCGCACCGGTGAGCTGCAGCACGAGCGTGATGAGGCCGACCTGCGTGAAATCGAGACGGAAGTTCTGTTTCGAGGATCGGATAGATGGCCGGGATCGGCGACTGCATCATGTCGTTGAGCAGATGACGAAGCTGAGCGCCGCGAGGATTTCGAACGTCGTGTTCATCGTCTGTTCAGCGTAGCGGGCTAGACTCCGCCTCCATGGGAGAGGCCGCCATGCCGCAGCGCGTCTCCCGCAGATCGGTCGTCGCATTCCTCATCGCGTCAGCATTCGTGCACCGGCTTCGCGCAATCGTCTTCCCTACCTGCCCGCGTTCACGCACACCTACACACTGGGCGGCGACGGCGGCTGGGACTACGTCGTCCCGGATCCCGCCCGAGCACCGCGCGTCTACATCGGGCGGCAAAGAACCGCGTCGCGGCGGTCGTCGATGAACATGCCGGGAAGCTGCTTGGCGGGGGTCACGAGGGGATCAACGGCGCTCACGGCACGGCAATCGCCACCGGCAGTCGGTCACGGATTCGCAACGTCCGGCAACGACCAGTCGGCGGTGATGTTCGACCTCGATGACGTTCAAGAGCTCGGCCGGATTCCGGCGGCCGAGGACGCGGGCGCGATCATCCCCGACCGCGCCTCCAACCGCGTCTTCACCTTCAACGGCGACGCGCACTCGTCCACGGTCATCGATCCGGTCGCAGGCAAGCTGATCACGAACATTCCGCTCTGGCGGCAAACCGGAATGCGGCGCGTCGGCAGGCGACGGCAAGGTCTACGCAAACCTCACCGACACTGCAGTGAGGTGGTCGAGATCGATGCGAAGACGGCGAAGGTCGCAGCGCTGGTCGACGGCGCCGTGCAAGCAGCCTGTGTGCGATGGCGATCGACACGGCCCACCATCGACTGTTCAGCGGGTGCCGCAGCGGCGTGCTGGCGGTGTCGGACTATCAAGCGGGCAAGGTCGATTACGACCGTCCCGATCGGCATGCGGCGTGGACGGTGCCGGCTACGACCCCGGCTCGGGAGACGCCTTCGCGACGAACGCGGACGGGACGCTCACGATCATTCACCAGGACACGTCCCGACCAGTATCACGTCATCCAGACGCTGGAGACGCCGCAGGGGTCGCGGAACATGGGACTCGATCCGACGACGCACCGCGCAGCCGTCGTCTCCGGGACGTTTGCACCGCCCCCGCCGGCGCGGCAGCAGGCGGCCGCGGCCGTGGAGCGGATCGTGCCGAGGATCCTTCACGATGATGGTTCTGGACGTGATCAGCGAAGCGCTGAACGGCGCGACCTGGGTGACGGGGCCCGGCGTGGGTGCCGTGGCTCGCCCTACAATGGCAGGATGGTGATTCGGTCGGTGGCCGTCCTCGGCGCGGGCACGATGGGCGCGCAGATCGCCGCGCACTTCGCCAACGCCGGCGTGCCGGCGCTGCTGCTCGACGTCACCGCCGATGCCGCGCGAGAGGGCCTCAAGCGCGCGCGCGCGCTGAAGCCGGATCCGTTCTTCACGCCCGACACATGGAAGCTGATCTCGACCGGCGGCTTCGACGAGCTCGACGCGCATCAAGGAGAGCGACTGGATCATCGAGGCCGATCGTCGAGCAGCTCGACATCAAGCGAGCGCTGCTCGAGAAGGTCGACGCGGCGCGACGCGCGCCGGCTCGATCGTCAGCTCGAACACGTCGGGGATTCCGATCAGCGGCGCTCGCCGAAGGACGCAGCGACGACTTCCGCCGTCACTGGCTGGGCACGCACTTCTTCAACCCGCCGCGCTACCTGCACCTGCTCGAGACTGATTCCGACCGCCGACACCTGCGAAGGACGTCGTCGAGGCCGGTCACCGTCGTTTCGCCGACCATCATCTCGGCAAGGGCGTGGTCATCGCGAAGGACTCGCCGAATTTCATCGGCAACCACATCGCGCTCTACGGCGTGATGCAGATCCTCAAGCAGGTTGAATCCGGCGCCTTCACGATCGAAGAAGTGGACGCGATGACCGGACCCGCGCTCGGACGGCCGAAGAGCGCGACGTTCAGGACGCTTGACCTCGCGGGCATCGACATCCTCGCGCACGTCGTTCGCAACCTCTACGAGCGGCTTCCCGACGAGGCCGCGCGCCGCGAATTCGTGCCTGCCGCCCTTCGTCGAGAAGATGATCGAACGGCAAGATGGTCGGCGAGAAGGCCGGCACAGGGCGTTCTACAAGCAGTGTCGACAAGTCCGACCGCCAGGCCTCGACGGCGAGTCCGCCGGGACGAATCCTGACGCTCGATCCAGCGACCCTCGAGTACCGTCCGCGCAAGTCCGCGCCGCGTCTGCCGTCTCTCGAAGCGGCGTCGCACCATCACCGACGTCCGCGAGCGCGTGCAAGACGCTCGTACGCCGGCAAGGACAAGGTCGGCGAGTTCCTGCGGCAGACGCTCGAGCCGACGCTCGACCTACACCGGCCAAGGTCACGCCGCAGATCGCATGCTCGCCAGACGATGTGGATCGGGTGATGCGGTGGGGATTCGGGTGGGAGCTCGGCCCGTTCGAGCTGATGGATGCGATCGGCCCATGGCGAAGGCCGCGCGCGTTCGACGAGCTGCCGCCCGCCGCGCCCGGACCTGCAGCTCCTCAAGTCGGCGAAAGCCAGCACCGGCGTCGTCAAGAAGAACGCGGCGGCCAGCCTCGTCGATCTCGGCGACGGCGTGCTCGTGCGTCGAGTTCCACTCGAAGATGAACGCCATCGGCGGCGACACGCATTCAGATGCTGCATGCCGGGACTGAGCGAGGCGTCGGCGAACTTCGCCGCGCTCGTCGTCGGCAACGAGGCGAGCACTTCTCGGCCGGCGCGAACATCATGCTGCTCCTGCTCGAGGCGCAGGAGGAGAACTGGGACGAAGTCGACCTGATGGTGCGCGCGTTCCAGAACGCGACGATGGCACTGCGGTATGCCGACGTGCCGGTCGATCGTCGCGCCGGCAGGCCTCGCGATCGGTGGCGGCTGCGAGATCGTGCTGCACGCGGATCGTGTGCAGGCCGCCGCCGAAAGCTACATCGGGCTGGTCGAGGTGGGCGTGGGCCTGATTCCGGCAGGCCGGTGGAACCAAAGGAGATGGTGGCGCGCGCCGCCGAGCAGATGCCGCCAGGATCGAACGGATTTTCTGCCGCCGATTCAGCGCGCGTTCGAAGCCATCGGGTTCGCCGAAGGTCTCGCGCGAGCGCGCCGGACGCCCAGCGCCTCGGATACCTCCGCCCGACGGACGCCGTGACGATGAATCGCGAGCGGCTGATTGCGGACGCAAAGGCGACGCGCTTGCAGCGCGTCGCGGAAGGCTATCAGCCACCGGCGCCGCGCACGGCCATTCCCGTGGGCGGCGACGCGGTGCTCGCGCCGCTGAAGCTCGGCATCCATCTCGCCTGGCGCGCGGGACGCATCAGCGATCACGACGCGCTCATCGGGCGCAAGCTCGCGACGATCATGGCGGGCGGAGCGCTGCCGCATCCGTCCACGGTGACCGGAGCAGCACCTGCTCGACCTCGAGCGCGAGGCGTTTCTCAGCCTCGTCGCGCGAACGCAAGACGCAGGAACGCATTCAGCACACGCTGAAGACCGGAAAGCCGCTGCGGAACTGAGGCTTGGGCATCGGGATCTGGGATTCGAGGCGTTCGATGGAAATCGTGGATTGCGGTTCAGGGCGCGCCGATCGTCGTGATTCCCAGGCGTCCAGGGTCGATGGGAGTGGATGAAGCCGGGCGATCGACGCGCTGGCGGCGCGGTGCCGGGTGATCACCTTCTCGCTTGCGGACGAGCCCACGTCCGAGTGCGGCACTTCGACGAGGCGCGCCGGTTTCTGGAACTACGTCGAGCAGGTGCGCGAGGCGCTCGATGCTCGCGGTCGTCGACAGCGCCGGCGATCTGCGGCGTCGTCCTACGGAGGATCTATTGCCGCGGCGTTTGCGGCGCGGCATCCCGGACAGGTGTCCTCGCTGATCCTCGTGTCGGCGCGTGCCGGTCCTCGTGGCGGCCGGACGCGCGCGACGTCGTTCTACGCTGCGTCACCCGTGGCTGCTGACGCCGCTCTTCTGCCTCGGCTCGGTCCGGCTTCTATCGGGAAATCGCGGCTGCCAGCGACACCTGGTGGAGCGGCAGGATCACGCGCAGCGTGCGCATCGGAATCAACGTGCTTCGCCACATGTTTCATCCCGGCCGCATGGCTCGGCGTGTGCATCTGCTCGCCTCCGGCGTCGAGGGACGGATCGAGGCCGACCTCGGCTCGCGTCCAAGTACCTGTGCTGATGGTGACCGGCGAGGATGCGCTCGAGCGGGTCGTGCCACCGCGTCGTTGACGCGTCGAATACTGCGGCGATCTGGCCGCACGCCCGCGTCGGAGACGCTCGCGCGCACGGGCCATCTGGGCATGATCACCCGTCCGCGCCGAATTCGCGCGCGCTGGTGCTCCGGGTTCGTGTCGGAGCTCGGCAGAGAGATTGCCTGACGCCATTCGAGATATCGCCGGTCCCTGCCGGGCCGCTCGAGGTGCTCATCGAGCAGCCTCGCCGGCGAGCCGGCGCGCCGCGGTCGTTGTCTACGCGCATCCGCTGCCGACCCAGGGCGGAACGATGCACACGAAGGTCGGTCTCCAGAGCGCCAAGGCGCTGGCGCGAGTCGGCTGCGCCGTGCTCCGCTTCAACTTCCGGGGCGTGGGCCGCAGCGCCGGTCGTGGGACGAGGGGCGCGGCGAACGTGACGATTTCAGGGCCGGCGTCGATTTCATGGCCGCGCAATACCCCGGCACAGAGCTGTGGGCGGCGGGCTTTTCGTTCGGCGCGTATGTTGCGCTGACGGCCGGAGCGGAGGACGATCGGATCTGCGCGTTGATCGGCATCGCGCCGCCGGTCAACCGCTATGACTTCGAGGCGGTGAAAGCGCTCGGCCAAGCCGAAGTTCATCGTTCACGGCGAGGCCGACGAGTTGATTCCGTTGAAGCAGGTGCGCGAGTTCTACGCGCAGCTCGCGAACCCGAAGGAGCTGGTCGAGATCGATCGCGCCAACCACCTGTTCGACGGCCAGGTCGGCGAGGTGGCGGACGCGCTCGAGGATCTGCTGGCGGATTTCTCATGCAGGACGCAGTAATCGTTTCAGCAACACGCACCGCGGTCGGACGCGCGCCGAACGGCGCGTTCAAGACCGTCAGGCCCGACGAGATGGCTGCCGCCGTCATCGGCGAGGCGCTGCGTCGCGCGCCCGGCGTCGAGCCGTCGGACGTCGAGGACGTCATCCTCGGCTGCGCGATGCCCGAGGCCGAGCAGGGCCTCAACGTCGCCCGCATCGCCAGCCTTCGCGCGGGCGTGCCGGTCAGCGCATCGGCGGTCACCATCAACCGCTTCTGCTCGTCGGGACTGCAAGCCATCGCCTACGCCGGCGAGCGCATCATGTGCGGCTTCGCCAACGCGGTTCGTCGCCGGCGGCACCGAATCGATGAGCATGGTGCCGATGGGCGGCAACAAGGTGTCGCCCAATCCGGCGCTCGTCGACAGCTACCCTGACGTCTACCTGAGCACCGGCCTCGTCGCCGAAAATCACGCGCGCGAGAACAGCATCTCGCGCGAGGAGCAGGACGCGTTCGCGCTGCGCAGCCACCAGCGCGCCGTCGCCGCGATCGACGCCGGCAGGTTTGCCGACGAGATCACGCCGCTGACCTACCGGCTCGTCACGTCCCGCGAACGGCAGCGGCACGCACGGCGCGCGCGAGCTCGACGTTTGACGGTCGACGAAGGACCGCGACGCGACACGTCGGCGCAGGCCCTGGCCGTCGCTGCCGCCCGCCTTTCACGCGTCGGGCACGGTGACCGCGGGCAACTCGTCGCAGACGAGCGACGGCGCGTCGCGCCGTGCTCGTGACGTCGGCGGCCTTCGCGAAGGAACGCGGCCTGCAGCCGCTCGGCGCGGTTCGTCGCCTACGCAACGGCGGGCGTCGAGCCCGAGCGGTTCGGCATCGGACCGGTGCCGGCGATCCGCAAGGTGCTCGAAGATCGCGGGGCTCGACGCTCGATCAGATCGATCTCGTCGAGCTGAACGAGGCGTTCGCCGCGCAGGTGCTCGCGTGCCTCCGCGAGCTGCCGATCGATCCCGAGCGGCTGAACGTCAACGGCGGGGCGATCGCGCTCGGCCATCCGCTGGGCTGCACGGGCGCCAAGCTGACGACACGCCTGCTGCATGAAATGCGGCGGCGCCAGTCCCGCTACGGCATGGTGACGATGTGCGTCGGCGGAGGCATGGGCGCCGCCGGCAATTCTTCGAGCGGATTTGTACGCAGATGCAGCACATGACGGTCAGACGCAGCTGCGCACGCGCAAAGGGCGCTTCCTGGCTGCTCGAAGAGACCGACGCCGCCTCCGATCTTCACGCCGGAGAAGCTGTCGGAAGAGCATCGCCTGATGGCGCAGACGGTCGAGGAGTTCGTCGAGGCCGAGGTCATGCCGACCAGGTCGACCAGCTCGAGACGAAGGACTGGACGCTCGCGCAGCACGCTCGATCCGCCGCGCGCGGCGAGCTCGGACTGCTCGGCATCAGCGTTCCTGAGCGAGTACGGCGGTCTCGACCTCGACAAGGTCTCCGGCGCTCGATCGTGTCGGAGCGTATCGCGCGCTCGCGCGTCGCTCGGCGCCGCGTATGGCGCGCAGGCGAATCTCGCGATCGATTCCGATCGTCCTGTTCGGCACCGACGCGCAGAAGGCAGAAGTACCTGCCGGGCCTGGTCGTCGGGCGAGACGCATCGGCGCCTATGCGCTCGAGCGAGTCGGGCTCGGGCTCCGACGCGCTTGCCGCGACGCACGCGCGCACGAAGCAGGCCGGACGGCAGCTGGGTCCTGAACGGCGAGAAGATGTGGATCACCAACGGCGGCTTCGCCGACGTCTTCATCGTCTTCGCGCAGGCCGACGGCGATCAGTTCACCGCCTTCATCGTCGAGCGCGCGTTCGGCGTCGTGTCGGGCAACGAAGAGCACAAGATGGGGCTGCACGGCTCGTCGACGACGCCGATCCTGCTGCAGGACGTGCAAGGTGCCGGCGGACAACGTGCTCGGCGAGATCGGCAAGGGACACAAGGTCGCGCTGAACACGCTGAACTTCGGCCGCTTCAAGCTGGGCGCGATGTGCAGCGGCGGATGCCGCGTGGCGATCGCCGAGGCGGCCAGAATACGCGAAGCAGCGCAAGCAGTTCGGCCATCCGATCGCGGATTTCGGCGCCATCAAGCACAAGCTCGGCGAGATGACGGCGCGGACCTACGCGCTCGAAAGCCTGATGTATCGAACCGCCGGCCTGATCGACGCCGCGGTCGCGGACAGCGGCGGCCACGGCGGCCCGGCGATCGCGGCGGCGCTCGAGGAGTTCGCCGTCGAAGCGTCGATCGCGAAGGTGATGGGCAGCGAAGTCGCTCGACTACGTGCTCGACGAGAACGTGCAGATTCACGGCGGCAACGGCTTCGTGAAGGACTACCCCGCCGAGCGCTACTATCGCGACGCGCGCGTGAACCGCATCTTCGAGGGCACCAACGAGATCAACCGGCTGCTGATTCCAGGCATGCTGATTCGTCGCGCGCTGAAGGGAGACATCGGCCTGATTCCGGCGGCAAAGCGGCTGCAGGACGAGCTGCTCGTCGCCGTCCGGCGCGTCGCTGTCGACAGACGAGGGGCTCGACGCCGACCTGCAGACGGTCGCCGCGTTCAAGAAGGTCGCGCTGATGGTGCTCGGCACCGCGATGCAGACCTACGGCCAGAAGCTGACCGACGAACAGGAAGTGCTCGAGCGCGGCGGCCGACATCCTGATCGATACCTACGCGGCCGAAAGCGCCGTGCTGCGCGCGCGCGAAGCGGCCGCCGGCCGCCGGAGCGGATGCGGCGCTGCACGAGGCGGCCGCGCGCACGTTCGTCAACGACGCGACGCAGCGCGATTCAGGCGGCGGCGCACCAATGCGCCTCGCCGCGATGGCCGAAGGCGACACGCTGCGCACGCTGCTCGCCGCGCTCCGCCGCGTGCTGAAAGCAACCCCGATCAACACGGTGGCGCTGCGGCGGACGCTTCGCCGATGCGACCGTGTCGCGCGCGGCGGTTATATTGTTAGTTAGTGGTCTGCGCACCTGGCGGGTCCTGATAAGGACCGCCCTGCGCCTCGATTGCACTCGCGGATTGCCGCGCTCGTGCTGCGCGTGCACGTCGGGACCTGCCGCGCCGGATGACGATTCCGCGCAGCTACATCAGAGTCGAGGACGCGCGCGCGGAGAAGGACCGCGTCTTCGGCGCGGACACCGAAACCGATCCCCGCCGAGAAGCGCGCGATGTTCCTGCCCGCTGAGCTACTTCCCCGTCGATCCCGCGTTCAAGCGTACCGGCGGCGCTGCGCGCTGTCGAAGCGACCGGCCGGTGTTCGACATGCCGACGTCAACCGGGCACGATCCGGAAGATGCAGCGCGTCGGCGTCCTCGAGTTCACGCTGCAGGGCAAGGCGATGTCGCTCGAATCGTTCGTCGAGGACGGGCACGCAGCAGATCCACGTCGCTCTTCGTTCCATTCGCCGATCTGACGACGGGAATGGACACGTATTCCGCCGGGACGCTATCTCGACTTGAAGCCGACCGCGACGGGCTTCTACGTGATCGACTTCAATCTCGCCTACAACCCGACCTGCGCCTACAACCCGACGTGGGAATGTCCGTTTCCACCTCCGGCGAACCGCCTCAAGGTGGCGATCCGCGCCGGCGAGAAGAGCGCCAGGAAGCTCCGCCGCAAGGCCCCGGGCGCGTGACCTCCGCGCTCCAGGCGATCGTCTTCGACTTCGACGGCGTCATCGCCGACAGCGAGCCGCTGCACCTGCAAGCATTTCAGCAGGCGCTCGCCGAGGAAGGCGTCGTGCTCGAGCGCGAGGACTACTTCTCGCCGCTATCTCGGCTACGACGACGTCGGCGCGTTCGACGGCGCTCGCGCGGGACCGCGGCCTCGCGATGGACGGATCGGGCACATCACCGCGCTCGTCGCGCGCAAAGGAACGAGGCTGCAGGCGATGCTCGAACGCGGTGAGGTGCTCTTCCCGGGCGCCGCCGCATTTCGTTCGCGCCGCGGCGGCGGAGGTGCCGATCGCGATCGCATCCGGGCGCTTCGCCACGAAATCGATGCAAATCGTCGAGGCCGCGGGATTGGGCGGCCTCTTCACCGACAATCGTCGCGTCGGGAGATACGCCCGAGAGCAAGCCGTCGCCGCGCCCCGTACCTGCTCGCGTTCGAGCAGCTGCAGCAGTCGAGCGGCACAGACCTCGATCCGGCAGCGCTGCGTGGCGATCGAGGACTCGGTCTGGGGGCTCGAATCGGCACGCGGAGCCGGGTTACGCTGTGTCGGGGTGACTACGAGCTACCCGGCGGCCGAGCTCACGGCCGCTGAGCTGGTCGCCGTGGACTGAGCGCTGACGACGCTGACATTGCTCGAACAACTGCGCCGGCGTTGTGACGCCCGGGTTCGTCAGTGACAATGAAGAACGACGCTCGTCGACGCACTCGACCGCACGCTTCGAGACGCGCCCGGAATCGGCGCTCGCGCATGCCGGCGCTCGTCATCGCGCAGCATCGAGTATCCCGCGTCTCGTTCCCGAGCCGTATCTCGTCACAGCTCGATGGCATGGGCGCGGCCGCCGCGACGCGTCATCGCGGCACGCGCGTCAGGAACCGGCGACGCGCTCGACGCTGTCCGTGCGTCCGCGCGCTCAATGCGTATCTCTTCCAGGAGCAGGGCTTCGTCAGGCAACCGCGACGACTACGAGGATCCGCGCAACAGCTGCCTCAACGAGGTGCTCGATCGCCGGACCGGCATTCCGATCACGCTGTCGCTCGTCTACATGGAAGTCGCGCGGCGCGCGGGCCTGCACATCGACGGCATCAACTTCCCCGGGCACTTCCTCGTGCGCTGCCCCGACGTCGGCAAGCGGACTACCGGCGTGTCTGCATCATCGATCCGTTCCACGGCGGCGCGCTGCTCTCGGAGCACGACTGCCGCGTGCTGCTGCAGAAGCACGTCGGCAGCGAGGATCGCGTTCAGCAAGTCGCTGCTGCGCGCCCGCCACGCGCGACGCAGATCATCGTCCGGATGCTGCTCAACCTGAAGCGCATCTACGTGCACATGCGCTCGTTTCCGCAGGCGCGCACCGTCACCGAGCTGCTCGTGGCGCTCACGCCGTCGGCGCTCAGCGAGCTGCGCGACCGCGGCCTTCTCGCCTATCACCTCAACGACGTCACTGGCGCGCTGCGGGATCTTCAGACGTATCTGAAGCTCTCCGAGCATGAGCGAGATGGACAAGGAAGCGCGCGACGAGCACGACCAGATCTGGGAGCACGTGAAGACGCTGCGCCGCCGGGTCGCGGCGCTCAATTAGTGGAAGGCCGACCTAAAGGTCGGCCTCTACGCCAATGACGGGCTACGCCAACGACGGGCCACAGAGACGCCGAGACACGGAGAATTGGCAACAGGCTTGATATCGCTCCTGAGCGCCGCCCTGCCATCTCGCGATAACGTTGGTGGCAAGCCGGAAATCGGGGCGGCGCGACTCATTACCGCGACTTCGTGACGCGCAATCCGTAGCGGACGGATCAGCCATGACGTGCATGCCGCGATGGCTGGGCCGACCCTGAAGGTCGGCCTCTACGGACGTTGTTGTCCTCTACGGACGTTATTGTCAACGTGTCTGCGTCACGTCCGGCAGCGCGAACGCCACGAGCTGCGCCGTGCGTCCGGCACCGCCGCCCGCCGCAAAGACTTGATATGCTGCTTGCCGCGGTAAATAATAGGTCATCGGCTTGGCCCGGTCTGCGCGCCCTGGGAAACCTCGGTTTCCCAGATGATCTCGCCAGTCTTCTTGTCGAGCGCCCGGAACATCGGCAGGCCCGTCGCCCTCTCCCGCAATCAGCAGCGTCTTGTGGCCGGGAGGCCGGCCTGCGACGGGCTGCCAGTCTTCGGGATCGTCAGCCCCAGCTCCGGGTGGTTCTTGATCGCCGGGGCGTGTCGCCGTTGGGGACCTGCCGCGATGTCGCCCTTGTTCATGTCGTAGGCGGTGATGCGGCCGTGGCGGCTTATCGGCAGTCCGTGGACCTGGGCAGCGCGGCGCCGCTGGGTGTCGTCGGGATCCATCGTGCTTGGGGTCCTTGATCCATTGGGTGGGTTGGTCTGTGATGGACATAGACGAAGCCGGTGTCGGATCGGCAGCGCCGGCCTTCCAGTTCGCCGCCCCGTACTGGCATCATGATCGTGCTTTGGTTGCCGTTGGGCGCGATCAGCGAGGCAGCGTGTATTCCGGCCCTTTGCGATGCTGCGCGGGTCGATCGCCTCGTTTCGCAGCTCCGGCGTGAAAGTCCCTGATCAGATCGTCGGTGGTAATGCGGGCTTCGTCGGAAACGGCTGCGTTCGCGGGGTCCATTCGCTTTTTCACGCCGTTCTGCGGAACCGGCCGTTCCTCGATCAGCCACACCAGTTTGCCCGTGACTTTCGATCGAACACATAGGCGTAGACTGCTTCGTCAACTGCACCACCGCCTTGATGCGCCTGCCATTGGTGTTTGATGTCGACGGGATCGGCGGCGGCGAGACGATGTCCGTAATCCCAGATGTCGTGATGTAAGAGCTGGTAGTACCCCGAGACGCGCTTGCCGGTCTTGACATCGACACCAAACGAGACTGGACGAGAACAGGTTGTTGCCGGCGCGGTGGCCGCCGTAATGCTCGCTGGTCGGCGACTCCACCGGCGAGTAGACGTATCCCGAGCTCGTCATCTACAAGTGAACGGTGTCCACGCGCCCGCGTTGCCTGGTAATATCCGCCGGATCCATTCAGCCACGTGTCGCCAGCCCCTGTTCGCCCTTGCGCGGAATCGTCCGGAAGTCCACCGCTTTTTCCCAGGTGCGCGCGTCGAACGCCATGATGGTGCCCTTGGTGTTCCGGTAGGACATCGGGCGTGCGCTCTGCGCGAGCGCGGGACCGACGACGACGGTGTCGCCTGAAATCACAGGTGGAGAGAATTGCCTATCGTGCCTGTCAGATCCGCCGTCGGATCGAGAGTTCCTTGAAAAGATCAACGACGCCCTCCTGGCCGAATCCGGAGATTTGGCGTCCATTCCTCAGGTCGAGCGCGACAAGGCGGAAGCCGGGCGTGATCGTAAACACGCGCTCGTCACGACCGTCGGTCAGTAACCGACTCCACGGCCCGGAACCCCTGCGAGGCGCCTTCTCGTTCCGCTCACCCTCGTCGTTCTTCCACTGCCAGATCGTCTCGCGCCCGTTCCGGCATCGGCGGCAACCACCGCGCGATCGCGGCCGGCAGTGAAGAAAAGCCCTGCCGTTTGCCATCAGTGGCGTGGTTTCGCTTCTCGCTTCTGCCGCGCCACCGACACCGTCTGAACTCCACGTCAGGCGACGGCGAAGATTCCTGACGTTGTCGCGGTTGATCTGCGCGAGCGGAGAATAGCGGCTCGTGCCGCCGTCCCGCCGCCCAGACGCGCCACTCGCCATTAGGTGCACCGTGCTGCCCGCGTAACGGAAACGTTGCGAGCAACACGAGCAGACAGACGAAGCTCCAGCCGCGAAATCGTGCGTTGTCATAAGGTGTGCGCCCTCACCTGGGCGTTCTTCGTCAAGAGGGCAAAACTCTATCGTGTGTGGCAGAAGTAAGATATCACACTCAATTTCAAAGGATTTTGCCTATGAGGATGCATCTAGCCCTGTTCACCGGCGTCCTGGTCGCGTTCTTCTCCTCCCCATCCGGCGCCCTCGCTCAGACCGCGTCGGGACGATTCGCCAGTTCGAAGAACGGTGCGCAACGTGCCACAGAAGCGGGCGTGGCGCGCGCTTCCGGGCGCCGAACAAGCGCCCGACATCGCCACGCTCCAGAAGATGGCGCCAGAGACCATGTATGCCGCGATGACCAACAGCCCGATACCTGCACACGCCGTGGACCTGCCCGACAACATCAAGCGCGGGTTCGCCGAGTTCGTGGGCGGGCGCAAACGGCAGCGTCGGCGGAGTGCACAGCCGATGCAGAACCAGTGCGCGGCGAACTCAGGCTGGCGGATCCCTCAGCGAGTCCGGCGTGGAACGGCTGGGGCGTCGATGCGACCAGCAGGCGGTTCAGCCTGCAAAGGCCGCGGGACTCACCGCAGCACAGGTGCCCACCCTCAAGTTGAAATGGGCGTTCGGATTTCGAGCGCGGCGTCCATATGCGGCCAGCCCACGATCGCCGCCGGACGAATCTTCGTCCCCAGCGTCGACACCCCGGCTGCGTCTATTCGATCGATGCGAAGACCGGATGCGTGTTCTGGTCATTTCAGGCGGCGGCCGGCGTCCGTAACGCGATCAACATCGGCCCCGTGAAGGGACACGGATCGACGGCATTTGCCGCGTAAATTCCGGTGACCTTCGAGGCAATGTCTAGCACTCGATGCGGCCACCAGGCTGCCGCTCTGGATCGTCAGCGCTCGACCCCGCACCCGCTCGCGGCCATGACCGGAGCGCCGGCGTTCTTCAAGGGCCGGCTCTACGTGCCCCCTCGCCTCGCGCGAAGAAGCAGCGGGCGGAGGGCCCGACTATCCCTGCTGCACGTTCCGCGAAGTCTCGTCGCACTCAATGCCGACACCGGCAAACAAATCCTGGAAGACGTAAATCATTCCGGACAGGCCGAAGCCGACGCCGGAAGAATTCGCGTGGCGTCCAGCTCTTCGCGCCGTCCGGCGCCGGCCTCTGGGCCTCGCCGACGATCGATGAATCACGGAGACGCCATCTACCTGGGGACAGCGGGCGACGCGTAACGAAGCCGCCGGTGCCGAATACGACCGATGCGGTGATGGCGCTCGATCTGACGACGGGCAAGGTCAAGTGGTGCGTGCAGCACACCGCGAACGATGCGTGGCTCGTCGGATGCGAGGTGAACAATCCTTCCGAACTGCCGCGATGATATCGGACCGGATTACGACGCCGGATCGGCCTCGATCATGCGGACCCTGGCTGACGGCCGCACGATAGTCATCTCCGGGACAGAAGAGCGGCGAAGTGTTCGCGCAGGATGTGCGCGACGGATCGCTCGTGTGGGAAGGCAACGCTCGTCGACAAGCTCGCGAGTGAGATTAATTTTGGCGGGGCCACCAGACGATCAGAAGGCGTAAGCTCGGCACGCGCAGCGGCATCTCGGCGCTCGATTTGAAGACGGGCGAGCGAAAATGGGTGGCGACGATCGCGCCCTTTACGCCGCCGCGACAATCCAGCCAGACAGCGGCGCTTACTGTCATTCCTGGTGTTGTGTTCTCTGGAGGCTCCGACGGGTGCTGCGCGCGTTCACGGCACGAGCGACGGCAAGCAGGTCTGGGAATACGACACGCTTCGCGACTTCACCACGGCAAACGGTGTGGCGGCAAGGTGGCGCGATGGGCGCTCCGGGACCGACCGTGGCTGGAGGGATGGTCTACGTCGGATCCGGTTATACCGGCCTTGGAAACGGAAGAGGGCGGGAACGCGCTGCTCGCTTTTCGGCCTCGAATAACTCAACCCCCAACCCGCAAGCCCAGCTCCCAAGGCGTCAGGGTTGGAGGTGAGTGGGAGTTACCGTCCCTAGAACGTGAAGTGGACTCCCAGCTGCAGAATGCTTGCGGCAGGTAAGCAAATCGCAGAGTTGAACGACAGTTTTGCCGTAGCTCGCGGCGCTGCTGAACGTCGTGGTGTAGGACCCGTAGTTTTCATGATTGAAGATGTTGAACGCTTCAAGCATGCCCTCGAGTTCCGACGGCCGCCAAGGTTGATGCGCTTCTGGAAGCGCATGTCCACGCGGTGGATCGGCTTGCCCACGAACTGAGAGCGGTCAGGAGGAACGAGCCGTCCGCCAGCGTCTGCCCCTTCACCGTGCAGGCGCACTGCGCGCCCAGCCAGGCCGCGGTGGTGCCGGCCGGCGTCAGGATCTGTTGCTGTGGCGCCTCCGTGTTCCGAAGGTCGCTGCCCCAGGTCGTGGAAAGCCGCTGGCCCGACCCGAAGAAGTAAGAGGCCGCAGCTGGAATCCTTACCCAGATCCCAGATGCCGTTGAAGGTCGCGCGGTGCCGCTGGTCCGTGCTTGCCAGCGCTGGTAGATGGAACCCATGTCCGGCGTTACGGCCCCATTAGCGGAACCAGCTTGGTCGTGATCTTCGCCGCCTGGATCGAGGGCCACGACGTAGGGTCCCGTCAGCCCGCTGAACGGGCCGTCGTCCTTGAACCTCGACAGCGTATAGGTGGCGTTGCCCTGCCACCGATTGCTGAACCGCTTCGTAAACGTGTTCTCCACCCGTAGTAGTTGGAGCGACCGTTCTTGATCTCGGCGGCAACCGGTCCCCACGTCAGGGAACGGGAGGTGCGCATAGTCAATCTGCCCGCCGGTGGCAAAGTAGTTTGCTCCGGTCGCCGGGTTGATAGCGCTGTTGACATTCTGGCGCCGCTCTTCCGCACGGCCGCCCGTGAAGGTGAAGTTCGAGTCGAGCGCCATGCCCGAGGCGAGCTGACGCTGCATGCCAATCGACACCATATGGCTGTGCGACGTGTCATTGCGCGCCGAACGGAACTTCACAGGCCATTGGGGATCGACCGCGGGAAGCATTGTGCGGCTCCAGTTCCTGCCACTTTGAGCTCACGGGCAGGCCCTTGATGTCGCACGCGTTGGCGAGCAGTTGCTCGTACGTCGGCGTTAGCCCTCCCCCATGGATAGCAATACGTAACTA
>ERZ1370068.587-contig-10535_pt1 | contig 42524 bp, 64 predicted proteins | sample MGYA00561227_ERZ1370068 | MGnify/ENA primary metagenome ERZ1370068 (study PRJEB38410, sample SAMEA6850437) | metagenome | study: Metagenomic assessment of the ecological functions of the soil: analysis of the soil microbiota associated with the... | reverse complement strand
GGTTACTACGTATTGCTACCAGCCGTCGCTGACATCATCCCGGCGCGTGGCGCGAGACCGAAAGGGAAATACCGCGCCGAAGTCGGCGTGGCCGAAACCGACGTGCACGGCATGGAACGGCAGCGACCGCGGCACGCCGTCCGCGAGCGCCATGACGTCGGCCAGCTCGAACGGCGCCGTCGAGCCGGTGTTCGTCAGACGACGAATGGGCGGGAGCGCCTGCAGCGCGGCGAGTCGTTGCGCTCCAGTGCCCAGAGGTGCGGATGCTTCTTGATCGCGCGCCTCGACGGCTGACGTGCTGCGCAGGCCAGCCGGACCATCGCTGAAGCTGGCGTCGATGCCGGGCTCGAGCCCGCTCGACGCGAACAGCGCCGCGACACGGCGCACCACGTCGCCCAGCGGCTCCTTGCGATCGGCCTTGAACTCGAGCTGCACCGCCACCGCACTGCTCACTCTCAGGGCGCCGGCGCCGCGGATGATCCGCAGGTTGGCGCGGCGGACGCGGCTTCTGGCCGAGCGCGCATCGCGCCCGCCTGGTAGCTACGCCCACACGCGCCACCTGAAGTAGCCGCCGTCGTCGTTCGCGCGCATGCGGCGTGACGAGCGTCGGCACGCCGCCGACGGTCGTCTGCGACGGCGCGCGTGCCGCGCGGCCGCGAGCTGTGACGCCATCGTGTTCGCGCCGATCGGCGCAGGGTTCGTGACGCCGTTCGCCGTTCGCGTCGCACGCGCACGTCACGCCGCCGGCGCCGCCGCCGAAGAGGAACGCGACGACGCCCGGCGTCGCGATAGGTCGTCGAGGTGCGTGCGGGCCGCCTCGTCGAGCAGCCACTCGACGCGGTTGTCCTGGTAGTGGCCCCACGACGTTGTTCTGCGACGCGCATGCGCGTGTTGCCGAGCGGGAGCTGCCACATCACCAGCCGCTTGCGCGGCCGTCGTCGAGAACAGCTTGCCGAGGAACCGCGCGCTGCGGCGGAAGTCCGCGGCGTCCCACCACGAGATCCCGCCGTCGCCGTAGACGATGACTGCTTGAACGCGCGCGTCGCGATCCGCTGAATGTCGGCGAACGACGAGATCGAAGTTCGCGCTGAGCGACCGGTAGAACGTCCGCCGCGCGGACGGCGAGCGCGTCGACGGTGGCATCGGGCGGATTCGAGATCGCGATGTCGACGTTGGTGCCCCAGACGCTGAGGTGATACGCGAGCGTGACGTTCGGGGCGTAGCGTGTTTCGCAGCTTCACGATCGCGCTGCGCGAAGCCGGCGACGTTGCTCGGAAGCCCCTGCAGCGCGGCGATGCCCGGTCTCCGACACCTTCGCCGGCCACGCGTCGCGGCGGCGTCGCCGCTGATCGCTGCTCGCATGTAGCCCCAGAAGTCCGGTTCGACGTGCAGCACGACGCGCTGCGCCGGTGAAGCGCGCCGGCTTTCTGGAAGAACAGGATCGAGGTCGGCGTAATGCGCCGTCATCGGTCGCGGTGTTGTTCAGATTGGCAAAGATCGGCGTCCGACTCGCCGCCGCCGCCGGGGCTGGACTGCAGCAGCTGATAGTAGGTGAACACGGGAATCAGTCCGTTGGCGATCGGAGTCCTGGATGTAGAACTTCGCGAAATCGCCGTTCGTGTTCCACGTCGCCCAGCCGTTTCCAGTGTTCACGCCGCCGGCGAAGTGCTGATAGCGGAAGAGGAAAGGGCGCCGTGGCCCGAAGTGCGGCCGCGCCGCCGGGCGAATCGGCGGCAGCCGATCTCGACGCGCGCCGGCCATCCCGGCGGAAGCGGCGGCAGTTGCGCCGACGCCGTCGTCGGGGATAGCAGGAGCCCGCTCGCGGTAAAGAACAGTCCAGCTTTGCGCAGTCCCACTGAACGCTCCAAAAGTAAGGCGGAGGAGTTAAAAGCGGGGATCTACAGAATACGGGCGGCCGGCGTTCCCGGCGCGCGAACGTGGGCGATCACGCTTCGCCGCGCCGATACGAATCCGTCAGTGACGATTCGTGTCCTCCGCGCGCCGCTTGGCGCTTGCACATTGGTTAGAGTGGCGCCGCGTCTAACATCGGCGAAGCGGACGAGGAGGACGAACTTGGCAGATCGGTGTGAAGGCGAAGACGTTGCCGCCGCTGACGACGACGACAACGACGACGACGAATAAGAAGAAGAAGCCAAACGTAACAGATCGGTAGAGGACGAAGAAGACGAAGAGACGAGGACGTCAGCGAAGTAGAAGACGACCATGCGGATGACGAACTCGCAGCGAGATCCGAACGCCCTGACTCAGATCCCTCTATAATCGGTTGGGCTGCGGGCGCGTCCCACCGCTGTGGCGAGCGCCCCCGATTTGCGCCGCTCCACCCCATTCCACACAGTGTGGCCTTAAAGGTTCCCGCGCTGCAGCCTGCGCCCAGTCCCCATCAAGTGGACACGCGGCCGAACGCGCCGTTTGCCGTCGCCGGCGCGACGAAAACATTGAGCGTGAAGCTTCTGCGGTCCGATCATCGCCCTGAATACCGATTCGATTGTCGCGTGTCCCCTTCTTGCAGAGCGCTCTCGGTTGCTCGCGCGACGACTCTGCTGGCGCTCCAGGTCCAGCGTCCCGGCGCCTGGCGCTCCCAGCTGACCACGCAAAGCCTGCCTTTGCGTGATGTCGGGTGCTGCGCCGGGTGAGAAGGCGCGCTCGCCCTTTTGACTGTCTTCCCTTTGGCTCGTTCCTTCTCTTCTTGCTTCGTGTTTCGCAGCCCGGCCTTCCAGCATGCTGTCGGCAGCCGGAGCCCAGAGACGCGCCAAACTAACCGCAGCGGGCGATGGCACTCCCTCTGCTCCTCGCCAGCGCGGACGAAGACGCGAGCGCTCAACTGTTTGCTGATACCAGCAATCAGTGGCTTTCACATCGTGGCTGCCGAGTATTTCGGCTTCGTCCGTCCCACGGTCGAGCGCCCTGTATTGATCGTCAAAATCGTCTGGCGGAGAGCCGATCCATTCCCGAAAGCGCTCGAACTTCTGCTTCAGGATCAGGCAGCTCCGCGGTCGGCGCTTTACCGGCATGCGGCAAGTCTTCGCGATCCTGCGCCCGATATCTTTGAATATTTCGTTGAGCTCCTGATGGTCCGGGCCTCCGGCGGAACGCAGATCAGGAAGAGGACGAGGACGCCAGCTGAAGAAGACGAAGACGAAAGCGCCGAAGAGGTAGAGGACGAAGACCGCGATAAGGAAGAGGACGACGACGATGCCGGCTCAGACGAAGGCGAAGGCCCCTTCCTTTCCGGCTCGGCTTAGGGTGGGTGTCGCTGTTATCCTCCTGGATAGGACATACTCTAGTTCACGCAAGAAATCAGATAGTAGCACATAGACATTCTTCGGGCGTGTCTCCTTCCCCGGCTCCGCCGTCTTCACGCCGCCGTCGTTATTCGTGGCTTGTTTCGTGTTGTTCTGCAGGTTGGGCGAATCGCTGGGCTGGTGGCAGGCGATGTCCGCGCCGCGGAAGTTGAACCAATAGAAGAAATGGTCCCAGTCGTGCTGGTGGTTTGCCACCGCGTCGACCTGCCAGCTGCCGACCATGTTTCCCGTGTTGCCGTTGCTCGTTCCGTCGGCATTGACCTGGGCTGTCCGCGTGTCGGCATCGGGGTCGTTCTGCGCCTGGCGCGTTCACGCCGCGCAGGAACATGCCCCGCAGGTCTGGAACATGGAACAGGCTCTGGCTCTGGCTTCCGCCGAAGCTGTAGCCGATTGCGTTAAAGAGATCCACATATTTCTGCGTCGAATACGACGCGCCATCGCACAGCAGTCAATTGCCCGTGCTGAGAAGCTGATTCAGGCTGTCCTCAGTGCCGGCATACGAGATGATCGTTCCTACTGAGCATCATTCTGCATGACACTCTCCTGTTACCGAATCGCCAGCGCTCGCAGTGAGTAGCCGCAAGGAGACGAGCTCGCCGGCGCGATCGTCACGACGATCTCGTTCAAGCCAACGACGAGATAATCGTAGAAGTCGGGGGCCGTGTAATCCTTCTTTCGCAGCGTCACGGTCGTGAGGCTTGTCGGCGCCGCTCCCCGCATCCAGCGCGTCCACGTGCCTGACGATCGTGAATCCGTTGACCTGAATGGTCATCACGCAGCCGGTCTGCAGCGTCAGCCAATGTTTGAAGAACAGATTCAGCTCGAGGCTGGCATCCACAACCTTGAACTGAACGGTGAACGTCACAGGCGCGCTCGCCGTCAGATTGCTACGGCCGTCAGGACCGCATCGGCGGTGGCCAGGGCTGTCGAAGCCGCTCCCGAACGCATACAAATTGTTCGCTTCTGATTTGATTCTGAACGGCGCTGGATCCTGGCGGCGCGATGAATTCCGACATCGCGAAGCCGACGCACCGCGCCATTTTCTGCGCCTGCATCCGTAATCGGATCGAGCGACAGCACCGGCAGGTTCAGCGTCGACGTTTTCCACCGACTGATCGAACAGAATCGCGATGTTGGCCTGCGCCTGCGGCTTCCCGTTCACCGTGGTCCCAACCAGGTGCGACCCTTCCCAGCAGGTGACGGCGTGCTGGAAGGCGACGGATCTCATCCCGTCAGCGCCTGCCGGCCCCTGGCAGTAGAAACACCCACCTCGCGTGGCTGACGACGTTGAGACCGAACTGCGCGATGTTGCTCGGCGGATACACGATCGCCCCGTCATACGAGCAGACTGCGCACATACCCGGGAAGAGCAATGTTGTTTGCTCGCATCAGCGCTGCGGAAAACCGAGGACGTTCCATGGATACTCCTGCGCCCAGTACCCAGGCGGGGTTCTGCTTGGCGCTGTCGAGAAACGCCGCGTAGGACGCCCAGTCCTTGATGCTCATGGAACTACCCGTTCCCGGTTTGCGATCCTGCCTCGGTGCTTTGTCCTTTCGTGGTCGAGTGCTCTCGTGTATCAGTCTCAGAGCTGGCGCAATCGCCGCTGGCGCTGCCGACCGGGGCGTCCCCGAAGAACCCGACGGATGCAGACACTTCGTATGAATTGGTCACCGACGTCGAGGACCCGGTCGTCCGCTGAAGATTGCGTCCCGGCGCTCGCGCTCGTGTCCGCACTCCCGCTCGTGTTCACCGTCGCGTTCAGCGTCTTCGGCGAGTAGTCCTCCAGATAGAAGGCCAGGCTCGCGGACGCGTGCCGGCTGCGGGCGATGTGTTGGACGGCAAGGATTGGATAGTTGTTGAAGGACCTGACCGGCTGCAGCCTGCTGAACGGCATTCGCATTCTGGTTCGGACATCGTCAGTCGTTGCCTCAGCGACACCAGATACGGCGCGCACGGCCCGCACGGGCGATCCCGTTCCGGGATCTGCAGGGCGCTGCGTTGCGCAGAGTCCCAGTATCTCGCGAACCTCGTATTCGCTCAGCAACACGCCGAATTGCGTCTTGCTCGCGTCTGACGAGCGCAGTGCTCTGGACAAACGAGTTCACGCACCGAGGGGTCGGTACATAGCAGGTGGCTCCTGGGCGAGGTTCTTCATCACGAGCAGCTGCGTCTTCAACGTAACGTCTTGATCGCGGATGGTGGAAGCGGATCGATTTCGGGAGTATCAGCTACCCATTTGGGATCGGGCCCGACACAGCATCATCGACGGCTTCTTCGTGACGATGCTGGTTGGTGAGAGCCGTCGCGAGCGACGAGAGGTCGAACGACACGTCCATGCGCGTCACGCCGCAGCCATGAGCCACTCGAGCCGGATCGCCGGAATCACGCCGGTAACCTCGAACCGGAACGTGCTGCCGATCGGCACGCCGGGATCCACACCGATGGTCCCGCCATGGGCCTCGATGGCGAGCTTGCAGAACGCGAGACCCAAGCCCGACAGAGTGGTAGGTCCGTTCGTGCCGCGTCTCGACCGTCCCGAACTTCTCGAAGATCTTCTCTCCTGGCTTCCGGAGGCACGCCGCTGCCCTGGTCGTGCACGGCGACGCGCACGCGGCCCGTCCGCCGCTGGCGATGGAGATGCGCAGACGGGCTGCCGGCGGGCGTGTGCCTGATGCCGTTGCTGACGAGGTTCTCGCATGACTCGGCGGACGAGCGCGCCGTCGCAGCGTCACCTCCACGGCCCCCGCGCTTCGATGTCGATGTGTCGCTCGCGATCCATGCGCTGCCAGCGACGCGCGCACGTCGTCGAGCCATCTGGGTCAGATCCCACACCGCCCGCTCGACCGGCATCTGCCCTCCTCGAGCCGGCTCACGTCGAGCAGGTCGTTCGGCCATCCGACTGAGCGCTTCGGCCGACTGCGACCGCTGCCCGCAGGTCCTCGCGGCTCGTCTTCGCTGAGCGTGGCGGCCGGCCCCTTCAGGAAGCTGGAGGTTGATGCAGCAGCGCAGCCAGCGGCGACCGCATGTCGTGGACGACCATGCGCACCAGGTCGTCCCGCAGCTGCTCCAGGGCCCGAAGACGCGTGTAGCTGTCGGCCAGCGCCGACCTGCGCCCGCCTGAGCGCGACGTGCGTCTTCACTCGCGCCAGAACCTCTTCGAACTGAAAGGGCTTGGTCACGTAGTCGACGCCGCCGGTTTCGAACGCCCGGACCTTGTCGGCCGTGTCGGTCAACGCCGTCAGGAAGATCACCGGCACGTCCCTCGAGCGATCCTTCGCTCTGAGGCGCCGGCAGACCTCGTAGCCGTCCATCTCCGGCATGGTGATGTCGAGCAGGATGAGATCCGGGCGGGTCGCGCTCGACGGCCTGAAGCGCCTGCCGTCCGCTGGTCACGGCGCGCACGTCGTAACCCGTGCTCTCCAGCATGTCCGACAGGAGCCGCAGGTTGTCGATCGTGTCGTCGACGATCAGCACGCTGGCCAAGCGGGCCGGATCCCGATCATGGTTCATCGTGCGTTCTCGATCCGGCAGAGCCGACACGAGCGCGTCGTACTGGAAGTCGCGGACCAGCGCGCGAATCTCGGCCGAGACGTCTTCCGAGTGCTGCTCGCGCCTGATCCGCGAGCGAATTCGAGCCGCTTCGCGCGGCCCTCGATCGCCGCCTCGCGCAACTGATCGATCAGCGTCGGGCGGCAGGCTGCTCAGATCGCTGCGACAGCGTCGATCGCCGGCGGCGTCGCGGTCCGTGCGACCGACGGCCGCGGACGGGCGATCCATAGACGTAGCGAACGCCCAGCCGCTCGCCGATGACCGCGAGCAGCTCGCCCTCCCGATACGGCTTCCGCACGAACGCATCCACGCCGGCGTCGCGCGCCTCGTCCTCGGTTCCGGCCAGGCCGCTGGCCGTGACCGCGATGATCGCGGCCGTCGACCCGCACTCGCCGCAGTCTCCGGACGGCTTCCAGTCCGCCGATACCCGGCATGCGCAAGTCCATGAGCACCAGATCGGGATGCCACTCGTCGTGCACCGCGATGGCTTCCTCGCCGCTCGCTGCCGTGCGCGTGACGAAACCCAATCGGCGACAACAGCTCGTCGAGCAGATCGCGGTTGGTCGCCACGTCGTCCACGATCGAGCACCTTCACAGCCGGCTGATTCGGGCCGAGCCCGGTCGGAATCGGGTCGCGACGTGCGTTCCGGGACGGCATCGATCGCCGCGATGGCCGGCTTCGAACGAGAACGTGAACACGCTCCCTGTTCCCGGCGTGCTCTCGACGACGAGGTCTCCGTGCATCAGGCGCGCGAAGTTCCGGCTGATGGCCAGGCCCAGTCCCGTGCCGCCGATGCCGGCCGTTCGAGTCTGCCTGATCGAACGCGTCGAAGATCCGCACGAGATTCTGCGGCTCGATTCCCGGTCCCGTGTCTCTCGACGGCGATCGCGACGACGTGCCGGTCGCGCTGCAGCCGCGCGGGATGACGGCGCGAACGGCGACCCGTCCGCGGCTGGTGAACTTGACGGCGTTGCTCAGCAGGTTGATGAGCACCTGGCGGACCTTGCCGGCGTCACCCGACAGCACGCGCGGCAGACTGCGGATCCTGCTCGAACGTGAGCTCGAGGCCCTTCTTCTCGGTCAGCTCCCGGAACATCGAGCTGCACGTCGTGTCAGCAGCGCGTGCAGAGTCGAACGGTTCGACCGCCAGCGTCGCGCGGCCCGCCTCGATCTTCGACATCTCCAGAATGTCGTTGATCAACGTCAGCAGATGGTTGCCGCTGGAGTGGATGATGTCGATCTTCTGTTTCTGATCGTCGCCGAGGTCCGGATCGCGCTCGAGCAGCTGGGCGTAGCCGAGGATGGCGTTCATCGGCGTGCGGATCTCGTGGGACATGTTGGCGAGGAAGGCGCTCTTCGCCCGGCTGGCGCTCTCCGCGGCCTCCTTGGCGGCGCGCAGCTCGGTCGTGCGGCTGGCGACGAGCGCTTCGAGGTGCTCGTGATGCTTGCGCAGCTCAGGTAGGCCACCAGCATCTCGACGCTCGCGCGTCGAGCAAGCTCCGTTACGTCCCGGTTGACGACCGACCATCGGCGCACGCGGGGCGTTCCTCGACGTAGCGCCACTTCGGCGATGGCCGTAGCGCCGTCGCTCGTCGAAGCGACGCGGATTGCTGTCCACGGCGAGTCGCGCCAGCCTGGCGTCGACTCCGAGGCCGGCATAGACGACGCCGCGCTTCGCAACGCTTCCGGATACTGCCACGCGAGTGGCACGAGCGCCACGAGTTCATCCAGCAGCGCGCGGTTCAGCGAGTCGAGTCGTCGCTGCAACAGGCGCGACGTCGCGTGCCAGCAGCCGCAGATGCCGAGCCCGGCCGCGATCGATGGCGAGCTGCAACCGGTCATCGCTCACGCGCAGACGGCGTTCGCTTTGCTCAGCTCGCGCTCGCGGCTCTTCCGCGTCTCGACTTCGCCGACCAGATCGTCGAACGACGTCTTGAGCCTGGCCGGCCATGTCGTTGAACGATTGCGCGAGGGCGCCCAGCTCCTCCAGCCTGCTGCCCGGCACCCGCGCGCTCAGGTCTCCGCGAGCCATCGCCTGCGTCGCGCGCGCCATGCGCCGGAGCGGCGCGGTCACCATCGACGCCAGCGCCGCGGCCAGCACGAGCGAGAGCACCAGCGCCAGCGGCGAACACCATCGCCGAACGGCTGCTGGCCGACGCGCAGCGCCCGCCAGATAGAACGCTTCAGGCATGGCCGTGACCAGAATCCAGTGACGGCCGGCGCTGTCGTCGCGATACGTGCGTCGCGTAGGTCAGCCACGTTTCCCGCGAGAGCGGCTTCGCCGTGACGTGATCGAACTGGAACTCCGTCGCTGCTGCGGACAGGCCCGACGGACCGGTGTGCCGCGCCAGAGCCTGCAACCGCACTCTCCACCACCGGGTCGCCGTCGGGAGCGGACGAGGCGATCATCGCGCCGGTTCTGTCGAGGATGAAGGCTCGACCGTCCGTGCCGACGGCCTGGCTTCGCAGCAGAGAGACGAGAGCGTCGTCGCGCTGGGCGTCTGATCAGCGACGGCGAACGTGCCAGGTAGTCGTCCAGCCGCATGCGGATGTTCGCCGACACTTCCTGATGGAGCCTCGTCGCCAGCCTCGCCGCATCATCGTCCGCGCTCCGAAGCGCGACGATCGCCGTGGCGCCAACCATCACGAGCACCAGTGCGATGAACGGCGCGAAGATGAAGATCCGGATCGGCAGGCCTTCCTGCACCGCGTCCGCGTGCCTCCGCGTCTCGCCGCGGCCCGCTTCCCAGATCCATTCGCTGCTCGCCAATCGCGCGCTCTCTGACGTGTCCGGGGATCTCCGCCCAGAACCATCCGAACCGTCTGGCCAGCGGCAGGGCGACCAGAAAGGCCACGGGCGCCATGAGCCAGGTGATCGACGTCGTGAAGAACAGCGCCGGCGTGATGCTGCGATACGAAATCCCGGAGGTGAACTGGTCCGAACACATGAACCCCCACATCACCGGGTTCGAGCAGCCATGAACAAGCGCGACGGACATGCGCGATATCGCCACCACGTCCGCAGCCATCCGAAAGTCGGGATTCTGGCCGATGAACTGGTAGGCAATCCAGACAACACGCGGGATTGATGAAATAGCCCTCGGCAGCCAGTGCGAGCAGGAAGTCCGGCGGCACGCCCTCGATCAGGTCCGACAACCCGTAGCGCGAACGGAACGGCGATGAGCGCCGGGATAGCCGAAGAAGGACGACGCACAGCAGAACGACCAGATCCTTCAACGACTCGAACGTCTGTGCGCCCGGGACGAGCACGATGAACGATCCGATGTAGCCGCTCGCGATGATCAGCACGAACGTCAGCGGCACGCTCAGGAACGCCTTTGCATCCCACGTCTGCCGCGCCCGGCCGAATCCCCAACGCTCGCCGATCCGGAACGTGAAGCCGCCGAAGGCGCAGATGGCCAGCACGAGGCCGACGATGATAGCTGAATCGGCCCCACACCTCCAGCAGCGGGAGGGGATGGTGCTGACGATCGCCTCGAGCCAGGTGATGACGGAGGTCATGTCGGCTCAGATGTCACGCGACAATGTTGCAGTGACGACGTCCAGGAGGCTACTTCGGCGTGCCGGGCGAGCTCCAGGTTGACGACGGGTGAGCACCGCCGGCGTCGTGCCCGACGTTGCGCAGTGCATGCAGCGAATTCGACGCGTTGAAAGATGATCGAGCCGGGCCCGACGCGCTTCCACACGCCGTCGCTCAACGTCTCGACCAGTGCCTTCACGGATGATGATCAGCTCTTCGTTCACGTGCCGGTGCGGCTCGTGCGACGCGATGCCGGGCTTGAGCGTCGTGATGTGCATCTCGAGCTCGTCCAGCGTCGCCGTCGGCTGACGCACGACGCTGCGTACTGACCCGACGTTGGTCGGATTGTCCTTCAGCTGATTCCAGTCGAACACGGTCGGGCCGAGGATCGGCTTCCGCTCTGGTCTGCTGCGTGCCGGCGAGCACGCCGCCGACCCCGACCGCGGCGGCGACGATCGCGACGAAGACGTCTCTGCGCGTGATCATGGGAGCATTATGCGCCAAGCGTGAGCTGGCCAGACGCCGCATGTCGTCCATCGCTAGATCGATCCCGCTTCCACCATGTAGTTGTTCGCCGTGCACATGGCGGAGTCGTCCGAGGCGAGGAACAGCGCCATGCGCGCGACGTAGACCGGCTCGATCGGATCCGGCAGGCACTGCGCGGCGAGCTGCGCGGTCAAGTGCGCCCGGCGTCGACCCACAGCCGCTTCTGCCGCTCGGTCATCGTCCAGCCGGGCACGAGCGTGTTGACGCGGATCCGGTGCGGCCCGAGGTCGCGCGCCATGCCGCGCGTCAGCCCGTGCACCGCGGCCTTGGCCGTCGTGTAGGCCGGAAAGCCACCGCCGGCGCGCCACCAGGAATCCGATCCGAGGTTGATGATCGATCCGCCGCCGGCCGCGATCATGCCCGGACGCGACGGCCTGTATCGCGAAGAACATGTGACGCAGGTTCGTCGCGATGCGCTCGTCGAAATACTCGGGCGTGACGTCCTCCCAGCGATGGCGGTCGTCGCGCGCGGCGTTGTTGACCAGGACGCGCGCCGGACCGTGGGCCGCCGCCAGCGCCGCGACCGCGCGTCCGGAGCGCGTCGATGTCGCGCAGATCGCACGGCTCGAACCGGACCTGCGCCGCCGTCCGCCTGCAGCTCGGCCGCCAGCGCCTCGCCGTGCTCGACGTCGAAGTCGAGGAATCCCACCCGCGACTCCTGCCCGGCGAAGGCGCGAACGATCTCCATCCCGATGCCCGAGGCTCCGCCGGTGACGATGACGCCGGCGTCCCGGAGGCTGGGGTAGACGGCAAACGAAGGCGCACGGCGATCTGACATCGGAAGGACTCTAGCAAATCCCGTCTTCGGTCCGGCGCCACTCGTCCACACTCGGTGCCGCCGATGCGCCTGACATCACCCCGTGAACGCGGGAGGATTTTTCTTCGTGGCGTGCCTCGCGATCGCGGCGACGGCCGGGTGGTTCCTTCCACATCGAGTGCCCCGGCCGCGGGATTCCAGCACGACGCCTTCGACGAAAGCCGCGCCGGCCACCTCCACCCTCGCCGAGCGCCCCGCCGACGTGACGACCGCAGATACTCGAAGCCGTGCGCCGCGGACGACGTAACCGGATGCGAGCGGGCGTGCGACGCGGGCGACGCCAGGCAGCTGCCGGAGCCTGGGCTGGCACTACGATCACGGCACCGGCCGGCTGCCGCACGACGACGACCGCGCGGCGTTCTATTTCGGCCGCGCGTGCGACGGCGGCGACGTGCAGGGCTGCGCGAATCTCGGACTGATGTACGTGCGACGGCCGCGGCGTGGGCGCAGCGATGCAAGGCGCGCGCGGCGTCGCTCTACCGAGCGCGCGTGCAACGCGGGCAACGCGCAGGCGTGCACGAACCTTGGGGTCACCTACGATTACGGCCGCGGCGTCGCGAAAGACGAGGCGCGCGCCGATCGCGCGCTATGCGGCGCGGCTGCGACGGCGGCCACGCGCACGGCTGCGCCAACCTCGGCGTGATGACGAGTTCGGCAGCGTCGGGCTGGGGAAGGACGAGACGCGCGCCGTCGCGCGCCGCTCGCCGCGCGTGCGACGGCGGCAGCGCGGCGGGTTGCACGAACCTCGGCCGGATGTGCGAGCGCGGGGCCGGAGACCTGCTCTGCAGATCCTGCGCGCGCCGCGGCGCTCTACCGCCAGTGGCTGCGTCGGCGGCGACGCCGACGGGTGCGCGAAGGCGCCGCGCTGAACCTCGTGGGGACTCGTCGGGTCCGATGCAAGCGGTGACTGCGCGGTTACGAGCTTTCGCAAATACGCCAGGAGCGCCGCGCGCTCTTGCGAGTGTCGGACGTCGATCGAAGTGCACGCCGTCGGTAGTCGCGATCGGCGGCGCGAGACCGGCGGCGCATTCGCCTCGACGCGCTTGAAGAACTCGATGTAGTGATCGACCACGTCTTCAAGCGTGGCGGCGCTGTTGTTGTGGAAGCTACGGGCGGTCCTGCTGATCCCGCGCAGTCCGGGCACGTCGAACTTGTTCCAGTCGTCCTGCAGCGCGGGCCGCCGACGAAACCCGGTCAGCAAGCGCGCGGCCGGGATCGGAGCTCGGTGCGCCGGATCTGTGGCTGCCGGTTGGCCATGCGTGATCTCGTAGGTCCGCGCATTGCGCGCGAGTCGCGGCGGGCAGGCCGCGAACGCGAAGCGAGCGGCGTGACCGGTGTCGACGGGACGCGGACACTGCGCTCGAGATGTCGTGGAATCGAATCGACCGGCGCCTGTCGGCGTTCGACTGTCCGGGCCGCCGTGGCACTGGCTGCACGCGCGCGCGAACACCGACCTTGCCCTGCTGCTCGAGCTCGTTGAGCGCGCGGATCCGGATCCGGCAGCGGCATCGTGCCGCTCTCTGACCGCGTCGGACAGCGCGCGGACGCGATGGTTCGTGAACAGCACGCGCTGAAACGAGGACGAGGTCGTCGAGCAGCTGCTGCGGCGGCGCGCTCTGCGATCTGCGCGTGATTGGTCGAGCGCGCCGAGCGCCTGCTCCTGGAGCGTCGCGACGCGGCGCGTCCAGCTGGTATCCGCCGAACTGGATTCGGGCCGCGCGGCCACGGATTGCTCATCGTCCGGCTCCGGTGAGCGCGACGTCGTTGACCGTCGGCACGCATGCGCCAGACGTCCACGAACGTCTCGGCCGACGGCGCGTTGGTCGCCGGATCGATCAGCCTGATGTTCGGCGGCAGCGTGAACGTGATCCTGACGAGACCGTTCTGGCGAAGGTTGCTGAAATCGGTGGCGTTCGTCGCCGTTGGTCCGGAAGTCGTCCGCGTCGATCGGGCGAAACAGCGGATCGTCGGCGTCCGGATGCCACCGGCGCCGCAACTGCAGCAGCCTGGAACCTCGCCTCGACGCTCGGCGGGCGAGAGCTGGAAGTGGTCCGTCGCCATGTGGCAGTCGGCGCACGCGCGGCCGTTGCCGCCGAGACCCGTCCAGCCGTCCGGTCGAAGAACGCGAGGAAGCCGCGCGCGACCGCGTCGCACGGCTCGCCGCCGCAGGTCTGAGCACCGTGACGCCGATTCGGCGGCTCGAGTGACGGCGGGCCAGCGCCCGCGGCGACAGATCGGCGGTGCTCGGCTGCTCATCAGCAACGTCGAGAACAGCACGAGCACCGCAGGCGATCAGCCATGATGATGCTTTCACGATTGTCCTCTTCCTGTGGACGGTAGTCGTCGGCTTCATCAGATAAGGCGGCGCAGGCCGCCGAAACCTGCAATTGCATGCGTCACCCGCGCGCGCTTCAGACATGTCAGGCCTGCACTCCGTGGCTGTCCCGCGAGAGCGTTCGGCGACGTGCCTTGCTCTGCTAGACTGCGGCCCGGTCACACCATGAGCGGCCACGAGACGACCGGACCGTGGCGAGGTGACGCAGCTTGCTCCGCGCCTGGAGCGACGGCGATGCGGACGCCTTCGAGCGCGTGCTGCCGCTCGTCTACGAGGAACTGCATCGCATGGCGGCCCGCTATCTGGTCGGCGAGCGATCGAGCATCAGCCTTCAGGCGACGGCGCTGGTCAACGAGCTGTGCCTGCGCCTGCTCGGGTGGGATCCGGTCCACTGGCAGAATCGCGGGCACTTCTTCGGCGTCTCGGCCCGGATGATGCGACGCGTGCTCGTGGACATCGCGCGGCGGCGACGCGCGGAGCGGCGCGGAGGCCCGAACGCGGTCCGCGTGCCGCTCGACGGCATCGACGTCCCGGCGAGCGAGCCGGGCGCCGACCTGCTCGCCGTCGACAGCGGCGCTCGAGCTGCTCGCGGTGGAGGATCCGCGCAAGGCGCAGGTCGTGGAGCTTCGCTTCTTTGGCGGTCTCTCGATCGAGGAGACCGCCGAGGCGCTCGGGATCTCGGTCCGCACCGTTCACGCGGACTGGGCGTTCGCGCGGGCGTGGCTGTATCGAACGCTGACCGCCGTCCATGCCCACTGACCGCTGGCATCGCCTCGAACAGCTCTTCACCGAAGCCGTGGAGCAGCCCGCCGGCAGCGCGCGCGGATTTCCTCGACCGCGCCTGCGGCGCCGATGCCGCGCATGCGGGACGAGATCGCGTCGCTGCTGACGGCCGCGGAGCAATCAGGCGACTTTCTCTCGGCGCCCGCGCTCGACGTCTTCGCGCGGCAGATCGTCCCGCGAGGGATGGAGCGTCCAGCCCGGCGATCGCATCGGCTCCTACACGGTCGAGCGACGGCTGGGCGCGGGCGGGATGGGCGAGGTGTGGCGCGCGCGCGACGAGCGGCTCGCGCGCGACGTGGCGATCAAGCTGCTGCTTCCGCATCCGTCGAACGCCGACGAACGCGTGCGCGCGTTTGCAGCACGAGGCGCGCGCCGCCGGCACGCCTCAATCACACCAACGTGCTGACCGTCTACGACGTCGGGGATCACGGCGGCGCGCCGTACCTCGTGACGGAGTGCCTGGAAGGCGAGTCGCTGCGCGCGCGTCTCGGCGCCGGCGCGCTGTCCGGTGGACGCGGCGCTCGACGTCGCGCTCCAGGTGGCGCGCGGGCTTGGCGCGGCGCACGATCGCGGCATCGTGCATCGCGACCTGAAGCCGGAGAACATCTTCCTCGCGCGCGACGGCCGCGTGAAGATCCTCGATTTCGGCCTCGCGACACTCCTGCGACGTCCGGCACCGCAGGCCATCGTCGCCGGAACGTCCCGCCGAGGCCGCGCGATCGCTCGTCGCCGGCACCGCGGGCTACATGGCGCCGGAGCAGGTGCGCGGCGAGGCCGTCGATCGGCGCGCGGACATCTTCGCGCTCGGCGCCGTGCTCTACGAAATGCTCGCCGGCGCGCCGTCCGTTCAAGGGGCACAGCGCGCTCGAGACCCTGGACGCCGTCCTTGACGCTGCGAGCCTCCGCGATCTCGTCGGACGTGAATCCGGACGTGTCGCCGGCGCTGGCGCGCATCGTGCGCCGGTGCCTCGCGAAATCGCCGGACGACCGGTTCGCGACGGTCGCCGATCTCGAGGCCGCGCTCGACTCGATCATCCGGGCGCGGAACCGGCCGCCGCCACCCGAGCCTGCGCGCGCTCTTCCGCCGGCCGGCCGTGATGGCGGCCGCGCTGCTGGTGATCGCTCGCGCGGCCGCTCGGCGGCTGGCGATGGCGCGTGTCGCATCCCGCGTCGCGTGGGCGCGCACCGTTGCCGCGCCCGAGGTTCAGCGGCTCTCGAATCATGGTGACTATGCCGAGGCGTTCCTCCTGGCGCGTCAGGCGCTGGACGTCCTCCCCGACGATCCGCACCTGCGACAGCTGTGGCTCGACGTGTCGATCCCGGCGGTCGTGATCACACCGACCCGCCGGGCGCCGACGTGGCGTTCGCCGCATACCGAACGCCCGACGAGCCTGGTTTTCCCTCGGCCGAACGCCGCTCAGCGGCGTCCGCATTCCGCGCGGTCTCATCCGAGCTGCGGATTTCCAAGGCCGGGCTTTCAGCCGATCGAGGGCTCCGGATCACCGCGGCGCGCAGCGCTACCGGCTCGATCCGGTGGACGCGGTGCCGCCCGGGCATGGTGCGCGTCGTCGAGCGGCCGCGATCCGGCTCGGTTCTGGCCTGGTCGGCCGATCGACGACTTCTGGATCGATCGATTCGAGGTCACGAACCGCGCAGTTCAAGGCGTTCGTCGGATCAGGGCGGGTACTCGCAGGCGCGACTACTGGCGCGAGCCGTTCATCGAGGGCGACCGATCCGTGCCCGTGGGAAGAGGCCATCGAGAGATTTCGCGACGCCACCGGACGGCCGGGGCCCGCGACGTGGACGTCGGGAACGTATCCCGCCGGTCAGGCCGATTTCCCGTGAGTGGCGTGAGCTGGTACGAGGCGGCGGCCTACGCGGCATTCGCCGGCAAGAGCCTGCCGACGATCTATCACTGGTACCGCGCGGCGGACCTCGGGCGCTTCGCTGACATCCTGACCGGTCAGCAACTTCGAGCGGAAAGGGCCCCGCGCCAGTCGGCAGCTCATGCCGGCCTGGGCCCGTTCGGCACCTACGACATGGCGGGCAACGTGAAGGAATGGTGCTCGAACGACACCGACAACGGACGATTCCTCGCTCGGGCGGCGCGTGGAACGAACCGAGATACATGTTTGCCGAGCTACGATGCGACGGGACCGTTCGACCGGGCGCCGGTATACGGCTTCCGCCTTGCGAAATACATCCGGCCGCTGCCGGCCAGCCGTGACCGCGCCGGTTCGGATCGAGACGCTCGGTCGCGACGCCCGAACGCTGACAGCCGGTCGGCGACGACATCTTCGCGGTGTATCCGGCGGCAGTACGCCTACGATCGCGCACCCGCTGAACGCCGTCGTCGAGGCGACCGAAGAGACGGACATCTGGGTGAAGCAGACGTCGTCACCTTCGACGCCGCGTATGGCGGCGAGCGCATGCGCGCGTATCTCTTCCTGCCGAAGACACGGATCGCCGCCCTATCAGACCGGTCGTCTTTTTCCCGCCGGGGACGCGTTTCGTCCTGCGATCGAGCCGCGACATGTCGCTGACCGCCGATGGACTTCATCGTCGGAAGCGGACGCGCGTTCCTCTATCCGGTTTACAAAGGCACGCTACGAACGCGCGACGCATGGCTGAACAGATGGGACCGAACGACGAGCGCGAGCTCGAGAATCGCATGGTCGAGAGACCTCGGGCGCGCGATCGACTATCTCGAGACGCGATCGGACATCGATCGGAGCCGTCTGGCGTTCTACGGCGTGAGCGACGGCGGCGATGCCGGCGTGATCCTGACCGCGCTCGAACCGCGCTTGAAGGCCAGCGTGCTGCAGGGCACCGGGATCGGGCCGGACGCGCCGCCCGAAATCGATCTCGCTGAACTACGCGCCCCGCGATCCGCATCCCGACGTTGATGCTCAACGGCAACTACGACTTCGGCGCGCCAGTCGAAACACAGCAGCGTCCCCTGTTCGCGCTGCTCGGGCCCCGCCCGGGCGGAAGGAGCACAGGGTGATCGACACCGGCCATGCCATTGCCCATTGAAGACGCACGCCGCGAGGTGCTGGTCCTGGCTGGATCTCGTTATCACTGGACCGGTCCCGGAACGATCCGTCGTTAGCTCGCGTGGTGACGCGGCGCCGCCTGACCCCTCGCCGGGGAACGTGGATAATGTCGCTGACCCCAGCCGGCTGGGGATTTTCGGCGGCGTTCCTCCTGCGACTATCCACTTTTACGAGCGGCACGGATGCGACATCACCGTTCTATCGCGGACTCTTTCTGTCCAGGCGACCGCCCGGCGTGTCGGAGCATTAGCCATTGGCGCGAAGATCTTTCCCCCGTGGTGGGAACAAGCTGCCGATCGTGGCCGCCATCGCGGGCAGCCTCGGTCCGACGCTCGCGATCGCGGGCGTCTGGTACTTCTTTTCTCCGTGGTACACTGGACGTGGGCTACCGTCCCGTTCAGCCCGTCCCGTACAGCCACAAGCTCCACGTCGGCGAGCTTGGTCTCGATTGCCGCTACTGTCACGCCTCGGTCGAGATTTCTGCCGTCGCGAACGTTCCGCCCACGCAGCACCTGCATGAACTGCCATGCGCTCGTGAAGAAGGACAGCGAGGCGCTCGCACCGATTCGGGACAGCGCCGCCGAGCGGCCGGCCGATGCGCTGGATTCGCGTCCACAAGCTTCCCGACTACGCCTATTTCGCCCACAACGCGCACGTGGCGGCAGGAATCGGCTGTGTCACCTGCCACGGCCGCATCGACGAGATGGAAACGGTCACCCAGATGACGCCCCTCAGCATGAGCTGGTGCCTCGACTGCCACCGCAACCCCGGTCCCAACAGACGTCCCGTCTCCGAGGTCACCAACATGAAGTGGACCCCTCCCGGGACGTCCAGACGCTCGCGGCGCAGCTCGACCGCGAACGCCCGGTCAATCCGCCGACTGACTGTTCGGGGTGCCACCGGTGAGCCGAACCTACTGGCGAAGTCTCGCGCAGATCGAGGATCGCCCGGAATTCGCGCGCCGCTCTCGAGCGGGAGTTCCCGGAGGAGGGCCCTCGGAGCTTCCCGAAGGCGTGACCCGGCGCGACATGATGATGCTCCTGGGCGCCTCGCTGTCGCTCGCGGGGCTCGCGGGGTGCCGGCGCCCCGTCGAAGAGATCGTCCCGCTATGTCACCGCTCCCGAGGACATCGTTCCCGGGATCCCCGCTACTACGCGACGACGATGCCGTTCCGCCGGAGCGCCTACGGCCTGATCGTCGAGAGCCACGAAGGGCGGCCGACCAAGATCGAGGGAAACCCCTCGCACCCTCGACCCTCGGGGCCTCGAGCGCGCTCGTCCAGGCGTCCGTGCTCGGCCTCTACGATCCCGACCGCTCGCAGTCGGTCACGCTGCAGGGCGCGCGCGAAGTCCTGGAGCGATTTCGTGACGGCCTGGGTGCAGCTGTCCGAGGCGCATGCCTCGGATGGCGGCGCCGGCCTTGCGGTCCTCTCCGAATCCTTCTCCTCCCCACCCTGGCGCGCCTGGCCTCCGAGCTCCGGGCCCGCTATCCGCGGTTGCAGTGGGCGACCTACGACGCGGTCAGCGACGAGAACCGGCTCGCGGGACTGCGGTCCGCCACGGGGCGCGACCTCGATCTCATGCTCCGCTTCGATCAGGCGGCGGTGATTCTCGCCCTCGACGCCGACCCGCTGCTCACCGACCCGGAGATGATCCGTCACGCGCGAGGCTTCGCGGCGGACAGGCGCGCGGGCGCCTCCGGTGGCGCGATGAACCGGCTCTACGCGGTTGAAGGGGTCTACTCGCTGACGGGAGCCATGGCGGATCATCGGCTCCGTCTCCAGAGCCGGCAGATCGCCCCATTCCTCGCGGCGCTCGCGGCACGCCTGGCTCCGCCACGGCCGGAGCCGCGAGCCCGGCGGGAGCCGGCGTCCCGGGTGTCGACCCGCGCTGGATCGACGCCCTTGCCAAGGATCTTCTGGCGAACCGCGGCAAGGGGTTGATCGTCGCTGGGGAACGCCAGCCCGCGGCCGTCCACGCCGCGGTCTGCGCGCCTGAACACGTCTCTCGGCAACACGGGCAAGACGGTCAGCTACTACGAGACGAAGGACGCGTCGCTTCCGAGCGTGAGCTCGCTGGCGTCGCTCGTCTCCGCGATGAAGGCGGGCGCGATCAAGACGCTCGTCGTCCTGGGCGGCAATCCCGTGTTCGATGCCCCGCCGATCTCGACTTCGCCGTCGGCGATGGCGAAGGTCCCCAGCTCGATCGCGCTCGGGCACACGGTCGACGAAACATCCGCCAAGGCGACGTGGCACATCCCGCGTGCGCACTACCTCGAATCGTGGGGAGACGCGCGCGCGGTTGGAGGCACGCTCAGCGTCGTCCAGCCGCTGATCCTCCCGCTGTTCGGCGGACGATCCCCGTTGAAGTGCTGGGGCTGATGGTCGGGGGCACGGATCGTCCCGGCTACGACATCGTGCGGGAGACCTGGAAACCGATCCTGGGCGAGGCCGAGTTCGACAAGAAGTGGAACCGCGTCCTGCACGACGGGTTCCTTGCCGGCAGCGAGCTTCCCGAAGTCGTTCCCGCTCTCACGGCAGCCCTTTGCGGAGCTCGCGCCGCGCTCTCGGCTGAGCCAGGCCGCGGCGGGATCTCCGGGTGACCTGGAGATCGTGTTCCTCCCCTCGCCGTCGCTTCACGACGGCCGATTCGCGAACGACGGGTGGCTGCAGGAGCTTCCCGATCCGCTCACCAAGCTCACCTGGGACAACCCCGCGCTCGTGAGCCCGAAGACCGCCGAGACGCTCGGTCTTGCGAGCGAGCATGTGGTCCGTCGTCGATTACTGCGGGCCGCTCGCTCGAGCTTCCCGTCTGGATCCTCCCGGGCATGGCGGACGGCGTGGTCGCCTTGACGGTCGGCTACGGCCGTTCGCACGCGGGCCGGATCGGCTCGGGCGTCGGGTTCGACGCGTTCACGGTCCGAAGCTCCAAGGCACCTGGCTTCGACAGCGGCGTCAAACTCACCGAAGCTCGCGCGCACGTACTCGCTGTCGGCGACGCAGAACCACGGCAGCATGGAGGGGCGCCCCGTCGTCCGCGAGTCGACCGCTGACCGAGCTTCGATCGGAATCGGCCGGCGAACAGCGGAGCGCATGGACCGAGAAAGAAGGCGCGTCGGCGCGCTCGGCGTCTTCGAGGAGGAACCGCAACACTTCTCACTCTGGAAGGAGCACGCCTACGATCAGGGCCACCAGTGGGGGATGACGATCGACCTGAACGCCTGCATCGGCTGCAACGCGTGCATGACGGCCTGCCAGAGCGAGAACAACGTGCCGGTCGTCGGCAAGGTCCAGGTCGCGAAGGGGCGCGAGATGCACTGGATCCGGGTCGACCGGTAGCTTCTCCGGCGAGCCCTCCGGCAGCCCGGAGATCGTCTTCCAGCCGGTTCCCTGCATGCAGTGCGAGGATGCCCCCTGCGAGCAGGTCTGCCCCGTGGCCGCGACCGTTCACGACGCGCGAGGGCCTCAACGTGATGGTCTACAACCGGTGCATCGGGACCCGCTACTGCTCGAACAACTGTCCCTACAAGGTGCGCCGCTTCAATTTCTTCAACTTCACCAAGGACACGCCCGACATCCTCAAGCTCGCGATGAACCCGGACGTCACGGTCCGCGCGAGGGGCGTGATGGAGAAGTGCACTACTGCACGCAGAGGATCAATCGCGGCGAAGATCGATGCGAAGCTCGCCGGGCGCGAGCTTCGTGACGGCGACGTCAAGACGGCCTGCCAGCAGGCCTGCCCGGCCTCGGCCATCGAGTTCGGAGATCTTCGGGACCGATCGAGCCGGGTCGTGAAGGCGAAGGCCGACCCGCGCAACTACGCGCTCCTCGAGGAGCTGAACACCAAGCCCCGGACGACCTATCTGGCCAAGGTGCGCAACCCGAATCCCGATCTCAAGGGCGTGCGAACGGACGCGCCGTCGCATGACCGCCGGCATCGCGTGCTCGGCGCCCTCGCTCTGACGTCCGTCGTCGGCCTCACGGGCTGCGCGCGCGGCTGCACGTCGAGCCGCCCTCCCATCCATCTCAATCCGAGCATGGACGACCAGCCGAAGGTGCTCGCCCAGACGGCCAGCACGTTCTTCTACGACGGCGCGTCCATGCGCCAGCCCGTTCCAGGAACGGTCGCGATCGGCGGGCTGAAAGAGGACGCGGCCTTCTTCACGGGCAAGGGCGCGGACGGGCAGTTCGTCGCGACGATCCCCGTGACCGTGAACGAGGCGCGTCGTCGAGCGCGGCCGCCAGCGGTACGCGATCTATTGCCAGCCTTGCCACGACGCTCGAGGGGACGGCAAGGGGATCCTGTTCCAGCGAGGCAACGTCCCCACCGCCTCCTTCCACCAGGAGAAGATCCTGAAGTACCCGGACGGGCAGATCTTCGACGTCATCACGAACGGGTTCGGGCTGATGTCCGGGCTACCGCTGGCCGATCCCTCCCGCGGACCGGTGGGCGATCATCGCCTACGTGCGGGAGCTCGAGCGCAAGCGGCTGGCCAGCGCCGCGGACGCGCCGCCCCGCGGGCGCACGGCGGGCAAGCGAGGAGACCGTGATGAACCGTCGTGAAGAACCGCAAGCTGCTGGTCATTCTCGGTCCCGTCCTCGGCCTCGTGATGTTCGCGGCGACGGTCAAGATGGCCTCGTCGCTGATGAAGAGCGAGTACAGGACGCATACCGGGCCCCGGCCGCGACCGTGGACCAGACGCCCCGCGCCGCGGGACAGGCCGACGAGGCGGCCGACGCGGCCAAAGCGGCCGAGGACAAGCCCTACGAGGAGGCGGATTACCGGGCGTTTCCCGTCGTCGGAAGCCGCGTGGCCATCTGGATGGTCGCGCAGCTGCACCTGCTGTTCGCGGCGTTCGTCCTGGCCGTCCCGATCTTCGCGTTCATCGTCGAGGCGATCGGCTACAAGACCGGAGATCCGCGATACGACCGGCTCGCGCACGAGTTCACGAAGCTCCTCTCCGTGTCCTTCTCGCTCACCGCGACCTTCGGCGCATGCCTGACGTTCATGCTCATCATCCTGTATCCGAAGTTCACGAACTACCTGATGAGCGTGTTCTCTCCGACCTTCCTCCCGCACGTCCTGCTCTTCTTCGCGGAAGCCTTCTTCCTCTACACCTACTACTACGGCTGGGGGAAGTTCCATCCCCTGGTGCATCTTGGTCTGGGGCTCGGCCTCAACGTCGTCGGCACGGGCATCATGTTGATCGCCAATTCCTGGCTCACGTTCATGATGTCGCCGAGCGGGGTCTCGAGCAGCGGGGCGGTCATCTCCCTCTCGGACGCGATCTACAACTACACGTGGATGCCGATCAACGTCCATCGCGTCATCGCGAACGTCGCCTTCGGCGGATCGGTCGCCGCCGCCTACGCGGCCTTCAAGTTCCTCCACGCGACAACCGACGAGGAGCGCGCGCACTACGACTGGATGGGATACATCGGGAACTTCGTCGCGATCAGCGCCTTCCTCCCGCTGCCCTTCGCCGGCTACTGGCTCGCGAAGGAGATCTACGCCTACTCGCAGACGCTCGGGCTCACGATGATGGGCGGGGCCTTCTCGTGGCTCTTCATCATTCAGGCGGTCCTGATCGGGAACCTCTTCCTCGCGGCCAACTACTACCTCTGGCTCGGCATGGGGCGGGTCGAGGGGCGCAGCCGTTCCAGAAGTTCATCAAGTACCTGCTCGTCGCGATCGTGCTCTGCTTCATGGTCTGGGCGACGCCCCGGTCGATCATCGCGACGGTCTCCGAGATCCGGGCGATGGGAGGATCGGCGCACCCGGTGCTGGGCTTCCTCGGTGTCATGTCCGCGAAGAACACCGCCGTGAACATCCTGATCCTCACGACCTTCATGAGCTTCCTCCTCTACCGCCGGACGGGAAAGGTCGCGACGGTGGCGTGGGCGAAGACGGGCCATGCGGCGCAGCTCACGATCTTCGCGGCCGTCGCGATCTTCGTCATCTTCCTCGGCGTCTACGGGTACTTCGTCGAGGCGACGGTCCGGATCAGGCTCTCGGTGCCGCAGGTCCTCTCGGTCCTGTTCGCCATGGTGTCGATCACCGCCATCGACGTCTTCCTCTTCCGCGGGCGCAGAAGACCGGCGAGGTGCGCTGGGGAAGGATTCCGGCGATCTCGCAATACGTGCTGATCTTCATCGCGGTCACCTTCACCTGGCTCATGGGGCTCATGGGCTACGTTCGCTCCGGGCTCCGCCAGCACTGGCATGTCTACGGCATCATTCGGGACCACTCGCCCGACGCGTTCACGCCCACGCTCGGCTTCGCGACGAAGGTCGTCTCGGTGACCGTGCTCCTGTTCTTCCTCCTGATCGGCGTCGTGTTCTGGATCGCGAGCCTGCACGACCGGCCCGATTTCGCGGCGTACCGAGACCCGCCGCCGCCAAGGCTCCGGCGAGGTCTCGCCGGAGTTCGCCAGTGGCGACTCCGGCGAACGTAGGCGGACGTCATGAAGATCCCGCACACCGTCCGGATCGGCGCTCTCGTCCTCGCGACGACGGGGTTCTATGGCTATGTCGGCCAGATGGTGCCTCAGAAGGAAGTGCAGCCTCCTCAGGAGATCGACGCTGACAGACCGACCTGACCACGGCCGACATGGTCAAGGTCGGCCGCGCAGATCATGGAGGGCAAGGGACTCTGCCTGACCTGCCACACGATCGGCAAGACGGGGGCGCTCCGGTTCCCCGACCTCGCGGGCGTCGATGTCCGCGCGAAGACCCGCGTCCCGGGCCTGAGCGACGTCGAGTACTTCGCCCAGTCGATGTACGAACCGACCGCCTACGTCGTGCCGGGATTCCCTCCGGCGATGCCCCCGATCAACAAGCCTCCGATCGGCCTCACCGATCAGGAGATCCTCTGCGTGATCGCGTACCTCCAGTCGCTTGGCGGCACGCCGACCGTCACGCTGCAGACGAAACACCACTACAACAGCGGCGCGCGCCGCACCGGCCGGGGCGGTGGCCGAAATGAACATCCTGGTCGTCCTCGCCGTGGTCGCCGTGTTCGGGCTCCTTCGCTTCCGCCGGGCCAATCTGCTGATGTGGGCCGGCGCCTGGTGGGTGGGGATCTACGTCCTCCTCCGATTCGGATTCACGGCCCCGATTCCCGCCTCCGTCGTCACGATCTACATGGGAATCATCTCGCTGGCGATCCTGGCGTACGTGTCCTCCAGCCAGGAGCGCCGCGAAGAAGTCTCCCGCCCGCTCGTCCGGTTGATGACGGAGAAGCGCTACACGGCGCTCCTCGCCGCAACGGTCGTCGCCATCCCGGCGCTCGCGGCCGCGAACGTCTACGTCCAGATGAACGTCCCGCTCGAGCCTCCGCTCTTCTCGCGAACGGTCCATCCGGCGTCGCCTTCCGAGATCACGGTTCACGACAAGAAGATCGATCTCGACGCCGGAGAGAACCCCTTCCGGCATCTCGAGACGTCGAATCCGGACAGAGTTCCGCAAACACGTCGAGAACGGGCGCCAGGTCTTCTATCGGAACTGCGTCTTCTGCCACGGCGACAACCTGTGCCGGCAACGGCATGTTCGTGCACGGGCTGGACCCGATCCCGACCAACTTCACCGACCGGGGACGATCCCGATGCTTCGCGAGACGTTTCTGTTCTGGCGGATCTCCAAGGGAGGCCCCGGGCTTCCCGAGGAAGGAGGTCCCTGGGACACGGCCATGCCCGCCTGGGAGAAGTTCCTGAAGGAAGAGGAGATGTGGGATGCGATCCTCTTTCTCTACGATTTCACCGGCCGCAGGCCTCGCGCCAGGAGGAGGCCGCGCACGAAATGACCTCCTGCCTGATCGGTCCGCGCGCGTCTCTCGCGGCCGGGTGCGTCGCTGTCCTGATCGCCTCGCTGTGCGCCGCGCCGACGGGATCGGTGCGCGCGCAGCGGCTCCCGACGTCGGGACCGAGGCGCAGCGGGAGTCGGGCAAGAAGCTCTACCTCAAATACTGCTCGCAGTGCCACGGCGAGAAGGGGGACGGCGAAGGCTACGCCGCCCCGCATCTGCGCCCGCAGGCCGCGCAACTTCACGACCGGGCAAGTTCAAGGTTCGCACGACTCCCAACGGAGCGCTCCCGACGCATCAGGACCTCGTCAACATCATCAGGCGCGGCATGCCGTACACGTCGATGCCCGCCTGGCCCAGCTCTCACCGATCAGGAAGTGTCGGATCTCGCCTACTTCATCACGACCTTCTCCCCCGACTTCTCGAACCCCGAGAAGGTCCCCAAGCCCGTGCCGCTCCCGAGCGCGCCGAGCACGCACGAAGGAGTCCATCGAGCTCGGGAAGAAGCTCTACGAGGAAACCGGCTGCGTCAAGTGCCACGGCACGCTCGGTCGGGGCGACGGACCTTCGGCTCCAACCCTGATGGACGACTGGGGCCATCCGATACGCGCGGCGGACCTCGCGCAGAGTTGGACCTTCCGGGGAGGGTCGACCCGCGAGGATATCTTCAGGACGATGAGCACCGGGCTCAACGGCACGCCCATGCCGTCGTTCGTCGACGCCCTCAGCCCGAGCAGCGATGGGCGATCACGGACTTCATCGTCTCTCTCTCGGGGAGCAACGGGCCCGGCTATTCCAACCTCGTCGTCGCCAAGCACGTCCAGGATCCGATCGATCTGGCGAAGGGGGCCGCGAGCTTCGCATCCGCGCCCGTCGGCCCGCTTTCCGATCGTCGGGCAGATCATGGAGCCCGGACGCGCGTTCCATCCTCCCGCGACCTCCGTCGACCGTTCAGGCCATCTACGACGCCGAGTCGATCGCCCTCCTCGTTCGATGGCACGACATGAGCGCGGAGAAGACGGGGAAGAACGGGCCGGCGCTTCCCGTGCCGCCGGAGGAGGAGGAGGAAGCCGCGCCGGCGAGCCGTGGCCGAGGCCGCGGCGCGAGGAACCTTGGCCGGCAGCAGCCGCCGCCGGCAGCGCCGTTCGCCGGAGCCGAGCCGAGCGCCAGCGGCGCCAGCCGGCCAGTCGTCCGAGTTCTCCGACGCCGTCTCGATCCAGATTCCTTCGCAGGTGCCGACGGGCGCCCGCAAGCCCTACTTCATCTTCGGCGACGCCCAGAACTCGGTGGATCTCTGGTTCTTCGATCTGGCGCGCGCCCGATCCGCTTCAGTTCACCGGCAAAGGAAGCGCGGACATCGCGCCCAACGACACGGGCGATGTCACCGGCGTCGCGAGCTACGACCAGGGAGAATGGTCGGTCATCTTCAAGCGGCCCCTTCGCCCGACCTCGGGCGCCCCGTTCACGCCCGGAGAGTTCATGCCGGTCGCCTTCTCGGTCTGGGACGGGTTCTCGCGCGAGCGTGGCAACAGGCGAGGTCTCACGGTCTGGCACTCCCTCTACGTCGAGCCAGAAGTGGTCCCATCGGCCGTCGGCCCGATGGTGAGGACGGCGCTGCTCATTCTCGCGATCGAGCTGGCCGTGATCTGGCTGGGTGCGGCGGCGTTACGGCTCTCGCGCCCGCGGGGAGCTCGGCGGTGAGCCGAGACAACCGGCAGCCACCGAGCGCGTGAGCTATCGGGCCATCCGGAGGATCCGATGTGCAAGAGCATCTACGTTCCCGTCGATAACTCAGACCACTCCAACCGCGCCGTCGCCTGCGCGCTCGCGCTGGGCAAGGCGTACTCCGCGAAACTGGTCGGCTGCCATGTCTACGCGGCAAAGCTGCACGACTATCGCTTCAGGCAGATGGAGTACACCCTGCCCGAGGAATACATCGACGAGGTGGAACTGGAGCGCCAGCGGAAGATCCACGACAGCCTCATCACGATGGGCCTCAAGCTCATCTCCGACAGCTATCTCGACGGCATGTCGCGCCTCTGCAGAGAGTCGAGCCTCGAGTTCGAGCCGCGGATGATGGACGGGAAGCATCACGCCGAGATCCTCAAGGATCTCGCCGGCTCGCAGCACGACCTGGTCGTGATCGGCGCCCTGGGGATCGGGCGCGCCCGGGACAGCGTGATCGGCTCGGTCTGCGAACGCGTCGCCCGCCAGTCCGACCGTGATGTCTGGGTGGTCAAGCACGTGCCCGAGCCGGGCGAGGCGGAGCGGGACACGATCCTGGTCGGCGTCGACGGCAGCCCCCAGTCGTTCGGCGCGCTCATGACCGCCATCGACCTGGCGCGCACGTTCGGCAAGAAGGTCGAAGCGATCGCCGTCTACGACCCCTATCTGCACTACTCGGTCTTCAACGGCATCGTCAACGTCCTCACCGAGCAGGCGGCGAAGGTCTTCCGCTTCGAGGAGCAGAATCAGCTCCACGAGGAGATCATCGACACCGGGCTCGCGCAGATCTATCAGTCTCATCTCGAGGTGGGCGAGCGGATGGCGAGCGAGGCGGGCGTCGCGATCAAGAAGACGCTCCTCGACGGCAAGCCCTTCCAGAAGATCATCGACCACGCGCGCAAGACGAATCCCTGGCTCATCGTGCTGGGGCGGATCGGCGTCCACAGCCCGAAGGACGAGACGAGCGCTGGGGAGCAACGCGGAGAACATTCTCCGCGCCGCGCCCTGCGACGTCCTCCTCTCCACGCGCCTCGAGGTGCCGCGCCTCGACGTGCGCGCCGAGGAGACCGTCCGATGGACGCCCGAAGCCGAGGCGCGGATGACGCGCGTGCCCGAGCAGGTCAAGGGCATCGCCCGCACCGGGGTCCTTCGCCTGGCGCTCGAGAAGGGGCATTCGGTGGTCACGAGCGCGGTGATCGACGAAGCGATGGATCGGTTCATGCCGAAGAGCGCGTCGGCACGCGACCAAGGCGCTGGCCGAGGCGGTGGCGCTCGAGCGGGCCAAGTCCGGCCCCGTGTCGATGTGCCGGGCGTGCGGCGTCACGGCCACGCAGAGCGGCGCCGTGAAGTGCACCGTCTGCGGCGCCACGGATTTCGAGGTGATCTCGCGGGAGATGATCGAGAGGATCGCGGAGGTCGAGGGCGGTCTCGAGGAGGAGACCACCTACGACGGGCGCAAGCTTCGCTGGTCGGAGGAGGCCAGGAAGGGCCTCTGGACCATGAAGAACGCCTATCAGCGCCGCCGCGTCAAGGCGCGTGTCGAAAAGAGCGCGCGCATGAAGAGGCTCGACGCGATCACGCTCGACTTCGCCCGGCAGGTGATCGAGGAGGAGACGGGCGCGCCGCTCGAGATCCAGGCTCGCCTCGCCGACCACGTCGAAGCGCGAAGCGGCGACCGCGACGTCGGCAGGCCGGGAGCGAAGCCAGGCTCATTGCGCGCGACGACAAGAAGAACCCGCTGATCTCGACATTCGACTGGACGGACGAGGCCGTGCAGCGGATCTTCCGGGTCCCGGCCGGGTTCATGCGGAACAAGACGCAGGAGAGGGTCGAGGAGCTTGCGCGGGAGCGCGCCGCGGCGACGATCGACCTCGCGCTCGTCGAGGATGGCATCGAGTTCGGCAAGAAGATGATGGCCGAGATGATCGCGAACTACTCGGCGTCACCCGGCGCGAGCCCCGCCGAGTGCGGTCGCAGTCGACCCCACGCAGGTCGCGACACCCGCGCCCGGCCCAGGAAGCCGCCGATCGGGTGGCGGCTACCTCAACGAGGTGCGCTCGATCTCGGCGGCTCCGTCGACCAGGAGCTAATCCTGTCGTCGTACCGCTTCTGCCGCACCGGACGACGTGGCGCTTCTCGTCGACGCGCTGAATCGCTGCTGGGCGCCGTACTTTCCGGACGAGCCGCCCGTGACGCCGGCCGTCGTTCAAGCGGTCGATCCGCGACCTTCAGGTCTGGTGCAGCAGCTGCATGGTCGCCTTCTCGGGCTCCGATCCGATCGGCGTCCTGATCGGCGCCAAGCGGCCGTCCGGAACCCTCGTCCACAAGATCGCCGTCCATCCCGATCATCGGCGACAGGGTCACGGCCGTCACCTGCTCACGTCGCTCGGCTCGAAGCTCGCGATTCTCGGCCCGCCGCGAATCGATCGCCGAGGTGCCCGGAGACGTTCGCCGCGACCCGCGGGCTGTTCAGCGCAAGCGGATATGTCGAGGAAGCGGTCCTGACCGACTACGTTTTGCAGGGCGATGAGGCTGGCCGCGATGAGCAGCGACGCTGCGCGAGTCGAATGGTTCGTGATCCCTGTCACGATCGACGATCTCGCCGCCAACGGTCTCCTTGAGAGGCTCATCCGCAGGTGTGCTGGGAGCGCTCGGTCGAGACGCTCACGGCAAGGAAGGACGGACATCGCGGGACTCGCCGTCGCCTCCGACGAGCAAATCGAGGCCTACCTTCTTTATATGAGGCACGAAACGAAGTGCGGAGATCATCGTCGCTTCGCTCGTTCGTCGCGGATGGTGGAGCGCGTCTGACGCAGCTCCTCTCGCAGCTTGGCGCTGCGAGGCATCGGGACCTCCGCCTCCCGAAGGTCCACCCGGTCGGAAATCTCAAGGGAGCTCCTGCAGGCGGCCTGGTTTCCGCCCCGTCGGTGCGCATCGACTCTACGCGACGACGGCACGAGCCGAATAGCGTCGGGGTGCATGGACTGAAGCCGTCGAGCCGCGATGAAACCGCGGGGACGGTTGAGGACCGTCCCCGCGCGCAGCATTCACTGGTTGTGCGGAACCGCAACCGTGGCGGTCCGACGGTGATGCCGCTCCGCGCATCCGTGCATGTCAGCGTGATCGTGTAGATCCGGCCCGGGCCGTTCCCGCGGCGCTCGGCCCGCAACCGCACGTGGGGCGTCAACGATCTCCCAGTCGGGCGAGGTGATCGCCGTCTCCCACGCCGTTGGCAGGCTCGCTGCTCGCGACCGTCACGCGCAGGTCACGCCGCTGCGGCTGTCCGACGCGCCGTAATCGACCGTCACGTCCACCATTTGATGGTTCGGCGGCCAGAGCGACGTGGTGGACAAGGTGGAGCCGGTGACCGGCGGAGCGTCGTCGTCGACAACCGGTCACGCGCTGCCGGTCGCCTGCGCCCGTGGCACCCTTTGGGTATCCGTGACGGTCAGCAGCACCTGCGTCGTCCCGAGCGGTGCCGGTCCCGCCGGCGATTGCGTGATAGTCAGCGCATCGCCATCCGGATCGAACGAACCGTCGTCGATCGAGGCATTGGCGTGACAACTGGAATCGGCCGAGACAGTGGCGGTGCTCTTCGCCTTGGCGATCGGCACCTGGTTCGGGACCGTGCATGGCCCGAAACAGCCACCCGACAGCTTCAACGTGGTAGCTGGCCCCCTAGCCCCAGACCCTGGTTCACCTCGTTCACGTTGACCACGAACCGCTGGGAGGCTGGGAGCGTGAACCCGAAGCTGACGAAGCCGCCAGCGACTCTCGCTGACGCCAGGATCGGCCAGGTAATTGGTCGCCAGATTGGTCGGATCGAAGCCCGGCGAATACGCTGTTGCGAAGAGCGCCGGGTTCGCCCCGCCGGTGTGCTGGCCGCGGAGGCCGTGATGCACGCAGGCACCGCGGAGCACGAATCAATCGTGTAGGCGTCAAAGCGCCGCGTGCCGGATCCAAACGTCCCCGGGAACGGTTTCGGTGCTCCGCAGACGCTGGCGACCCCATTGCGGTTGAGCCGCAAGACTCGATCCCCGTGATCGCGTCTCGTGACGAGACCTGGGACGACGGGAGCGGTCGTGTCGAGGATTGATGTGATGGTGATATTGGTCGCGCCGGTGGATACCGTGAACGGCAGGGCCAGCGGAGAAGGTCCTCCCGCGTACGTGACCGTCAGTTTGAAGTCCACGACCTGCGGACAGGGAACCGTGCTCCCGACCGTGAACAGGAAGGGACTCGTGTTGGGAGCGGCAGCGCTCGACACCGGCAAATTCGGATACGCAGAAGCATCGGGCAGCGTGATGGTGATGCCTGGCGTCGTTGTCGTGAGGATCGCCGACAGTGCTGTCGCGTCCGCGACGCCGAGGTTCTTCAGTGAGATGACGAGCTTCGCCCCCTCGCCATGATTGATCCACGCCGTTTCCATCGCCGGGATTCTCGGTCGCGACGGCCGTGTCGATCGTCACGAAGGCCGTTCCGACGACGCCGGCAGCGCGCCAGCGCACCTGAGCCATGATGATCCCCGCGCCCGAGTCGCGGTCGACGCCCGGTGATTCGATGTCGATCGCCGAGGCGGCCAGCGCGGGCGCGTAGCTGCGCCTGGGTCAGTGCGGGCGCTCCCTGCCTCGAGCAACGCCGCAATGGCGTCCGGCATGGGGGCCGCCGCCGACGTGCCGAAGAACGGACTGCCCAAATCCTCCCACGCCCGTGACCGATACGCCGTCGGCGGCCGTGATATCCGGTTTGATCAGGAGCTTGCCTCCCGTGGATGACACGTTCCCCGGCGTGAATGCCGTGCCGTTCCCCTGATAGAAGATCCGGGCGGGGACCGTCAGAGCTGAATAGCTCGACGGTGTTCGAAGGCACCGAGAGGGGTTGAAATGGCCCGCCAGGATTGGGCGGGCGCCAATGGCTCCGGCGGCCGGGGTCGCGGCAACGCCGAATGCGCCCGTGGAGTCCACGGTGGAATGGCCGTGTGTCTGTCCGGCAGTGGCAATGGCCAGCCGACCGCGATTGAGCGTTCAAGTGCAGGAACCGTCCGGCCGCCGCATGGATTTTCGAATGACGACCCGCAGCCCGGCCGCCCTGTTCCGGCGACGTCCTCGACGGATCCTGGGTGCCGGTCTGCAGGTTCGTCGAGCGAGCCCACAACGCCGTGCCGGCGGCGTTGAGCACGAACAGGTCGTAATCGTTCGACGAGCCACCGAGCGGATCCGACCAATACAGATTCACACGGCTCGTGGCGAGGAGGTATCACGAAGGTCGATGCGCCGAAGCTTGCGCAGGCGTCCCGTTCTCCGGAGCAGGCGTTGCGACCGCGCCGCCGTCGGTGAAGTCCCCTCCCAGACGCCCGACGTCCCATCGTTCAGATTGCCGGAGTTGCCCGCCGACGAGAAGTACATGCGCGCCCGGCGGCAGTCACGTCCTTGACCGCCTGAATGACTGCCCCACCGTTCGTGTTGGTCGGACGCCGGCTGCGCCGTCCTGAAATGGAGTCTCGACGAAATAGAACACGTCATCGACGATGATGTCGCACCCGGCAGTTCGCAGATCCCGGATGTTCTGGGCAAAGCTCGTGATGCTCGTGTTTGCGGTGGCGAAATAGAGCTGGGCGCCCGGCGCGAGGTCGTGGACGATCTCGAGGCATCGCGCGTGCCCTCGTCGCCCGAACCCGTCTGTCCCGGAAGCACCGTCACGGGACCGAGGTCGCTAAGCGCCCCGGCTTGCCGCGAGGTTGGCGACCCGTTCGAGAAGCACGCCGATCTTGATGCCCGTGCCGTCCACGTGGAACGTCCCGCGCGCGTCGAAGGCGCGATGGGTCAGATCTCCTCCGACGCACGGCTGCCGACACCGCTCGTCGGACTCACAAGACTCCGGCAGCTGCGGCTCCGGACCGGGTCTTGCAACGCCGCCAACGATTCAGGCTTAAGCCATCGCCGAATCGATCGCAGTACGGATCCACTTGTCACCATTCACGATGCTCCCCGACTGGCTTCCGGTCATTCGCGACGTGATCGAATCCTGCCCGGGCTGGATGAAGCCTGACGTCAGGGCTGAGCCGCGAGGGCGTGCGACCCGGCCCGAACCAATATGCACTCGCACACTGGTGCGGTCGGGTGAGGTGTCCAGCACTTCGGCCCCCATCGCCGTCGACCGCGCGAGCAGGTCCGGCGTGACGCGGCCCTGACATCGACCACCGCGTGACCGTCGGGAGCATGCGGATGTCGGTCTCGATGTTGGCGATCCCCGCGGCGATTGGCAGTCCTGCCAGACTCCTCGAGGCGTAGATCAGCTGCGAGTCGATCTTCTGGTCGATCGGCGACCGGGACTCCTTGTCGCGGATGAGCGCGTCAATCTGGGCGAGCGCCTCCGGGGCAATGTCGAGACGACCTGCGCGGCGGGGTCCTGGCGCTCGCGCGGACGCGGAGATCCAGCGCGGTGCTGACGGCGAGAAGGCGATGACCACAAGCGGTGCAATCCGCCTGACCAGGGGACGGCGACATGACGGCGGCGACGGATCGGCTTCTGCGGCATCGCATCTCCTCACGATTCGCGGCTAACGGTTGGTGATGGCGTCGGCTGCCGGCTCGATCGCGCAAACAGCCTGATTTCCGGCGAGCTTCTCCAGGTTCCGGAGTGGGACCCACGCAATGATGGAGTCGTCTCTGGCGGACTTGCTCGTGATCGCGCTGCCGGCACGACGCACGGCCTTTCCGATTCCTGCGTAACCTTGACCCGCACATCGAGCGAGGGCCCGGCCGTCCTTGTCGACGCGGACACCGGTCTTTCCAGCCGGCACGCCCTTCATCTCGGCTTCGCCCCGAAGGCGGCAGATTTCGTCAAAGGATTTGCGAGTTGATCTTGCGCTGCGCCGGCGTGCGGCTTTCCCTTTCGTCTGGCGCCGACCGCTGGTGCGGCGCGGTCACAGGAATGCTGAGAGCCGCAGAAGCGCACGACTGTGGCGAGAACGGTCGCGACCGCGAGGATCGATCGCACTTGGTGAAGCACGTCGACGTTCTCCTGGCTGACATGACCCGAGGGACGCGGGATCTTACATCCAACCAGATGTTTTTGCACCAGGTATCTGGCGGAATGTATCTGCGGGAGCCGTCCGGATAGGCTCGTCCCGACGGCTTCCAGCATGGTCGGCTGTTGACGGCGAGTGGCACGCCCCGCAAGGCGGCGATCGAACGGGGTTCGTCATCCCTGTCACGATCGACGATCTTGCTGCGAACGGCATCCTTGGAGAGGCACAGCCGCCGGCCCTGTAGGGGAGTGCCTTCGATCAGAGACGCTCACGGCGAGGAAGGCCGACATCGCCGGCCTCGCGGTCGCCTCGACGAGCGAATCGAAGCCTGCATCCTTATATAGAGGGCGGAGAGATTGTCTCGCTCCGGTCCCCTCGTCGAGGACGGGGAGCGGGCCTGAGGCAACTGCTCGCGCGACTTCGTGCGCAAGACATGACGACCTTCAGGTTCCCCAAGGTCCATCCGGCGGAGATCTCAGCGGAAACTCGAGACGCTCGGCTTCCGCACCGCGGGCGGGCACGTCCTCTTATGCGGCGAGAGCGCGGTCGGAGTAGAGCGGAGTTCGGCGGCGCCCCGGCTTGACCGGGACGCCGCCGATGATCGCATCCTGTGCGCTCGAGTGCGACGGAGCCTACTGCGGGTGGCGGTGGCACCAGACATACGCCGCGCGTGCCACGAGGCCAGACGTGTCAGTCACGATCAGAATCGCATCGCCAGTGTGGATCGTCAGATGGGAGACGATCACACCGGGGCCCGGCCGCTTGTCGTTCGGAGTCGCCCCTGGCGCCTGGCGATCTTCACCGTATCGCCGGGCGCGAACAGGTCGGAGCAGAACGAGCTCGCGCTGTCGCAGACCTGCACCGACGCGACAACCTGCACATTGTCCGTGGCGAGCAGTTCGCGGTGAATCCGGTCCGGAATTCTGGCCGCTCTTCCCGCGTCCCTCTCCGGCAGGGGGCACGTGTTCGCCGGACGGGATTCGCCCCTGCACGCAGCGGGCGGAGGGGCCCAGGGACATCCCCGACGCGTGGATGGTCTTGGTTTCCAGAATGACATCCCCCGCGGCGTCCCTCATCGGCAGGCCGTTCAGCAACGCGAAAGTCGCTGGCGGTACGTCGAGCCCTGCACGGCGGTGGCCGACACGCGGATCGTCTCGGTGAAGATGGCGCTGTTGCCGGACGTGACCGTCTGGCTGGCCGGGAGCAAACGTTGTGGTGATAGCGCCGCCCGTCGTTGCGGCGCAATTGCTGGGCCATCGCGACCTCCACGGGAAGGTTCGTCAGGCCGATGATGATTGCGCGCTGGTGACCTGCTCCGGTGGCGGCGGGCGGTGAGAACGCCGCCCGTCGCGTTCGCGTGATCGCAGCTTGCCTCCAGTGCCCGTGGCGTCCAGTCCGTCTCCGGCGCCACTGTTCACCGGCACCGCAATCACCCGCACGCCGGCGGCCTGCAGCGCAGCAATCGAAGGAGGTGAGCGTCTCCACACCGCCGATGCTCTCGGATCGTGCCTGAGGCGCGTCGCCGAACCACACGACGATCCTCGTCGACGCCGCCCGGAAGTTCGCCCGAGCACTGAGCAGCGTCAAGCCGTGGAGCTGGCCTTCCTGAAGGTCGCCGCCTCCGGATTGCGATCCAGGTGTTGATGCCGGCCTGCACATCGGCGATGGTCGGCGTTACGGCCCGGTCGACCCGGAAATCCGGGCTGGAACCCGCATTCTTGCATCGCGCCGCGCACAGAACTGCGAGTCAGGCTGCGCGGCTCGCACGAGATTCATGATCTATGGTGGCATTGTTCCTGACATTGGTCAGGGTCGCACCCATGCTCCCCGTCGCATCTGCCAGGAAGCAGATATCAGGGCGAGGCGGAATGGGCGGGGTGATGACCGTTTTGGTGAGGTCGAAGCTATCACCCGGTTTCAACGCTTGAGGTCACCGAAGGCCGGGTCGAGCCCCTGAGCGTAGACGGAACTAAAGAGAGCCTGCCGCGACGAACGCGACGGCCACCGCCACACGGAGACTCCACACATTCCTGACGCTCGTGATTCGCATCTGTTCCCCCTCCCTGGATAAGTGCTGGTGCCAGATCGAAGGTCGTCCCACGCAGCCGACTACCGTGACGGTCGCAGAGCAGATGACGACTCGCTCAGATGCACTCGCCAGCTTGCGAGCGCGACCGTCCGGCAATAGTCGTGTCATGTGAAAGCTATTCCGCGCCGATGACGTTCCGGCGACGGACGGCGTAAATGCGCCGCAAAACTTTTTCAGGACGAGTGTGATGATTCGGGCATGAGCCCGGTGCGTCGAACTGACGTGAAGAACACCGTGCGCGTGTGCAGGGAAACGCAAAGTGGTATCCCTGGTCTCGTCTGCGCTGCAAGATCTGTCAATTGCGGACAGTCAATTTCGCTCGATGACGGTGTGGGTAAGACATTCCTCCAGGTGCGACGCCGAAGCGGAAGTCGGGGGCGAGTGCGATAACATCCTCGTCCTGCGTGAGCAGGCTCGGACGCCGGCGTCGCGCTGGGGACATACCGGATTGAAAGGCGGTGCTCGGCGAAGGCGGCATGAGCGTCGCCCTACCCGGCCCACGACACCAGGCTGAATCGCGCGGTCGCGATCAGTTTCTGTCCGCCGAGCTCGCGACGCCCACCGAACGGCGCTGCTTCCAGCGGAAGCGCAGACGGCGTGTCCCCGCTGAATCATCCGCACATCGTCACGGTTCATGACGTGTCGGTGGCGAGTTCGACGGCCGGAGCATACTTCGTCACGGAGCTGGCCGACGGCGGCACGCTGACCGATTGGATGCGCGCCGGACATCACACATGGCGCGAGTCGATCGAGCCGCTGCTCGGCATCGCCGACGCGCTGGCGGCGGCGCACGACGCGCGAATCCCGCACCGCGACATCAGGCGCCGGACAACGCATGCTCACACGAAATCCCGGTTACGCGAAGCTTCTCCGACTTCGTGGCCTGGCGCGCGTCACCGCGGCGCCGCACGACGTCATCCTGACGTGGCACTGCCGTCGAACGGACGGGCGCATGGCGCGATCGTCGGCACCGTGCGCATATGTCGCCGGAACAGGCGCGTCGGGCGCGCCGCTCGACGCGCGCAGCGACATCTTCTCGTTCGGCATCCTCCTGTGATACGATCCTCGGCGGCCGCCGGCCGTTCGGCGGCGCATCCAGCGTCGGACGTGTTGCACGCGATCGTCCACGATCAAGCGGATTCGCCCCCGACACGGTGCCGCCAGCCGCTGCGCGCGTCGCCGTCGACAAGGCGCTCGAAAAGAATCCGGCCGAGCGCCACTTCAATCGATGCGGACCCGCTCGTGGATCTGCGCCGAGCCGCGCGCCAGAGCGAGGAGTTCGCGGCCGCGACGTCCGCGCCGATCGCCGCGTGGCGGCCCGTGCCGGGCGCGTCGCGGTGATCGCCGCGATTCTTGGGGCAGGCGCGTTGATTCTCTGAATCAGCGGCAGCCGTCGGCGCCGGCGCGACCCGAGCACACGGCGCTGACGCGCTTCGCCGACTCTGTGGTCGCGCCCGCGATTTCGAGGGACGGCTACGCATCCTGGCGTTCATTCGCGGCGAACACACGTTCGTCGGACCGGGAGAGATCTACGTCAAGCTGCTTCCGGACGGCGAGCCGTCTCAACTCACAACGCACGACCAAACTCCAGAAGATGGGGGCCGCTCGCGTTCTCTCCCGATTTGGTTCGCGCATCGCGGTACACGACAAACGGTACATCAGCCGGATGGTCGGTTCCGGTGCTGGGTGGAGAACCGACGCGACCGTGATGGCCAACGCGGGCGCGCTCTCCTGGATCGACCAGCGCAGCGTGCAGAGCTCGCGCCGCGTCCTGTTCTCCGGCGCTGACTGGCGAGGGGGATCCACCCTTGGCGTGTTCACCGCCACTGAAACTCGTGCGCCGACGAGCGGCCGGTTACGTCCCGGCCGACGTGAATGGTGGCATGGCCCACCGCTCGTTCCTCTCGCCCGACCGCGCGTCAGTTCTGATCGTGGAGATGGACATGCTCGGCTGGCGGGCCGTGCCGGCTCGTTCCTGTTCAACGGGAGCCTTCTGCCGGGCACGCCCATCGGCCCGCCTCGATCGCAGTGCACCGACGCCGCGTGGTCGCCCGATCGGCGCGTGTGGATATGGACATGCGTCGGCGAATACCGGCAACGGCTTTTTAGCGCCATCTGGCGGCAGCGCTTCCCGAATGGCGAGCCGGAGCAGGTGACGTTCGGCGCGACGGAAGAACAGGATCGCGTTCGATCCCGATGGACGCAGGCCCTTGTGGCCCTGATCGGCGAAAGTCAGAGCACGCTCTGGGTGCATGCCGGCGATACCTGTCAGGTGACCTTCGAGGCCTACATGCCGTCGTTTGCCGAAGACGGAAACCGGCTGTACTACCTGCAGCGAACCAAGGCCGACCGGCGCTTCGTCAGCGGCGAGCTGTGGACCATCGATCTGAAACCGGCAACGCGTGAGCGCCTCCCGGCCGACAGTCCCATGGAGCACTATGACGTGTCCCGCGACGTAAGTCACCGCGTCGCGTTTATTGGCGTCGATGCGTCCGGCCGGTCGTCGGTATGGGAAGCCAGTCTCGACGGCAGCGGCGCCGCGCCGGCTCGCCCGAAGGTCTGCGCGTGCTCTTTGGCCCGCAGGACGATGTCCTTTTCGTCGGCGGTGTGAGACGACGAGTCTCTACTTGTATCGCATGGCACGGGACGGAACGAACCTTCAGGGTGATCGCGACGCCGGCCACCGTATGACATCTCGCCGGACGGAAAATGGGTCGCGGCCTGGGTCGGCGCTCCTCGGTCGTGCGTTTCATCCGGTGGACGGCGGACAACGAATCCTGTTGCGTCCGGCGTGCGCGACGGCCGGCGAGGAGAACCGTGGCGTCACGCCTGCTGCGGCGCTGGTCGCGAGACGGACGGTCCATTTACCTCCACTCGACCCACGCGTCAGACGTATGTGCTCGGCTTGCGTCCGGGAGAGGTCGCCCGCCTCTGCCCGGCGGGTTCCCCAGATAGCCGATGCGGCTGCACCGGCGCCGAGCCGATTACGGATCAACGCGCTTCGCCTCATCGGATCCCGCGATCTACGCGTTCCCGCGGGTTGCGACGCACCGCAACATCTACCGCATCCGGCTACCGTGAGGAGAGCCGCGCCGTGGCGCGTTCCGTTTGAACCGATCACGGGACGGTGTAGGCTAAGGCTCGCAACGTGAAGCGCTACCACGACATCGTCGGCGACGGAGGGTCCAGAGTCCTCGAGCAGGTTGCCGAGCAGCGCACCCGCATCACCGACGGGCTCGCCGGGGTGCGTCATCTCGTGGCCGTGGGCTCCGGCAAGGGCGGGGTCGGCAAGAGCACCTTGACGCTGCATCTCGCGGGCGCTCTGCGCGCCCGGGGGCTTCGGATTGCGATCCTGGACGCGGACTTCAACGGCCCCTCACAGGCGCGCATGGCAGGTGTCCAGGGGCGCTGTTCGTTCCCGGCAGCCACAAGGTCGCGCTCCCGCGGACCACGAACGGGATCGGCGGTCTTCTCGATGGGCTCGCTGATCCCGGAGTCGGAGGCGCTCGAGTTCGAGAGCGCGGCGCACGGAGAGTCCCACACGTGGCGCGCCACGAGGGAGTTCGCGCTCCTCGGCGAGATCCTCGGGTCCTTCGAGTGGGGAGCGCTCGATCTGCTGATGTTCGATCTGCCGCCGGGAGCCGAGCGGACCGTCCAGTGCGCCGATTTTCTCGGGCCGCGGACCTCGTTCCTGCTCGTGACGATCCCTTCCGAGGTGGCACGCGGCGTGGTCGCGCGCTCGGTGGCCGCGCTGTCGAAGGGACCCAATCGCGTCCTCGGTTACGTCGAGAACATGAGCGGCTACTACTGCCGCGACTGCAACGCCATCAAGCCGCTCTTCGTCTCACCCGAACCTGCCGGCTCAGGGCAGCCTCGGGCCTGGAGATCCCCTGCCTCGGGACCGTCCCATTCGATCCCGAGCTTGCACGGCACTGCGATACGGGGATCCCTCTCGCGGAACTGCCCGAAACACCCGTTGGCCGGGCCCTGGAGCATGTGGCGCAGCAACTTCTGGACAGCCTCGAATCGACAACGGAGCCTCCCGATGAAGTTCCTCTGCGTCCCCTGCGACAGCCCGATGAAGCTGCAGACCGTCGGTCCGCCCGAGCGCGGCTCGCTGTCGGTCGTCTACTCGTGTCCTGAGTGCGGCTACGAGATGGCGATGCTGACCAATGCGTACGAGACGCAGGTCGTCCAGTCACTCGGCGTGCGGATCGGTCCCGACAGCGTCGAGCGCGGCGCGGTGCGACGCGTCGGCGGCAAAGTGCCCGTTCGCCGCGATGATCCCGGCCGACAGTGAAGCGCCGACGCTCGCCAGGCGCGAGCCGATCCCCGTCCGGTGGACCGCCGCCGCCGAAGCCCGGCTCGCGAACATTCCCGAGTTCGTCCGCCCCATGGCGCAGACCGGCATCGAGAGATTCGCCCGCGGAGAGGGGCCGCTCGAAGTCGACGAGAAGATCCTCGACGCGGCCCGCGACTTCTTCGGCATGTGAGGCCGTGTCACGATCGACGCGATCTCGATTCGCGCGCCCTACGTCGTCTCCTGGAACCTCACCTACCGCTGCAACCTCGCCTGCGAGCACTGCTATCTCGACGCCGGCGGCACGCCTCAGGTCGGCACGGAGAACTTCGCCGATCGGAGCGAGCTCGGCACCGAGGAGTGCTTCAGGGTCATCGACGACATCGCCGCGTTCGCGCCTGAATGCGTGACGATCCTGACGGGCGGCGAGCCGCTCCTGCGGCGCGACATCCTCGAGATCGTCCGGCGCGCGGCGGAGCGCGGGACTGTGGGTCGTCGTCGGCACCAACGGCGTGCGCATCACGGAGAACGTGGCGAGGCGCCTGGCGGAGGCCGGAGCGCGGGGACTGTCCCTGTCCCTCGATGCGCTCGATCCCGATCGTCACGACCGCTTCAGGAAGGTGCGTGGCGCCTGGCGAAACACGGTGGAGGGCGCGGAGATCCTCAACAGGACCGGGCTCCCCTTCATCGTGCAGACGACCGCGGGCTCGCACAATCTCGGCGAGCTCGACGCGATCGCCGACTTCGCGCACGATCGCCTCGCCGCCAAGGTCTGGAACCTCTACTTCCTGGTGCCGACGGGCGCGGGCAGTTCGTGTCGGACATCACGCCTGCGCAGCATGACGAGGTGCTCGCCTCGCTCTACCGGATCCAGCGAAGCTACGACCGCCGGATGCTCGTGAACGCGAAGTGCGCGCCGCACTACATCAAGACCGTTCTGGAGAATGCCGGCACCGAGACCGATCGCGACAGATCAGGACCTACTCCGGAGGCGCCGGCGGGTGCCCGGCGGGGACGCACTACATGGGGATCCGGCCGAACGGGGATGTCACCCCGTGCCCCTACCTCCCGGTCTTCGCGGGAACGCTTCGCAGCGCGAGTCTCGCGGACCTCTGGACGTCCTCGGAGCTGTTCACCGACATTCGCCGCCGCACCTCGCTCGGCGGGCGATGCGGGGAGTGCGAGATGAACGGCCACTGCGGCGGCTGCCGCGCCCGGGCCTACGGGATGACCGGCGATCTGATGGCCGAAGATCCGCTCTGCACCCACACGCCGGGCACGTTCGCCGGGTCTCCCCTGCTCGCCGTCGCAGGCGCCGGCGCCTCGCCTCGCGGGACGCCGAGTCGCCGATCGAGTATGGACGCGGAATCGCCGACGACGATCGCGTGGGACGATGCGGCCGCCGCGCGCATGAAGAAGATCCCGGCGTTCGTCCGGGGGATGGTCGTCAGGGCCGTCGAGGATTCCTGCCGCAAGAACGGCCTCGACCGCGTGACCGTCGAGGAGCTGGAGCGGATCCGCGCGCGGATGCCGACGCCGAAGATCTTCGGGTAATCAGCGCGCTTCACACCCAGTCGCGCGAGCACTCTTCGCGGGTCTACAGCACATGTAACTGAACGAAGCGACATC
>ERZ1370068.675-contig-10618_pt1 | contig 42525 bp, 45 predicted proteins | sample MGYA00561227_ERZ1370068 | MGnify/ENA primary metagenome ERZ1370068 (study PRJEB38410, sample SAMEA6850437) | metagenome | study: Metagenomic assessment of the ecological functions of the soil: analysis of the soil microbiota associated with the... | reverse complement strand
TTATCGCCCCGTTCAGTTACGTATTAACTTACGTATGACCAGGAGTTTGCGATTAATTTTGAAGAAATTCAACAAAATTCATCCAGCCATGCGGTTGAATTTTGAAGGTTCAGTGTCGGGTAATAACTATTCAACTGCTCACATCAACGAATAGTTAAAAGTTTTTCATTGATATAATATTAAAAGCAAAGCTGCTTGGGGAAATTTTTTCTTTTTTTTTATAAAAATGCCTTAATTTAATGGGGCTATAAAGCCATATGGATATGGGCACTGTAAGAAACGTTCTCGCAATCAAAAGGGAATGCGGTATACTGCTGCAACCCCGGAACTTCTGTTTACGAAGCGCTGGGAGGAATTGGAAAAATAATAACATGGGCTCCCTGGTCGTAGTAGAAAATGGAAAATTAATCGGCATTTTTACCGAGCGTGATTATGCGCACCAAAGTCATTCGAAGGACGTTCTTCAAAAGACACGCAGGTAAGAGATATTATGACGGAACGTCCCATATTTGTTACTCCGGATGCCACTATAGAAGATATGTATGCAATTAATGAGCAGCAAAAACTTTCGTCATTTCACCCAATACTCGATAATGATCAATTGGTTGGTGTTATCTCCATTAGCGATCTGGTGAAATTTATCATTCCGTGAAAAGGATTTCATAATTGAAAACCGAGCATTACATCGTTAGTTAAAGCAGGTTATAGCAGGCTGCTTATTCTTTGCTATAGTTGAAATTATGAACATTTTCATAACGCATTTATTGTTATGAACGGAACATGCAGTGTATCTGATTATTAGTCAATAGCGAAACAATGTTATATCATGACGGGAATATGATCTTAGCATTCCCTTATGTCTTTTCTTTATGTGCAGCTTTGGTAGGGCTGCTCCCCACAGCTATACTTACCTTATCTTACTTCATTGGTCAGCGTCACAAGGACTGGGCAACAGATGAGCCGTACGAAGGCGGCATCATACAGGCTGGTTCTGCGCGACCGAGATTCTCTGCACAGTTTCTATCTTGTTGCCATGCTATTCGTGATCTTTGATGTAGAGGCGGTGTTTATTTTTTTGCGGGCAGCCTGGGATTTTATGAAGATGGGGATGGCCCGGGCTATATCGGCGATGGCAATTTCCATTTTGGGCAATTAGTGGGTGGGTAGGCTAATTTATGAGTGGGGGATCGGGCGCTTTGGACGTAGGGCCCCAATGCGACAAAAATATTGGAGCCATGTATAAAAGAGAAGATGAGAAAGTAAAATGCAGGGGGTGAGAATTTATCTTGCCATACGTTTGCTTTTTAATAATAACTTTTTTAAAAATTTCCCCGCCTCAGGCGGATTAGCAGTATGAGAATGGTGGAACCTAATAAACCCGGAGATACCGGAAACATTGCCGGCACTGGCTGAGTATGGAAGAAACAGTGAGCAGAGAAGTATTTATGCTTTGCCACGCATGCAGGACCCTGTTGGCCTGGGGTCGCAAAAACTCCAATGTGGCCTTTTTCGTTTTGGGCGGTTAAGCTGTTGCTTTTGTGGAAATGGGCCGACCGCTATTACCAGCAAATTTGATGTCGCCAGGTTTGGCGCGGAGGTGATAAGAGGGACACACCCAGGGAAGCGAGACATGTCAATGGTGATAGTGCAGGCACTGTATTTATAAAGATGGTTCCCGTTATTAAACGCTTGCACGAGCAAATGAGTGGAACCAGCGCTGGAGCTATATCGATGGGTAGTTGTGCGAATAGTTGGTGGCGTGCGCTGATATTTATGGTGTGGTTCAGGGCGTCGATAAATTTTTACCGGTTGATGTTTATGTGCCTGGATGTCCCCTAAGACCCGATGCCTTTGTGCGGGGATTAATGTTATTAAGCGAGCATGTGGGAAAAGAGAAGAAACGCCCTTTAAAGCTGGGTTATAGGGCGATCCAGGGAGTGATCAGGCCGCAGTTGACTTCCCATGAAAGAGCCGTAAAAGGGACGAGAGAATGGGTATGGTTGATTTCAGACCCGCTGATGAAGTTTTAATTGTGATAAAAAAGTTACGGAAATACTGTGATGGTATGCGCATGAGGCTGAAGACACAATAAGAAAAATGGTTCAGAGGCTTTCAAGAATTGTGATTACTAAATGAAGGGCTCAAAGTAATAGCACAGTCACGTATGCCTGCTTATCTTGACCATGAGCTTCCCGATATGCTGCGGGATGCGGACTACGATATGAATGATGCTGCCAACATATTATTACAAAACTTGCAACAACGCTTCTAATTGGTGCAGAAAACGTTTTCCGCGCAAGGAGACTGTTACGATGGAATTTCACACAGCATTGATTCCGCAGGAAAAGCCAATGCTCACCATCATTCCAATACCTTAAGTCGGGAATCACCTGCAGCCTTTCGATTTTGCGCACTATATGACAGCATGCGGCATTGATGAACGCGATAAATCAAAGAAAGAAGCACAAGCCAGGGGAGTTTTACGGTAGTTTATCATTTGCTTTCTTTCGAAGCGGAATTTATTTTATTCGCTTAAAGGTTGCGTTGCAGGGCGAATATCCATCCCGTCCTTCCATCATCACCTGTTTTTAAAAGTGCCAACTGGTATGAACGTGAGGTGTATCGACATGTTCGGCATCCGCTTTGAATGGTCATCCTCACTCTACAGCGCATATTAATGCCAATCACATGGAAGGGTCATCCGCTTCGGCAAGGAACATCCTGCCAGGGCTACAGAGATGGGGCCTTTTCAATTGTGGGATGAAAAGCAGGATCGAGAGCAGGAAGCATTGCGATTTAAACCAGAGGAATGGGGCATTGCAACGGCACAGTGATGATGCCGATTTCATGTTCCTGAACATCGGTCCTGCAGCATCCCGGTACGCATGGCGTGTTGCGTATAATACTGCCAGCTCGACGGCGAAGATATCGTGGACGCAGTACCGGAGATCGGATTTCATCACCGGGGCGCTGAAAAAATGGGGGAACGACAGAGCTGGCATGCCTACATTCCGTACACCGACCGGGTAGATTATCTCGGCGGTGTGATGAATAACCTGGCTTATTTATTAGCAGTAGAGAAATTGGCCGGATATTGAAGTGCCTGACCGGGTAAAAGTGATTCAGCGTTATGCTGTGCGAATTATTCCGTATCAATAGCCACCTGGTATGGTTTGGCACATTTGCACAGGATCTCGGTCAATTGTCGCCCGTGTTTTACATGTTTACCGACCGTGAAAAAGTGTTTCGATATCATCGAAGCCATCTGCGGCGCGTCATGCATCCGAACTGGTTTCGTATTGGCGGCGTAGCACAGGACCTGCCTAATGGCTGGGATAAGCTGGTTCGCGATTTCTGTTGCACTATTTTCCCAAAACAACTTCGCGAGTACAATAACATGGTGATCCGCAACAGCCTGTTCAAGGCCCGCACAAAGGGTATTGGGATTTACACATTAGAGGAAGCGTTTATGAATGGGGCGTAACCGGGGCCGGGACTTGCGCGCCTGTGGTTTTGAATGGGACTTCCGGAAAAGCAGCCCGTACTCAGGATACGAAATGTTTGACTTCGAAATTCCCACTGCACAAAACGGCGATTGTTTCGACCGGTCTATGGTGCGGGTGGAAGAAATGCGCCAAAGCCTTCGCATTGTAGAACAATGCCTCAACAATATGCCTGAAGGAAACTATAAGGCCGATCATCCGCGCTTACGACTCCGCCCCTTAAGAAACACACGATGCAGGATATTGACACGCTGATCACACACTTTCTGAATGTGAGCTGGGGACCTGTGATTCCGCCGGGTGAAGCGATGAGTTGCATTGAGGCTACTAAAGGGCGCCAATAGTTATTACCTGATTAGCGATGGAAATACTGCCGCTTATCGTGCTTCGGATCCGTGCCCCGTCGTTTCCTCATATGCAAATGGTGCCGTACATCAGCAAAGGATATACTGTCGCTGATTTGTTGGCAATATTGGGTAGTGTGGATTATGTGTTGGCGGATATTGACAGGTAAATGGAGAATGCGAGATATGCAAATGTGCAAATGTGAAAATGAACGAATCTGATTGAGGTAAGATTTTTGAGTTAGCATTCAAATGAAGTTCTGAATTATAGACCTTTTCACTTATTCACTATTGACCATTCACTAGCGTTGATATGTCAGATCAAAAGCAAAATACTTGATGCGGGCGCCTTAGCTGGTAAGTACAAAACTTTACAGCAAAGGAAATGCAGTCCATCGATCATGAAATACAAATAGTGCCATATAAAAAAGCAGCTGTCATTGAAGCTCTGAAGATTGTTCAGCAGCATCGTGGTTGGATCAGCGATGAAAGTGTTGACGCCATTGCTGATTATTTAGAAATGAGCCCTGCTGAAGTGGATAGTGTGGCCACTTTTTACAATCTTATTTTCAGAAAACCAGTTGGACGTCATGTAATCTTGCTTATGCGATAGCATTTCATGCTATGTAATGGGATATAAAAAAATACAGGAATCAGTTGCAGCAGAAGTTAAAAAGTAAAGTTTGGGGAAACGACAGCTGATCAATGTTTCACGCATGTTGCCCAATTGTTGCCTGGGTTGTTGTGATCGTGCCCCGGCATTTGATGATAGATGAGGATTTATACCAGGATGTAACGGTGGAGATGATTGATGACATTTTGAAAAAATATAAATAAGATAAGTGAATAGTGAATAGTGAATGGTGAGTGATATTCCTAAGCCTGAAATTCACTCATAACTCAAAGCTCATAACTGACTTTTTAACAATTGACTTTTCGCGATGATGGAACGTCCGCTTACAAAGATATTCAGCCAGGTCGACCGCCTCTTGATCTCAAAGGGTACGAGATGGCAGGAGGCTATTCGGCACTCCGAAAAGCACTGAAAAGGATCACCCCAGAACGTACAGCAAGCTTGTGCTGGATAGCAATCTCAAAGGTCGTGGCGGTGGCGGTTTCAGCTACCGGGCTCAAATGGAGTTTTGTACCAATGGGAAATGATGCCCGCGACCGAAATATTTGGTTGTGAACGCGGATGAAATGGAACCCGGCACATTTAAGGACAGGCTCTTGCTTGAAGGTAATCCGCACCAGATGATTGAAGGAATGATCATAGCAGCTTATGCCATTCAGGCTGACATCTCGATATGTTTTTTAAGATGGGCTTATCGAGCTGCCGCTCAATTGATCAAAAAGTATTGATGAAGCTTATGCGGCAGGCTATCTCGGCAAAAATGTGTTGGGTAGCGGGTTCTAGTTTGGAAATGCACCTTCACACCGGCGTAGGAAGATATATGTGTGGCGAAGAAACAGCATTGTTGAATGCGCTTGGAAGGAAAAAGAGCCACGCCCAGAGCGAAGCCACCATTTCCACAGATCAGCGGATTATTTGGAAAGCCAACTATTGTAAATAATGTAGAAACGCTTTTGTTGTGTACCGCATATTGTCAACAACGGCGCCGAATGGTTCAAAGGTCTAAGTGTTAGTGAAGATGGCGGTACAAAAATTTATGGAGTGAGTGGAAAAGTAAATCGACCCGGAGCCTGGGAACTGCCAATGGGAATCACCATGAGAGAGTTAATGGAGGAGCATGCAGGCGGCATGAAGAATGGTTATAAATTAAAAGGAGTGTTGCCCGGAGGCGCATCGACTGATTTTTTAACGGAACGAACATCTTGACATAAAACTGGACTTTAAATCCGTCGCGGCCGCAGGAAGCCGCCTGGGCACAGGAACCTTGATTATAATGGACGATGCTACCTGCCCGGTTGGTTTTGTACATAACCTGCAACATTTTTTTGCGCAGGAAAGTTGTGGCTGGTGCACTCCCTGTCGTGAGGGCTTGCCTTGGGTGGAACGGGTCTTCTTAGTCTCGAGAAATGGAGAGGGGAAGACTACTGATCTTGAAATATTAGAAATGCATACGGAGAACTGCTGGGACCCGGAAATACTTTTTGTGCATTGGCTCCCGGCGCCATGGAACCATTGCAGAGTGCGTTGAAATATTATCAGAAGGATTTCGAAAGACACATAACAGAGAAGAAATGTCCTTACCATAATTAGAGTTGCAAATTGAAGATTTGTTAATGAATAATTTGAAAATTCCGAGTTTAGAATTCATCCCCTACCTGGAGGGGCGTGTTTAGGAAACTATAAAATTGAAGCGACTGGGGTGGGTCAGCGATGAAAAAGAAAGGTTGCTTCCATACAATCCGATACTCAAAGAAGAAACAAAGAAGCTTCGGAAGAACGATGACCTCTCTGAAGTAAAACTTTGGAAAAGAATTAAAGAATGGCCAAATGTTGGGTTATGATTTTGACAGACAAAGAGCTGATTGGAAACTATATTGTTGATCATTTTATTGCAAGGATCTGCAATTAGCACTCGAAGTTGATGGCATTACACTGAAGAAGAAAAACGATGTTTGAAGGATAATGAAAGGCAAAATGAGCTGGAAGATGTCGGGAGTCAGTTTTTGCGTTTTGATGTCCGTTACTGATTTAATAAAGTAGAGAGCGCAGTAAAGGAAATTGAAAGGTGGATCTCGGCTTATGAAGAAAGGAATGGGGTGCCGGAGACTGTTAAGCGAAAACGAAACTAAAATGAACCCACCCCGATTGCTCAAGAGAAGAGGGTCGCTCAATTTCGCCACCTCCGGGAGGGAGGAGGTTTAGAGCAAAGAGCTGCCAATGAAGTTAAACAACATTAATTTGGTTAGAAGCGTGTTATTTATCAGATTAAGAAATCTTGCATAAGGACTTCATCCCCTCCCTCGGAGGGCTGGATTTAGGAAACTATAAAATTGAAACGACTGGGGTGGGTAGCATAATAGAGGACTGAAAGATGAAAATGTGCGGTCGCAACATTCGATGACTAAGGAACTTTAGCTGGTAACAAAAATATATAAACAAGTGCCGAAAATTTTTATCGATAACAAGCCTTACGAAGTAAAAGCTGGTAAAAACTTGCTCGAATCCTGTTTGACGTTGGGTCTTGATCTGCCATATTTCTGCTGGCATCCTGCTTTGAATAGTGTAGGTGCATGCAGGCAGTGTGCAATAAACTTATGTACAAAGATGAAAATGATACCACCGGTAAAATAATGATGAGTTGCATGGAAGGCGTGAAAGACGGGCTTCGTATTTCAATTGAAGATGTAAAGGTCCAAAGCTTTTCGCGAACAGGTAATTGAATGGCTGATGACCAATCATCCGCATGATTGCCCGGTATGTGATGAAGGAGGGAGTTGTCATTTACAAGATATGACCGTCATGGCTGGGCATGATTACCGCAGATTTAATTACAAAAACGGACTTACCGCAATCAATATCTCGGGCCTTTGATTCATCACGAAATGAACAGGTGCATCCAATGTTATCGCTGCGTCCGATATTACCGGGACTATGCAGGTGGGAGAAGACCTGAATGTTTTTGCGGCCCATAATCATGTATACTTTGGAAGGGAAAAAGATGGGGTATTGGAAAGCCCGTTCAGCGGCAACCTTGTTGAAATTTGCCCGACAGGAGTTTTTACAGATAAAACACTGAAAGAACATTATACCCGCAAATGGGATCTGACATCGGCTCCATCTGTTTGCCATCATTGCAGCCTGGGATGCAATATTATTGCGAGTGAACGTTACGGGCAATTGCGTTGCATTACCAACAAGTATAATAGTGAAGTGAACGGTTATTTTCTTTGTGACCGCGGCAGGTATGGTTATGAGTTTGTAAATAGTGAAAACAGGATTACCCGGCCGATCATACGCAACCAGTGCAGCCGAAGCTGCTGACGAAACTGATCTGAATAATCACCTGAAATCAACTCTCTCCAACCATACCGTTATAGGAATTGGTTCTACCACGGGCGTCAGTTGAAACAAATTTTGCGTTGATGCAACTAACCGGCAAAGAAAACTTTTACCAGGGAATTGATGGCGACCAGGTTTTTGGAAAAACTGGTTGGTTGATATTTTTAATACAGGCAATGTCCCCAGCGCATCTTTAAAAGATATAGAACAAGCTGATGCGGTGCTGATACTTGGAGAAGATGTCTGGAACACGGCTCTCGTAATGGCCCTCGCAGTTCGTCAATCCGGTGATGAAGACCGCCGCGTTGGCAGCGGTGCAGCAAGTGCCAATACCAGTATGGAATGACGCCGCAGTCAAAGAAGTGGTCCAGGAGGATAAAGGGTTTCTTGCAAATTGTTCGGTGGTTTCTTCACAAATGGATGAAACTAGCCACTTCAATATATCGCGCAGCTCCGGATGACATAGCAAGGCTGGGATCTATAGTTCGCTTCCCTTCTTAATCCGTCCTTGCCTGCGGATGCCAATGCCGACGAAACTTTGCTTTCAAAGGCAAGAATTATTTCTGATGCTTTGAAGAAGGCGAAGCGTCCAGTAATTATAAGCGGAATCTCCTTGTTACAACCAGGCGATCATCCGGGCAAGATTTTACCATTGCCGCCGCCTTGAACACAACCGAAAGAAAGGCCGGGCTTTGTTATGTGTTGCCGGACTGTAACAGTATGGGACTTGCTATGATGAAGCATTCTTCATTTGACCAGGCCCTCAACCGGGTGCAACTGAAGAAAATATTACAGCCATCATTGTTGAAAATGATCTCTTACCGGCATATAACTCCGAAAAGGCGAATGCTTTCTTTAGTCGCTGTAAAAACATTGTCGTTTTGGATTCCCTGAATAACAAAACTACAGAGAAAGCACATGTCCTTATCCCGGCTGCATCGTTTGCTGAAGCAGATGGTACACTCATTAATAATGAAGGTCGTGCCCAGCATTTTTACCAGGTTTCATATTCCTACCAACAAGTATATTAAGGAAAGCTGGAAGTGGTTATTGCAAATGAAAACTTTGCTTTCACAATCAGGAAATGGCCAGGATCATCATCCCGAAGAGTTATTGAGAAGGACATTGAAAACACATTTCCGCAATTTGCAGGAATATCAAAATCGGTACTGGCTCATAACCTGCGTGTGAACGGCCAGCTCATTCCACGGGAGCCACATCGCTACAGCGGCCGTACTGACGGCGATGCATGCTAATATTAATGTCAGTGAGCCTAAGCCATTGCAGGATGAAGATTCGCCGCTCTCATATACAATGGAAGGTTATAAGGGAATTCCTCCGGATTCTGCAATCCCATTTTTTGGTCGCCGGGATGGAATTCCGGTTCAATCGGTAAACAAATACCAGGAAGAGGTAGGCGGGTTAATTCAAAAGGAAATCCCGGGGTCGAATTATTCAGAATGAAACCAGAATCAGTAACGCCCAACATATTTTACCGACAGGCCTGAAGCATTTAAATCAAGATCACAAAAATGGCTGTTGTTGCCACAATACGATGTGTTTGGGTTCCGGCGAATTAAGCATATATACAAAGGAATTGAGAAGCTTTCCCGAAGCCCATATCTTTTTATCAAAAGCACGATACTGGATCAACTGGTGATGTAACGGAGAATGAGTTAATAAAAGTTGAGATAAAGGAAAGAAGATATTCACTTCCTGTAAAAACGAAACAGGAGCTTTGCAATGGAGTTGCGCTTGTTTCAGCGGGACTTAAGGGGTGGAGGCCATGGACTGGAAGCTGGGCAACTTTAGGCTCCGACCGCTAAAGTGGGTTATCCAGAATTTCCACTTATAGAAATGAAAATCTGTAAATGGAAGTAATTATTTAAAAGCTGAACAGTAGTTAATAATGCAGGATAAGATAGCTAATATGACTTTAATGACATTCACCATTCACAATTCACTTTCATGACTGTGATGCAACATGTATGGATTGTTCTCGGGGTATTGTTTGCTTCTTTTGAACATCGCTGCCGAGGTTAATTTGGGTAGAACGAAGACTGCTGGCTTTATGGCAGGACAGGCTGGAGCCCAAACCGTGCAGGGCCATTAGGGATTCTATTGTAGTTGGCTGATACCCTGAAACTATTTTTTAAAGAAGACTGGATACCTCCGTTTGCTGACAAGTGGGTATTCATAACGGCGCCTGCGATTGTGGTAGGTAGTGTATTATTAAGTTTTGTTATTATTACCATTTGCGCCCAGGAATCGTGGTAGCTGATTTGAATATCGGCATATTGTTCTTTCCTGGCAATGTCTTCATTGGGCGTGTACAGTATCGTGCTCGGGGATGGGCATCAAATAATAAATATGCTTTGCTGGGTTGCCCTACGGGGAGCATCCCAGATGATCGCTTACGAAGTATTCATGGGATTATCTTTGATGGGGTAGTAATGCTTACAGGTTCATTTAACGCTTGTAGATATTGTAGCAGCAACAGAAAACTGGATGTGGTTCATTGTAACGCAGCCGTTGGGTTGTATTATTTTTTCATTGCAGGCATAGCCGAAACCCATCGTCTGCCCTTTTGACATACCGGAAGCAGAAAGTGAATTGATGCCGGTTATCATGCAGAATATTCCGGGATGAAATTCGGAATGTTTTTTATCGGCGAATACCTGGGCATCACATTGATTTCGGCAATGACGGCATGATATTGCTTTCGGCGGATGGCTTGGCCCTTCATTTTTGCCACCGTGGGCTGTGGTTCTTCACTGAAGACATTTGTATTTATTGGTTTATTCATATTACTAAGAGCAGCGCTTGCCCGGCCACGTTATGATCAATTGATGGAATACGGGTGGAAATGGTTTTGTTGCCATTAGTACTACTGAATCTATTAGTAACGGGAGCAGTGGCATTGTGTGGTTAAAGGGGATGCACGAAATGTGCTAGTTTGAAAATTTGAACAGACTGTTCGAAAATATGCGAATGGATGCAGAATAAGATGGATAAGTAGTGCGTAAGGACGCGCATTCGTATTCACCATTCACCCATTGCATTGCGGAGCCTTTATTCAGAAACCTAACAGATAACGAAACTCATTAGTATGATTAGTCATTTCCCGGACAATGTGGTTGGTTTTAAACACCTGTTTCGAAAGAAGAGTAACCATTTCAGTATCCCGAAAGAAAAATAAAAGCTGCATCCCCGCTGGCGTGGTCAGTATTGGTACTCACCAAAGATCCGGATGGCGGCGAACGTTGCGTGGGTTGTTATCTCTGTGCACGTTGCCTGCCCGGTTGATTGCATTGCATTGCAGGGCTACCGAAGACGAAGAATGGAAGGAGATATCCTGAAACATTCCGTATCAATTTTTCCGATGTATTTTTGCGGATATTGTGAAGAAGCGTGTACCTACTTATGCGATTCAGCTTATTCCTGATTTCGAAATGGCCGAGGTATAACAGGCAAACCTGGTTTTTGAAGAAGAGGATCTGTTGATTGATAGGCCAGGAAAAGTATCCGGGATATAATTTTTATAAAGTGGCGGGGCTGGATGTCGGCGTAAAGGAAAAGAGGCAGAAGGAGAAAATGAAGAGGGCCGGTAGATATAAAGAGTTTGCTGCCATAAAGAGATTATGTGAAAATTTGAAAATGCAGTGAAAAAAATTAGCCTGTTTACTGGCAGAGTTTAAATTCCTAAATTATTTGAGTCGCTAACTTGCCAAATTTATTCTACATATCTCATCCCTCGTTGCCATTCTTGCTACCATTATGGTCATTACACGATACAAACCTATTCATGCTCTGTCTGTATCTCGTAGTTTCTTTTCTCTGCAGTGTCCATGATTTTTTTGTCTTTGGGAGCGCCGTTTGTCTCAGCACTTAAGTAATCGTGTATGCCGGTGCGATAATGAGTATTATTCATTTTTGTAGTGATGATGCTGAACCTGGGTCAGGACACGGCCGAACAGGAAAAGCAATGGTTGCAGCCGAAAGTATGGATAGGCCCTTCTTTATGGTAGCGCGCGCATTGTTAGTCAGGAGATGATAATTTTACTTGCCTGGGGCCCCAGCCCATCGATGGCTGTTTCGGGGTAGTGGAGCCGCAAAGTTGCGCTTTCACTTTATCGTGAATACATTATTGCTGTGGAACTGGTTCGGTTTTCTGCTGATGGCAGGCATCTGTAGGTGCAGCGCATATTGGTCCAGCACAAAAAGAACATTGCACCGGTTTCTAGACAGAAGAGAATGAAACATATGAAACAGGAAACAGAGATACAAAGAGAAGCAAGTGAGGTGTTTAGGAACCTCTAATTGTTATTTTAGTGGAATTATTTGAAACTTTAATTTAATATTTTCAGCAAGGAATCAACCATGGACTTATTTAATGCTAATATGGTACTGATCAGTAGCCGCCATACTCTTTGTATTGGGACTGGTTGGCGCGCTGACAAGAAGAATGTCATTTTTATACTGATTTCAATAGAGGTGATGATTACATGCGGCCTGCTGCATTTGTTGCTGCAGGAGCAAAATGGCAACAGCCCGATGGACAGGTGATGTTTCTTTTCTATTAGCGATGGCGGCAGCGGAGGTTTCATTGGGCTGGCGTTGGTGCTCGCAGGCTTTTCACCAGCATAAAACGCTGGATGTGGAAAAGCTGAGGCAATTGAAAGATTAAGATCTCCATCTCCGGAAGGGAGAGTGGTGATGTTCGTTGAACATCGAGTATCCTACTGTGAACACTGGGCGTGACGGCCCATGCGCAGCCGGCGGATCAGCTCTCGAGAGAAAAACGTTTACTGAATCTAACAATTCATACATGAACAAATCTTCCTGCTTGCGCTGATAACCCGCGATTGCCACCGGCTGGTTTCCCGATGCTCTCCCTGGCAGGGAAAAGACTTGCAAAAATGCAAAAATTGCCCTTATTGGCGCCGGGAGGCGTGAGCGCTGCCGCAATCAGCGCAATAATACTGGGTGTGTTCAGATTAATTCAAACACCACCCGCAGGTGAAGCGCATACACAAACACTTTGGCATTGGATGAAAGTACGGAAAACTTTTCTGTTTCTGTAAGCCTTCGAATAGATGCACTTTCGTTGGTGTTTGTATTCATCATCACATTTTGTTGGAGCATTGATCCACATTTGCTCGACCGCTTATGCGGCACGACAGGGACTATGCCCGTTTTTTTGCGAGTATGAACTTGTTTGTATGTGCCATGCTGATGCTTGCCCAACGGCCGACAACTTAGTGTTGATGTACCTGGGATGGGAAGGAGTGGGGGGCTTTGCAGTTATTTATTGATCGGCTTCTGGTATGAAACCCCGGCCAATTGCCGGGCCGCCGACAAAGGCGTTTTATATTACCCGTATAGGTGATACCGCTATGGCAATTGGGCTGTTTCTTTTATTTAAGGAATTAGGGTACGCTGAATATCCCGGGAGATACTCACTCAATCTCCAAAACATTTTGGGGACAAACCTTCAAACATTACGACTTCTATTGCCTTATTGCTGTTGGCAGGTGGTAAGGGCAAAAATCGGCGCAGCTTCCGGTTGCAGACCTGGTTGCTCGGGATGCCATGTGGCTGGCCCTTCACCGGTGAGAGAGCGCATTGATACATGCAGCCACCATGCGAAACCGTTCGGCGTGCATCTTTATTGCCCGAATGCATGTAGTATTTCGAAGCTTTCACCCATCGCACTGGATGCCACCGCGGTTGTCGGCGCCGTCACGTTGTTTACTGCGGGCTTTAGCGCAAATCGTACAAACCGATATTGTTAAAAGGATACCGGGCTTCTTTACTCTACTATTAGCCAGATAGGATATATGTGGGTCCTGGCACTTGTGGGACAAGAGGCCTGGGGGTGCTGCCATTTTTCATTTTTTTACCCGGCTGCGTTTTTCGTAAAGCGTTATTGTTCACCTGGCGGCCGGGGCTGTCAGTGAATCCCTTGCAACCACGAACATAATATTATTTTCAAAATGGGGGCTAAAGAATAAAATGCCCGTGGGTGTTTCTGATGCTTTCTGGCAGCTGCGGCAGGCAGCAGCTGCTTTGCCCTGGTCAGTGCCTGGTTTTTAGCAAGGAGTCCACTGCATGGCATTCCTGGAGTGCCGTTAACGCAAGTCCCTTTGACTTTGGATAGTAGCAATTACCGGCGCATTCATTTACTGCGCCTGCACACTTGCCCGAGTGCCTGCTGTGTTCTGGGAGATGAAAACGCGGGCGTCATCGCATCCATAGGTGAAATTAATGACAACGCCGTTGATCATCGTTGGCTGTTTTATCCATTGTAGCCGGATTTGGTTGAATGGCCACATAATCTTATTCACCTGACATTATTCACTGATTTTGTTGAAGAGTGTTTGCCTGCCACTCTTGAAAGAAGAAGTTTTCCCGGAATCTATATTCCAGATCATTGCGGTTGCGGTTACTCTCTTTGCGGTTTTATCGGGTGGCTGAAATATACCATCGTAACAAAGCCGTGATTGGAAAATGGAAACTATCACCTACGCTGATGGGAATACGCCAGTTTTTCTAGTGGCTGGGGTTTGATTACTTGTACGATGTTGTGTTTGTAAGGCCATTTTATTTATTACCCGGATTAACAAAGCTGATGTATTTGACAAGTTTTATAATGGTATAGCAAAAGCAAACCAGGCGTTGAATCGCTTATTATCTGTGTCTCAAAACGGTTCATTACGCTGGTATATCGCAGGAGTTTTAATTGGAATATTATTCATATTGGCTTTGCAGCTATTGTTGTGAATGGTGAATAGTGAATGGTGAATAGTGAATGGTGATTAGCGAATGGGAGAGTGTGATAGCATAAGGTGAGATAAATTATAGGAACAAACTTTATCAGGTGGTATGAAAATTTGGATCTTGTACAGGATACTTGCATGGATGATATGTGTATGGCTGATTGGCGATTCCTGTCCTGATAGCATCACGCTGGAAGCAGCCAATTGGCTAAATGGATCGCCCTGGTTGCCGTGATCATTGATTTTTATTATTATTAGCAATTTGCGGTTACAGCACCGGGGATCATTTGGCGGTAATCAAAACTGGATCATTAATTACGCTGAAGCTGGATTCCAACCCTTGGAATAGGGTTCCACGCTGGCGTTAGACGGATGAAGTACTTGGTACGCTATTGCCCACATTTTTTTTCTCGGAATATTGGCTGTACTCTGTTCGTGGAGCGAGATCAAAGAAAAGGTTGGGATTTTATTATTTCAATTTATTATGGACACTCGGAGGTATCTTGTGAGGTGTTTGTGGCAATGGACCTATTCCTGTTTTATTTCTTTTGGAAGTAATGCTTGTGCCGATGTATTTCCTGATTGCCCTTGGGGTGATACCAACCGCCGGTATGCTTCTTATAAATTCTTCATCTTTACCCAGGCGCGGCGGCTTGCTTATGCTAGTCTGGCTATTCTTGCTCTTTATATCATACACGGCCAGCAAACCGGCAGCTATTCGTATGATTATTTTGGATTTGCTGAACACGTCTTTACAGCCGTCTACAGCCCGATGGATCATGATGGGTTTCCTGGTCGCATTTGCAATAAAGTTGCCGGTGGTTCCTTTGCATAGTTGGTTACCTGATGCGCATAGTGAAGCGCCAACCGCCGGTAGCCTGATTTTAGCGGGTTTGGCTGTTAGAGACCGGGGCTTATGCCATCATCCGTTTTGTGCTCACATTATTTCCCCGAGCGTCAGCTGAGAAGTACGTGGTGGGCCATGCTCTTTGAGTAATTGAATTGTATACGGGGTATTTCTTGTGTTTGCACAAACCGATCTGAAGCGCCTGATTGCATATGCCAGTAAGTTTCATATGGGTTTTGTTCATTTCGGCATATTTGCTTTCCGCGAAATGGCTATGCAGGGCGTGAAGCCATGCAAATGCTATTGCCCATGGCATCAGCACCGGTGCTATTCGTTTTGGCGGGTATGCTGAAAGAGAGACTTCGCATACGAGAGATATGCGATAAAATGGGAGGACTATGGACATCCATGTCTTCAATGGGTGGAATAGCCAGTTGTATTTACGATGGCTTCTATTAGGACTGCCGGTCCTTGGCAATTTCATTGCAGAGTTTTTGGATTTTAATGAGCGCATTTTCGGTCAACACAACATTGACGGTCATTGCCACGCTGGGTTTGGTATTCTCAGCTTTGTATTCTCTTCGCATGCTGCAGAAAGTTTTTGGGCGAACCCGTTGCGACAGGCCATTTCAAAGATCTTAATGCAAGAGAATGGATTGTAATGGCTTCACTCACCGTAAGCATTGTTGCGTTGGGTTTGTATCCGCAACCGGTGATGAACACGGTAAAAGGGGTAATTCAGCAATTGATAATGAAGTAATGTGCTAATGTGCAAATTTATTTGAAAATGACAAGGACTAATGATTTTTGAATTCATGAACCATATGACCTGATTGAATTAAATTGACTTTATTTGACCTATTTGACTTTTATGACATTTAATATTTACTATTCACCATTCACCAACATGACCCACGAACAACTTCTTGCTTTCCTACCTTTTATTCTGCTGGCAGCGGCTTCTATAGTTGTGATACCTGCTTATCGCTTTTCGATTAAGTCATACAGTGATCCAGGTCACTGTTTCTGATGATGTGTAGCTGGTGATACTTGCCATGTGGTATGTAAGAGATATTTTGCCGGAAGCGATAATGCCATTGTTTGTGGTGGATGGCTTCGGCGCTCTTTTACGGGCCTCATTATTTTCTCTATAATGGTCGTTGGCCTGTTTTCCTTTATTTATTTCGAAGAAAAGAAGAAAACCCCAAGGAGTATTATATTCTTTTTATTCCTGGGGAACCCTGGGGTCGGCGCTGCTAACCATCAGCACACATACCTCATTTCTTTTTCATTGGCCTGAATTATTAAGCATCAGTTTGCATCGTTAATTAGCTATCTGCGCAACCGTAATAATGCAGTAGAAGCGGGGATGAAATACCTGGTGCTGGCAGCAATGATATCCGCATTTTTATTATTCGGCATGGCATTAGATCTATACGGATAGACCGGCAGTATGGATTTTGCCGGCATTGCCAGGAATTTAAATCCATCATCGGGTTTATTCATTACGGGTGTTGGGATCTTGTTGGTAGCTGTCGGCTTTGCTGGCCCTTGTGCCGTTTCATCTTTGGGCCGCAGATGTGTTACTCAGGTGCTCCCGCGCCGGTTACCACATTTATAAGCCACAGTTTCTAAAATTGAGTTTTTGCCGTACTATTAAGATTTGCGTGTACAAGCTATTGGTTTACAGCAGTATCCGATTGTAATTATCATTTTTCTTCAATTGCCATTATCTCAATGTTGTTCGAAATCTGTTGGCTCTTCAGCAAAAAAATATCAAACGCCTTTAGCATATTCTTCAATCGCTCATTTTGGATATTTGACTAGTTGTGTTCTTACCGGGTAATAAGGCAGTGAAGTGGAGGCATCTGTATTTTATTTGCTTGCTTACTCGATTACTTTGTTAGCGGCTTTGGAGTTGTTACTATGTTATCCACGAGGCAAAAGGATGCAGACGATTTGGACCTCTACCAGGGCCTTTTTGGCGAAATCCTTTAATGGCTTTAGTATTACCGTTGCATTGTTATCGTTGGCAGGCATTCCGATTACAGCAGGGTTTATTGGCAAAGTTCTATGTATTGACATCAGGTGTGCAGGAGGGCTTATGGCTGCCGGTTATCATCGCTGGTGGTCACCAGCGTGGATCGGCCTCTATCATTACCTGCGTATAATAAGTACTTTATTTGGAGCTTCGCAGCCAGCAGGCGAAAAGCAGAAAACATTAAATCCTTTCTTTTATACCGCAATGTATGCTGCATTAATAGTTCTGGTCTTGCTGTTGTTTTGGCTGGGGATTAGTCCCGCCTTGGTAATCGATGGTGTCAGGCAATTTCTTGCAATCGAATGATGCAATGATCAGCGCTACTGACGTTCTTAGAATGTCATTATCCAAACTCTTTACAATGAACCCGAATAGTTCCTGACCGCGCGAATGGCGAAAGCTATTATGGCTAATTATGCCATCGATACTGGGTGTATGTATTCATATACCGCCCGGGGACTGAACTGTGATATAATGGAACGATAAATGTTATATCAGTCTTGTCGGGTTTATGTTTCTTAACACAAAAGTTTATGGTATCAAAGTTCCTTTTCCATATTAATTTTCCGGAGGTAAACCTGCGGTCTCTATGTGCGCAGTAAACATTGAAAAGAAAATAAAAGGGGCGTTGTTTTTATTCGGGAGATTGTTCCAAAGCGCGCCCTTGCTTTTGTGGCAAATACATTCTCTTTAATGAGCGTTACGTCACGTTACCAATGAAATATCATTGGGGTATGGATGAAAATGAAAGTCATACCAGGTATGAATGGAAGTCGGCAAAATGGAACAGGCTGAAGTAAAGGCCGGATTGCAATCACAGGCTATAAAAAAAGATAGCGCGGAAGAGTTTATTACAGAACACTATTGGGGATATACCACGTTAAAAAGAACAGAACGGGAGCGTATTATGTAGCACATCCAAAATGGGAAGTGTATCCGGTTTCCAGCTATATGATTGACTGTGATTTTGGGAATCTTTATGGAAATCGTTTTGGAAGACGCTGACAAACCAGGAGCCGGAGTCGGTATTTCTTGCCGAAGGATCTGAGGTTATTGTATTTAATAAGACAATTATTTAAACTTGTTCAAAATTTTTTAGCCTCGAGCGGAATGCAGCCGATTCATAATCCCAGCGATCCTCTATAACAGTTTTCAATTCGCGTCTTATTTCCGGATATTGATTGGAAAGACGCTCCAACACGGTTAATGAAAAAGCTTTGACAGCGACTGTTTCGTCCGGGTGAAGCAATGTAATCAAAACAAATATTCATTACGCGACCGTGAAATCGTTGCAGGAATAGAAATATCTCTGGAAGCAAGCGGACGGTATTTCTTTTAACCGAAACATGGATTCCGGTTTTTCTAAATTTTTGAGCAATGTCGAAAATGCTTTGAATAAATTCCGGGTGTTCAATAACTGCCTGGCCAGGGGCCAGGCGGACCTTGCACCACGCGATATTCATCGTGCAGAAAAAGATCAAATAGCTGATCAAATCTTTGTTTTGAATCGCCGATCCATTTGACGATAACCTCACAATTTGCTTTAGAATGTACTTTTAGTATCTGGTCACGGAGTTTCATTGCATGCAACAATAACTTTAGCAGATAATAAAACAACCGTTAATGAAAAGACTAGTCATTTTTATAATCTGCATGGAACTGGTAGCAGGATGTGCCGACAAAAACACCAGGAGATACCCGGGAAGATTGTGGTACAAACGGATTTTGGAGTTAAAGATGGTGCCGTAGCTGCTATGCGGGGCGTGGCGTTGGAAGTGATCCAAGCCTGATGATATCCGATCTCACGCATGAAATTCCGCCCTATGATATCTGGGAAGCGGCATACCGGCTGAACCAGGTGATAAGTTACTGGCCGGCTAATACAGTATTTTGTGTTCGGTAGTAGATCCCGGTGTCGGGACCAGAACGCAGATCCATAGTTGTGAAAAACAAAAAGATCATTATATCGTGACGCCAGATAATGGGACGCTGACATTGGTTGCAGAAACCGAAGGGATCGCAGCAGTAAGGCTTATTGATGAAGAAGTGAATCGGCGCCAGGGTTCAGAGGCCTCGGCATACATTTCATGGGAGGATGTTTATATTTATACAGCCGCCAGGCTTGCTTCGGGAAAAATTTCATTTGCGGAAGTAGGACCTGTTCTGCAGGATGCGCTATGACATTTCCTTACCAGCATGCCGAAGTAGGCCGGTGGAATTATAAAAGGAAATATCCCGGTATTGGATGGGCCATACGGAAATGTATGGACCAATATCCCTCGACAGCATTTTAAAAAGCACCGGGATCAAAACGGGTGATAGTTTGGACGTCCGGATTTCATTTAAGGATTCATTGCGTTACTACCAGCAGAATTTTTTTCGCGAATACCTTTGGAGATGTTCCCGAGGGTCAACCGCTCGGCTATATTAATAGCCTGATGAATTTTTCCGTCGCTATTAATATGGGAAACTTTGCTGACAGGAATGCAATTAAAAACGGCCCTGATTGGAATATTCAGCTCCGGCGAAGATAAGCCCGGACAATGTTTTCCTATAATTTATTTTATGTTAAATGGCGCACGGTCGTGCATTAATACAAAAACGGCTAGGTTCTTTTCGTGAGAACTAAGACCAGGTTTAATCGTACCCTATTGCATACCTTATTTTCGTATATTCAAAAATGGAAAATGAGGCTTAAAGATCAAATACTACTCTTTGTTACCGAACATAAATTTCCTTCAAGGACAGATATATCAGATAGCTTAAAATTGATTTGGATACAACGACTTTTCTACTAAGCGAAATTGAAAAAGATAAATATATTACCCAAACACACGTCAGCTCCGATAAATTATGTTAGCGCCACTCCAACAGGCCGTGGTTTTTTAAAGGCTATCAGTTATGTGTAAAACAATTTGAGGAAAACAGTTACAGCCTCTTGAAAAACTAAATCTTTGACATTAATGATTTAAAGAAAAGGCAAAGCACTACCCTATTCTTGAAAATCGAGCTAAAAAGCAGAAAAAAACTCCACCGTATCAGCCGTAGCAGCAAATCCTAGCAGCGATATATTATCAGTGCTATCTCTTGGATATGTAATAAGAGCGATTGACGCTTTTTAAATTGGCGAAATCTTCCATAGTCAGCATTTTTATACCGACTAGCTTTTGTTAGGCTATTTTCTTCTTCTAGTTTTTTTCTGGCTCCGCTGTATCTACCAGGTGCCTTTTTAATTCCATATAATTTTGTAAGAGCATCTTTTTGTATTCACCCTTGCCAAGCGGTCAGGTAGCAGGTCTCTACCCGACTTAGCTCGCAGGCTGTTGATAGATTGCAGTTACCTGTGAAACCCCCAAAACTTATATCATGAATATGATAAAGTTAACGAGGCTTTGGGCTCTATTAACGATTGCCATAGCTCTATTAAAAGCCAGGCCAACGGAAAGCCTAAAACGCCTTTATCTAACACATAGCGCGTTTTTATTTGCCAAATCGAATTTCGCCTTTGGCTCATATTTAATACATCTTCCCTTCGTTTTTGTATTAATACATCTACGCCTTCTTCGCTCGTCCGTCCACCAAAAACTTACGGACTTTTCGCCAAAGCAAAGGCTCCTTCAACTCACGCCAATATATCGATAATATAGCCATTATATAAACGATCTTTAAAGAGAGATCCTTATCGTGATGATTTTTCAACAGCTAAAACTCTCGCTTCATAGAGGGAAAAAATCTGGTCCCCGCTAACATGAAGTAAATCCCATAACTTTCCATATAACTTACTTTTATTATAAATGGCCTGCGGGGACTGGTTTTAAAGAAAAAGCCTGCGCTGCCTGCGTGAGAAATACTACTACCCTTATTGAGTAATTCTGCGTATTCTGTTGTTCGTTAATTTCTTACTTTTAGTAGAATAAACTACTTAGAGACTACAATCCATGCACCGTCCATAGATAGCCTACTGATAATGCAGTAGGCTTTTAATTGGAAACACTTATATAATGGCGAAGACAGATGTGTGAATTGTATAACTATTTTCTCCATAATCATATAATAGTTATAAGGATTAATTTTCAGAGCTTTATTACTAAGAAGATTCAAAATAATGTCCGAAGAAAATCTAAAATACATACCAATAACTGATTTAATTGACTTGATGGTCATATCCGTCAATGAGCTAATTGTATTGCATAAGAAACATGATTACTTAAACATGGGTTCTAAGAACAAAAGAGGTTCAGCTTATACAGAAAGCTTATCGCTTCCAAAAGAGCTCAAATATTTAATTAAATTGGGCGATTCCGTTCGTTCTAGCCTACCGCTTATGCAGTAGGCTTTTTCAGCTCCCTGGTGGCAACCAGCATGTTCTCTTAAAAAAATGGCAACTACTTACATGACGTGCGAACAAGATAAATGTGATTGATTTGTAATATTAATAAGGGCTAACCCCACTATTTATTTTTAATTGTGCAATCTTCTTGCAATAATGCCCATTAAACCGTTTATTTGCGCCTTAAATAAATAGTTTTTTAAATCAAAATTATCACCTACAATGAGAACGAGAATCCAGTTTATTTTGTCCGGCATTTTGCTTTTAGGTTTACTTTCCTGTTCAAAAGACAATGATGATCCTGCAACTACTTCAAAAATCGAAGGACTTTGGATCGGAACTTATACGGTTGATCAAACTCCCAGCGCTGGCCAGCAATATTTCAGCTATGCTATTAAGCCTGATGGCACAATGATTAGTGATTCAAAAATATATCGGTGTTCAAAACATTTGTATCGGAACATGGACATTAACGGGAACAAATCTTTCCAGTTCATACCATGTAATATACGGTGATGCGCAGAATATCGATATTACGCAAACAGGTACAGCAACATGGGATAAACCTGGAAAATTAACCGGTACCTGGGAAAATAACGACACAGGTCATTATACAGGCACGTTTACAATGACAAGGAGTCGAGTAAGACTACCCTAGCATAAAACGTCAAAGCCTACCGTAAACCGGGTAGGCTTTTTTTGTTGCGCAGATGGCAACGTTTATATGAGCGATTGTTTACTACTGAGGGCATATAAGGGTTTCAAACTCCTTAAATTGTGTTGTAGTTTAATAAGCCTTCTTTATTGATGCTGCTATGGCGGTACTTTTGCGCAATGGGATTGAGAAAGAACAAAAGCCCCCAATTTCGCAAGAACTATTACGCCATTACCGGCACCGTAATGCGTAATCCCGTTCAGGTATGATGAGTCCTAATCGTTAGCTGTAGACTCAAAGTTGGAAGTGATTCTTTACAAAAACGAAGCCCACTTAAATAAAGCGGGCTTTCTATCAAATTTGGCCTAAAAATAACTTCTCGATTACGGAACTGGAACTCCATTTCTGACGTAACCAGCGCTTTCATTAGTTAACGCATTGGCGCTTTGCACGACAACGTCGGATTCGATGTCAACAAAAATACCAATCAATTATGTTGCCCTCAATATCGAAATGTATAGTTGATTCATCCGCAGGGAACTAAAGGCCCATGTAAAGGTGTGTAGCTAGTGCCATTTACATCCGTATGGCTACCTGTGCCGTCGGCGTTAAACTTAAGCCTCAAAGCGCTCCCATATTGGCCCCGCCGGATGTATTTTCGCCACCTTTTAGGTAATGGGTTCTGGTTCCGGTTAGATTCTGGTAGGTTTCTCCCACTTCCAGCTGCAGGTTTTGGCCGTTAATAATTCTTTGTTAGTCGCGTTCACAGGATCATTATCGTTGCTATTATCATCTTTGTCGCATCCGGAAAATACAACGACCGCAAATGTCGCAACAGCGAGGATTTTTGAAATCTTTTCATAATATGTTTTTAGCTTATTTAAATAGAAAACGGGAAATTTTGAAGTGAACGGCTTGGTGAAACGATTTGGCCGGAACTCTTATTGTTGCGCTGACGCACGAGCAAAACGGTTGAGTTTTGGTGATCTGATCTACTGGTTAAAGGAAAGCTCCTGCTGGCTCGAATCCAGTCACGATTAGTTGGTCGAACGACATTTTAAAATTATTATAAACTAACAAGCCCATGATCCACCCTATTGGGCTTTCACCGCCTTAAATTCCGAAACAGGGCGAAAATTCCTGCCAAAATAAAACTGCTCATTTTCAACTTGTTATAGGAATGAGTCAAATTTTTCGATTCAGGCTAAAATCTGATTGCAACCTTATGATCAAAAGGACTGAATTGGGTCAGCCACGTCCCTTTTTTAAGTCAAAATAATTTTTTATTCGCGTTGGCTATAGAATTCGATTTTTTATTGCGAAATTTAATGCCGATTTAGATCCAACCTATATAAGTCCCCTCCGTAGCAACAGAACTTTTTAGTCCCCAGTTATCCTTTACGGTTTGCTTATTAAGAAGATTAAAGTATTCCACGGGCGACACCCGAATTAAAAGTGGCTTGTGACACCGCATTCCAGGAACACCAGAGCAAGCACTCATGGCATATGACTGGAAAAAAGACATATTTCGTGGCCGTATCTCTACGGGCCTGTCAGAAAAAAGCAAAAGAAACGCTTTTGATGAAAAACATTATCTCTTATCCCAAACCAGGCAAAAAAGCAAATTACAATTTTGAATTCTCGTGTCATCGGTGCCAGCACATGTGGGATGAGGCTGAAAGAGTATTGCTCAATAAGGTCGTATTATCTCCGGTAGTTAGTGAACCGGTGAGTTAGTGAACCTATGGTTAGTAAACCTACGCTTAATGAACCGATGGTTAGTCAACCGGTGGCTGAGGCCCCTATTAAGAGCTATAAAGACAAAACGTCCTTTAGCCGACAATAGACCAATACCCCAGCGGTTTGTGGTTTCTTCAGCAGCTGAAAATGTCGCTTATCTGGAAAAGAAAAGATGGTATTTGAAACCTGTACTGGTTTATTTTGTGTGGCCCGTATGTGCTGCAGTCACGGCTGGGGCTTTTGCCCTGCTCTTATCGGTACCATCATATGATTACATTTTCTTTTAGTCATCCAATCATAATAGTAATTAGTTCTGAAAAAGAAGCCGCTTAAATAGCGGCTCCTTTATTTGGTATTTGATCAATCAGTTTATTTTATGCTACCATACAGGTCGCCCCATTTTTTAGCTTCAGCCGTGTATTTCGCTATATCGGCAGGTTTGCCTTTGGCCTGTTCCTTTTATAATTATATATATCTTCCAGGAAGCCTGCCGCCTTTTGTGCTGTTGCTTATCGCTCGCATTCAGACTGGATTTGCCTGCGAAAACGGCTGCTGCTTTTTCATAAGGCACCCGCCCTGCCTCCAGTAGTTCGCCATATTTTTTGTCAGTTTTTTTGAATTTTTCTGCCTGCAGCATTACATAATAATCGCCGATAACCAGATAAGGCAATGCTTCATCAGGTTTTTGCTTCCGCTGCCCTGTTATTAAAGGCCTCGACCATTTTCTTTTCCAACTCTACTGCATTAGACGGCAATGGTAGAACCTTCTATTTTTGGATTCAATGTATCATAAATCAATTGTCCAAGGGATAAATTGGCTTTATAATTAGTGGGGTCTTTGGCCAATACTTCCTCGAGTGATTTCATTTTCTTATCAAAACTATTTTCAAGTCCTACCGCAAAGTCCGTTTTGTCGTAAGTAAAGAACTCACTATTGGGATATACCTGTCTGCCGAGCTCTTTATATTTTTCAAAATTGACCATATCATTTTTGTAGGTAGTAGCGTCACCAGGAAACGATAAATGCTTTCATAGTTTTCTCCCTTTATTTTGGCATCGGCAAGACGACTGTAATATTTTGCCGCTTCATCCTTATTGCCGCTGGTTTCGCACTGCATCGCCGTGAGTATCACCACGTTGGTATCAAGGGGTGAAGTCAGGAGCTTTGCTGGTATAAAAGAGCAGAATATTCGTCTACCTTTTAAACGTTTCAAATGCTTCTGCGGATTTTTGGTTTCGTACTGACTATAGCCCAGGTTAAAAAGGTTGGTATAAATATTAATCAGTGCATTTTTGTAGGGAGGATCCTTTGCCATTTCCATAGACGGCTCCATTTCCCGATATTTCTTATAAGCGGCTTCCGATTCTGCCCTTAATGCTGGCGCCTCAGGCGTGTTTTTTATTGTGCTATCTGCAGCCAGGGCAGCATAAATCGTGGATTTTAAGTATATAGGCTTCCGGTTTACTGGCAAACTTGGTATTGGTCATTTTCCTTGTCGATCTCTTCTTTCAGCTTTCTTTATATTGACCGAGTAACGCCATTTGCTTAATCTCGTCGTAGCTCTGCGCCTGCAGGAACAAAGCAAGTAACAGCATCGTTAAGGGAGAAAGTGATCTTTTCATATCTTATTTATTATTGCGGTTTTTCATTATTGAAACTCATGGAATTCCCAAAATCATCATCGTGTGTTAGTCTACGTCACCTAAGATGGATTTTCATCGATTTCGGTTGCGTCTCCCAATCCATTTACATGATTGTTTCCGTTTCCTTCACTTTCGGCTTGTTCCTGGTCATCGATTTTGCTGATTGCAGCAATCTCATCGCCCTCATCCAGCCGGATCAGTTTCACCCCCTGCGTGGCCCTGCCCTGCTCGCTGATGTCGTGACACTTTCATCCTGATGGTTACCCCGCTTTTACAAGTGATCATCAGGTCCTGCTTCTGAGCTACGTCCAATAAACCAACTAATGCGCCGGTCTTTTCCGTAACGTTAATTGTTTTTACACCTTTCCCACCGCGGTTAGTGTAGCGATACTCATCCATTTTTGTCCTTTTACCAAAACCTTTTTCGCTTACCACCAGCACGGTCTTATCGGCGTCTGTTAGTGGATTTACACAAATCCATACCAACCACTTCATCCTGCGTGTCATCTACTTCAATTCCTGCTACTCCAATAGCACCACGCCCCGTAGCTCTCACCTTTTTCTTCCGAAAAACGAATGGCGCGGCCACTCTTCACACCCATCATAATTTCGCAATTGCCATCGGTCATTTTTGCTTCCAGCAATTCATCGCCTTCGATGATTGCTGATCGCATTCACTCCTGCTTAAACGCGGGCGGCTAAATTCTTCCAGCGCAGTTTTCTTGATCGTACCTTTTTTGGTACAAAGTACGATATTATGAGATTTCACAAACTCGTCATCTTTCAAATCTTTTACATCGATAATAGCTCTTACTTTATCGTCCGGAGGCAAGTTGAACCAGGTTTTGAATGGCCCTTCCCTTTCCTGACTTTTCTCCTTCAGGTATCTGGAATACATTCAGCCAGTAACATCTTCCTTTCTCAGTAAAGAAAAGGCATCGTATGATGAGACGAGGCTACAAAAAAGATGTTCGATATAATCTTCTTCCCTGGTTCTTCCACCAATCACCTCCCCTGCCTCCCCTTCTTTGCGCCCTGTATTCGATCGACCGGAGTACGTTTGATAATACCCGAGATGAGATATCGTGATCACCACATCTTCCTCCTTCACCCAGGTCTTTCAATCGCATCATCATCGAGGTACGTGATCTCAGTTTTCTTTCATCCCCGAATTTTTCCTTAATCTCTCTTAGCTCTGTCTTAATAATCGTCAAATCGCATGCCTTCATTGGCCAATACTTCTTTTAAATGAGCAATCAGTTTCATTAACTCATCATATTCCGATTTGATCTTTTCTCTTTCCATTCCTGTCAATCGCTGCAAGGCGCAATTCGAGAATTGCCTTTGCCTGGATCTCATCCAATCCCCATCCGGCATTGATCAGGTTGTCTTTGGCTATTTCCGGAATGTTGCGGATGCCCGAATCAAAGCTATCACTTCATCCAAATGATCTAATGCAATAAGATATACCACGTAATAGGTGAGCCCTCTTCTCTGCTTCTCTCAGCTCAAATTGCGTCCGGCGAACCACAACCTCATGGCGAAACTCAACAAATTCGCTGATCATTTCTTTCAAGTTGAGTGTCCTGGGTCTTCCCTTTTACGATTGCCACATTGTTTGATACCGTACGAAGTTTGCAGATCGGTATGCTTATAAAGCCTGGTTGATGATGAGATTGGCTACTCCGTCCCGCTTCAGGTCGATCACGATGCGGGTTCCTTCTTTATTAGTTGACTCATTGTTAACATGTGCCACTCCTTCAATTACCTTATCATTTACCAGTACGCCGATACGATTCGTCAGTTCGTCACGGTTTACCTGGTAGGGCACCTGCGTGATGATGTAATCTGTTCGCGGCCGCTTGGCTTTGGCGTCTACATACAGCTTACCTCTCACTACTACCTTACCTCTGCCTAAATACATGGCTGCTTTAACTCCTTCCATTCCATAGATGATGCCGCCGGTAGGAAAATCAGGAGCTTGAACATGTTTCATTAAGTCTTCAATGGTCACTTCGCGATTATCAATAAAAGCTATGCATGCATCAATCACTTCAGAAAGATTATGCGGCATAATGTTCGTAGCCATTCCCACCGCAATACCGCTTGACCCATTAACCAGCAGGTTGGGTATGCGTGTTGGTAAAATCGGTCGGCTCTTTTTCTGAGTCGTCGAAGTTGAGTTGAAAGTCCACCGTATCTTTTTTCCAGATCATCAAGCATATACTCGGCTGATCTTTGTAACCGCACTTGCTGTCATACCGCATTGCCGCAGGCCCATCCCCATCTTCATTTTCCAAAATTTCCCTGCCCATCCACCAGCATATAACGCATGTTCCATGGTTGCGCCATGCGGACCATAGCATGATACACCGACATGTCACCATGCGGATGGTACTTTACCCAACACCTCTCCTACCAGCCGCGCTGATTTTTTATAAGGACGATTGGAATGCAAACCCAATTCGTTCATAGCATGAGAGAATCCGGCGATGAACGGGTTTTAATCCATCCTGATATCGGGTAAAGCCCGGCCTACAATTACTGACATTGAATAGTCAATGTATGCCGTCTTCATTTGCTCTTCAATGTTAACGGGAATTATCCTGTTGATGTCATTGGTTTCCTGCGGTTCAAAATTCTCTTCCATGCGGATCGTTGATTACACTATTTTAAAAATAACTTTTCATGACGACTGTATTGACGATCACATAATCGCCTGTTCGTCAGTCGTTGATAATGGGATTTATTGGCACCTGCGATTCAGAAAACGTCATGAGAATCACCGTGTTTGTTAAAGTCTGTTTCTTTAGGAAATTTCGAAGGTTCAAAGGCTGGCGAATCTAACTTTTGAGAGTTAAAACCTGACAAATCAAACTGTTTTTTACCTATTTTTCCACGATTGTGAATTATTGCACCAACATGGATTTATAACATCCTTTTGGCACTTGCGGGCACAAAATTTCGTTTACTTAGCACTCTATCAATGTGACCCATGGGAAAGTATTTATTACTCCGTGACAATAAAGAAAGCGGTCCGTACTTAGTCGGATGATTTGGTGCGTCTCGGGCTAAAGCCATACGACCTGGTATGGTTAGAAGGAAAAGCGCTGCCTGGCGCTATCCCAGCGAGATAAATGAGTTGAAACCGTATCGCACCTGTTACCGAAGAACAACCCTTTGATCGCTTTTATAAAAAATCCGTTGAAGAGAAACCGAACAAACCGCCACTCCGCGTGAACACATTGCCGAGACCGCATGATACCACATTCACCCTATGCACCGCCCATTGCACAAAAGGAAGAGTTAAAATTTACCCCAAAGAAATCAGTTTTTGTTACGCTGCCTGGCCAAAAGGTAAACACTGCAAATAACGCGGGGCCGGTATAATTGCCAAAACAATCTACCGTTGCCTCCCACTATCACGATCACTGAGTCGCCGGAAGTTGCAAGTAAAATTTTCGCCAACCTCTGGATGAGATCAAGCAGATGTACGCAATGAATACACTTCAGCAGCGAAAAATAAAAAATGCCCAGGAGAGGTGTTTTAGTCGCAAATCTCAAAAAGGCTGCTGTCATTGCTGGTCTTGTGTTTATCGGTGTTCGCAGCGGATTTCTTATTAAATCAAAGCGAAACAAAACTGATAAAATAAGCAGCCAAACAGATTCAGGAGCGCGCTACTTCTGTCCAATTCCTTTAGACAACTGTGATATTACCAGGGGATCTTCCCAACCGGATGAATCCGGCATTGAATGACCAGTGAGAAAGAAAATAATGCAAGCGCGAAAAACAGAGCGTGAAAAATTCAATCGAATCGGCAATCGACCAATCGTCAATCGATCAGCAACGGCCCTGTCACGATAAGGATCAGGAAGGAAACAATGATCCAGTCCTGCAGAGAAAAAAGAAGTGATCAACGAAACACAAGTAGCTCCAGGCGCTGAATCGGATGCAGTTGACAGGTGAAAGGAATCGAGAAATAAGAAGTGGCAACTCAAATACAGGCGAACAGGAAGTTTCAAAACTGAGTAAAAAACGGCTGAACGACCTTGTTTCGGTGAGCTCAATGACTATAAACGGGTGGCCTTTGGAGGCATTCAGAATCTGCAGCTTACTATAACAAATAATTCAGGGTTTGAACTCGATCATGTAGTTGTAGAACTTCAATACCTGAAACCCAGCGAGGATCCTTTAAGAACTGAAAATATGTACGGCTTCCAGGCAGTCTCTCCTCATACATCCGCTACAATCAAAGTGCCCGATACCAATCGCGGAATTAAAGTGCAATATAAAATCATAAATATAGAAAGTAAACAAAATGATGACGCTGTAGCCGGGATGTAATTCTTGTAGACCTATAGTCCGTGCTATTCTGCCGGCAATATACTATGCATGATATATTCACTACAGCAACCTTCAAAAAATACGTCACGTATCAATTCCCGAAGAATCAACAACCGAGGTGAACCCTGAAGAATGGTGAAAATTTATTTTCCCAACGCTAAAAGAGTCCAACCTGGATGACACTGTTCCTAAAATCAGGGTCGATTCCATGACCCTTCAGAAATATCGAAATTGCCTACTTTGGAAATACCGACCAGGTAGCGGGCACCATTCCCAGCCCTCCTTAGTTTGCCAACCAAGACCAGCGCCGGCAGACAGGTCGAGCTCATTAACAAAGTCCTCAATGGTTTGATTTTCTACATTGTCACTGATTTTAAAACTGAATTGCTGGACCGGCCTCGAGGTAAAATCCTCCGGAGGATCTGTATTTAAACATTACCGAACCGCTGCATAGGTAATCTTCCAATCATAACTTCCAGTTTGCACTATCAATCCGGGCACCCTATGTGTGGAAATTAAGACTTCGGGTTTCAGACATATTGCCCCCAAAGAAAAGCTCAGAAAACCACCACCGTGAAATCCCAGGGCTTTTATCAACCGCATCGAAATTACCGCCTGCGTAAAGTTTGAGAAATTGACGCCGGCCTTAACACCCGCCGTGAAGTTTTGCGCGAATAGTAGTCGTGCTGAGCAAGGCACGCAATGATACGAGAATTGTTTTTCATAAAAGTCGTTTTTAATCGGGCATTTACTTTTAATGTCGACATGAAACGTTTGTCAAATGGAATGCCAATGGTTTTATAAACCTGATGTATGATATTTGCCGCATGAATCAAATACTGGTATTCGACGTTGGAAAATCCGCCACCGTTCTGATTAATTACCTGCTGGCAAATGCTGAAGGTGAAAATTGAAATTGGCGCTCGCCGATGCGAATCTGCAGCTGGCTCTAGGAAAAAATAAATAAATCCCCATTTGGAAGCGCTGTATCATTTGACATTACAGATGAAACTAAAAGAAGATACTATATCAGCAACTCCGATATAGTTATTTCCATGTTGCCACCGGGCCTTCATAATAGGGTGGCCAAAAGCTGCCTTGGTTTTTCAAAACACCTGCTTACCGCCTCTTATGTTGATCGAACGAGATGAGAAGCATGGAACCTGAAATCGATCGTCAACGGCTGCTTTTTTATGTGAGATGGGCCTGGATCCGGGCATCGATCACATGAGTGCTATGAAGCTGATCGATCATATTAATTCAAAGGGTAGGACAAATTATTTCCTTTAAATCACACTGTGGTGGACTTGTGGCGTCGGAAAGCGATAATAACCCTGGCATTATAAAATAAGCTGGAACCCGCGCGCAATATTGTGATGGCAGGAAAGTCGGGTGCCGTTTATAAACTCGATGGGGAGATTATCAACCAACCCTATTCTTCATTGTTTGATAAAAATGACCGAAGTGAGATATTCCCGGCCTGGGAATGCCGGCTTACTATCCCAACCGGGATTCTTTATCTGTATATTCCCTCATATAATTTGGAATCTGCCTCAACTTTCTAAGGACCACGTTGAGAGATCCGGATTTTGCACAGCCTGGAATTACATAATAAAAGCCGGTTTGACTAGCGAAGAAGCAAACGGCCATTTAGCCGGCAAAGAATGCAGCTTTCGAGAATGGCTGGATCAAAGTATGGCATCAGGAACGGCTGCCATTAATTTCGAAGATTTTATGGATAAATATGCCAGGCGTGGATGAAAAGGTGAAAGATAAAGGAGATGTTTGGATGGCTTGGTCTCTTTGATGAAACAAAGATTCGGATCATGCGCAAAGCCCGGCTGATGTTGCAGTATGCGATGGAAAATAAATTATCCTTATTGCCCAAAGACAAAGATATGATCGTGATGCTGCATGAGTTTGAATATGAGGTCGACGGACAGCGGGCAGCTATCAATTCTTCCCTGGTTGTGTAAAGGTGAAAAACAGTGAAAAACAGCTATGGCAAAAACAGTGGGCCTGCCATTGGGCATTGCCGCTAAACTTATTTTAAATGGAACTATAAAATCCGGGCCTGCGTATTCCCGTTACGAAAGATATCTATGAGCCGGTCTTAGAAGAGCTGGCACAATATGATATTAAATTTAATGAAGAAACTTTATGACCTTTAAAGGTTCACCCGCTGAAATTCCCGGGAGAAATTCTCTTAATGCATCTTTTTAAAAGATTCTCAGCAATTTCTCGCTACTTCCTCTGTCGCCGAGCTTTTCGATGGCAGTAAGGTTTTGAAAATGTTGTGTAAAAGGGTACTTGTTTGTCAATAATATATTTGGAGTCATTGCCGAAACATAATTGATTAAACCAGCGGCAGGATAAACAACCAATGAAGTGCCTATACCACTACAAAAATATCGGCACCATATGCTACCGGGATACGGCTTCTTCCATCATCGGTACAGGTTCTTCAAACCATACTGATGTTAGGCCGAAGCTGGGCGCCATCCTCAGCTTTATCACCCAGCATGATGTCGCCCCTTATTTCATAAATGCGCTCTTCGTCCCTTTCACTTCGCATTTTAAATATTTCGCCATGCAGATGCAGGACTTTGGTTGATCCGCCTCTTTCGTGCAGAATCGTCTATGTTTTGCGTGATGATGGTAACATCAAAGTGTTTTCCAGTATCTGCCAGGCCGATGTGTGCTGCATTAGGTTTGGCCGCCGCTACGTCTCTTCTGCGCATATTATAAAAGTCCAATACCAGTTTTGGATTCTTTCTCCATCCCCTTGAGCGTGGCTACTTCTGTCTACATCATATACCTTCCCAAAGTCCATCGCTGTCACGAAAAGTTTTTAACCCGCTTTCAGCGCTGATACCTGCGCCGGAAAGGACGACAAGTTTCTTTTTAGTGCCGGGCAAAATTTTTCATTTTAGTCGAAAGGAAAATTAGAACAAATTAGCTAACAAAAGGTATGGCATACTTTCGAAGTATGCCATAGCCGTATGAACGTCACTTTAATGAATAAGTCTAATTCTTTGCCAAAGAGCACTGGCAGATCTGGACCAACTCTGCTATAAATTCCCCTCTGTATCCATTTGCATCATCACCCTGTGCTTCTTTTGCTAAACCAACAACTTGCTGAAAACTTGCGAGCTGTTTAAATTCAGAATTTCTGAACAGCAGTCCAAATTCCGCTACCGCCGCTGAGAACCTGAAATTATCAGAGGTATTTCCAATGGCAATATGATTGTCTGTTACTGTGTGAGTGATTAGTCTGCTAATATCACCATCCGGTTTTTATACCGGAGCTTGATCGTCATGATCTCACTGTGTAAAACTATTTGCTCTTCTTTTATCATTGCTTTTGATATTTTAGAGAATCCACTGATTTTGTAAAACTCATCCTTCACTCCTACCGGTATTACTTCATACAAAGCTGTCACGGTATGACCGGAACCTAATTCGCCGGCATCTTTGTTGATCATCATTAAAATCTTCTGATGCAAGCATCCTGTTTTCATAGCCGATCAAGCCGGTATGCCTGCACTTTTGCCGGGTTAAATTCAGCCTGAATTTTACATCTTTTGCAATGGTGAACAAGGTGCTGCCAAATTCATTTACCAATACTTTTTTTGCTTCGTTGATATTATCGATATAAGAATGGTTGCCATTGCCTTTGTCAGCGAGCTGTTGCATTTTATTGTCTTTATAATTGCCCATTCCATAATCCAATCACAGAAAGGAATACGCCTGACTTTTCTTTCTTCTTCAATTAGTCTGACCAAATCGTCATCGCTGCTTGCACCAACATTGAAGTCGCCATCGGTAGCAAGGATTATCCTGTTGTTACCTTCTTTAATAAAATTTTCTCTAGCGAGTTTTATAAGCCAGTTTAATGTCCTTCGCCTCCGGCTGTGGAGCCACCGGCTTCCAGCCTATTGATCGCTTCAATTTTATCACTACTTTATTACTTCCGCTCGTGGGAGGCAATACCAATCCTGCAGCTTCCTGCATATACCACAATGGCGACTTTGTCTTGTTCACGGAGTTGGTCTACCAGCAAGTTCATTGACGCCTGTACCAGTGGCAAGTTTATTGGGCCTTCGTCCATAGAACCGGAGACATCGACTAAGAAAACCATATTGGATGGCGGAAGATTTTCCGTTGGGATTTCTTTTCCCTGCAAGCCAATATGCACCAGGCGGTGGTCCCTGTTCCAGGGACAATCGGAGATTTCTGTATTTACTGTAAAGGGTTCACTCGTTTGTTGGCTTTGGATAATCATAATCAAAATAATTGATCATTTCTTCTATCCTTACTGCTCCTGCTGGAGGAATGACACCATTCTGCAGGTAACGCCTGCACGTTGCTGTCATGCAGCTTCGTCCACATCGATAGAAAAGGTGGACAGTAGGATTTTGCATGGCAGACAGAAATTTATTTTCAACTATGTTGTCGTAATCTTCGGTATTGAATTTCTCATGTTTTACAGTCTGTGAATTGCTTTTAAACGGACAAGATCTCTGGAAAGATCCTGCAATGGTCCACTCTTGAGAGAGGGTCGACTAATTTGTTTAAGGCGTAGATGTATAATCATTGCAGGCAATAAAAAAGCAGGGAGCAGCAGTGCTACCAATGCAATATGTAATACTTTCATGGCAAATTTTTTGTGTTGTGATGATTTAGATGCGAAGATTTTTGCTTCTACACAAAGCCAAATCGATTTCCCTATTTCGCTTTTGTAAATACTGGAAATCAAACTGTCTCTTTGATTGCATCGACAGACTATCCCTGTTCAGTATCGACACATCAAAGACTTCTTTATAGTTTTTCTCGCAGGATATTCCCTCCAGGCAAGCTGGATCCTCGTTGGATCCATTCATAACGGATGCTATCCTCTGTGAGCGAATCCATTCAAACTCAAAGCCCGACGGCTCCACCTTGGTGAATTCATATTCGTACTTTTTCAGATGGGGATCAACACGGTTCATTGCATCCGCTATAAGATTACTACCGGAATCTTTCGGATTCAAAAAGTGAATCCAGTTTCCATTTTCCGATAATAAGATCTTTTTGAATGTTACTTTTAGCCGGGTGGTTTTTTTTTTTTGGAGCAGGAAGAAGTTAGCGGCTGCGGCTCGCAGCCGCAATAAAAGCAGCCCGGTGAGATACTTTTTTTTTCATGTGGCAATATTTTTAGGTGAAAGAGATGTTCACGAATTGATACAGGAACTCAATGATAAAAAAGTAACCCAACCATAAAAGAAAAAACCGTATTTTAACAAACAGGCTTGTTTAAGATTCATTATGATAGTGGAGATTTAATCTTATTGCTTTTCTCCCCGCCAACTCCATTACTGCACCCTTACCGCTTATCAGCGACCGGATTTGGCAACCGGATAATCTCCCATCCGGACCAGTGCCATATCGGAAAGCCAAGTCGATCCCTTTTGATTGCTGCCAGGCTTACGGGGAGTTTTTAATTTTTTATGGGGTTTCCAGGTCAACAGCTACCCAGCGGTCATCGTCTGTAGTAGGATCCTGGTAATTCTCTTTTGCTACTTTAGCTGGGTGCCTTACCATATCTGTGCCTTTACATTGCTATGATAAAAGAGTACCTCATCTCCTTTTTTCATATTCCTGAGATGCCAAGGCCCGGGCCGCGCCATTCCGCACGCCGCTCCAGCATGTTTGTTTTTCTCTTTTACAAGGTCATCCCAACTGTAAGCCGAGGGTTCTGATCTAACAAGCCAGTGCGCCATACGAAATTTTTTTGATTGGGGAGATTTCAAAAGTAAAACGAAGTCATAAATAAAATAGAGAATTTTAAAACCGAAACGTTTCGATGTAATCCGTAGTTATATCCGAATATGGCGAATTAATCGGCCATTTATCAAAAAACAAAAATAAATATTGCGAAATCATTGAAATCTGTCAGCTCTTATGCTCGTCCCACTTGTAGCATTGCTGATGAATGTTTCACGTTTGCACAAAAAAATGAAAAGACAGTAGAAGTGGGCAGGGGGCTTGCAATGTATCCTTCCAAAAACATAGTTGACAATGCCATGAACTCGAAGGATCATACCACACTGGTAGCTGCTGTAAAAGCGGCCGGCCTTGTTGAAACCCTGCAGGGTGATGGACCATTCACCGTATTTGCACCAACGAATGAAGCATTGGAATGCTGCCGGCAGGAACGGTTGAAAGCCTGGTAAAACCGAAAATAAAGCTCAACTAACAGCTATCGCTTACCTATCACGTGGTGGCAGGAAGATTGGATTCAAAGAGCTGGAAAAATGGATCAAAAAGGGAAATGGCACTGCTGAATTAACCACAATTGCCGGTGGCAAACTCTGGGTCATGAAAAAGGATGGTAAATGGTGGATTAAAGATGAAATGGGTGGAGTGGCTGCACGATCACCATACAAATGTTTATCAAAGCAGCGGGGTGATGCGTTGCCAGTCGATCGTAATATTGGCTCTCAAAATAATTATGATCCGGTTAGAATTCAAAAGACTGTTATTATTTCCCCTATAACATAGTTTTTTAAAATTCACAAATCCATAACCGGGACTATTCCGTAAATAGTTCATCGGCTTACCTTGAAATTTAATCAGCCGCACCCTTCAATACTCTAAAATAAGCGGTTTGAAGTAAAAATTTCCCGATCAAGAAGCAAACCATGCCGGTATTCTGGTTGCTGAATGCCGGTTTTTTGTTTATCGGCCATGGATCAGGAAGGATGTTACCAGCCATTGGCTTCAAGCACATCAGCAGGGTGAAGCGTTTTCAAACTATATCCTTTATGTTTGATATACCCGTGTGAGGTTGCATCGAGGCAGGGAATGATCGGTAGAAATAAGGTATTGTGCGCCAGTCGCTTTACAAGCATTCTCAACTTTTTGTCCCCCATTCCAATGAGATGTTGCTTCAAACTTGACTGCACAAAGTTTTCAGTATACCGCCCCCAAAGCCACAGCAGGTTTCCACATCATTCATTTCCCGATTAGCTCAATCCTTTTACTTTCGAAAGAAGTTTGCGCTGGTTCTTCTTTGATTCTGCATTCCCGCAACCCCGGCACAACTATCATGGTAGGTGGCTTTACAGGCATTTAATTCGGCACCCACATTGTCAGCTTTTAAAAATCTTTATCATGAACTCGGAAAATTCGGACATTTTCTTTTCCCCGATATACGGCCATTTCGCTGATGCGTGGAGTGAATTTTCAAACAACTTGGTGTAATAATTTCTTACAAAACCACGCCAACTGGCACTGGGTGCAACTTGATGCTGATCACTGCCGCTTTAAAGTCAGCTGAAAATTTGCTGCACACAGCCGCTTTGATTCGTCCCAAAAACCAGCGGTAAAGGCTGGCTGACCACCAACTTCGGAGTTTGGTCGGTGTTACATGGCTAGGCGACACAACCGGCTTTTCCAGCACCTTGATCATATTAAAAGCCGTGTCTGGATGCGGCTTTGATCCACAAAGCAGGGAATAAAGAGTTGAACGTTCATGAGGGTCTTACTTTATTGCTACCGTTTATTTTTAAATGACTGTTTGCAAGCTAATCATTTTCAAGGCGGTAATGGCGGCTTCCTGGCCTTTATGCCCGTGCTTTCCCACCAATCCCTTTCCCTGGCCACTGCACTCTTCGTTATCAACCGTCAATACCCCAAAAATCCTGCCGGCACGGAGCTTGGAGTAATGTTCGACTGCACCCGCACCATCAGCAGCGGCTTTTGCGCTACACATAATCAAAGGCTGAGGGTGTGCCACCCCGGATGACGCAGCCTAGTGCGCAACAAACGCCCCGGGTCGTCTCTTCATTCCTGTATTTTTCCCAAAAACTTTTAATGGCAAAAGGAATTTCAACGGCGCCGGGAACTGTAGCTCTGATAATTTTCTTTACATGGTGTTTTTGGAGTTGCTCAATGGCGCCTCTTTCCAACTCATCAACAATTGAAGCGTTCCGTTTCTGTTTTTCACGCAAAACAATGCAGGCATCCTGAACGTTCAGAATGCCTGTGTCGACCAACCTGTAAAAGTTTTTGCTTGTTTTGCTATATCAGCCATATAATCAGTTCACGTTGTAAACACCCAGCTGCGCCAGGTGCCGTATCTGCTTCCGCTTTCCCCTGTTGCGTCTGAGGGATATTTTTCCTTCAACTCCTTCAAACAAATCAATTGCCTCTTTTCGATTTTCAGCACCCGGTCAGAAGGATAGGCAGCCATAAACAGGGGGCTTCGGCGGAGTTAAGCTGAGATGCTGCTGCGAAATGATGTTGCTGCTTTTTTATAATAGGTCCAGTGCACTCCGCACTTTTGCCAAGATCGGCATGGGCGTCACCCAACAGGTTTATATGCCCGTTGCTGTACATCTGTTTTGCATCGCTGCCAGCAGTTCTAACAATTGCTTGAATGGCATTTATATTGTCATCCAGCAGGAGTAACAACTTCCGGCATGCAAAACCTGGCAAGGTTGGCCGCATCTGTTCCCGCGCTATGTTGCTTGATGATTCGTAAAAAGCCGGGGTGATTGACCATCTCCCATTGAGTGCAAGATTTACCGAATCCAGCACGATAGTGATTCTACAGCTTTGAACACCTTCGCATCTGCCGCTTTTCTATCTCTTTTGGTTTTTGAAAATGGGTTTTATGAACATGGAATCCCCTACCAGCTAGGAGAAGCAAGGTTCCTACTCCGAGAATTGCCTTACTATTCCTGGATTGAAAATCTTTGCTTTTGCAATTAATTCTTCATTGAGCTGCAGACGACTGCACATTTCCTTTTCTGACATTTTCTCTAGGATTGGATAACGGAACTCTGTCCCGTAGTTTAATTGATGATTTGTTTTTCTTTTTTGGGGCCGGAACTCTGTTCCGATCAGCGCGGAACAGGTTCCGGCCTCCCTAATCCACACAATAAACGGATAATTTTTATCTACACAAACATCTTTTGTGAAATTTCATCGTCGTTTGGCCACGGACTTTTTCCTCGGCTCAAACTTTTTGCGACCCTGCAATGGTTTCGAATCCAATGCGCTTTTGTCAATCTTATTAGAGGGATACTGGGCTGCAGATGCATATTTGCATTATCGATCAATCGACTTGCGCACTACGTTGATCGGGTCTTTTCGAGTTGTATTCATCCACCTCTTCTTTGGTTCGGTATTTTTTGCGGGTCACTGATCGAGATGTCGCTTTATGGCGATAAGTTTTTAATCTCGAGCAGAGTGGGTCCGCCTTTTTTCCCTCAGCTGCTTTTTACACGGCCCTGCTCACTCCTTCGTGAACCGTTTCAGGCTGCATGCCATCAATTGCATCAGCGGGCATTTCATAACCATCAACCAGTTTGTAAATGTCTACCACGTTGGATGTTCGTTCTACCAAGACTTACCCGTTGCATAATTGTTTGTTTCGCAAATGAAAACTACGGGCAGCTTCAAAGCATGGCAAGGTTAAAAAGTTTCATGCATAGGATTCCCTGTCGCGCAGCCCCGTCGCCAAAAAAGCAAGAACAACGTTTGTCTGTATCGCGGTATTTTTCAGCAAATGCAGAGGCCGGCCCCAGTTCCAATCACATGCAAACTATACCATGACTCCATAGAAATTTTCCTTTTGCCAAAGAGTGCATGCTGCCTCCTTTACCTTTCTAGCACAACCAGTAGCTTTTCATACAGTTCAGCCATGCAGCTATTAAATACCCTTTGCAATACCAAGTCCATGATCACGATAAGCGGTTATGAACGAATCTTCCGTTTTTGTAGCGATGGCATGCATCCCGCGGCTGTTAGCTACGGCAATGTAGGCATGGAAAAACCACAGATCTTGCCTTCCATTTTTTATACTTTTCTTCAGCCATCAATTCAAACTGCCAGATCAAGCTGCATCAGCTCGTACCAATACAGGTAAGTTTCTTTGGAAAATTTAGTAGCCAAAGGATAAAATTTGAGGTGCAAAAATAAGGGGAAACTTATAAGGGTTTTGAGATTCTTCATCTTAAAGTTTTTGCCTATCTGCCTGAGGAATAAGCCTCATTCAAGGAGTTTTCAGTTATCGGTGCTGCCCGTAGCTTGTTTTTGAAGTCAGGAGGACGGACTTACTAAATAATCGAAAGCAAGCAGACCGGGGGTTCTTGTCTAATAGGCGACAAGTTTACTCCACAGGCCCTGGAATCGTCATTGAATCAGACCGTTTGTTCGCCTTGTGTTCGAAAATTTGACTAGATTGATCCTTCGGTTTCGTTCCATCTTTACTCCGTTTCACAAGTGTCTCTTCTGTTGTTTATCAGCCCGTTCCACTCATTTCTTTGTTATTTTGCATCTCGTGTGCGACAACTTGCAGCAATATTGTTGCCGATATGGTCAGCTACCTTCTTGGTACAGGAGAACGAGCAACTGGCCAGGGTAAAAGCGCAGGCGGCTAAAGGGTTGGAATCTATTGGCGAATTCAATGGCAAGACATTGCAGAACTATGGCGATGGATCGTTAAACAAAATTTTAACAGCGCATTCGACTGCGTCCGTTGCGCCATTCAAATTCAACAACTGCTGCAGCAGGAACCCCAGGGTGGTTGCGCATGGGGATACATGCCGGCGATATTGCTGGTATGAGGAATGAAGCAATCTATGGCGATGGCGTCAATCTCGCACGGATAGAATCGCCACCAGTTCCGGCGGAATTTTATTTCAGAGAAAGCTTAAATGATGAGATAAAATCAACCCGGTATTGTACCCGCAATTGGGATGTTTTGAGTTAAAGAATATCAAACAGCCACTCGCGTGTTGCGCGCCAATGCCGGCATTGTAGTACCGGGCCGATGAATTAAGAGGAAAAACAACGCAACCTTCAACCCGTCTTGCGGTGCTTCCTTTTGTAAATATGAGTGCGATCCGAGAATGAATATTTTGGCGATGGCATCACCGAAGAATTACTCAATGCATTGGCTTGCGTGTGGACCGGGTTGCAGGTGCTTCCCGAACTTCTGCCTTTGCATTTAAAGGAAGAGAATACTTTTTCAGATATACGGCAAGCGTGCCATTCAGCTTAATGTGAATGAAGTGCTGGAAGGTAGTGTGCGAAAATCAGGCAACCGTGTCCTGTCACCGCGCAGTTGATAAAATTACACGGCGGATGGACACATCATCATCTGGGCGAGAATTACGATCGCAACCTGACAGATATTTTTGAAGTCCCAGGATGAGATCAGCGGGATTATTGCTAATAGCTAAGAGAAAACCTGGCGAGTCAAGGGATGGGCATTTGATATGAAGGCTCCTACTAAAGCATTACTGCATATCTGTATTATCAAGGGGCCTTCATTTCTGCAATAAACTCACTCCTGCTGACAGCCGGAAAGCCATTGAATGTTTGAACAGGCAATTGCAACTGAACCAACTTAACATAACGGGCTTACGCCATGACAGAGCGTATACTAGTCGAAAGCACCCCAGTTCGAGCGGGCAAATGCTGCCTGACCGGGCATTTGAAATAGTACATCGCTATGCTGATAAAAGCATTAGAGCTGGATGATAAGATTGCAGAAGGCCACTTTATCATAGAAAACAAGCGCCTATTTATTATACGATTGGAACTGGCAGGAAGCCTATAACTCGTTGCAAAGCACTTTCACTGAATCCGCTTCGCCATTGATGCCTATTATTTGTTGAGTTTTTATTATGTAATGGTCAGTAAAAACACGGTAACACAACTAATGGAAGAACTGCAGAACTTGATCCGCTCTCACCTGTGGTAATTCAAACCCTGGGCAACCTGTATGTTTTGCTGAACGCTACAACGATGCTATTGCCCAGGCAGATAAAATGCTGGAGATGGATCCTAAAATGCGCATCAGTATTGGAAATAGAGAAGAGTTGAGTCTACAGGCATGAAAGGCGATTGGGAAGAAGCTTTTAATGCTGAAGAAGTGCACCGGCTTTACCAATCATCCGCTAAAGGGATTGATGGGTTTAGGGATTTTGCTTATACGCAACTTGGGCTAACAAAGCGATGGAAGTGATCGGTAAGATGGAACAACGTCAACGGGAAGAACCGGACTCGGTCATTGATGCTGATCTTGCTGCTGCTTGTAAGTATGGTTGGGCAGCATGGAAAAACTTTTATTATCTCCAACCAGTGTATTGTTGATAAGCCGAACGGGGCCCGGTGGTTTATTTTCTCGAATATCCACCGTATAAACGAATAAAGGATGATCCACGGTATGAAGAAATAAAAACACGGTTAGGGTTTAAACCGGATATCTTAGCTGTTTTCTTGAGATATAGACAAGCAAACTTTTTAGAATCGAAAGCAATACATGGC
>ERZ1370068.7334-contig-6258_pt1 | contig 42541 bp, 53 predicted proteins | sample MGYA00561227_ERZ1370068 | MGnify/ENA primary metagenome ERZ1370068 (study PRJEB38410, sample SAMEA6850437) | metagenome | study: Metagenomic assessment of the ecological functions of the soil: analysis of the soil microbiota associated with the... | reverse complement strand
CGACGTCCTGGCCGAGGAGCTCGGTCTGCGCTCGCCCTGGCCGGCGGCACCCGGGACAACTCGACCGTGGGTGCGTCGTCCGCTGCCTGGCCCCGGCGCCCGAAGGATTCGATCTGGAAGAAGGACATCCTGGCCTGGATGAAGCCGAAAGCCCGACGAGCTCGGAGAAGCCGGACAACCGCCCCGCAGAGTCCGCGGAAGTCCGAATGACGGCCGCGCTCGTCCGCAACGAGAAAAGGTAATCCCGGTGCCGATCATCATCGAAATGAGCTTGTTCCTGCTGGTGGCGGTCGCCGGCTACTTCGGCGTCAACGCCGCCGTGGACGCGGCGACGATCAGGGCGCAGACCGCCACCGCCGGCATCCGCAGCATCGAGGAGGTCCAGGCGGCGGCCCGCATGGGCTACCTCATGTTCGCGGCGGGCGTGGGCGCGCTCGGCCCTCGCGCGCTTCATCAGCCTCAAGCGCGGACGGGGAACATCTTCTCGCCCTTCGTGCTGCCGCGCGACGATGCATGGCCGCCGGCATCGGGCTCGCGCTGCAGATGGGCTACGGCAACCCGCTGACCCACCAGTTCTGGCCCGGGCCCGCAGTTCGCGCAGGGCATCCTCATCGCGGCCGCCGCTGGCCGCGTTGATCATCGTGCTGCCCCGCGACCCCGTCGAGATCACCGCCCCTGTCGAGTTCCTCCTCCCCTTCCTGATGCTGGCCACGTTCATCGCCCTGCGCCTGTTCGGCAAGGGCACGGAAGCGGCGCCGGACACCCTCATCAACCTCGGCCCCATCCAGCCCTCGAGATCCCTGAAGCTCGTGCTTCGTGCTCTACCTCGCGCTGCTCACTTCGGCCGGCGCGCGGCCAGCTCCGCTTCCAGCGCGACCGCTTCCTGGGGTCGACTCTCCCGCGCGAAGAAGATCCTCATACCCGGCCGTGCTGATCCTGGTCCTCCTCTTCGGCGCGCTTCGTGATGGTCAAGGACCTGGGCGCGACCCTCATCCTTTCCGTCCTCTTCCTCGCGATGTTCTACATCGTGACCCGCGCCGGCGGCTGGGTGCTGCTCGCCCTGGCCATCGTGGCCGGCGGCGTCGCCCTCGCCACCCACGTGCCCGCCATCACGCAGTCGCCGAAGGTCACGCTGCGCCTGCAGATGTGGCTCGACCCCTGGCTGAACGCGATCCCCTTCGGCGACCAGACGGCGCGCGCGCGCTGGGCCATCGCCGCCGGCGGCTTCGGCGGCCGCGGCCTGGGCGCCGCTCCCGCCACCGCGCTGCCCGGCCAGCCACACCGACCTCGTGCAGGCGCACCTCACCGAGGAGATGGGCGCGGCCGGGATGATCGTGTACCTCGTCCTGCTCGCGGCCATCGCCGGCCAGGGGCTCTGGATCGCGGCCTGGAACCGCACGCCGGAGCGGATGCTGCTCGGCGGCCGGGCTCTCGATATTCCTGATCGCGCAATGGTTCGTGATCTTCGCGGGGACGACCGGGCTCTTACCCCTGACGGGCGTGGTCGTGCCCTACCTGTCGTGGGGCAAGACCGGGATGATCGTCTTCATGCTCACGGCGGCGATGATCGCCCGCCTGGCCGAGAGCGGCCACGCGCGCGAGATCGACCACCGAGCTCGACGAGGTGCGCAAGGGCACGATGGCGCACGCTGGCCGGCGAGCGTCTCTCTGGCCGGCGGCGTCGTCGTGATCTTCCTGGAGGCCGTGGTCTGGGGCCCGGCCACCACGGTGCGCGGCTGCAGTCACCCTCCCTCGCCGCCCAGCCCGGCGACCCCTACGACCGCATCGTGAACCTCCACGATCCGCGGCTGCAGATCATCGCCGACCGCATGAAGCGCGGCGAGATCCTGGACCGCAACGGCGAGAAGGTCGCGGGCACGGACCCGGAGACGGGCGAGCGCACGTATCCGCTGGGCGACGCCATGGGCACCGTCGATCGGCCCTGCGGAGGCGATCGTCCTGCGGCCGGAATGGATGCTGGAGCGCCAGCTCGACGGGCAAGCTGCGCGGCTATGGGGACCTCGACGACGGCCCCGCGGTGTGGATGGCGGAGAAGGCCGACGGCGGCGAGCGCTTCCTGTTCGTGGTGAAGTCGCGCGATGCCCGGGCCGGAGGACCGACGAGCAGGGCCGCGAAGATGGCGGAGGGCGACGAGGTCCGGCTGCTCGCCCTGGCTTCTCCCGACTTCCGGCCCCTGCTCCCACATGCGTGCGAGCCGGGAGACCCCTCGACAAGCTCTACGAGCGACATCCCGTCGCGCACCGCGCGCATCACCATCGACGCCAGGCTGCAGACCCAGGTGTCGGGGATCCTCGAGCGAGGCGGCCGAAGCACGGCAAGGCGGCGGCGGCGGTCGTCACTCGACGCCGACACCGGCCAGGTCCTCGCGCAGCGCAATGGCCGGACTTCGATCCCGGCAACGAGAAGTTCATGCGGCGCCTGACCGACCCCGACTTCCCGGTCAAGGACAAGAAGTTCACCGGCGTCTACGGCGGCCCTGGCGGGACAACAAGACGGGCGTGTACGGCGTGTTCCAGGCGGGGTCGGTCGCGAAGCGTCGTCACGTCGCTGGCGGCCGCCCGCGCGGGTCTGCTCGGCTCCGGCGACCGGCCGCGTGGCCAAGACGGGGCCGATCTTCGGCTGCACGCAGCGCGACGGCCCAGGGCCCGTACTTCACCCGGCCCGGCTGGTACAAGGCGATCCACGACCATCCCGAGGACCCCATCCACGGGAACATCGAGTGCGACTACATCAAGGGCCTGGCCGTGAGCTGCAACGTGTACTTCGGCCAGCTCGGGCTGCGCTCTGGCCCGGATGCCTTCATCAACCTCGTCAAGGACGGACGGCGTCGAGGTCGGGTGGAACGGCAAGGTGATCAGCCCCGGCAAGGCTGGGCAGCCGCGAGCTGGCGGAGACGGCGTTCGGCCAGGCGGCGGCGCTGCGTCAGCGTCTCCGCAGCTCGCGCGCGTCGGCGGTACCGTGGCCGGCGGCGGCATCTACCGGAAGTGCGGCCGGGCATGGATCTCGAGGCGCCCTGCGAGGAGCGCAAGATCCTGGCCGAGCCCAACCTCGCCGTGCCCATCCTCTCCGGCATGGAGCAGGTGGTGCTGGCCGGAACTGCGCGCGACTTGCGAAGCCGCCGGGCATCCGTCTGTACGGCAAGACGGGCACCGCGGACGCCATCGGCACCACGGACGAGATCGTGTTCGGCGTCGCCTACAACGAGTGGGGCCCGCCGAACTCGTGGTTCCTCGGCATCGCGGAGGACGAACACGCCGGAGGCCGACTCAGGCCATCACGCGCACCGCATCGTCAGCCGCGGTCGTGGTGCTCGCGGCGGCCTCGGCGCGCGCGTGTCCGGTCCCGCGGCCATGGAGATCCTGGCCGCGCGCGCAGTCGTTGGGCTACATCACGCCTGAGGCCCGCGGCGCCGACAACCAGGTAGCGCCCACGACGTCGGAGCGACCGGGCATCGCCCGCGCCGGGAACGCCGGACGGGCAAGGCGCCGATCACCGTCGTCTCGCGCCCGCGCTCGGCGACGCCGCCTCCGCCAGTTCGATCCCCGCGGCGCCGTCGCGCCCGGCACCGCCCGCCTCACCCGAGCATCCGCCTGCCGTCGCAGCGCCGTCGCGGCCGGCGCCATGCGCGACCTGCGCTCCCGTCCGTCGCTTCCGCCGACGACGCCGCGCCCGCCCGCGGCTACGACGCCGCGGCCCTCCGACGACCACGACCACGCCGCCGCCCCGCCGCCCGACAGCGCCGTCCCCTTCGCCGCCACGCTGCCGGGCGCCGCGACAGGCGTGCTGAGCGCAGGCGACCGCGTCGGCGACTGGGTGATCGACGACCGCCTCGGCGAAGGCGGGATGGGCGCGGTCTACCGCGTGCACTCCGTGATGAGCGACCGCGTCGTGTGGCGGCGCTCGAAGATCCTCCAAGCCCACCGCGGACGGCAGAGGCGCGGTGCGGTTCATCCGCGAGGCGGAGGCGCTCGAGCGCGCTCGGCCATCCCGCCATCGTGCGCTGTGCATGGCCTTCGGCGAGGACCCGCAACTGGGGCTGCCCTACCTGGCCATGGAGCTCGCACGGGCGCAGACCTCAAGGCAGCGCCTGGGGCACAGGCCCGCTGGCCCATCGCGGAAGCGCCTCCGCGTTCGCGCCCTCGCCTCGCGCTCGAGCACGCCCACGCCGCCGGCATCTACCATCGCGACGTCAAGCCCGCGAACATCATCCTGACCCGGGGGCGGGGTGAAGCTGGTGGATTTCGGCATCGCGATGGCGCAGTCGCGTGAAGCGCTGACCGCCTCCGGCCACGTCGGCACGTTCTCGTACCCGCCTCCGGAGATCTTCCGCGCGAGAAGAGCGACCCGAGTGCCCTCGACGTCTGACGCGTTCGGACAGTGCCTGCACGAGACGCTGACCGGCCAGCGTCCCTTCGCGGTGGCATCGGGACTGACTCCGGCCGCGGTGGCGGCGGCGGTCGGCGCGCAAGCTCCAGCACGGCCAAGCTCGACGTCGGCCCGGGCTTCCGCAGGCCGCTGCGCGAGGAGATCTGGCGCGCCACCGATCCCGATCCACACGTGCGCACCACGATGCGCTCGATCCGCGAGGTGCTGGAGCCGATGCGCGACCTGGTCGGGCGCGGCCCCCGGACGCGCCGCTGCGCGACGACGAGGATCCGGGGCGGCGCGAGGACCACACGACGCGCGTCCCCGATCTGCCCGGGCTCGCCTACAGCGAGCGCCCGCAAGCAGGACTGGGTAGTGCAAGAAGACGTTCGCGCCGCCGCCGCGGCGAGAGCGCGCCTCTCCTGGCCGGCGGCGCTCGTCGTCGGCCGGCGCTGCTCGCGCGCCGCTTTCTTCGCGGCGGCGCGGCACCGGCTCCGCCGCTGCACCGCCTCGCCGCGATCGAGGCCCGTCCCGGCCAGACCTGGGTCGAACCCCGTCGACGAGCTCGACTATGCCTGGTCCCCGCCGGCGTACCCGATGGGGTGCACGCCCGGGGATGCGAACTGCGATCCGGCCACGCTGCCCTCACCAGGACGTGACCATCCCCAACGGCTTCTGGATGGGCCGTACGGAGGTCCCGGTGGCCGCCTACAAGCGCTTCGCCGCGCCACGGGGCGCGAGATGCCGAAGGCGCCTTCGTTCAACAAAGGCTGGGAGCGCGACGACCTTCCCGTCGTGAACGTGCCCTGGGAGACCGCGGGTGCCTATTGCGCCTGGGTCGGCGGGCGGCTGCCCACGGAAGGCGAGTGGGATGGGCAGATCGCGGCGGCCACGCGGACTGGTACTACCGCTGGGCAAGGACGAGCCTGTTCGTGCCAGCCCGGCGCTCCCAACGGCGCGCGCTTCGACGACGAGAAGGACTGCCGCGACGCGGGCCGGAGAAGGTCGCCGCCTACGCCGCCAACGGCTACGGCCTTTACGACATGGCTGGCAACGTCTGGGAGTGGACCCAGGACGTCTGGCGTGGACGAGGCGGGCGAAGGACGCCAGCGGCGAGTCCTGCGCGGCGGCGCTGGGTGAACAAGCCCGGCGTTCCTGCGCGCGTCCATACGCAGCCGATGGTACGAGGGCCCGGAGAGCCGCGACTTCATCGGCCTGCGCGTGCGGCGCGAAGCCAATCCCTGACGCGAGCCCTCCGGGATGTCCCCGGCCTACCGCGGCTCAGGCCGCGACGGACGAACGCATGGGCGCGGAGCGGCGCGTCCCGCGGGCGCGCGGGCCCCGATGCGGAGCGAGAGCGCGCAACCGCGCTCCTCGGATACCGGCTGAGCAGGTCGTCCCGGCGGCGGCGCGCTTCCACGACGTCCGCGGTGTGAAGCGACACACGCACGCGCTCCTTCCGCCAGCCGGGCAGATGGACGGTGAAGGCGATCCACCACAGGCGTCCGTTGCGCCAGAGGTGATGATCGGGATCGCTCGGCTCGCTCCGCCGGAGAGATGTGCGCGGGTGCTCTCCGCGGGAGTCTCGATGGGCATGTCCAACCCTCTCGAATACACCCGGAGAGCGCGGGGCCACCGCGCCGGACACTCCGCTGCCCCCTTTACGAGGGGCCGCATCTCCTTCCCGCTACGTCGGGAAGAACGGCACCTGGGATGTCCCCCAGGTTGCCGGGCCTGGCGTGAGGCGGGCCGCTCCGGATGTCGAGTCCCAATATGCCGCAGGGCGGCCGGCCTTGCAAGCGGGTGACGTGTCATACCTTGAACAGGGGCACTACGACCACCGATGGGCGTTCGCGACCCCCGAACCTCGCGCGTTGCCGCTACGCGGCGCCGCCTGCGCTCTGCGGGCTTGGCCGGCCCACGCGCACTCGGCTACAAGCGGTCGCGGTCGCGCAGGGCCGATACGGCCTCGGGGGTCAGTACGGCGCGGCGGCTTCACGGTGAAGACGCGCGCCGCCCTGGGGCCGATTCGCCGCCGCCCGGACCCAGCCGCCGTGCGCGTCCACGATGCGATGCACGATCGAGGCGGCCGAGGCCGGTCCCACCCGGCGCGCGGCCGAAGAACGGCTCGAACAGCTGCTCCAGGTCCGGCGGAGGCGACGCCCGGCCCTTCGTCCTCGACCGGAACGTGACGGCCTCCGCCGTCGGCGAGGTCCGCGGTCAGGCGTGACGCACGTCCCGCGGGGGCGTGCTGGACGGCATTGGCGAGCAGGTTCTCCAGACTGGCTCCATGCGGTCCGGCATCGATGCGCGAGCGTGGGCAAGCCGGGTGCGACCTGACGCTCAGCTCGACGTCCTGCTGGCGAGAGCAGCGCGGCGCAGGCGCGCACGGCCACGCGGCACGGGATCGTGCGGGCTGGACCGCGGCCAGGGCTCAGGCCGCGGCTTGCCGTAGTCGAGCAGGTCCCGCATCAACTGCGTGGAGCTGGCCGACCTGCAGAGCGCAGAGGCCCGCCAGCTCCATGAAATCCGGGCCGAGTCGCGCAGGTCCGTCTCCGGCGCATCCACGGTGGCGGAGATGCTGAACAGCGGGTTGCGCACCTCGTGGGCCACGCGCCGCAACCAGGGCGCCCGCATGGCGCATGGCCTGCTGCTGCCGAAGCGATTCCTGCAGCTGCTCTGCTCGATCTGCAGCCTCGGCCTCCGCCGTCATGTCCCCGGCAGAGCAGGACGCGCTGAGCGTCCCTCGAACACGATGGTCAGGCTGGCCGCGTCGACGTGGAGGGCGCTCCTGTCCTTCAGACGTTGCCGCCGGGGTCCTGACATGCTTGATCTGGGGCGGGGACTCGAAGCGGGTGGCCAGGAAGGGCGGCGGAGGTCCGGGTCGCCGGGGAGGGTGAGATCGGGGATGCTGAGCCGCAGGAGCTCCTCGCGTGGTAGCCGTACTGGTCCACTGCGGCCCGGTTCGCGGCCAGCGAGCTCCAGCGTTTCCAGGTCGTGGGACGAGCGCTGGGGATGGGATTGCCCTCGAAGAGGAGCCGATAACGCTCCTCGGAGGCGCGCACCCGCCTCCGGTCGTCCTTGCGCGCGTCGACGTCCTGCACGAAGCTTTCGAAGTGAGACCGGCTGGCCTTTCGTCTCGTCTCTTGACGGCGGGAAAGCGGACAGTCCCAAGCCCCTAGGGGAAGGCGTCTCGGCCTGCGTCGCTTGAGGCGAACTCTCGACTCCGCTCTCCGCGACCCACTGCGCGACGTAGCGCGCGATGAGACGGTCGCGCTCTCGGGGATCCGCGTGGAAGTCGCGGGCGATCGCTCAGGCCGAGCGACCTCGTCCACGTCATGGCAGCCAGGAGGATGCGGGCAGTGGCGCGCTGATTGGCGGTGACGAAGGTGCCGTCCGGCCGGGACTGGAAGATTGCGATGGGCGAGCAAATCGACGAGGCCGCGACACTCTTCGCTGGATGAGCGTACCGCGTCGCGGCTCGGGCGCAAGGTGTGACCATGGCCTTCCTGATCGAGTCGCGCAGGCTGGCCAGTCTCCGCGCCGTCTTTCCGGCGGACAGCGAGATCGCAGGAGTCGGATCGTCCCGCCTTCTGCTCGAGATGCGCTGGCGGTGGCGAAGCGCCTCGATGTCCGTGAGCGGCTTGACGCACCGCCCGCCTCAGACCAGCGACAGTGGAGAGGACGAGGAGCGTGGAGCACGTCGGCGGCGGTCGCTGGATGACGATCGCCCGTAGGCATCCCCGCCTGTAGTCCTGCATCGAGAGAGCGCGTCGTCGCGGTAGATCTTTAGCGGACCCGATCTTCTTCTCCGACGAGGCTAACCGCTCCGCCCCTCCGCGAGGAGGCCCTCCGTCGGGAAGCGGCGACGCGCGCGGGCACCATCTGCCCCCGGCTCGTCCCGGGCCCAGGCGGGGCCTCTGGCCGCCGCCTGCAGGCGCACCCCGCAGCGACGGAGCGGTCTGGCCCCTCCGCGGCCAGGACGCGGTCGATCTGCGCGCGGTCGAGGCGTTCCAGCCACGGGCAGGGCCGGCTGGCGACGCAGAGCTTGAGCCGGCCCTGGGTGGCGAGGTGCCACGCCGGCGCGCGCCCCCGGCCAGCGCCTGGTACAGGCGTAGTTCGCTGGCGCCGGCCGGTGCCACCAGCAGCGGCGGTGGCAATCCCTGACGAGGGCGGCCACCGATCGACCACGGCAACTCGGCGCGGGCGGGCGGATCGCTCGGCGTTCGCCGGCCACCGCCAGCCGGCAGGTCTTTCGGTCGAACCAGAGCCGCTTTGTCCGGCGAGCGGCGTCCCGGGGCCGAGCGGCGGACTTAACTCGATCCGGTAGCCGGTCCGCCTTTGAGATGGAGGCGCCGATCTTCGACCTCTGGGAACCGCTCGAAGATCTCCGCCGATGGCTACCGTCCGCCAGCATAAAGATCCGGCATGCCCGCTCCGTCCGCTCGGGCCAGGCGGCGTCCCTCCGGAGCCTGGGCTGAACCAGAAGCAGGCAGGGGATAGCACAGGATCAGGTTTGTCCTGATGCGCAGGTCGCGTCATGGCCGGTTCTGTGGCTGCTCGTATTCGCCGAGGACCTCCACCAAGCCGACCGGAGGAACACGTCGAACCGGCGGTTCACTCACGCACCCCGAAGAGCCCGGCCGTGCAGGACCCCGGCTCGCTGACCGTTCGCTTCATTCGACTTCAGGACTTCCTGACGCCTGGATCCAGCTTCCAGCTCTGAGCCTGGCATGTGACCCGTCCTGAGATCCGCCGGGTCCGTATCGGCGTCGTGGAACCCGGGCCTGCTCCCGAAGCGCGGATGAGGAAGATGCCGTAGCCGCCGAGGTTGCGATCGACCGGATGTGGATGGGCAGGAGCTCCTGCTCGAACTCTGCGGTGCCGAGGTAGCATCACCGTGAGCTTCCTGGTGGCGTTCCGGAGCTCTGTAGGCCTGCCGCCGCTCGGTCATGACCTGACGTGCACCATCCGGTAGGGTCCCATTTCCGCTGCGCCTTCTGAGGGCGGTAGCGGAGCACCCGCCACTGGTAGAGGCATGGACGCTCACGCGGAATCTCGGTGATGGATGAACGTACGTCATCACGTCGCCGGCGCACGTGGCGTGCATGCGTCGCGGCGGGCCCGCACGAGCAGGGCGCAGGCGGCCACCACGATGGGGCTCGCCTCGTGCGTGCGCTCGTGCACGATCCCTCCCGGACGCAGAAGCCGGAGGACTCTCGGCCCGCTCAGCGGGCGAGGACAGCGTCGCCGGCCGGCCCGTATAATGAGCGGGACGTGAGAGAGCCGATCCCAGCGAGACGGCGTCCCACTACCGCATCCTGCAGCGCCTGTGCGGGAGGCATGGCGCGAGGTCTACCTCGGCGGAGGACCTGCGGCTGCACCAGTAGGTGGCGCTCAAGATGCTCCGCGGGGGCGGAGACGAGAGCGCCTGCAACCATGCTGTGGCGAGGCCCGCGTCGCTTCCACCCTGAATCATCCGAACATCGCCGTCATCTACGATCGACGAGATGGATGCGGGAGGACGGGCGCAGCTTCATCGCCAGGGAGTACGTGGCTGGACAGACGCTCTCCCAGTTCGTGCGCGCCCATCCTGACGTGCAAGAGGCAGTGGCGCTGGTGCGCCGGTCGCGGAGGCTCCTGGCCGAGGCCTCACGACTGCGGCGTCGGTCGCACCGGGACGTCAAGTCCTCGAACGTGATGGTGACGGAGAACCGGCGGGTCAGGTACCTCGACTTCGGCCCGCCCAGTACTCCCGCGCGTACCGACGACACCGCCAGCACCCGGAGCCGGGCCCCCCAGGAAGCGGCGGCGTCCGCGGCCTCGGCGCACCGTCCCTACATGTCGCCGAGCAGGCGCTGGGGCGCGACTCGACGCGCACGGACATCTTTTCCTGGGTCGTCTTCACGAGCTGGTCACGGCGCCTCCCTTCCCCGGGACAACGCGGTGCAGGTGATCGACGGGATCCCCACCGCGAGCCCGCCGGCGGCGGTGCCAGCGCGGGCAGCGGCGGGGCGAGCTGCAGCATCTGCGCCGGATGCTGGCCAAGGGACCGCGAGCAGCGCTACCAGACGCTGGCGCGAGCTTGGGCCGCGACCTCGACGCCATCGGCGGCGCCGCCTCCCGTCTGGGGCTCGCGCCCGCGGCGCCAGTGGTGGCGGTCATGAGCCTCACCAACATCACGGGCAGCCCGGAGGACGACTGGCTGGGGACGGCATTGTGGACGACGGTGACCGCCGACCTCGGGCGCGTCGAGGCCTGACCGTGGTCGGGCGCGAGCGCGCGGGAGGCGGTGCGCAAGATGGGATCGACGGGCGCGCCCGACGACGAGGCTCCAGGCCACGCGCGCGCGGCGCGCGAGCTGGGCGCGCGCTGGGTCGTCACCGGTGGCTGGCGTTCAGCGCCCGATGACGTCGTCCGCGTCACCGCCTGGTGCGTCACGGAGGTGGAGACGGGCACGGTCGTGCAGCACGGCCAAGGTCGTACGGCGCCATCGGAGAGATCTTCGCCCTCCAGGACTCGCCTGCAGGCCGAGTTTCTGCGGCCTGCGCTCCGCCTCGATCCGCGCTCGCGGGCGCGGAGGGAGACCCACGTGGTGGAGGCGTACGAGGCCTTTGCGAAAGGCATGCTCAACCTGCGCATCGAGAGCTACGAGGCCCTGACCGGGCCGTCCCTGTTCTTCGAGCGCGCGGTGGCCCTCGACCCCGGCTACGCGCGGGCGTGCACCTTCAGCTCGGCTCGACCTACGACGTCAAGGCGGTCTACCTGACCACGCCGGAGCTTCCAACGAGCGCGCGATCGAATCCTTCCGGCGTGCGATCGAGCTCTGCTCCCCGACCTCGTGGTGGCCTGAAGGAGCTGGGCTCCGCGCTGACCTCGCTGGGACGGGAGGAGGAAGGGATCGAGGCCGTGCAACGAGCGCTCGCGCTGGATCCGGCGGACGCGCCGTCCCATGCGGTTTGCCTGGGCCTTCTTCATCGGCCGCGCCGACTTCGAACGGGCCGCCGCCGAATACGAAACGGCGCTGCGGCTCAACCCGCAGGCGGGCTGGTCGGCGCTGCAGCTCGCGCACTGCGCCGCCCTCCGGCGCGACTTCGCCCGCGGCGAGGCCGCCGCCGCGCCAGGCGGCGTCCCCGCAGGAGAAGATGCAGTCGGGGCGGGACGGGGTGGTCATCGTGGGGTCCTACATGCGCCTGGGCCACTCTGGCCGCGCGCAGTGGACGCCACCGCGAAGCTCTGAGCACCTCGAGCGCGAGCGATAGGTTCATCGAGGGGGGCGACCACGCCCTGCGCACGCGCAACGACCATCGAGCTGCACCAGCGCATCGGCTCCGCGCGACCTTCACCTGGGCGAACACGAGGAGGCGCGGGCCGCCTTCCAGGTCGCCCCTCGCGATGATGTTCGAGGAGAGGTCCCCGCCTGGGCGCCGACGACCCCTACACCCGCTTCTACGCCGCCGGCATCTACGCCTCTGCGCGGCGAGCCGGAGCAGGCGCTGAGCAGCCGGGGCTAGCCGTGAAGGGCGGCGCCGGTTCAACGTCGCGCGCGCCCGCATCGAGCCGGAGTTCGCGTCGCTGAGAGAGGATCCGCGGTTCCGGGAGCTCGTAACGGAATAGGAGAATCGATCGGCCAGTGGTTAGCAGGATAGAGGTTGTGGGCCTGGTCGGTCTGCCATCACGCGAACGGCCTTGCAAGGAATCGGAAAGCGCGTTATAACTGAACCGCCGTTCATTTAACGGAGGCGCGCCGATGGCCCCTCTACCTCTCCCGAAGTCACGGAGCGCGAATCCCTTGAAGGTCGCCGAAGCTTCGCGCCAGCAGGAGTGGCATCAGCCCAGCTTCATGCGCGAGCTGTTCCTGGGCAACTTCCGCCTCGACCTCGTCCACCCCTATCCGCTCCCGGGGCGGAGCGCCCGGAGTTCACCGCCTTCTACGACGAGATGAAGCGCTTCCTCCGCGAGGACGTGGACTCGGTGGAGATCGACGCCACCGGCGAGTACCCGGAGCAGGTGATCGAGCACCTGCGGAAGATGGGCGCCTTCGGCATGAAGATCCCGAAGGAGTACGGCGGCCTCGGGTTCACGAACGGCGAGTACCAGAAGGTCATGCAGCTCCTGGGCTCGGTGGACGGCAACATCGTGGCCCTGCTCTCCGCGCACCAGTCCATCGGCGTCCCCAGCCCCTCAAGCTGTTCGGCAGCCCGGAGCTCAAGAAGAAGTACCTCCCCCGCTGCGCCGCGGCGAGATCTCCGCCTTCGCCCTCACCGAGACGGGCGTCGGCTTCGACCCCGCCCGTCTCGACCACGGCCGAGAAGACGCGCGGACGGCAGCGCCTACGTCCTCAACGGGACCAAGCTCTGGTGCACCAACGGCACGATCGCGAAGCTGCTGGTGGTGATGGCCGTCGATCCCAAGACCCGGAAGATCTCCGCCTTCGTGGTGGAGACGGCCTGGGCGGGCGTGAAGGTCGAGCACCGCTCGCACTTCATGGGCTGCGCGCCCTCGCCAACGGCGTCATCAGCTTCAAGGACGTCGTGGTGCCCGTGGAGAACCTGATCGGCCAGGAGGGCCGCGGCCTCAAGATCGCGCTCACCACCCTCAACGACGGGCGCCTCTCCATCCCCAACGGCTCCGTGGGCACGCGCCAAGCTCTGCCTCGGAGATCTGCCGCAAGTGGGCGGGCGAGCGCGTGCAGTGGGGCAAGCCCGTCGGCAAACACGAGGCCATCGCCCACAAGATCTCGTCCATGGCCGCGCACACCTTCGCCATGGAGGCCATCGCCGCCCTCGCCACCGAGATGGCGGACCGCGGCGGCTACGACATCCGCCTGGAAGCGGCGGCGGCGAAGGAATGGAACACCGACCGCACCTGGGAGATCGTGGACGACACGATGCAGATCCGCGGCGGCCGCGGCTACGAGACCGAGAAGAGCCTGAAAGAGCGCGGCGAGCAGCCCATCGGGGTCGAGCGCATGATGCGCGACTACCGCATCAACAAGATCTTCGAGGGCTCCTCCGAGATCATGCACCTCTTCATGGCCCGCGAGATGGTGGACAAGCACCTCCAGGTCGCGGGAGCCATGATCGACCCCGACAAGGGGATGTCGGCCAAGCTCGCCGCCCTGCCGAAGATGGGCGCGTTCTACGCCGGGCTGGTACCCGACACGGTGGCTGGGCTGGGGCCGCTGGCCGCGCTACTCGGACGTTCGGCCCCTGGCCACTCATCTGCGTTTCGTCGAGCGCAGCGCCCGCAAGCTGGCCCGCGCGAGCTTCCACGGCATGTTGCGCTACCAGGCCAAGCTGCAGAACAAGCAGGCATTCCTGTTCCGCCTGGTGGACGTGGCCAACGAGCTGTTTGCGATGGCAGCCACGGTCGCGCGCGCCCGTGCCCTGGCCGAGAAGCAGCGGCCGGAGGCGGCGGAGGCGCGGCACCTGGCCGATCTCTTCTGCCGCATGTCCCGCCGCCGGGTGGGCCGCCTCTTCGACGCGCTGTGGGACAACGACGACGTGGCGCTCTATCGCGCGGGCGTGGACGTCCTGGACGGACGTCACGAGTGGCTGGAGAAGGGGATCCTGGGGCTGGGTACGCCGGAGGCTCCGCGTGGCCGCGCGACGGTTGAAGCGGAGCCGAAGAAGGTCCCGGTCGGCGTGGCCTGAGCCGGCCCGCCTTCAGCCCCTGAACACCTCGCGCCGCACCATCGCCCGGCGGCAGGGACGGCGCGTAGCCGAAGTTCTCGAACCCCATCTCCGCGAGGTCGGCCCCGGCGCGCCCGCACTCCGCACAGCGGAAGCCGCCGACGAACTGACGCTCCGGCACGTGGAACCCGCGGAACAGGCAGTTGAGCCAGGCCAGCATGCTCGCACCTCCTGGCATTCACCTACGTGGCTGGCGACATGGCGAGGGGTGACGTGGATCACGAACCCCACCAGTCACACCACGCGGACCACCACCAGGGTCATGTCGTCGTGCTGCTTGGCCCCGTGCGCGAAGCCGTCCGCGGCCGACATGAGCCTGGCCACCACCTCCTTCGGATGGAGGCCGAGGCATGTGGTGCGCACGGTCTCCGCCATCCGCTCTTCACCCCACTCCTCCTCGTCGGGATTCATCGCTTCGCTCACCCGTCGGTATAGCCGACGAGGAGATCGCCCGGTCGCAGGTCGATCGCGAACTGCTGGTAGGCCGCGGCGGGAAGGAGGCCGATCACCGGCCCGCCGCCGTCGACGCGCAGGAGGTCGATGCCGCCGCGCGTGGACGAAAGACCATGCGGCGCGTTGTGGCCCGCGTTCACGTAGTGGAGGCTTCGCGTGGCCGGGTCGTATTGGCCGTAAAGAAGGTCGCGTAGCGGTTGGCGAGGCGAGTTCTCGTAGATGAGCTCGTTGAGGCGGGACATCAGCGTCGCGAGGTCCACGGGGGCGGAGATGGCCTGCGCCCGCAGCGAGGCCTGCAGGCTGGCCATCAGCAGAGCGCGCCGGGATGCCCTTGCCGGAGATGTCTCCCACGGCGATGCCGAGCTGCTCTCCACCTTCACGAAGTCGCAGTAGTCGCCCCCGACGCCGAGAGCGGGACGGCAGAAGCCGACGTATTCGATCCCCTTCACGGGCGGGAAGTGCTGCGGGAACAGCCCTTCCTGGACTTCGCGCGCGATCTCGATCTCGCGGTCCATGCGCGCGCGCAAGCGCCGTCGCCCGCGCGATCTCCGCGGTGAGCTGGCTGTTCTCGAGCGCGATCGCGGTCTGGGCCGCGACGGATTGCAGCAGCCGCACGTCGGACGGCGAGTAGGGCTCTTCCGATCGCTTGGGGCCGAGGCTCAGGATCCCGAGCAGGCTGTCTTTCACGGCCAGGGGAGCAGCAGCTCGCATTCCAGGGCGAACAGGGCGGCGGCGGTCGTCCGGCCCGCCTCGCGGCTGACCCAGGAAGCGGGGTCGGCGAGGTTCACGCGCAGGGGCTGGCGCGACTCGCGCAGATGCGCGGCCACGCGCGAGTCCGCGGCCAGCCGCACGTCGGGGCGCTCGCCCAGCCTATAGCGGACACGTACGCGCCGTCCTGGCGCACGAGCGCGGCCAGATGCCGCACGTGCAGGGAGGTCGCGACACGCCGGCCGACGGTGGTGAGAAGGGTGTCGGTGTCCACGATGGTCCGTACGTCCTCGCTGAGGGCGGTCAGGATTTGCTCGGCGTCGTAGGCTTCGCGGAAAAGCGGGTGTCGATCCAGCCCCGGGCGCGCTCGGCCGCCCGCCGGATGGCGAGCACGAAGATGATCGCGCCCGCGAGTACTGCATTCGCCGCGGACGGTTCACTCCCGCCTGGCCGGACAGCGTGCTGGCACGTGACGATCGCGATCACGATTGCCACCCCCTGCAACACCAGCACCCCGCGCCGGGCCAGCGCGTATTGCAGGCCCTGCCGGACGACCACGCGCACGTCCATGGCGCGATGGACGACGATCACGTAGGCGAGGCTGAGCGGAAAGATCAGCATCGAGAGCAGCGCGGGCAGCACGACCCAGTCGGAAGAGATGGCGTCCGCCCGGCCGGCGATCAGGCTGCCCACGATGAGGAGCGCCGTCGGCGTCAGCCCGACCGCGGCGCCCGTATAGAGCAGCACCAGGCGGCGCCGGCTGTCGGCGGTGGCGGCCGTTCCCCTTGAATCCGAGGATCGAGAAGAACGAGCCGACGGTGATCATCATCAGGATCGTCGGCAGCGGCTCCAGGCCGGAGACGATCTGAAGCAGGCGCGCGGCCGCGTCCACTCCTTCCACCGCGCCGACTGCGCCCACCGACCTCATGACGGCGAAGACGGCCATGGGGCCAACGAAGACCCACTTCACCCACGGGAAGCGCCGGTCGAGCGCCAGCCGCTCCGGGAACGCGATCGCGAAGAGCAACATCCAGATCGGCCAGGTGGCGGACAGGGCCTGATCGAAGAAGGCCCCGAAGACACGAAACACGGGTCCCCAGGCCGCCTCGTCCGCGGCATCCGAGTCGGGAAGCTGCGCGAAGCTCATCATCATCAAGAGGAGGAGGAGCGCGCGCGTGTCCTGCGGACGCCGCAGGGCCACCGCGAATCCGAGGAGCAGGCTCACGACGGGAAGGGCGATCCGAGGGCGACCGCGAGCAGCGTCGTCGAGAGCTTCCTCCCCCGGCTGATCGGCCTCCAGCTGGATGACGGAGCGGATTTCGTCAGGGGCGCCGAGGCGTTGGACGCCGATCGGAGGACGTCCCCCGGCCGGGCGGCGCGCAAGGCCTCCGCGATCGTCCTGCGGCCCTCGTAGGGCTTCCCGGCCACGGAAACGACGGCGGTCCCCGGCCTTCACTCCCGCGGCCGCGGCTTCGTCGCTCACGCGCGCGATGCGGCCGGCCACGAACTCCGTGCGGAAGGGAGCGCGGGGACCGCCCGAGGACGTCCGCAGGTCGCGCACGATGTCCGTGATCGCGTGCGCCTGGTAGGCGAAGGCGAGCGCGCCTAGCACGACGAGCAGGGCGAGGCGGCCGCGCACGGAGACTCGGGAGGAGGACGGAACGGCCGGCGTCGCCACGGCGAGGATTCTTAACGGCTCACTGCGCCCGACGTTCCTCCGTCCGGCGGTCCGGAGAATCCGGCCGAGGCGCCTGGCGGCGCTGCGTCATCCGGCGGAGCAAGGTCCGAGCGCGGCGGGAAGCGGCGACGGCCAGCAGCCCGGAAAGGGCCAGCCAGGCCAGGCCCACTCCCACGACCAGGCTCCAGGACGACGGTGGCAAGGGCGACGAGCATGATGGCGACCTCGGCTCCAGTATGGCTCGCGCCCGGGGGAACCGGTGAGGGTCACATCCGGAAGAGGTAGCTGACCTTCAGGAAGAAGCCGTCCGTGTCCCGGCGCAGGGCGCGGAACCGAAGCCCTTCCGCTTCGGTCAGCGTGCTCCCGTAGCCCGCGAAGACGACCGTGCCCGGAGAGTGGGCTGATACGAGAAGAGCCAGTCCACACGGAAGCGGTTGCGCTCGGATGGAAGCGTGGGCTCGTAGACGCCGGTCACGGGATCGCGGATGACGATCGGCAGCTCCGTGCGGCCGTCGTCCCGCAGCGCGTCCCGCCGGCGCGCGTCGTACTCCCCACCACGCGGAAGAAGATCGCGCGGCTCAGCTGGTACTCCACCTTGAGGCGCGGGATACGCCGGCTGCCGACCGACGTGCCGTCCGTGCGGCGCTCGAAGGACTGGAGCTGGTACTGCGCGCCCACGCGGATCTGGCTTCGTCGGGCGCCAGTCCGCGATCAGGGTGAGGTACCTGATGTCGGCCGGCGACCATTCGAAGAAGTTCTCGTCCCGCCCCCAGAGGTACTGGAGGCTGCCGGATAGCTCGAGTACTCGGGCGTGTTGAGGCTGAGGACGTAGTCGAGGTTGTCGATGCCGGGCAGGCCCGTGAAGGGCAGGATCTCCGTCCCCGCACGGCGTGCGCCGGGCCAGCGCGTATCCCTCGTACAGCTCGGGGTCGAACGCGAAGTTCTCGATCAGGACGGAGGCTCCCGCCTTCCATCCCCGCGCAGGTTCACGTTGTTGTTGAAGTGGAGCTTCTTCTCGAGGGCGGGGCCATTCGCGAAGTCGTGATAGCGCCAGATGCCGTCCAGGACGACGTCGCAGGAGAGGCTCTCCCAGAAGCCTTTCGGGGCCGAAGAATGTCACGCGATGGTCGAGGTTCGCGTGAGCGATGTCCCCGCGGCTGATGAAGCCCGCGTCCGCCCGGAAATCGGGATGGAGGCCGGTGAGGGCGTGACGCCATCCGAAGCGGCGCCCGTTGCGGACGAAGACGGCCTGCCGCTAGGGCGCCGTGCGCACGTCTGCTTCGTGCGTGCGGCTGAGCGCTCCCTGGACGTCGAGCGCATAGAGGGAAGCGAACGCGAAGTGCGCCGTCCACTTCGGCCACGCGGTTGCTGGTCTCCCCTCCATGCGATCCGGTGTAGACGAGGCCGAGGCGGGAATGTGCGCCCAGGTCCCGCTGGACGCGCAGGATGTTGAAGAAGGGATGATCGCGGCCGGTGGCCGAGGTCTCCGCGCCGTCCACGGCCAGGAGGGCGGCGACGCGCGTGCCCGCGATCTTGCCCGTCAGCTTGGCCGCCCCCAGCGGCGCCACCACCCCGTCGCGTGTAGATGAGGTTGTTCCGGCGTCGTGAACTGCTCGATTCCTTCCAGGAAGAACGGCCGTTTCTCCGGGAAGTAGATGGCGGTGCGCGGGTCGTAGGTGAACTGGCTGGCGTCGGCCTCGACCTGCGAGAAGTCCGGGTTCACGGTCCCGTTGAGGGTGAGGTTGGAGGTCACGCCCCAGCGGACGCTGCCGCCGACCTCGGGCCGTCCCGTGTCGTAGCCCCAGCCGGCGGCGGCGGCGGCGCACCGTCCGCTTTCGCGGTGACCACGGGATTGAGGTCGAGGATGAGGCCGGGGTGCAGGTCCGAGATCCCGGCCAGCGTTCCCGCCTGGCCGAGGAACGACGTGCCCGCACGCTTGGCGGGCGCCCAGCTGTCCTCGTGCCCGCTGCTCTGGACGCGCCGGATCACCGTTGAGGCCCCAGTCCTGCTGCCTCGGCCGACTGGTAGCGGAGGCTCTTGAACGGGATCCGCACCTCGATCTCGTATCCCTCCGGCGTGAGCCGGCCCTTTGGAAGTCGAAGACGAAGTCCGGACTGAGGTCGGGCACCTCGCGGCCGGTGGAGAGGCCGGAGAACCCGCCGCCCTGCGTCGCGTGCCCTCCACGAGGGCGCCGTCCGCCTGGACGCCGAGCGGGTTGACCACGAAGACGGTCGCCTGCCGTCCGTCGTGGAAGGTGTCGAGGAAGATCTCCACCGCGTCTTCGGCATCGAGGCGGTCGCGAGATTGGCGAGGCTGGCGCGCACCGTGCCCGCTTCGGCGTGCGCCCGGATGCCGAAGTGGATGGCCGAGGGCGAGTACCACACGAGCACTTCGGTCGCGTTCTCGGCCGGCCCGCCCGTCGACGGGCGCGTAGTTGGGAGAACCCGACGAGGCGGGCCGCGCGCTCCCAGGCCGCTTCGTCCAGGACCCCGTCCACCTTCACCTGCTCCTCGAGCCGCGGGACGGTCACGCGGACCTGGCTGTCGCGGCCGCTGTGACGCGGGTGGCGCCTCGCCACGGGCGCGACGAGGCTCAGAGAAGAGGAAGGATCGTGGAGTTGAACGTGGCCAGCCGGAAACGCGTCGCGTAGCGCTACCTCAGTGCGGGATCGGCGGAGCGCGTCGGAACAGGAACCAGCGGAGGCCGGAGAGCGGTGCCGTCTCGAAGAGGCGCTCGAAGCGATACTCGCGACCCATGGCATCCCGCAGGGCGTCCGGAGGCGGGGCCTCGTCCGGCAACCGGGGCACGATGTACCAGTCGGCCGCCGGCGTATCGAGCACCGGCACGATCACGACCTGTCCGAGTCCGAGCCGGCGCGCATGGTGGGCGACGACGAGGGCCGTCCCGAACCTGTCATCCGTGGCCACACGAATCGGTCGCGAGTGTCTGGTGCACGATGCAGGCAAGGCGCCGGCCGATACTGGCCCCGTCCCTCCGTCATCAGGCGCTCCAGGCGGGTGCCTGCCCGGCTGAGAAACAGGGTCGTCGCCATGGCGGCGGCGAGGACGCGAGGCCCGCGCGCCGGCCAGGAGGCAGAGCCAGCACCCGGGCGGTGAGCTGGAGGAGCCAGGGCCGCCGGGATGAAATAGTAGCGCGCTCGAACTGAAGGGTGCCGTGCTGCAGGAGGAAGGTGGCGGTCGGAACACGGCGATGCCGACGAGATAGAAGCCCATTGATCGCTGCCAAGGCGGCTGAGCAGGACGATGCCACCGGCGACGAGCGCGATTCCGGCGCCGATGAGGGCCGCCGTTCCCAACGAAAGCGGGATCCCGAACGTGTACGCGACGACGCGGCCGACCACCTGCAATGGCGACCACTGGGGCCGCCGCCGATGGACATCCGGCCCCAGAATCCGACCTCCAGGGCGGCGGTGGCGGCGAGAGGGACAAAGTGCCACCACGCCACCGCTCGAAGCAGCGAGAGGCCGGTCAGACCGTCGCTGCGGAACCGGACGACCGACCACGCCGCGGTGGCGGCCAGGATGTGGAACGCCGTCGCATGACCGAGCAGGGCCAGGCCGCTCGCGACCCAATGGAGGATGGCGAGCCGGGAACGCGGATCGCCTCGAGCGCGCGCGAACGCCAGGGAGCGACACGAGCCCGATGGCCAGGGCATAGGGGATAACCTCGGGCTTCCGATTGATAGTGGACCATCAAGTAGGACGTGCCCTGGAGGAGCGCGGCGAGGGCCGCGCGCAGGCCGGGCGAGCTGCGATCGCGCGAAGCACACCGGGATCGCCGTCCCGCGCGAACACCGCCGACAAGGCGACGGCGGTCACACCCCGCGGCGATCGCCGGAACGCGCAGCACGATGTCGTGCGAGGCGTCGCGCAGCCACCATGCCAGCAGCGAATTGAGAATGTGGTTGTTGTCGTGCCGGAGCCCCAGGATCTCGATCGGCCGCGCCAGATCGGACAGGAGGGCCAGGGTCAGATCTCGTCCAGCCAGAGGTCGTTCAGGGCTCCGGCGATCCGCAGCGCGGCGGCGATGGCGAGGAGCCGCCCATCACCAGCGGCCAGGGCACCAACTTCTTGTTCTTGCCGTGAAGCAGCGGCGCACAGTAGCACACCGCCTCCGGCCCGCGATTACGGGCCGGACCCCGGCGAGTGTAGGGTAGAGGATCGCATGCGCCCCGCTCTTCTGTGTCCTCCTCGCCCTCGCCCTCTCCCTCTCCGCGTGCCGGAGCGAGACGGATCCGGTGCTGGCCCTGGTCGAGTCGCTGCGCGCCAGCGCCGGGGACCGCGACGCGCAAGCGATCGCCGACCGGCTGTCCGACGACTTCAAGGGCAACGGGACCGTGGACAAGGCGGAGGCGGCGGCCACGCTGCGCCGTTACTTCGCCGCCTACGAGAGCGTCCATCTCCTGGTCTACGACGTGGCCGTTCCGGCGGCGCACGGAGGGAGAAGCGGACGTCAGCTTCCGGGCCGAGTTCAGGGATCGGCCCGCCGCATCCGGCGGCCTCGACGGATTCCTCCCCCGTCCGCGGTCGAGGCGCTTCGACCTCCGTCTCGCGCGCCGCGGCTCCGACTGGAAAGGTGATCGCGGCGGACTGGCGGCCGATCGAGCCGCTCGCCTCGCCTTCGCCCTAGAAGGGAGGACGGAAGCGCTACGTCGCGGTGGGGACGAACTTGAGGGCGGCCGAGTTCATGCAGTAGCGGAGGCCCGTCGGTTTGGGCCCGTCATCGAAGACGTGTCCGAGGTGCCCCTCGCAGCGCGAGCGAGACGACCTCGACCCGGCGCATGAAGAACGTGTTGTCGGAGCGCTCCGTGACCGCCGTCTTGGAGATCGGCTCCCAGAAGCTCGGCCAGCCCGTGCCGGACTCGAACTTGGCCTCGGAGCTGAACAGCTCCTGTCCGCAGCCCGCGCAGACGTAGGTGCCGTGGGCGTGGTTGTTCCAGAGCTCGCCCGTGAACGCCCGCTCCGTGCCCTTCTCCCGAAGGACGCTTGTACTGCATGGGCGTGAGCATCTGCTTCCATTCGAGTCGGAGACCGCCCGCCACTCCGCATCCGATTTCACCGCGCTGCTCATGGTGCCCTTCGCTCCCGCGCCCGCCTTGGCCTCGGCCCGTTCCGAGCGCGGCCACCCGGCAGGCCAGCCCCGCCCCGAGGGAGGCGAGCCCGATCAGAACGTCGCGACGTGTGCGCACGAAGGGATTTTTACCGACCCAGGGCGCAATCGTACGCGGCGCGGCCCGGCGCCCGCCTTATCCACCTACGATCGATGAGTGACACGCAAGGTGCGCCAGAAGTACCCCTGGTGGGTCCTCGTCTTCGCCATCCTGGGATTCATCTCCGTCTGCACCGTCCTCGTCACGCTGTTCTCGCCGCTGGGACGGCGCCCGCCCGGGTCCGGATCACGGCCGCTCCCCGTGCGGTCGCCGGAGTTCCTGGCCGCCGTTGCGGGCGCGGCGAGGGGCGCCGGTGCGCACCGGCGGCACCGTGCAGCTTCTGAACAACGGCGTGACCTTCTTCCCCGCTCTCGTCAAGGACCTCCACGCCGCGCAGCGCACGATCCCACTTCTCCGTCTACATCTGGGAGCCCGGGCGGGCGAGCGATCAGGTCTTCACGCCGCCCTCATCGAGCGCGCCCGCGCCGGGTGAAGGTGCGCGTCCTCCTCGACGGCCTCGGCGGAATGAAGGCGCCCGACAACGGACGTGGACGCGCTCCGAGCCGCGGGCGGCCGAGGTCGAGAGGTTCGGCGCGGCACGGCTCGGCAAGCTCACGCGGTTCCACAAGCGCAATCACCGCCGCTCGATCGTGATGGACGGCCGCGTGGGGTACACGGGAGGGCATGGCCGTCTCCGACAAATGGATCGGCAACGCCGATACCGAAGAGCGCTGGCGCGGACACGATGGTGCGCGTCACCGGACCCCTCGCGGCCACGTTGCAGTCCGCGTTCGTAGCGCCGTGGGCGCAGACCTCCGGCGAGCTGCTGTCGGGGCCGGACGTGTTTCCGCCGGACGTCATCGGCGGCCCCGACGCCGCCCGGTCCTCGACGCCGCCGTCCGCCGCCGGCGCGGGACCCGTCCAGCCCGTGACCCTCCACACCGGCCTGGCCAGCGCGCCCTCGAGCGAGAGTCATCCGCTCCGCATATTCTTCATCCAGTCCTTCGTCTCCGCCCGGCAGAAGCTCTACATCACGACGCCGTACTTCGTGCCGGACGAGGCGATCCGCAAGGTGGTGGCGGACCGGGCGCGTGCCGGTGTCGACGTGCGCATCCTGCTGCCCGACGAGCACACCGACGCCAAGCCCATCCGCCTCACCAGCCACAGCTACTTCGAGGAGCTGCTGGCGGCGGAGGTCAAGATCTACGAATACCAGCCGACCATGATGCACACCAAGGGCGTGGTGGTGGACGGGGCCTGGTCCGTCGTGGGCTCCGCCAACATGGACGTCCGGTCGAAGGAGCTGAACAACGAGAACGTGCTCCGGCATCCTCGACGAGGGCTTCGCGCGCGAGATGGAAGCAACGTACTTCGAGGACCTGAAGAAGGCGCAGGAGATCCACCTGGAGGAGTGGCGGCGGCGCGGCTGGTGGGCGAAGACGAAAGAGAGAGTGGCCGTGCTCTTCGCCGGAACAGTATTAGAGAAAGAGGTCTGTCACCACGGTTGGGTGGGCAGCTTTTGCCGTCTACGGCGGCTAGAAGCGTCCTGCCTGGAAGTCTTGCATTGCCTGCGTGATTTCCTCTCTCGTGTTCATCACGAACGGGCCGTACCGCGCGATGGGCTCCCCAGGTGGCTGCGCCGCGACACGAGGAATCGCATCCCCTTCTCACCCGCCAACGCCGCCAGCTGCGCCCGTCCGTGAGCACGCCGAGACGGCCGCTCTGCAATAGCCGGCCCTTTCCGCTCTCGTCCACGCCGACTTCCCCGTCGCCCTCGAAGACGTAGACCATCGCGCTGTGTCCCTGGGGCACGGGGTGCTCAGCGCCGCCCCGCCGGCACGGAGACGTCCAGGTACAGCGGCGCGGTCACGATCCCGCGCACGGGGCCGGACACGCCCCGGATTCGCCGGCGATGACGCGAATGCGCGCTCCGTCCTGTGTGCGCTCCGGGATCTCGCCGGGCGGGATGTCCTGGTAGCGGGGCGGATCCATCTTGTGCGCGGCGGGCAGGTTCACCCAGAGCTGGAAGCCCCACATGAGGCCGTTCTCCTGCTTGGGCATCTCGGAGTGGATGATGCCGCGGCCGGCCGTCATCCACTGCACGCTGCCGGGCACGAGGTGGCCGTGGTTGCCCTTGTGGTCGCGGTGCTCCATGGCCCCCGCCAGCATGTAGGTCACGGTCTCGAAGCCGCGATGCGGATGGTCCGGGAAGCCGGCGACGTAGTCGGACCCTTCGGCGGACTTGAACTCGTCCAGGAGCAGGAACGGGTCGAGATGATCGAGCTGGGCCGAGCCCAGGCTGCGCCGCAAGCGGACGCCGCCGCCGTCGGAGGTCTCCTGCCCGATGATCACGCGCTGCACGGTGCGCAGAGTCATGACTTCAGTCTAGCCCTGGTTCACCATCGGCAGGCCCGTGACCACGGACGTCGATGATGGCCAGCAGGCTCACGAGGAGGCAGACGACGGCCACCAGGGTGTGGTGCCGCGCTCGGGCTGGAACGGGTCGAGCCAGAAGGACGTCGAGGTAGCCCCCGGCCAAGCCCGCCGAGGTGCGCCCAGTTGTCGATGCGCGGGATGCGAGAAGCCGAGGATCGAGGTTGATCAAGATCCAGCGGGTGGCGATCTCCCGGATGTGGGCGCTGCCCCGCGCCGGCCGTAGTGCAGGACGGCGCCGAGCAGACCGAAGACGCCGGCCGACGCGCCGACCGTGAAGCTGCCGCCGTGCAGCCGCGCCGGGCAGGAACGTGAGGTAAGGCGCCGGCGAAGCTGCTGGCCAGGAAGCCGGCCGCCCCCGCCACGAAATAGATGATGACCGTGCGCGCGCCGCCGTAGAACTCCGAGACCGCGGGCCCGAGGTTCCGCACCGACATCATGTTGAGGACGATGTGCAGTACTCCGCCGTGCAGCCAGGAGGCGCTCAGGATCGTCCACCACCGGCCGTAGCGGAAGACGGGAACGGAACCGCTGGCGCCCAGGACGAACAGGCTCTCGATTCGCCGGGCGAGAGCATGCGAGAAGAGCCCACCGCCCGCGCCGATGGCCGGACGGGTCCAGTGGCCAGGCTGGCCAGGTACACCGGCCCCGCAGCCCCACATCACGATCGGCACGAAGAGGTCGTCCAGCCCGCTCTGGCCCAGGAGCGCGGTCAGGCCGAAGAGGCCCGGCCGGCCGCGCCCGCAGCCGAGGCACTTCGTCGTCGTTGACGCCGACCAGCATCCCGCAGGAGGGGCACAGCGTCGATCCCGACCGCGGCCGCCCGAACATCGGACCATCTTACATAATAGGAACCGCGATGCCCCGCGAGAAGCCACAGACGGGCGGCGAGGTCCTCAGAAGCCCAAGGAGAAGACCAAGCGCCCCGAGATGTTCAAGGTCGTCCTGCTCAACGACGACTACACCACGATGGAGTTCGTGGTGCTGGTCCTGCAGCAGGTCTTCAACAAGCCGGAGCCGGAGGCCTTCCGCATCATGATGCAGGTCCACATCCAGGGCCGCGGGATCTGCGGGGCGTACACGTACGAGATCGCGGAGACGAAGGTCGAGACCGTGCACGAGATGGCGCACGAGAACGGCTTCCCCTGCGCGCCACCATCGAGGAAGGCTGATCCGCTCCGCATGAAGCGCGGCTGCCTGATCGCGATCGCGGTCGTCCTGGCCGCCGTGGGCGCGGTGGTGGCCGCGTTCGGGCCGGGAGCCTCCGCCGTGCACGCACCATGTACGCGCCCATCTCCCGGATGAAGGCCGAGCAGACGGAGTTCGAGGCCTGGGCGCGGCAAAAGGGCTGGAGCGAGCCGGCGGCGCCCGCGCTCAGCGCGGAGAAGCTGGACGCGTTCCTCGCCCTGCGCGGTGATCTCCGCCGGCTGGAGGGCAAGGGCGACGAGCTGCGGCGGCGCGGTCCCGCCCGCGGCGAGCGCGCGCGGCTCCGTGACGTGCCCACCATCATGGAGGGCGTGGGCGGCCTGCTCAGCGAGCGCTTCGCGGCCTTCCGGAAGCACGACATCGCGCCCGCCGAATACGAGTACCTGGAGAACCTCGTGTACGTCACCTGGCTCGGCGGCCTCGCCGCGGAGGGAGACGATCCGGCGGCGCGCGAGCGGGCCGCCCACGAGATCGACCAGGCGGCGGCGCGCGAGAGCGCGGGCCCGGTGCGCACGCGCCTGCAGCAGGTGGCGGCGGGACTGCGGAGCCACGAGCCCGCCGCCCCCAAGGGGATACCGGAGGAGATTCATCGTCTCCTCCTCCTCCGCGTCACGGAGATCGAGGCCCAGCCCCGGGGACACGTGGCGTCACGCCTGCCGCGCATGCGCCCGAGCCGGAATCGCCCGCGCCGACAACTTCACCCTGACCCCGCCCCGCCGCGAGCGCGCGCTAGACTGGACGAACACCTGGAGGTCACGATGGATCGGTGGCTGGGACGTCACGCGGAGCGCATCTACGCGCTCCTTCGACTCGTCACAGGGGTCGCCTACGCGTGCCACGGCGCGCAGAAGCTGTTCGGGGTGCTGGGCGGGACGGCCATGACGTCGAACCCCATGATGCTGGCGGCGGGGATCATCGAGTTCCGGAGGCGGTCTCCTGATTGCGCTCGGCCTCTTCGCGAGCTGGGCGGCGTTCATCGCCAGCGGCCAGATGGCCGTGGCCTACTTCATGGTCCACGCCAAGGGCAGCTTCTGGCCCATCATCAACAAGGGGAGAGCTGGCCGTCGCGTATTGCTTCCTGTTCCTGTACATCGCGGCGCGGCGCGGGGCCGTACAGCGTGGACGCGATGCTGCGGCGCAAGCCCTGACCCCGCGCGCGCCACGCCGCTCCACGCGCCCTGCGCGACCGGAGGACGCAGCACGTAGCGCACCAGCGCCTCCCGGCCCGCCGGGTCGAGAGCGCCCGCCCGCGTCGCCGCGTGCAAGGTGAACCCATCGAGCGACGCGCACAGCGGCTTGTCGTAGGCCAGCGCGTGCGGCTCGAGGGGCGCGAGGCGACTCCCCACTGAGGCCCGGCAGGCGGTGCCTGGCCCGAGACCGCCGAAGCGGCGAGGTCGCCTTCGGGGTCGCCTTCGCCCCCGGCTCGGCCTCGTCTCTCCAAGGTCCGGTTGCCATGGCGCCGCCCCCTGGGTTGAATAGCCGCCGTGCGCGCCGCCGTGACCGTGCTTGCTGTTCGTGCCCGTCCTTCTCTTCTTCGCCCGGCGAGAACGGTCGTGGCGCACGGGCTTCCTTCTAGCGGCGGCGGCCCCGGGGACGGCCCTGCTCGCGGTCACCGAAGGCCTGGGTCGGTTTGGCGCGCTGACGAGGGACTGGGTCACCGTCACCTGGTTGGCGCTGACGGTCCTGGCCTGGACCGTATCATGTGCGCGCGTCGCGCGCGGGCCAGGGCCTGGAGGCCCCACGAGGCTGGCTCCGCTCCCTCGGGCCGAGTCGAGCGGCTCTGGTGGCCGCCTCGGCCGTGGTGCTCCTGCTCGTCGGTCTCATAGCGCTGCTCGCGGCCCCCAACACGTTCGACTCCATGACCTACCACATGGGCCGGGTCGCGCATTGGGCGCACCAGGGCAGCGTGGCCCCGTATCCGACGCACATCGTGCGGCAGATCACCGCCCCCCACTGGCGGAGTTCGCGATCCTGCAGCTCCAGCTCCTGAGTGGAGGCGATCGCCTCGCCAACCTCGTCCAGTTCTTCGCCCCCTGCGGCTGCGTGCTCAACGTCAGCCTCATCGCCGCGCGTCTGCAGCGCCGGCCCCCGCGGTCAGGTCCCGGCCGCGGTGGCGTGCGTGACGCTTCCGATGGCGATCCTCCAGGGGTCCAGCACACAGAACGACCTGGTCGCCGCTTTCTGGCTCTCCTGCTTGGTGGCCTGGTGTGCGATCGCGATTTCCCGGGTCGGCCGGGCCTGAGCCTGGAGGCCGCAGTCGCGCTCGGGGTGATATTGGGCCTGGGGCTGCTGGACGAAGGGCACGGTGTACCTGCTCTGCGCGGGTCCGCTCCGCCCTCCTGGCTCGCCTCCACGCTTCGCTCCGGGCGCGGCGCTCGTCCGCAGGCCGCCTGATGCTGGTGGCGGCGGTGGCCGTCCTCCTCAACGTCGGCCACGTCGGACGCAACGTGAGCACCTTCGGGAGCGGCTCCGAGCACAGCTTCGGGCTGCGGCCCCTGGCCGAGGCGTATTCACTCCGTCGGTCGTCCTATCGAACGCCGTCCGTGGCGGCGGTGCACTTCGACACGCCTCTGGACTCGGTGACCCGTGACCTCGAGGCGGCCGTGGATGCCCTCTCTTCCGTGCGCTGCGGGTGGACCCGACGGATCCGCGGATCACGCTGGGGCCGCACCAGCCGGTGATCCGAGGCTATCCCTCCATCGAGGACTTACAGCCGGCAAACCCGCTCCATCTCCTGCTGGCGCTGGCCGCCGGTTGCGCCGCTCGCCCTTCGCCGGTCCGGCCCGTCTGCGCGCCTACGTGGCGGCCCTCGCGCTCTCCGCGGCGGCGCTGTGCATCGGCCTGAAGTGGCAGATCTTCGTCAGCCGTCTGCAACTCCCGGTGTTCGTCCTGGCCTGCGCCCTCATCGGAGTGGCCGCCGACCGGCTGCCCCCGCGTGGATCGTGCCGGCGGCGCCCTACTGTTGCTCGTGGCGCTGCCGTGGGTGCAGTGCAACTACATCGCGCCGGCTCGTCGGTCCCGGCAACATCCTCGTGACCCCCGGATCGAGCAGTACTTCGCCAACCAACGCGCGCTGCTGCCCCCTACCGGCGCGCGGCCCGGGCGGTGGCCGCCGCCGGCTGCGCGGAGGCCGGGCTCGTCATCGGAGGGGACGAATTCGAGTACCCGCTCTGGGTGCTGCTGGCCGAGGAGGCCGGCAGACCGGTTTCCCTCCGCCACGTCCAGGTCGGGAACGATTCCGCGGTTAGGGAGAGGCCCGTCGCTCCACCATGCGCCGTGGTGGCGGTCGGACAGGAGCAGATCGCCGCGGCCACGAAATCGATCGCGCGCCCCCCAGAATGGGTCGAGGCGCCGGTTGCGTTCCCAGCGCGGCGCGCCGCGATGAGGAATAGTTGTGAAGCCCGGCCGCATCGGGTAGCTTACGCGCCGATGTACCGGGTCTCTCCGTCGCGGCCATCGTTCCCGTCCTCGACGAGGGAGCGAAAGATCGCCGAAGTGCTTCGCCGCATGCCGCGCGGCTCCGTGGACGAGATCCTGGTCGTGGACGACGGCTCGGTGGACCGCTCGGCCGAAGTCGGCGCGCTCGCTGGGCGCGCGGGTCATCTGCATGGGACGCACGGCGGGTGTCGGCGCTGCGCTGCGGTGGCCGGCTTCCGCCCACGCGCTCCAGGGCGGCCACGACGTCCTCGTGGTCATGGCCGGGAACAACAAGGACGCGCCGGAGGAGATCCCGCTGCTGCTCGATCCGATCGCGGACGGCCGCGCGGACGTCGCGCAGGGATCGCGCTTCCTGAAGCGCCACGCCGACTTCCGGCCCGATGCCGCGTGCTACCGGCGGCTGGCCACGCGCATCCACCCGTTGTTGTTCTCGCTCGTCGCCCGCCGCCGGGTCACCGACTCGACCAACGGGTTTCGCGCGATCCAGGGCCGCGTGCTGCAGCGACCTCGGCTGGATCTCGATCAGCCGTGGCTGGACGCCTACGAGCTGGAGCCGTACTTCTACCTCACCGCGTTGCGTCTCGGGTACCGCACGGTGGAGGTGCCGGTCACGAAGATCTACCCGCCGCGGGAGCTCGGCCAGACGAAGATGAAGCCGATCACCGGATGGTGGTCCATCTTGCGGCCCCTGGTCTACGCGGCGCTTGGCCGATGATGCGCGTGGCCGTGATCGGGGCCGGCCAGTGGGGGCCCGGGGCTGATCCGCAACTTCCACGACCTGGCGGCGAAGCGAGGTGCGCTGGGTCGTCGACCTGACCCCGCGCGGCTCGAGGCGGTCCGGTCCAGGTTCCCGCGAGATCCTGCGTCTCGCGCGACGCGGGCAAAGCGCTCGGCGATCCCGCGGTGGACGCCGTGGTCGTGGCCACGCCCACGACCACCCACTTCGGCATCGTCCGCAGCGCGCTCCAGTCCGGAAAGCACGTCCTCGTGGAGAGAGCCGATCACGGCCGACTCGGTGCAAGCGGAGGAGCTCTGCGCGCTCGCCGAGTCGGCGCGCCGCGTCCTGATGGTCGGTCACGTGTTCCTCTACAACCCCTCGGTCCGGCTGGGTGAAGCGCTACCTGGGCGAGGCGGGTCCGGGGCCGGGTCTACTACATCTCCGCGGTCCGCGTGAGCCACGGTCCGGTGCGGGCGGACGTGAACGCCGCCTGGGACCTGGCCGCGCACGACATCTCGGTGGTTAGCTACTGGCTCGACGCCGAGCCGCTCTCCGCGACCGCGGCGGGCGGGTCCTGGCTCAAGGCGGGCAACGAGGATGCCGTCTTCGCCACGCTCGGCTACCCGGGAGGCATCCTCCTGAACCTCCAGTCCTCGTGGCTGAGCCCCTGCAAGGTCCGCGAGATCACGGTGGTCGGCGAGGAGGGGCTGCTCACCTTCGACGACATGAGCCTCTCCGAGCCCGTGCGGGATCCATCGCAAGCCCGCTCGTGGCGCGGGCGACGGCCCCGGGTACCTCGATTCCTTCGCTTCCTTCCGGACGGGCCCGGGCGAGGGCGAGATCGAGGTCCCGAGGTTCGCCGGCCACGAGCCGCTCAAGGCGGAATGCGATCACTTCCTCGACTGCAATCGAGCGCGGCCAGAGCCCGCTCACGGGGACGATCCGGGCTCGCCGTCGTCCGCGCCCTCGAGATGATCGAGCGCGCGCTGCGCGCCAACGGGCGCGAGGAGCCGGTGGCCGGGCGGGGCCCGAAGCCTGCCTCACGTCCCCCTCGTAGGCCTTGGCGCTCCGTTTGACGACGGCCGCGCGCGCATTCGTCCACGAGAAGGCCCTCTGCGAGAGCGACGACGTGGGGGCGGGCACCAGGATCTGGGCCTTCGCCCACGTCATGCGAAGGGCGCACGGATCGGCGCCGACTGCAACATCTGCGGCCACGTGTTCGTCGAGGGAGGGCGCCCGGATCGGCGACCGCGTGATCGTGAAGAACGGCGTCTGGGTCTGGGACAAGGTGACCCTCGAGGACGAGGTCTTCGTCGGGCCGATGGCGGTGTTCACGAACGACCCGGCGCCGCGGGCGGCCTTCAAGCGCGCGCCCGCGAAGTTCCGCCCCACGCGGGTTCGCCACAACGCCGGGCAACCCGGCCCGGCGCGTGGGTTGGATGTGCGTGTGCGGCCTCAGGCTGCCCAGGGCGCTCCCCTGCCGCTGCGGGCGCAGGTACCGCCGCCTCAGCGCATCCGCCGGCCTGGCCGCAGCCGCCGCCCGGGTCACGGCGCTCGCGGGCGCGGAAGGCATAGAGGAACTGCCGCGGAAAGCTTCTCTCCGGATAACTCGGGTCGTTCAGCCCGAACTCCCTGGGATGGTCGCGGCTCAAGAACGCCGTCCGGAAGAGCCAGTCGAAGATCGAGAGGTTATTGCCGAAGTTGGAGTGCTGGTGCCGTCGGTCGCCTCGAATGGTGCCAGCGGTGCATCTCGGGTCCGACGAAGACGTAGATGAGCGGCCTGATCCGCCAGTTCACGTTCGAGTGGCTGAAGGTGGCGATCGTCGCGTCCACGGCGGCGAGGATCAGCAGCGCGGTCTCCGAGACCCCGAGGAACAGCAGCGGGAACAGATAGATCGTACGGTCGAACACCTTCTCGAGCGGATGGAAGCGCACGCTCGAGAGCCAGTCTAGGTCCTCCGAGCTGTGGTGAGTCTCGTGGAGGCGCCAGAGCCAGGGCGAGCCGTGCTTCCAGCGATGCAGCACGTAGAAGATGAGGTCGAGCGCGACGATGATGGCGACCGTCTGCATCCAGACCGGCTGTTCGGGCGGAGGACCCCGACCGCGTAGCCGGGCAGCAGGCGCGCGCCGAGGTTCGAGAGGACGATGGCCACTCGTGCCGTTGACGAGCGCCCGGACGGCGATGCTCGTCACGCAGTAGACGCAGTCCGTCAAGAACGCCCGCCGGAAGATGGGCTGCGGGCGCGCGGGGTCGATCCGCTCGATCGCGGAAGGCCAACGCCGCGACGACGGCGAAGACCGTCAGCATCGGGACGAGCACCGGCTGCTCCCTGGTTGACGCGAGAGTCTAACCCGGAGGGCAGTGTTAGCCTAGGGCGGTGGCCGATCCAAGGCGATGGAAACATCTCGCGCGCGTCGTGGCGGCGGCGGCGTTCCTGGGGGCGGTCGCTCCTGGCCACCGCGTCGCCCCAGGCGGCTCCGACCGGCGCATGGCCACCCTGGGACGACCTGGCGCGGGATCGGACCCGTGATGGTTTACGACAAGGGCGTGGTCAGGCGACGTGTGATCGCATTTCGGGGAGTTCAACCTCATCACCCGAGAGGGCGAGGTGTCGATCCCGCGAGTGGCCGGCACGGAGCCTCTGCTCGGGCAGGCCCTGCATTTCCTCGACTGCGTGGGACGCGGCGTGACTCCGACCTCAGACGTCGCCTTTGGTGCGAAGGTGGTCCAGGTGCGCTGAAGCGTGCCAGGTCTCCATGGGCCGCGGCGCGGAGCCGGTGGTTCTCTAGGGCCTTGATGGCACGGCGGCGCTTCTATCGCGCCACCCGGGCGCTCGTAGAACCTGGGGCGTTAGTGGGCCCGGGGACGCGAGTCTGGGCTTTCGCCCACATCATGGAGGGTGCCCGGGTGGGCAGAGATTGCAACGTGGGGAGACCACTGCTTCGTAGAAGCTGGCGCGGTGGTCGGCGACGAGGTGACGTTGAAGAACGGGGTTTCCGTTTGGGACCATGTCGTCCTCGGTGATCGGGTGTTCGTCGGGCCCAATGCCGTGTTTACTAACGATCGAACGCCGCGTAGCCGAGTTCCTTGGAGCCCGGAGGGCACGCTCGTTGAGGTCGGCGCCACGATTGGCGCCACATGCGACTTCTCGGTGGGCTTGTTGTCGGCTCTTACGCTTTCGTGCGCGGCGGGGGCTGTCGTGACCCGTGACGGTACCGCCGCACGCGCTTGTGGCTGGCGTCCCGGCCCGGATCCGCGGCACCGTCTGTAGATGTGAAAGACTGCGGGTGCGCGGTCGCGATGCTGCGCGGGGTGTGGCCTAGCGCTTGGTCCGCTTTCGGGCCCTGCAGCGGTCCGGGGTTAGAAAGAGCACGCGATGACCCCCGCAGGCCACGGGCAGCCGATTCCGTTGGCTGACGTCTCGCGCCAATACCGACGTTGCCGCGAGGCAATCGACGACGCGGTACACGACGTTTTGGCCTCGGGCCAGTACATCCTCGGTCCTGCCGTGGAGCGCTTCGAAGCGGAGTTCGCTGCGTATCTAGGCGTACGCCATGGGGTGGGCGTCGCCACGGGTCTGGACGCACTTCGCCTCTGCCTCGTAGCGCTCGGTGTGGCCGAGGGCGACGAAGTCATCGTTCCGGCCAATACGTTCGCAGCCACGGCCCCCTCGCGGTCCTCGCCGCGGGAGGAACTCCAGTCGCCGCGGATGTCGACCCTAACACCGCGAATCTAACGGTGGTAGAGGCCGAAAAGGTGTTCACCTCGCGCACGAAAGCCGTGATGCCAGTCCACCTCTACGGACGGGCCTGTGAGATCGACGCCCTGTTGAACTGGGCCGAGGGCAAGGGCCTTCGTCGTTCTGGAGGACGCCTGCCAGGCGCACGGCGCCATGGCGGGAGACCGGCGGTGCGGAGCTTGGGTATCGCCGGCTGTTTCAGCTTCTATCCCACGAGAACCCGGTGCCGCGGGCGACGGGGGCTTTGTGGCGACCGATGACGACTCGTTTGGCCCGTCGCCTGCGAGAGCTCCGGAACTACGGGCAGAGTGCGCGGTACACGCACGAGCGTGGCGGAACCAACTCCGCCTAGACTCGGTCCAGGCGGCGTTGCTCTCCGTGAGCTGCGCCACCTCGACGAGTGGAATCGGAGCGCCAGAGATCGCGGCGTCTTACCGCTTACGACTCACCGGTTCGAAGGCCTTGACTCTCGCAGCTACCCCCAGGAGGCTGCTCACGTCCATCACTTGTTCGTGGTCAGGCACTCTGCGCGGGAGGCACTTCTCCCTTCCTCGCTCAAAGAGGAGTGCACGCGGGCATCCACTACCCGGTGCCGATTCACCGGCAGCAATTTATTCGACCGCTGTCCCAGGACGTCTTGCGGCAGCCGAGATGTTGAGCGCGGAAGTCGTCTCACTCCCCCATCTTTCCCGGTTTGACAGAAGAGGAGTTGGAGCGCATCTGCCAGACGATCCACGCGTTCGATGACCAGAGGGGATGAGCGGTGGTGGATGCCGCCGTGCCTGCCCGGCGTGTTCCTCTGCTTGTGCTCCTACCGGGATCGTCGTTCGCAGCGGGGGGCTTGGGGGGGCGCTTCTGGCGCCCCGGCTCGACCTCAGCGCGAACGTCACCTGCGATGAACGCGCCCATCTGCTCGCGGGTGACCGGGCTCGATGGGCAGTAGTTGCCGCCGCCGCAACCGGCTCACACCACGTCCCGGCGCGCGCCAGCTCCTGGATCCCAGCGGCAGAACGGGCTAGTGGCCGGAAAGGGCGGCTTCTGGCCCATCGTCAACAGGGGGCGAGCTCGGGGTCCCCCTACTGCTTCGTGTTCCACTGGCCACATCGCGGCGCGCGGCTCGGGGCCCTACAGCAGGTGGACGCGAGTGGATGCGGAAGCGATGATCGCGGCCTCGAACGCGCGGCGCTACCCAGGACGTCGGGCGCGCGCGTCGCGACCATGGCCACCGTCCCCGGCGGCAGGGGGGCGTGGGAGCAGCACCAGGCCGATCATGTAGAGGGACCAGGGTGGCGAAAGCTCACGCAGCCGGCCAGCGGCGCCATCGCCTCGCCTTCGATCGGCGGCCCGGAGGTCGCGCCTTCCAGGAGCACCGTCAGCAGGCGGCGCGTCCAGCCCGCCTGCGGATCGGCTCAGCGCGGCCAGGGCCACGTAGCGCACGACGTAGGCCCAGCCGAACACCACGAGCAGGCTGCGCAACAGCCGCGTGCGGTCGGGCTGGGCGGCCAGCGTGTTCCACAGGAGGAACAGGAAGAACAAGTTGAAGACGAGACGGAGGACTCCGGCATCCGGGGTCAGGCAGGTGAAGAGCTGGGCGCTGGCCGCGAAGAGCGACAGCCCCACGACGGTGCCGCTCGCGTTCTCCAGTCCCGTGCGGTGATCGCCCAGGAGGCCGCCCGGGATGAGGAGCCCGGCCCGCGCCATCACGCCCAGGAGCAGCACGGCCAGCACCAGCGTGATGAGGGGTGGCGGCACGAAGCTCAGGCCGCCCCGCGGGGAGATGCGCAGGCCGCCCGCGCCGGCCACGGTCAGGAAGAGCGCGGGCAGGACGAACGCCCTCGCGCCGCGGGCAAAGGGCGCGTCACTTCCGCGGCTCCAGGACCTTCATCGGGTTGAGATCGGACAGCTCGGCCACCAGCCCGCGCTGCAGCTCGGCGCGGAGCTCGTCCGCGGTGTGCATCTGCAGCGTCGGATCGGCCACGACGAGGCGCCCGCCGGGGCGCGCGCGATGGCGCGCTCGACCGCCTCCAGGCCCTGGCGATAGAGCGCGTCGTCGCGATACACGTGGCCCCAGCCCTGACGGTAATAGCTGTACGCGATGTAGAACTGCGCCTCCGCGTCCTGGCGCGCGGGATCGGCACGCCTCGAAGGCGGACCGGGCCTCGGGGAACTGGTCGCTGCGGAAGAAGCGGAGCCCTTCCTGGAAGTTCACGGGGTCCACGCGGTAGGCGCCGACGGAGGCGGCCACGCCGCCCGCAAGCTGCTGCACCGTCCGCGGCTGGCGGGCGTAGACGGAGACGATGAAGGCCGCGTAGGCGGCCGCGAACGCGAGGCCGGCGACGCGGACCAGGACCTCTCACGGCGCCCATGGTAGGCGCGGGCCGCCGGCAATCCGCGCATTTCCCCGGGCCGGAGGCTCGTAAGATGGAATCATGTTCAGCCGCACCGTAGAGCGCGTCCTCAACGCCGCCGCCCGGGAAGCCGTCTCCCGGCGCCACGCCCACCTGACCCTCGAGCATCTCCTCTTCGCCATCATCAACGAGACGAGCGGCGACAAGATCCTGCGCGCCGCCGGGGCCAACACCGAGAAGATCAAGGCCGACCTCGACGCCTACCTGGACGAGAACCTGAGACGCTGCCCCTCGGGGCCAAGCGCCCGCCCGACCAGACCCTGGCCTTCCGCCGCGTCCTGCAGACGGCCGTTCTGCACGTCCAGAGCGCGGGGAAGGCGGAAGCGGACGTGGGCGACATCCTGGCCGCGCTCCTGGCCCAGGGACGCTCCCACGCCGTGGACCTCCTCACCGGCCAGGGCGTGAGCCGGCTCGACATCCTCAACTACATCTCGCACGGGATCTCGAAGGTGCCGCGGCGAATCCGTCGAGCCCGAGATCGCCTCGGGCGGGGCCGGAGAAGAGGGACCCTCCACCGCGCGCGATCCGCTGAGCGCGTATTGCGTGAACCTCACCGAGCGCGGCCGGCAGGGAAGCTGGACCCCCTCATCGGCCGCCTGCCGGAGCTGCAGCGGCGCTCGAGATCCTGGCCCGGCGCCGCAAGAACAACCCGGTCTTCGTGGGCGATCCCGGCGTGGGCAAGACCGCGCTCGTGGAAGGCCTGGCCCTGCGCCTGCTGCAGGAGGACGCCCCCGAGATCGCTGAAGGGAGCGGAGATCTTCGCCCTCGACACGGGCGCGCTCCTCGCGGGCACGCGCTATCGCGGCGACTTCGAGGAGCGCTTCAAGGCGGTCCTGAATGCGCGCTCAAGAAGCGGCCGCAGTCCATCCTGTTCATCGACGAGATGCACACGATGGTGGGCGCGGGCGCCACCACCGGCGGCACCATGGACCTCGCGAACCTCATCAAGCCCGATGCTGACCGAGGCGAGATCCGCCTGGTGGGCTCGACCACGTTCGAGGAGTTCAAGCACATCGAGAAGGACCGCGCCCTGGCCCGGCGCGTCCAGAAGATCAACCTCAACGAGCCCACGCTCGAGGAGACGATCAAGATCCTGCAGCGGCCTGCGCAGCCGGTACGAGGACTACCACCAAGGTCTCCTACACCGACGCCGCCCTGGAGGCCGCCGCCCGCCTCGCCCGCCGGCACCTGCGCGACCACCGTCTCCCGGACAGCGCGATCGACGTCCTGGACGAGGCGGGGGCCATGCTGCGCCTGCAGGCGGCCAGCGCGGAGGAGAAGAAGACGGCGGACGTGCCCGAGGTGGAGAAGGTCGTGGCCGCGCATGGCGCGCATCCCCGAGAAGCAGGCCTCCGCCTCCGACAAGGAGCGGCTGCGCACGCTCGAGGAAGCGCTGCAGCGCGTGGTGTTCGGGCAGGAGGAGGCCGTCCACACCGCGGTCATGTCCATCAAGCGCGCGCGCGCGGGCCTCGGCCATCCCGACCATCCCGCGGGCTGCTTCCTCTTCACCGGCCCCACCGGCGTCGGCAAGACGGAGCTGGCCAAGCAGCTCGCCCTGCACCTCGGCAACGAGTTCATCCGCTACGACATGAGCGAGATACGGGGAGAAGCACGCGGTGGCCCGCCTCATCGGCGCGCCGCCCGGGCTACGTGGGCTTCGAGCAGGGCGGGCTGCTCGTGGACGCCGTGCGCCAGCATCCCTACGCGGTGGTGCTGCTCGACGAGATCGAGAAGGCGCACCCCGACCTCTTCAACATCCTGCTCGCAGGTGATGGACCACGCGACGCTCACCGACAACACCGGCCGCAAGGCGGACTTCCGCCAGGTCATCCTGATCATGACCTCCAACGCCGGATCGCGCGAGATGAGCGCAGGCATCATCGGCTTCAGCTCCGACCGACGCAGGACCGCGCCCACGAGGCCGAGCCGCCGCGGCAACAAGGCGCTGGAGCGGCTCTTCAACCCCGAGTTCCGGAACCGGCTCGGACGCGATCGTCACCTTCAAGGCGCCTGACCGTCGAGGTGATGGAGACGATCGTGGACAAGTTCGTCCTCCAGCTCGAGGCCCAGCTCACGGAGCGGCGCGTGGCCATCACGCTCGGCCCCGGAGGCGCGCACGTACCTGGCGAAGAAGGGCTTCGATCCGGTCATGGGCGCGCGCCGCTCGCGCGCGTGATCCAGACCGAGGTGCGCGATCCGCTCACGGACGAGATCCTGTTCGGCCAGCTCGAGCACGGCGGGACGGTGACCATCCGCCTCGAGGGCGAGAAGCTCGCCTTCGCCTTCGACGCCACGCCCGCTCCGCCCGCGTCCCGCGCGAGCTCGTCTCGGGCGAGTAGCGTTCTCCCGGCCGCCGCTTGGGAGCCGCGCGCGCCACCGTCGCCGTCACCGGAGGCGCGGGCCTGATGGGCCGCGCGGTGGTCTTCGACCTCACGCGCCAGAGGCGCTGCCGTCCGCCTCGTCGAGACGGACGTCGTGCGCGCGCGCGAGGTCGCCCGCCGCTACGGGCACGGCCGGGCGAAGGTCGTCGCCGCCGAGGGAGGCGAGAAGGACTGGCCGCCGTCATCCGCGGCGTGGACGTCCTCGTCCATTGCGGGCCGTACGGATTGAACCTGGCCGCGATGGACGCCGCGCTGTCCGCGCGCTGCCATCACGTCGATCTCGGGGGCCTCTTCCACACGACCCGCCGCCAGCTGGCGCGCGACGGCGAGCTGCGCCGCCGGGGTCTGCTGGCCGTCCTGGGAATGGGCAGCGCCCCGGGACGACCAACGTGCTCGCCCGCTTCGGCGCGGGACGGCCTCACCCGCGTGCAGGCGATCCGCGTCTACAACGGCGGGGCGGACTTCACGCCCGGACGAGGCGCCCCTGTCCTTCGGCTCTCGCCGCGGCCACGCTGCTCGACGAGGCTGAGCCAGCGGCCGATGGTCTTCACGAAGGGCCGGTTCCGGCTTCCACGCCTCCCCTTTCCGGCGGCGAGGACTTCCGCTTCGACCTCGGGACGCAGCGCGTGCATCGGAGCCTCCACTCCGAGGTCGCGACCTGCCCCTTGTCCTTCGCGGACACAGGGCATCCGCGAGTGCGCGTTCAAGATCGCCTACGATCCGGCCTTCATCGAAAAGATGCGCCTGCTCATCGACCTCGGCTCGCCGACCCCGCGCCCCGGCCCACGCGGGTCGCTCCGCCGGGACGTGCTGCTCGATGCCTTGCGCGCCCTTCCCGCGGGCCCCGACGTCGTGGACGACCGCGACGCCCTGGCCGTGGTCGTCGAGGGACGCGATCGGCGCGGCCCGGTCACGGTGCGGCGTCGAGCTCACGGCGGGACCGCAGCGACGGCCACGCTGAGCGCGGTCGCGCGGAACACCGGCTTCCCGGCGCGCGCATCGTCGCCGGGCATGCTCCTGGACGGCCGTGATCCGCGCGCGCGGGCGTCCAGCCGCCGGAGAACCTGCGCGTGCCGGTCGTCGTCCTTTCCTCGTCGCGCGCTGGCCGCGCGCGGGCTCGATGGCGGCGGCGACGCTCCGTGCGGCCGCGACCCTCAGCCGCGTCGGTCGCGGCGCCGCCATGCCAGCCGATGCCGAGGCATTGCTATCCGATGGATACCGACGCCTGCGGTCGTGCCGTCGCTCGAGATTCTGCTCGCGCTTCCTGATTCGCGGATCGACGAAGTCTTTTTGGGCCGAAGACATCGCCGTCGCGATCTCTCGAGGCGCGCGAGACCGGAGGTTACTGCCTCGTCATGCACGGCCCGTTTGCACGCGCGTCCTGACGCCGCAGCCCACCTCGCGCGCTCCGCGTCGTACCCGAACGCCAACCGACCGCGTCGCGCGCGCGACCCGCGGACCGACCGCCCATGTCGCCTGCCGAAGCCGCGCCGCGGCGCGTGCTACAAGCAGACATGAAGAATCGAGCTCGCTTCGTGCTTCCCTCGGTCGTCTCTCCGACGTCGATCTCGTCCGGCGCCTCAAGACCCTCGTCGCCCGCGAGCAAGCGACGCGACCGCCCAGGTCGTCGCCCACCTCGCGGAGCCTCTCGACACGCGCGAGGTCCACCCGCGCGAGGGCTTCGGCTCGCTCTACCTCTACTGCCGCGACGCGCTCGGCCTGTCGGGCGTGGGAGTCCTACAACGGGATCGAGGTCGCGCGCACCGCCCGCAGGTTCCCGGTGATCCCTTCGACATGTCCGCGGACGGCACCGTCCACCTCTGACCGCGGTCAGGCTCCCTGCGCCGCATCTCGCTGGACAACCACCGCGCGCTGCTCGAATCTCGCCCGCGGCAAGACGAAGCTCCAGATCCAGGAGGATCGCTCGTACCGCGAGGCTGGGCGCCGAAGCCGGACGTGCCGACGTCCATTCGCCGCACGACGTCGCGACGTCGCTGCCATCGTGCCCAAGTCCGGCCTCCCGGCGATGGGCGCTCGAAGTCCCGGTTCCCAACGCGGCCGCGCCGCCCCCGCAAGTGGCCGGCTTTGACGACGGCGGCCCCCTGCGACCGTTGCGCCGCTGTCTCCCGACCGCTACCGGCTTCAGGTCACGATTGGCGGCGACACGCTCGAGAAGCTGCGCTGCGCTCAGGACATGCCGGCCACGTTATTCCGTCCGAGACGAGGCGGCCGTCCTCGATCGCGCGCTGACGTCACTCCTCGTCGAGCTGGCGAAGTGAGAAGTTCGCGTACACCCCGCCCCGGGCCCGCGCGGGGACGAAGCGCGGGAACATCTCTGCCGCCGTCCAACGCGCGGTCTGTTGCGGACCTCGGACGTTGCGCCTTCATCGGGAACGGCGGCCGGTGCAACGAGCGCCGATTCGTCGAGTTCCATCACCTGACCTGAAAGCCCTCGGCGGCGAGGCGACGGTTGAGATATTCGAGCTACGGTGCCGGCGTCACAACGACTACGAGGGGCGGCTGTGGTTCGGCAAGCGAAGGCGGTCGCCTGAACTTGTTCCGGAACAAGTTCGCTTGAGCGTCACGGACTCATGCTCGTGAGTTGACGTTGCCGTCTTTCACCGACACCTTGCCGACGGCTCGTCGCTGCCTTCGCCGTAGCCATCCCAACGACGGCCGCCGACCGCGTCCATTCGCGCATCACGCTGAAGCGCGGCCCGCCGTTCCGGTCCCCGCGCGCCCGCGCCGCGAGCAGGGAACACGGTGAGCGCGGTCAGCGCCATCGCGTTCGCGTACGACGTGCGCTGGGCGAAGCACGGCCTCGATGTAGGCCACGCTGCCCGCCGAGCAGCACGCCGCACTGGTAGGCGAAGCCGGGCAGGAACCCGCGCACGGAGTCGGGGCTGAGCTCCGTGATGTGGGCGGGGATGACGCCCCAGGCCCTGCACCATGAACTGCAGGAGGAAGGCGCCGAGCACGAGGCCGCGCCGTCGTCGGCGCGTAGGCCCAGAGCGGAATGACTCAGGCACGGCCAGGAGCAGAGACGTGATCATGGTGAGCGCCGGCCGTAGCGGTCGGACACGAAGCCCGAACACGATCCCGCCCATCGAGCGCGCCGACGTTGTAGACGACGGCGATCTTGGCCACTGTCTGCGCCGAGAAGCCGCGCTCGACCTTCAGGAACGTCGGGTACATGTCCTGCGTGCCGTGGCGACACGAAGATCATCATCGTCATCAGGGCCGACGAGGTACAGGAAGAGCCTGCCACTGGGCGACGATGCCGCGGCCGAGGTGCGTCCAGCTCTGCGCCTTCGTCTTCTCCCAGACCTTCGATTCCTTCACCCGGAAGCGGACGAAGAGGGCGAGCAGCGCGGGCAGGCCGCCGATGAAGAACATCGGCCGCCAGCCCCAGCGCGGGAAGACGAAGAAGTAGCAGCAGGCGGCGAGCAGATAGCCGATCGCGTAACCCTCCTGCAGGAAGCCGGAGAGCACGCCGCGCCAGCGCGGCGGGACCTTCTCCATGGCCAGCGACGCGCCGATGCCCCATTCGCCGCCCATGCCGATCCCGAACAGGCGCGCGCAGGACGAGGAACGTCGTGTAGTTCGGGGCCAGCCCGGAGAGGACCTCGACGACGGAATAGAAGACGAGGTCGATCATCAGGGGCAGGCGGCGGCCGTAGCGGTCGGCCAGGAGCCCGAAGATGAGCGCCCCCACCGGACGGAAGGCCAGGGTCACGGTGATGGTCGAGGGCCAGGGCGGGATGTCCTTGCCGAAGTCCCCGGCCACGCTGGGCGGGACGAAGACGAGGATGAAGAAGTCGAAGGCGTCGAGCGTCCAGCCCAGGAAGCTCGCGACGAGGGCGCTGACGTAGTCCGGAGGCGGGGACGTCGTGGTCGCCCGCGGTCAACGACCCTCGTCGGGCGGGCGGTCGTAGCGGTAGGGGTACCAGTAGGGCTTGGCGCCGATCACGTAGTCGAGGTGCACGTGTTTGCTGTCGCGGAAGTCTTCGATCCTTCGCTGCCCAGCTCGCGGCCGAGGCCGCTCGGCGCATGCCCCGAAGGGTCCGGCGTCGTTGTCGGTGAGGGGATCGTTGATCCAGAATCCAGCAATGCAACTGAACGAAGCAT
>ERZ1370068.10457-contig-9155_pt1 | contig 42544 bp, 65 predicted proteins | sample MGYA00561227_ERZ1370068 | MGnify/ENA primary metagenome ERZ1370068 (study PRJEB38410, sample SAMEA6850437) | metagenome | study: Metagenomic assessment of the ecological functions of the soil: analysis of the soil microbiota associated with the... | reverse complement strand
GGCTACGTATTGCCGTATCCCGCATAAGCACCATGAATCGCAAGGCTTTTCCGACCAGTCTTTCAGGCCGCGTCCGCGATAGACGTCGAACAGCCGAACCGCGATCACGGGCCGTGCGTCGGCGCTTCGAGGGCGTCCAGGCAGCCTCCCCCGGCCGGCACGTCTTTCGTCGTGACGACCAGCGCTGCAGATCCCGGCGCACGATCGGCAGCCGCCGTGAGACCGCGTAAATTCCTGGCCGGCAGCGCGCCGTCGGTCAGAGCGTCGAGATCCAGTTCGGAAGACCATCAGGCGCTCTTCTCGGCAGCTCGAATTCGCGGGTGAGGCGCGGATGCAATCTCGCCCAGCCAGCCGGCGCGTTTGCGTTGTTCGCCAACAATTCCTGGGCGGCTCGGCCCCGGGATGCAAGCGCGGGGTGTGCCAACCTTTGCGTCACCAGGTGACGCGGGGCGGCCAGCGCTTCGAGGTCCCCCTTGACGTCGTGAAGAAGTCCACGCCACCGCCTCGGTACGCCCTGCACGCATTGCTCCGGCGCGCAAGCCGGGCCATAGGTGCACGAGTCCGCCCAATCGGACCGGCTATTGACGGCTGCCGGAAGCCGGGACCTGCGCGCCGGAACGTGCGGCCCAGTTCTCGAAGATGCGCGCGCGCCGACGCCTTTGCGGTTCGCGTTGGTCGTCAGCGTCTCGACGAGGCCCGGCAGCAGCGATGCGCAGCGACGCTCGAGCTGGGCGGCGATCGGGCTTCGAGGACCCTTGATCGTGATTGGCTGTGTCGGATCCAGCGCCGCTTCGCGTGCCGACGACACGAAGCCGAACGTCACGATCTCGCTGCCAGCCGAGGTCGACCAGAGGCGTGCGCTTGACGGCGATGCGCGAACGTTGCGCCCTCGGGTCGGGGCAACATGATGTGACTGACGCGCACCGGGCGCGGCCGGGATCAAGCGTCGGGAAGCCGTGGATGCGCGCGGCTTCCTCGACGAAATCCTCTTCGATCGCGCGATCGAAGCGCCGCGGTACGGAGGCGTCACTGGCAGACCTGGCGCCTTCGCGCGCAACGTACGAGACCGAGGCGCGCAAAGGCATCGCCGATTGCGCGGGCGTGGAATGGTGATGCCCAGAAGCCTTTGGCGACCCGCGCGATACGCACGCGCACCGGATCGCGGCGCGGCAGATCGGCCTCGGACACCGCATCGGTCAACGGCCCGGCGCGGCCGCCGCAGACTCTCGATGATCAGTTGCGTCGCGCGCTCGACTGCGCGCGCGCAGCCTTCGAAGTCGACGCCGCGCTCGAAGCGATAACCGGCATCGCTGGTGAAGCCCAGGCGGCGCATCTCGCTCCTGGATCACCGTGGGATTCCAGAACGCCGCCTTCGAGGTACAGCGCCGTACGGTGTCGGTCGGCGATGCTCGAGTGCTCGCCGCCCATGATGCCGGCGAGGCCCCGGCGGTTTCTTCTCGTCGGCGACCAGCAAGAGGTCGGATTCAAGGTCCAGCACTCTGCCCGTTCAGCAGCGTGAGCTTCTCGCCCTCGCGCGCGAAGCGCACGACGACGGCACCGGCGAGCAGCCGGTCGTCGTAGGCGCGTGCAACGGCTGGCCGAGTTCGAGGCATCACGTAGTTGGTGATGTCGACGACGGCGGAAATCGAGCGCAGGCCGCAGCGCTCGAGACGTTGCTGCATCCACGCCGGCGTGCGGCGCCTGCGGATCGATGCCGTCGATGAGGCGCGCGACGAAGCGCGGGCACGCGACCGGTGTCCTCGACGCGCAGCGGCCGCGACTCCATCGGAACGTGAGTCGGCCGCGGCGATATCCGGGCAGCGTCAATGGCGCGCCGGTGATGGCCGACACGTCGCGCGCGATGCCCGGCGACCGACAGGCAATCGGCGCGGTTGGGCGTGATCTTCAGCGTGATCAGCGTGGTCGTCGAGCGCAAGCGCGGTACGCGCACGGAGTTCCGGGGATCGAGCGACGGATCGAGGCGTAAGGAGCCCGCTGGCATCGTCGTCCGAGCTCCCAGTTCCTGCGCCGGAGCACAGCATGCCGGCGCGATTCCGACGCCGCGCACGGTGGCGCGCTTGATCGCCAGGCCGCCGGGCAGCATCGCGCCTTCCAATGCGCACGGCGCCAGCATGCCGACGGCCGCGTTCGGCGCGCCGCGTACGATCTGCAGTCTTCTCGGGCAACCCTGCGTCGACGGTGCATACACGCAGCCGGTCCTGCGTCCGGATGCAGGTCTGACCTTGTCGATGCGCGCCGACGACGCCACGTCCGCGAAGGGCGGCGCGGCAGGCGCGGTCCCTTCGACCTCGAGGCCCGCCATCGTGAGCCTGTCATCGCAAAGCTCGGCGCTCGTCAGCGGCGGATCGTACCAGCGTGCGCAGCCAGTGTTCGGAGAATTTCATCGTCGTGCGCCGCTATGCAAATTGTTCGAGGAAGCGCAGGTCGTTCTCGTAGAACAACCGCAGGTCGTTCACGCCGTACCGCAGCATCGCGAGCCGGTCCGGCCCCACGCCGAACGCGAAGCCCTGGTACTGCTCGGGATCGATGTTGACCGCGCGCAGCACGTTCGGATGGACCTGCCCGGCCCCGGACGATTTCCAGCCAGCCGTCGCCGCCGAACGCCATGTCGATCTCGGCCGACGGCTCGGTGAACGGAAAGAACGACGGGCGAAAGCGCACCCGGAAGTCGTCGCGCCTCGAAGAACTTGCGCAGGAAATCGGTGAGCGCGCCCTTCAGGTCGGCGAACGAGACGTTCTCGGTCGATCCACAGGCCTTCGACCTGATGGAACATCGGCGAGTGCGTGGCATCGCTGTCCACGCGGATAGACGCGCCCTGGCGCGATGATCTTGATCGGCGGCGCGTGCGTTTCCATGTAGCGCACCTGGATCGGTCGACGTATGCGTGCGCAGCACTATGCCGCCTTCGACGTAGAACGTGTCGTGCATCGACCGTGCCGGATGGTTCTCCGGCGTGTTGAGCGCGGTGAAGTTGTGGAAGTCGTCCTCGATCTCCGGTCCGTCGGCGACGGTCGAAGCCGAGCGAGCGGAACAGCGACTCGACGCGCTCCTGGGCACGCGCGACAGCGGATGCAGCGTTCCGGCGTCGACGCCGCGCCCCGGCAGCGAGACGTCGAGCGCATCCGCGGCGAGTTGTCGCAGCGAGCTTCGAGTCGGCCAGGCGCCGCGCGCCGGGCGGCGAGCGCGGCCTCGAGCGCGCTGCCTTGGCCTCGTTGATCGCGGCGCCCGCGGCCGGGCGTTCGGCCGGGCCGGAGCTTGCCCAGCCCCTTGAGCAGGTCGGTCAGCGCACCGGCCTTGCCAAGGTACTTGGCCTTGGCATTTTCCAGCGCCGCGGGATCGGCACACGCGGCGAAATCGCGCGAGCGCCGCGGCGACGATGCGATCGCAGGCTCGTTCCATCGGAAATTCCGTTGTCCCTTCGATGGCGTCGACGCGTCAGGCAAAAAAGGGAGGCGGCTTGCGCCTCCCTCTTTCTTGCCGCGGACTCGCTCAGGCCAGAGAGGCTTTGGCCTGCTCCGCGATCTTCGCAAAAGCCGCTTTGTCGTGCACGGCGAGGTCGGCCGAGCACCTTGCGGTCGATGTCGATCGACGCCTTCTGACAGACCGTTGATGAACGCGCTGTACGTCATCCCGAGCTCGCGCACGGCGGCGTTGATGCGGGCGATCCACAGCGCGCGGAACTCGCGCTTCTTCTGCCGGCGATCGCGGTACTGCGTACTGGCCCGGCCTTCATCACCGCTTCCTTCGCGATGCGGTAGACGCTGCGTGCGGCGGCCGCGGAATCCCTTCGGCCTGCGTCCAGGACCTTCTTGTGCCGCGCGTGGGCGGTCACACCACGTTTGACTCTTGGCATGGTCCGCTCCGCTACGCGTACGGCATCATGGCTTTGACCGAAGCCAGCATTGGTGCTGTGGATTCCGGCAGTGCCACGAAGCTGACGTTTGATTCTCGGTCGACTTCTTGGTGAGGATGTGGCGCTTGAACGCCTGCGAGCGCTTGATCGAACCGCTTCCGCGCACGCGGAAGCGCTTCTTCGCGCCGCGACTTGGTCTTCATTTTCGGCATGACTTCGTCCTTCTTGATTTGCTGCTCTCGGCGGTGCTCTCCGTCGCTTTCGCGGGAGAGGCTTTGGCGGGTTTGCCGCACCGGCCTCAGGCTTCGGTTGCGGGATGCTTACTGCGCGTTTCGGCTTGACCAGCACGTCTCTTCGGGGCCAGCAGCATCACCATTTGCCGGCCCTCGAGCCTCGGCCACGACTCGACCACGGCAATGCGGTTCGAGATCGTCCGCGAATGCGTTCCAGCAGGCGCACTCCGAACTCCTGGTGCGCCATCTCGCGCCCGCGAAAGCGCAGCGTGATCTTGGCCTTGTCGCCTTCCGCCCAGGAACCGGATCAGGTTCCGCAGCTTGATCTGGTAGTCGCCTTCGTCAGTTCCGGGCCGGAATTTGACTTCCTTGACCTGGATCTGCTTGAGCTTGAGCTTCGCCTCGTGCTGCTTCTTCGCCTCGCGGTACTTGAACTTGCCGTAATCCATGATCCGGCAAACCGGCGGCTTGGCCGTCAGGCGCGATCTCGACCAGATCGAGTTCCGCCGCCTTCGGCCTTCGCCACGCGCATCCGCCAGGGAAACAATTCCGAGCTGCTCACCTTCTTCACCAACCAAGTCGGATTTCGGGAGAGGTGATTTCCGCCGTTGATCCGCTGATGCTCTGTCGAGGGCTATTGTGCTATTCTCCAAGTTGACGAAAAACGGCCATGCCCCGGGGACGCGTCACGGCCGATCCGCCAGTTTGCTCCAGCGAATCAACGCGTTAGCGACGCGCCGCGACCTCCGTCGCGGAGGCGCTCGAGCAAGGCGTCCACGGGCATCGCCCCGAGATCCTCGCCGCCGCGGGTACGCACGGCCACCGGTATAAGCCTGCATCTCCTTATCGCCGACGATGAGCTGGTAAGGCAGCTTTTGCAAGCTATGTTCCCTGAATCTTATAGGTTATTTTCTCATTACGCAAATCGGCCGACGCCCGGAATCCGGCGCCTTCAGGCGCCCCTACGATCCTCTCGGCATAGGCCGCTGAGCGGTCGGTGATGTTGAGCACCACCGCCTGCTGCGGCGCCAGCCACAGCGGCAGGGCGCCCGCGTAGTGTCTCGATCAGGATGCCGATGAAGCGCTCGAGCGAGCCCGACGATCGCGCGGTGCAGCATCACGGGCACCTTGCGGGTGTCGTCGGCGGTCGACGTATTCGGCGCCCAGCCGGCCGGGCATCTGGAAGTCCGACCTGCATCGTGCCGCATTGCCACGAGCCGGCCGATCGAGTCCTTGAGGTGATATTCGACCTTCGGGCCGTAGAACGCGCCTTCGCCCGGCAGCTCGCTGCCACTCGACGCCGCAGGTCGCGCAACGCATTGCGCAGCGCGTTTTCGGCCCGATCCCACGTCGCGTCGTCGCCCGAGCCGCTGGTCGGGCCGGAGCGCGATCTTGATCACGACGTCGGCGAACCCGAAGTCCGCGATAGACCGTCGAGCGCCAGCCTGTTGAACGCGACGACCTCCGCGCTGGATCTGCTCCTCGGTGCAGAAGATGTGGCCGTCGTCCTGCGTGAACGCGCGCACGCGCATGATTCCGTGCAGCGCGCCCGAGGGCTCGTTGCGGTGGCAGTGCGCCGAATTCGCCGTAGCGCAGCGGCAGGCTCGCGATAGCTGCGCAGGGTCCGAGTTGAAGATCAGCACGTGCCCGGGACAGTTCATCGGCTTGATCGGCGAAGTCGCGCTTCTCCGACTCCGTCGTGAACATGTTCTCCTTGAAGTTCTGCCCAGTGGCCCGAGCGTCTCCCACAGCGAGCGGTCGAGGATCTGCGGCGCGCTTCACTTCCTGGTAGCCGTTGTCCTGGTAGACGCGGCGCATGTACTGCTCGACCTGCTGCCACACCGACCAGCCCTTCGGGATGCCAGAACACCATGCCCGGCGCTTCGTCCTGCGGGTGGAAGAGGTCGAGCTGCGCGACCGAGGCTTGCCGGTGATCGCGCTTCTCCGCTTCCTCGATGCGCATGATGTAGCGCATCGAGGTCGCTCCTTCTTCGTCCACGCCGTGCCGTAGATGCGCTGGAGCATCTCGTTGCTTCGAATCGCCCGCGCCAGTACGCGCCGGCGACCTTCATCAGCTTGAAGACGCTTGAGCTTGCCCGTCGACGGGACGTGCGGGCCGCGGCAGAGATCGGTGAAGCCGCCTTCGCGCATAGAGCGAGATGTCCGGCTCGTTGCTCGGGATCGACGCGATGATCTCGGCCTTGTAGTGCTCGCCGCATGGCCTCGAAGTACGTCGACGGCGTCGTCGCGCGGCATCTCGAGCTTGCGCGTGACCGCCTCGTCCTTTTTCGCAAGCTCGGCCATCCGCTGCTCGATCGCCTGCGAGATCTTCCGGGCGTGAACGGCGCGCTTGTAGGAAAAATCGTAGTAGAAGCCATCCTCGATCACCGGGCCGATGGTCACCTGCGCGTCGGGAAAGAGCTCCTTGACCGCGTAGGCGAGAAGGTGCGCCGTCGAATGGCGCATGCACGTCGAGACCCTGCGGGATCCTTGGCGGTGACGATGGCGATCGACGCGTCGTCGATCGATCACGATGCGACATGTCGACGATCCTTGCCGTCGACGTTGCCGGCCAGCGCCGCCTTGGCGAGGCCGGGTCCGATCGCAGGCGGCGACATCGGCGACCGATACCGGCGCGGCGAACTCCTTGACGCTGCCGTCAGGCAATGTGATCTCGGGCATGGCGTACTCCAAAACAAAAAAGTGCGGGGCGAGCCGCACTTTTCCGAGACACAACGACGTGCGATCTCGCGTGTCTCTAAGCGGCTTCCCTGCGCGTTCGCGGTGTCATAACCATGCCTTCCCGGTCGTGCGGTGAGTTGCGGGGCGAGCGAAAACAAATGGTAGGCGCGATTGGACTCGAACCAACGACCCCCACCATGTCAAGGTGGTGCTCTAACCAGCTGAGCTACGCGCCTGTATCGCAAGCGATTCTAGCCGAACCCGCGGGGCACGACAACTGCGAGAGCAGATTTGAGATGGCGCACGGGTCATGACCGACGAGACATCGAGGCGGTTGTCCTACGCGAAGAGGCGGGCATTGGCTGATGCTTGACGCTTTCGCGGCGGCCCACGCTCGGAGGAACTCGACGCTTCCGGGCGCTACCGTTGACGAAAATCTCACCGCACCCGCCGGACAAGGCGGAACTCGATGCCTGCCGACGCTGCCCATTATGGGAACACGCGACGCAAGGGTCCCAGGTGAAGGGAGTTCCCGCGCGCAGGTGATGTTCGTCGGCGAGCAGCCGGGCGACGAGGAAGATCTCAAGGGAAGCCGTTTGTCGGTCTCGCCGGGCGCTTGCTCCGCAAGTTGATCGAGGAAGCCGGGCTCGAGCGGCGCGACTGCTATCTGACCAATGCGGTCAAGCATTTCGGATGGGAGCCGCGGGGAAGCGCCGCATCCACAAGACTCCGGCGCAGCGGTCAGTCGCGGCGTGCGCCGCATGGCTCGACGGCGAAATCGCCGCGGTACGTCCGAAAGTCATCGTGGCCCTGGGTACGACAGCGCTGGCAGCATTGACCGGGGGCGGGGTGCTAGCGGCCTCGCGCCGAGCAGTCCTGAGGCACAGCACCGGGGCTCATGTCATCGCCACTTATCACCCTTCCGGCGGCGCTGCGGGCCCCATTGCAAAGACGAGGCCGAATTGCGCCGCGCGATTGCCGGAGATCTCGCGCGCGCGGCGCGGCTGCTGCGGGAGGAATGACAAGGCCGCTGAGAGTCATCGCCGACGCAATTCGGCTTGAGGGCATTCATAGGTCATCGACTTCAGGGATTGCGGCGAGTGCCGCACGCTTCCCGCGACAGAGCACGTACAGCGTCTTGCCGCCGAGCGAGTATCTGCGAAAGACGGGTCCGACCTCCGGGTTTTCGGCGTTGGCCAACACGAAACCCGCGCTCCATTCCGCGGAGGCCACTGCAACGGTTGCTGCGGAAAGCGACTTGCGTCGATGTTGGCCACCACGCTCAAGCCTGTCGCCGAAACGTCCGTGACGTAGAGCGCAAATCCCTTCGTCAGTGCCTCGACCTCCGCCGCCACTGCGACGTAGTCGCCACGGTGCTCGCGCAGATACGCGGGAAAGACCCACTAGCGCCGCAACGTACTTGACGACGATCACGGCGAGAAGGCAATTGACGACGAGACGCATGCGCGACAGCTCTTGCCGCCACAACACATGGGCGAGCAGGAACGCAGCCAGCGCATACAGCGGCATCACGTAGCGGCTTCCGGTATCCGGCCAGAGCCAATACGGCAGAACGCCGAGCAACGCGATCCCTGCGCCCGTTGCGATCGCAGGGTCCCACCGCTGCCGCCTCCGTGCCGCCGGCCCTTGTGCGCAACGCGCAATACCCGGCGAGAAGGCTGGCCGGGATGAAACGGAGCACAAGTTCCAGGGAAACGACCACAGTTGATTGAGATAGCGGCGGAGATCGAACGCGCGAAGCTTCTCCACGACAGCGGTGACGTCCATGCTCTGCTGTGCGCTGCCGATCAGGTACCGATGCCAGACCACGTACAGGGCGGCCGCGACGAGGTGTGGAAGGATTACGCCGGGGCGCAACAGGAAAGCGCGCAGGTCGCGACGGCACAGAAGGACCAGGACCATGGCGGCATAAAGGGATAGGCGCTCGCGCCCTTGGTCAAACAGCGCACGAAAGCAGCGTCATTGCGATCCAGACGAGCGGGAGCGACCGCTTCACCGTCGCGATCCAGAGACACGCCATCGCCGCGAACGCGAAGAACGCGAAGAGGGGTACGTGTACGCGAGCCATCCGTGATAGAGGAGGGCATCGCTCGTCAGATACACGAGCGCAGCGAAGGCGGCGAGGCGCGCGTCCTGGGTGAGCGTCGTCACGAGCCAGGCGAGTACGAGGCCCGGTCGCCGTGGTCGCGCAGGCCGCGACGAGCCTCGACGCCACGAGCACGTGCTGCCAGCCGAAGCTGTCGGCAAGCGGAATGATCAGCCAGTTGAGGAGCGGCGGCTGGCCGTGGTTGGTTCCGTACAAAGTGTTGACGAAATACTCGCCGCGCACCTTCATCTCCATGGCCGCGATCGTGTAGATCGCTTCCTCGCCGACATAAGGCAGCGTCAGCGTCGTCACGAAGCTCAGCGCGGCGACGGCGTAGGCGATCCACAGGAGCCGTGCATCCGGCTTCGTAGTAGGTTGCGACCTCAACGTCAATGCCCCACGGCGAGCCACAGGACGCCCGAGGAGGATCGGCTGATGGACCATGTAGACGAACAGGCTGTGGCGTCCGAGCCAGCGGAGCCATGCGGGCGCGGCGGCGAGCGGCCCGATCGCGCGGAATCCGCTGCGCACGAGCCAGTGCCCGGCGGCGATTCCCATCGCCACGAATCCGGCCCACGGCGCCAGCGGGACGTAGTCCTCGGTTGCCGGCTTCTCCGTCACGAACCCGATCCACGACAGCGGGCGCGCGTCGAACCTCGGATGCGACCAGAAGACGCCCGCGACGACGACCACGGCCCCGACGACGAGCGCCGTGCGCGGTCGATTGGCAAGGGCCAGGCAAGCACCGAAGCCACCGCGATCGCGTGCAGGATGCCGAAGTAGATGAAGGTTTGCGGGAACAGCATGCGGCTCGCAACGGTGGCGAGGAGCGCGCATGCGGCGATGATCGCAATGCGCCGCCAGAAATGGCGCGGTGTCGCATGGGCGCGCTCCGCGAGGACCAGGCTCACTCCCACCAGCGCCATGAAGATGCCGACGATCAGGGCGCGGAACGAGAGCCAGAAGAAATCGTGCTCGAAATCGGCGCTCGTGACGCCGTAGTAGCGGAGGTCGAACGCGAAGTGATAGACGAACATCAGGAGGAGAGCGCTGCCCCGGAGCGCATCGACGGCGTCGACTCGCTCCCGGTCCCGGCGGCGCCGGCGCGCGGCTCGCCGTGGCCGCAGCCGCGATGCCGCTCGCGCGTGCGGCGGCAGCATCCGCACGCCCGGACGACGACGCGCGCCGCCGTTTGCGGCTCATCGGAGCGGAACGCGCCAGTTGATCCGCCAGCCGTCGCCGTCAGGCGTGCCGATCGCGGACAGCCATCGCGTCAAGTCGACCTGATCGGCGCGTCGCGGCGCGACCCGCAACGCGAGCGAAAGACCGTCCTTTTCCTGCAACGCCCATTCCCCGCGGAGCGCGACGCTGCCACCGTCGTTGGTGACCGGGCCGGACATCGCGGGACCGCTGGCGATCACCGTCGTTCGCACTTCGCCGAGGTCGAGGGCGTATCGAGGCCAGATGCCTGCGATACGCGCCGCCCGCCATGCGAGGCGCGCCTCGCCGCGGTTCATTCCTGGGGTCAGGTCGAGACTCAGCCGGTGATTCCGTTCACTTCGCCATCGACCGATCCCGCTGCACCATCTCCGAGCGCGGCCGCGATCACCGAGGCCGGCATCGTGATGTCGGCGTCTTGCACCATGATGCGATTCGCGCGAAGCACGAAAATACCGCGCGGTGAATCCGCACCGATGCCAGAGCGGACGTGGATGCGCATCTCGCCTTGCACCAGAGGCCGAGCTCCATATCGCCATGCGACCGGTATCCTGGCGTTGGCGGCGGCGATGACGCCGCGTCCGCGCCAAAGCGTTCCCTCCGCGTCGCCAAGCCGCAGGCTCCCGCGTGGCGCGCGCGATGCGCGAGTCCATGAAGCGCGGCGGGAGCGAGCCACGCGGCTTCGACAGCCACCGCGATCGCAACCATGGCGAGAAGGACAAGCGGCCGCCGTCCCGGGTCCATCGTGCGCTCTCGTCAGCGCGCGAGCGTGAGTTCGGCGCGCACGGCGCCGGGCTCGACGCGCGCGGTGATCGTCGCATCCACCACGCGCAGCCGGGCGTCTCGCTGCAACGCTTCGATGCAGTCCGATGAGCGTGTCGTAGCCGATCGCCGCGAACACGAGCGAAGCGCGGCCGTCGCGCCACTCGAGCGCTCGTGACAGCGGTGCGAAGATTCAGCTGGGCAAGAACGCGATCGAGGTCGGCGCGCGGCGTCAGGCGCTGCAACCTTGGCGCTCGTGCGCGAGAGCTCCGCAAGCTCCTTCACCCGATCGCGCGCCTCGAGGAGTGCGGACGCATTCGCCGTTCCGGCGAGACGAAGCGCCGTCGTATCCCTCGACAGCGGCTGCCCAGACCGTGACCCAAAGCAGCGCTGCCGCGACGGCGACGAACAGGGTCACGGCTATCCCGCGCTCGATCGGCGATTTCCCCGCCATCCAGCGCGAAACTGGTGCCGCCGGCATCGCGCGGCGTCCGCAACAGAGCGTCGCTCACGATCCGCCGATCCGCATGCGCACGCCGGCGGGCGACGAGGCAACGAGCGCCGGGACACCGGCACCGCGCATCCGTGCCTCGAGCTCTCCGATCGCAGCAGGATTGGCGAGTGCGAGATCGAAGCGTCCAATGCCCGTCGGAATACGAAGCGCGTTTCATCGAGCCCGCCGGCAGACTCGCCAGCATGGGGGCCGCGCGCAGCAAGCGGCAGCGCGTCGTCCGGTGCGCTCATGCCATGCGCGTGGCGCACCTGGCCGTAACGCCGCGCGAGCGCGAGACGGGCTGCGGCGGGATCGACGGCGGCCTCGGGAGCGACACCGGCTGCAGCGGCGAGCGACATCCATTCCCTTGCATCGCGCCAAGCAGGCGCGGAGCGATGCCCATTCAACGGAGCTCGCGGTCACGTGCAGCGCAAGCGCAGCGCCGGCCAGCAGGAGCGCCGGCGCGAAGAGGCGGCCTGGCTTCAGCCGAGGCGCCGCGTCGCCGGACGCTGCGGAGGTCGGCAGAAGGTCGATGGCCGCGGCAAATGCCGCAGCCCGAGGCCGCCTCCCATTGCCAGGGCGCGCCGGCGACGAATTCGATTCCCGTTTCGCGCTGCCAGCGCGCGAGCGCGTCGGCCGGAAAGGGCGCTTCCACGCGCACGCGCGCCGGAGGCGCAGCGCGCTGCGCCGCGCCTGGGCGAGTGCCATGGCGAGCTCGCGGCGGCAAGCGTTCCTTCGGGCGACGGCGCCTCGACCGGAAGAGCGCTGCCGTCCGGCCGCCGGACGAACCCGGGCGCATCCGGCTCTCGCGCGCACCACTCTCCAGTCGGTTGCCGGAGGGCAGAGGTCGCACTCGGCGACGATCCGGGTCACGTCTGGATAGTCGTCGACGATTGCGGCGACGAGCGATCGGCGCGACGACGGCGACGCGCACGCGCCCATCGCGACCCTGCGCGGACACCGCGACATGATGCGCGGTGTTGGGGCCGGCGAGCTGGTCCTCGAGCGCGAACGTGGCGGCGCCGGCGACGCGCGACGCGGGCATCGGCGGCAGCATGACGCTCGCGATGCGCGCCTGGATCGCGGCGAGCGACGACCTCGATCCGGTCGGCGCCGGGCCACGCAGCCATGCGGTCCGGCCCATCTTGCACGCAGGCGCCGGTGGCATCGAAGAGCGCCCACGCTGCGGCGCGATCCGGCGCGGGCTTGCGCGTCGAGCCGAACGCGCAGCACGTTCATGTGGAGTCTTCGTGGCGCGCGCGCATCGCCGTAGTTTACTCGACCGACCTCGTATCCGGTCACTCGACGATCTGCCAGACGATCGCGAGCTCGCCGCGCCGCCGCAGCGCACGAGCGCGCGCGCCCGTGAATGCGTCGTCCCCTGTCGCGCATCGATCGTGATCAGGAAATAGCTGCTCGCGACCGCCAGCGCGACATCGCTCGCGAGAGCGTTGCGCCATCCGGACAAGCGCGCGCGGAACTCGGCGATCGTCGTGAACGGGCTTTCGCGCGCGGTCGGCGAGCAGTGCTTCGAGTCGCTCGGCGTCGAGATTGTCGACGATCGTCGCCAGCACTTCCGGCGGCGCGGTGTTGACGTTGACCGGCGTTCCCGGTGGGCAGCGCCGAGAGAGAACGGAAGGACGCCGGCCACGGCCCGCGGCGTCATGCCCTTGGCGACGCCGAGCTTCCGCGCACGCGAAGCAGCGGCGCGTTCGGGGCGAGGCGCGGCGATCGCGCTGCGCGAGTGTAGAACACGTCCTCGGCGCCCGATTCGCGAACGTGCCGTCCTCGTCGATCCAGTCGGCGAACGATGTCGCGCCGCTGCGGGCGGCCGCCGCGCTGCGCAAAAAGCGCGTGCGAGGCGCGTGCCGCTCCGGCGATCGCTGCGCCGCGTCAGGCCGAGCGCGTTGATGTTGAGCCTGCCCTGGCGCGTCGACGATGGCGCCGCGGATCTCGCCGTCCTCGAGCGGAATCGGCGGCAGCGTCAGCGCCCACGGCTCGCCGAGATGATCGATCGTCCGAGCGGCGGCGCGTCGTCGTCGAGAATCTGCCGCGCCCATTGCACGCCGGCCATCGCGAGCGCCTGCGCCTGCACCTGATCGCGGCGGTGCTCGACGGTCCGGCTCCAGCGCTGCTGATCGGCGAACACCGTCGCCGCCACGGCGGCCGCCAGCGCGGCGATCAGCATCGCCAGGATGATGGCGCGCGCCGCGCATGCGGTCTCATCGCAACGCGAGCCATCGCTCGATCACCTGCGCCGTCGGCGAGCGTCAGCGCGACGCGGATCGCACGCGCGGCATCGCGGGCTCGCCGAGCGCGCGGCCAGCGATCGCGCCATGCGCCGCAGCGCGTCGAGATAGCTGACGCGAAACCGCGTGATGCCGCCGACGCAGCGCATAGGATTGCGGAGCCACGGTTGCCGGCTGATCGAGATACGGCCAGTACATCACTTCGACCGCGCCGTTGCGCAGCCGGTAGCCGATGCGTTGCCCGGCGCTTCCCGGATTCGACCGAGAATTCCGGTCCGGCGCGCGAAAGCGCATTTCCGCATCGCCGGATTCCGCCGACGGCGCCGATCCATGCGGGCTCCGCGCGCGGCGCCGGTGCGCACGTCGCGTGGACGGCGCCGCGAGCATGTCGGCTTCGAGTCGAGCGAAAAGCGCATCGAGATCTCGCCAGTGGACGCCTTCCGCGGCGAGCTGCGCTTCGCTGTCGGTGAGCGACGCGACCGCGCGGTAGCCGAGCGTCGCGACGAGCGCGAGGATGGCGAGCGCGATCAGAAGCTCGATCAGCGTGAAGCCGGCGCGCGTCGTCTCATCATCGCACGTGGCGTCTGGCCGAGGAATCCGGTCAGCCGGCGCGAGAACGTAGTCCAGGTTCCGCGGCGTCGGCGACGACGATCTCGATCTTGCGAAACGCCGGGTTCGGCGTGCGCGAAACGCTCTCGCGCCAGACGAAGCTCGCACCCGCCTGCACGGCCTCGCCATTGCGCTCGCCTGGCGCGGGCCACGGCGATTCGAGCTGCGCCGGCGGCGAGGCGGTTCTGGGCGACCCAGAGCGCGAGCGTGCGCTGCTTCAGCAGCGTCGCGGCGTCGGCCGATTGCGCGACCGCGCGCATGCCCGCGGTGAGCGCGACCGCGAGGATCGCGCGAGCGCGACGAGTATCTCGACTAGCGTGAAGCCGCTTGCGCCGCGAGCTGCACGCGGTTCAGCGGATCGCCGGCGACGATCACGGACCATGCGGGATTGGCGAGCAGAAGCGCGTAGGGTTCGTTGCGGCCGCTGGGGCGGAACGGAAGCGATGACATCCGCGGCGACCGGGGCGCCCGCGTACGACGCGGGCCGCACGGTGAAATCCGCCGGGCAGCGCGCGCGGCTGCGAGCACGTCGTCGTCGTCGACCGTCGTCCAGCGGTCGTCGGCGCCGCGGCGCCAGAATCGATAGACGGCGCCTTCCGCCGAAACGCCCAGCGTTCGCCCGTCGCCACTGCGCAAGCGACGCCGCGTGCTCGAGCGCGCCGGCGAGGCGCGTTGCCTCGCGCTCGGTCGTGCCGCCGATCGTCGCCGTCGAGATTCGACGATCGACGACTGCCGGCAGCGATGCGCGATGACGACGACGACGACCAGGACCTCGATCAGCGTGAATCCGCGCGCGTCCGCGCGGCGCTGTCGCATCAGAGATCCCACGATCCGATGTCGGCGTCGCTTCCCGTGCCTCCCGGCTGGCCGTCGGCGCCGAAGCTGAAGACGTCGATTTCGCCGTGCAGGCCCGGATTGAGGTATTGATACGGCTGCCCCCACGGGATCCTTCGGCAGCCGGTCGAGATAGCCGTTGGGCTTCCAGTTGGGCGGCAGCGGCGGCATGCGTCGGGCGCGTCGTCAGCGCCGCGAGCCCCTGCTCGGTCGGTCGGATAGCGCTGGTTGTCGAGGCGATACAGCTTGAGCGCGGCGCAGGATCGCCGCGATGTCGCTCCGCGCGGCAACCACGCGCGCTTCGTCGGGCCGCTCCAGGACGCGAGGCACGACCAGCGCGGCGAGAATCCCGAGGATCACGATGACCACGAGCACTTCGATCAGCGTGAAGCCGAAGTGGATCGCCGCGCGACCCGGAGTGCGTTTCATTCGGCGATTATAATCCGCGGATCCGCCGCGTCCCGCGCCGTCCGTCGCCGTCATCCGATCCTCGCTGTCCGCCTTGTCTCGAACGCTTCGCTCCATCGTCCGCGTCGTAGCCCTGCTGCTCATCGTCGGGGGCGGCGATCGTGGCGTTCGGCTGGTGGCTCTCGCGACCGCTGCCGCTGCCGTCTTCGCCGTTCGCGCTTCGAAGTGAGGCCGGGCGTGAGCCTCGAAGTCGGTCGCGCAGGATCGGCTCGCCGCCGGCGTGCTTGCCGCATCGGATCTGCCGCTCGTCGCGCTCGCCCGGCTGCGAGGCGGTCGATCGCGTCGATCAAGGCGGGCAACTACGAGATTGCCGCAGGGGTCACGCTGCCGCGACTGCTCGACAAGCTGACCGCAGGGCGATGTCACGCAGGCGGCGCTGACGATTGTCGAAGGCAGCACGTTCGCCGAGTTCGCGCGGCGCTCGCGTCGGCAATCCCGCGATCGTGAAGACAGTGCTCGGGCTCCGGAGCTGAGCGCTGGCGCAAAGATCGGCGTAGCGACACCGAGTCTCGAAGGCTGGTTCTTTCCGGACACTTATTTTTTCGCCGCGGGTTCGCCGCGATCTCGCACTTCTCACTCGCGCGCACCGGCTGATGCGCCAGCGGCTCGACGCGCGCGTGGGCGCCGGCGCGCCGGCGATTCGCCGCTCAAGGATCCGTACGCGGCGCTGATCCTCGCGTCGATCGTCGAAAAGGAAACGGGCAGCGCAGCCGATCGCCCGCTGATCGCGTCGGTGTTCATCAACCGGCTGCAGCATCGGCATGCGGCTCGCAGTCCGATCCCACGGTGATCTACGGCCTCGGCGCGAGCTTCGACGGCAATCTGCGCAAGCGCGATCTCGAGGCGGACACTCCCGTACAACACGTACACGCGGGAGGGATTGCCGCCGACGCCGATCGCGCTGCCAGGGCAGGCGTCGCTCGATGCCGTGCGTCAATCCGCCGAAGACCGACTTCCTCTATTTCGTGTCTCGCGGCGACGGCGGCAGCGAGTTCTCGGCGAACCTCGCCGATCACAATCGCGCCGTGGCAAGATTCCAGCCTGCGCGGCGCTGATGCACCATTGAGCGCGACCGATCCGATTCGATGACCCTGACCCCAGGTCGCTTCATCACGCTCGAAGGCATCGACGGTGCCGGCAAGAGCACGCATGCGGCCTGGGTCGCCCGAGCACATCCGGGCACGGGGACGCAACGTTGATCGCGACGCGCGAGCCCGGCGGCACGACGCTCGGCGAAACGCTGCGCTCTCCTGTTGCTGAACGAGTCGATGACGCGCGACACGGAGGCGCTCTTGATGTTCGCCGGCGCGGCGCGAGCACCTCGACCTCGTGATCCGGCCGGCGCTCGAACGCGGCGACTGGGTCGTGTGCGACCGCTTTACCGATGCGACCTACGCGTATCAGGGCGGCGGCCACGGAATGCCGGCTGCGCGCATTCGCGCGCTCGAGCAATGGACGCACGGCGGATTGCCAACCCGATCTCACGCTCCTGTTCGACGTACCGGCCGGCGTTTCGCGCGCTCGGCTCGACTCGGCCGAACTGGCGGGCCGCGCGCTCGACAAGTTCGAGCGGGAGGCGTGCGCGTTCTTCACGAACGTGCGCAACGCCTACCTCGAGCGCGCCGCGGAGTTGCCGCAGCGGATCCGCGTCATCGACAGCACGCGCGAGCTGGAAGTGGTACGCGCGGAAGTCGTGGCGCACCTGACCGCGCTGGGCTTGCCCGCATGGACGACCTGAACCGCGCCCTGAAGCCAGCGCGGCTGCCCTGGTCGCCGTTAATGCCCTGGCAGGTCGATGCGGCGCGGTCGGCGCTCGGCCAACGCGCGAGCTTTCCTCATGCGCTGCTCATTCACGGTCCGCGCGGCATCGGCAAGCATGCGCTCGCCCTCAATTTCGCGCAGGCATTGCTGTGCGAGATCCCCGCGCGCCGACGGCCTTGCCTGCGGTGAGTGCGCGGCGTGCCGATATGCCGTCGCGGGCCAGCACCCGGACCTGATGCGTCTCGAGCTTCTGGTGATCGATCAGGAGGAGGACACGCTCGAAGTCGGTCGGAGCTCCATCAGCATCGACCGCGTTCAGGCGCTCACCGAATTCGTGCAGCTTACGAGCCACCGCCAGCGGGCGAAGGTCGCCGTCATCGCGCCGGCGGAGCCGGATGAACGCGGCCGCGGCCAACGCGTTCGCTGAAGACGCTCGAGAGCCGCCGCCCGGGACCTATCTCATCCTGGTCTCGGACGAGCCCCGAACGAATGCCGGCGACGCTGCGCTCGCGCTGCCGCAAGCTCGCGGCGCCGCCGCCTGGCAACGCCGATGCGCCGGGAATGGCTTGCCGTCGCAGGGAGTCGCGGCGCCCGACCTGGCGCTTGCCCAGGCGGCCGGCGCGCCGCTGCGCGCGCTCGCCATCGCCGATCCGGCGGTGCAGGACGAGCGACGCGCCGCAACTCGCCGCGCTCGGCGTGCCCGAGCGCCTGTCCGTGACGGCACTCGCCGCACGGATCGACGCAGGTGGCAAGGACGAGCGCCGTGCGCGGCTCGCGCACGCGCTGGAATGGCTTGATCGCCTGGACCGCGGATCTGGCGCGCATCGCCGCGGGCGACGCCGCGCGCCAGAATCCCGATGCCGCGAGTGCCGCTGCAGGCGCCTCGCGACGCGGGTGGCGCCCATCGCGTTGTTTCGCTATCATCGGTCGTTGCTTCAGTCAGCGCGCGATGCTCGCGCATCCGCTGCAACCGCGTCTCGTCGCCGAAGCGATGCTGCTCGGATTACCGGGCCCTGTTCTGAACGATGGCGGAAAACCAAACCGATCAGTGCCGTGCCTGGCGCCGCGATGGCGGCGGGCAGGCGCGCGCCCGGGCGTCCTGTCGCTCAACATTCGCGAGCGCGCTGCGTTGTACGCGGCCTACATGCCGTTCCTCAAGGGCGGCGGCATCTTCATCCCGACGTCGCGTCAGTACCAGCTCGGCGAGGAAGTGTTCATGCTGCTCTCGCTGATGGACGATCCCAATCGGATCGCGGTGCAGGGCAAGGTGGTCTGGATCACCCCGGAAGGCGTGCAGGGCAATCGGACACAAGGCATCGGAGTCCAGTTCACGCAGGACGAAACCGGCGCCAACGGCGCGCTCGACCATCGAGCAGATCCTGGGCGAGACGCTGGCGCTCCGTCCGCCCGACGCATACGATGTAGCGGCCATGCCGCGCTCGTGGCGGGCGGTGCGCGACTGCGTCGATCGCCGTGCGGCATCCGACCCGCGAGCGCATTCGAGATCACCGATGTACGTCGATTCCCATTGTCATCTCGATTTCCCCGAATTCGCCGCCGGAGTTGCCGGGGCTGCTCGACGCCATGGCCGGCGGCGAGTGTCACGCACGCGCTTTGCATCGGCGTGAACCTGCCCGACTGGCCCGCCGTGCACGCGCTCGCCGTGGCGCATCCCAATCTGTACGCGACGGTCGGCGTGCATCCCGACGCCGAGACACGACCGAGCCCACGGTCGATGGCCTCGTTGACCTTGCGCGCGCGGCCCAAGGTCGTCGCGATCGGCGAGACGGGACTCGACTACTACCGGCTCGAGGGCGATCTCGAATGGCAGCGCGAGCGGTTCCGCGTGCACATCCGCGCCGCCTTGCGCGCACGGATGCCGCTCGTGATCCATACGCGGGCCGCGAGCGCCGACACGATTGCGCTGATGCAGGCAGGAGAACGCGCGCGATGCGGGCGGCGTGATGCATTGCTTCACGGAAACCTGGGACGTCGCGCGGGCCGCGCTCGACTTGGGTTCCACATTTCGCTCTCGGGAATCGTCACTTTCAAGAACGCGCACGACGTCAAGGACGTGGCGCGGCGCGTGCCGCTCGATCGCCTGCTGATCGAGACGGACGCGCCGTATCTCGCTCCGGTGCCGTTCCGGGGCAAGCGCAACCAGCCCGCCTACGTACCGCACGTCGCGGCGGAAGATTCGCGCAGCTGCGCGGCGTGTCGGCCGAGGACATCGCGCGGCGACGACGGAGAACTTCTTCCGGCTGCTTCCGAATCGACGCCGAGAGGGGTGCTCGTGTCCACTGACACTGCCGCCCGGCGATGAGAACCGCAACGAGAACTGCGAACGGAGTTGCCGCGACGCCTTGTCATCGCGGTGTGCCTTGCGGTGCGCGGCGTGTCGCGCGCAATCCGTGCCGAAGAGGACTTCGTCGATCGCCGTGGCCAACGATCGCGTCGCGGAGGTGCAAGCGCTTTCTCGCGTCGGGTGCGAGTCCCGACATGGTCGACAAGAACGGCGACCCGGTGATCGTGATCGCGGTACGCGCCGGGAGCACGGCGTCACTCGATCTCCTGCTCGGCGCACGCGCGAACGTCAACGCGACGCACCAGACTTCGGCGATACGCGCTGATGGTCGCCGCGTTGGGCGGGCGCCTGGAAATCGTGAAGAAGCTGCGGGCGCGAGGCGCCGACGTCAAGCATCCGGGCTGGAACGCTTTGATCTACGCCGCGACGGGAGGCCACGACGAGGTGGTTCGCTACCTTCTCGCCGAGGGCGCGGAAGTGAATGCGGCATCGCCGAACGGGACGACGGCGCTGATGATGGCGGCGCGCGAGGGTAAGGCCGTCGACGGTGGACCTGCTCATCGCGCGCGGCGCCGACGTCAACCATCGCAACCAAGGCGGCGCGAGCGCGCTCGACTGGGCGCGGCGCGGCAACGAAAGGCGATGGTCGATCGCGCTGCAGCGCGCCGGAGCGCGCTAGGCCGCTAGCGATCGGTAGGAATTTCGTCGGCTTCCGGGCAGGAGGAGAGGTCGCACGGCGAGCGGCGCTGCCACCGCTTCGCTGACCAGCGCTGGGAGAAGGCTCGGCAGCACGCCGGCCATTCGCCGCGCGCCGTCGAATCGGCGCTGCCAGAAGCCCGAATCCAGCGTCGCGACCTCGACCTCGCGTCCGCGCCGCGGCGCATGGACGAACTGGTTGTCGCCGAGATAGATGCCGACGTGCGAGAACGCGAACCGCCGGGTGTTGAAGAACGACGAGATCGCCCGGCTGCAAGATCGGTGACGGCGACGTCCGTGCCGAGGCGGCTCATGTCCTTCGCGGTGCGCGGGAGCGTCACGCCCGTCACCTGCTGGAAGACGTAACGGACGAGTCCGCTGCAATCGAGGCCCGGTTTCCGGAGTATTGCCGCCCCACTTGTACCGGATGCCGATCAGATCGAGGGCGGCGGAGGCGAAGATCCTGCGCCGACTCGAGCGCCGTTCGCGGCCGCGCTCTTGACCTTGGTCGTCAGCGGCACCGCCGAACGACATGGCGGACAGCGCGGCCGTGTCCTGCGCGAGCGACGGCGGGAGAAGCGATCGTGAGGCCCGCGACGAGGAGCGGCCACCACGCACCGGCGAGTGAGTGCTGGACAAATGCACGGCGGCATTGTCCGCGAATCGGGGCCCATCGGCAAGCTCCGCCGATCGGCAAAATGCTACCGGTTGCCCGCGGGACGACTTGACAGCGGCAGATTTGTCTCGGGCGCGCCGCGCCCGCGCGACCTTCGGATCGACGATGAGCGGCCCGACGATTTCGACGCGGTCGCCCTCCGCTACGAGCGCGTCGCCCTCGGCCCGAGCGCCGAACACCGCGTACCGACAGAGTCGAGAGGGTCGAGTCCGTATTGCGCGATGAGGCCCGATGCGCGCACGGCATCGGCGAGTGTCGCGCCCGGCGCAATCGTCGACGGGGACGACGTCCTGCACCTCCCGCGTCGCCCAGACCACGGTGACGATCACGACGCTCCCGGATAGACGACGTCCGCGCGGCGGACGAAGGCGTCGATGAACGTATTCGCGATGTGATTGAACACCGGTCCGACGACGCGCTCGAGCAGGGGCGTGGCGAACTCGTACGCGAGCGCCAACGCGACCTTGCAGCCGTCGGGCGCGAGCGTCAAGAACCGCCACTCGCCGTGCAGATGGCGGAACGGACCATCGCGCAGAGTGATCGACGATGGACTCGCCCGCGCGATTCGACGTTGTCGGTCGTGAAGTGGGCGCGGACGCCGGCGTAGTCGATGTCGATGCGCGCCGTCTTGCCGTCGGCGTGCGTCTCGAGCACGCGCGCGCCGCGCGCACCACGGCAGAGAATTCCGGGTAGAGGCTCGATTCGATCGACGAGCTCGAACATTTGCGCCGGCCGAGTGCGCGCACCAGCACGGACTTCCTCACGCTCTGCATGGGGCCATTGCCGGCAGGCGGCTCGAGCGAAACCGGCATGGAGGCGGGACGCTATCGATTTGGCTGTTGCAGTCCACTAGAATGCACGTCCCGGAGCAACGGATGGCATCGGCATGAGCATCGTCGAGAACAGAAAAGCCTATCACGACTACTTCATCGAGGAAAAATTCGAAGCGGGAATGGCGCTCGACGGCTGGGAGGTCGAAGGCGATACGCGCCGGACGCGCGCAGATCAAGGAAGCCTACGTCATCGTCAAGGACGGCGAGATCGTCCTCATCGGCGCCCACATCACTCCGCTCGTCTCGGCGTCGACGCACGTGGTCGGCCGATCCGACGCGCACCCGCAAGCTCCTGCTCCACCGCCGCGAAATCAGCCGCCTCGTGGGCCAGGTCGAGCGCGCCGGTTACACGCTGGTGCCGCTCAACCTGCACTACGCCAAGGGGCGCATCAAGCTCGACCTCGGCCTCGCCAAAGGCAAGAAGCAGTACGACAAGCGCGCGACGATCAAGGAGCGCGAGTGGAACCGCGAGCAGCAACGGCTCCTGCGCAGTCGGCGATGAGCGCATCGGCGGCGGCAACGCCGCTCCGGGTCGCGGCTTCGAGCGTCGCGGGAAATTCCGGGTCGACGTAGTCGCCGGCGAGATAGATCCCGCTCGCTATGCGCCCGCTCTGCCGGACGCGCGAGCGCGGGCGTGCAGGCATACGTTGCCCGGCGTTCGGCGATCACCCGCGTAAACGTCACCGAAGGAAGATCGGGCGCCAGGCCGCCGCAGCTGCGATTCGACGTTTGCGGCGAGCGTTGCCTGGTTGAGCGCGTCGTGCGGTCCGCTTGCGCTGATGACGACCGCGACCAGGCCCTGCGTCCCAGGCGGCGCATCGCTTCCCAGCGCGCCGCTGCGGTCGAACGCCCACTGGCCGGGCGCATCGTCGAGGCGGAGCATCGGGACCGCGAAAGCTACGCGGCGCGTGAGCCCGAGATAGATCGTGGTGATCGATTCGTACGCGAATTGGGCGATTTGCCCGAGCGGGATCGCTCCACGCGTCCGCCCGTTCTCCGTTGCCACCGACCGCAGCTGCGAGCTGGTGCGGGCCGACGGCGACGACCACGCCAGCGAACGTCTCGGATACCGGCGCCCACCTTGAGCGCGACCGCGTCACCGCGGCGATGGTGATCGCCCGCACGGCGACGCCGCACCGCACGGTCCCGCTTCGCGCGGCGATGAACCGCGCGGCGGCATCGGGGAAGCACGCGGAAAGATCGACGGCAGGGACCAGGAGATCGCTGTCGCGCGCCGTGCCGCCGAACGCGGATTCGCAGCACGTGCGCGAAGGTCCGGGCAGAGGCGCGCTCCGGCGGCGTATTGAGGGCCGCGAGGCAGAGTGGCTTCCAGACTTGAGCGAAGGCGCGTGCCGGCGCTGCGGCAAAGCGCCTGGCCACCGATTCGTCCGAGCGTTCCGAAATCCTGGCGTTTTGGAGCTTGCGGAATCCGGCGATGAGGCTCGATGCGTTCCCGCCACGACAGGCCGCGCGCCGAAAGCGCACCCCCGGCGAGATGCAGCGGCGCCGGCGCATTCCACGCAGTGAGCTCGAACGAATCGCGGCGCGTTGCCCGCCAAACGGGCGAAGCGTCAGCGGCAGGCGATGAAAGAGTCCGGCGGCGTTCTCGGAATCGTGGACCATGCTGACGAGCGCGAGCGTCTGCGCGTACGCGCCAAGCAGCACGTGCTGCCCATTGTCGAGAGCGATGCCGTCCTGGACGATGCGGCGCGCCCGCCCCCCAAGGTCTTCGCCTGCTCGAACAGCGTGACCGGCACGCCCGCGGATGCGAGCGTGACGGCAGGCGGCGCACCCTGCCCAGCCCGCCGCCGATGACGGCGACGCGCGCCGGCGCACCGTCAACCACGGCGCGCTGTCGTCCAGGCGATCCAGAGCTTGCGCAGCGGCGTCAGGGCGATCCGATGGTCCAGGACTTCGTAGCCTTCGCGCTCGATCTCGTCCAGCACTGCGCGGTAGATGGCGGCCATGATGAGCCCCGGACGCTGCGCGCGGCGATCCTCGACGGGAAGCGAATCGAGCGCGCTCCGGTGCCAGCGCGCGCGCGCGCCACCTGTTCTTCCATCAGCGGGACCATCGCGGGCGTCGCTTCGCGCTTGAGGATCGAGGCCGCGCTGACGCCATGACGCGCGAGCTCGTCCTGCGGAAGGTAGATACGGCCGCGCGCGCGTCCTCGCCGACGTCGCGAATGATGTTGGTCAGTTGGAACGCGATCCCCAGGTCCCGCGCGTAGTGCAGCGTCGCCGGGATTGGCGTAGCCGAAGATCTCGGCGGACATGAGGCCGACCACACCGGCGACGCAGTGGCGGTAGCGCTCGAGGTCCGCGAAATCGAGATAGCGGTTGCGCTCGAGGTCCATCGCCATCCCGTCGATCACCGTCTGAAAATGCTCCTGCGGCAGCCGATAGGCGGCGACTACGGGACGCAAGCGCGAGCGCGACCGGATGCTGCGGCGTGCCCGAGAAGACTGGCCCCGATCTTCCTGTGCGCCACCAGGCGAGCTTGGTGCGGGCGAGCTCGGGATCGGAGACTTCGTCGACGACATCGTCGACTTCGCGGCAGAAGGCGTAGAGCGCCGTGATCGCGCGCCGCCTTTCCGGCGGCAGAAACAGGAAGCTGTAGTAGAAGCTCGTGCCGCTCTGCGCCGTCCGCTGCTGGCAGTATTCGTCGGGCGTCATGCGGCGCGTTGCCAGGGCGAAGCGTGCGCGATGCCGTCGTGGGGAACACACGGCGTCGCGCGCAACGCGCGCCCAATCGGCACCCGAAAGTTCCGGCCGCCGGCGGAAGACATCGCCGCCCGCCGCATCGATGCCGTCGAGAATTCGATGGCCGCCGGCGAGCACGCCGGACAACTCCAGGCGCAACGCGCCACGGCAGCGCGCGCGTCAGCGGGCGCCCGGACTCGCAGCATCGCGCGCGTGCGCGGGACGTTTCGAAGCGCATCAGCGCGCGCCAGGCTTCATCGCAACGTGCCTCGGCGATGTGCGCTTCGGTGACGTCGAATCGCGCGAAGGTCGGCTCCCAGGCAGGTACATGCGGCCCTTCTGCCAATCGGACAAGCCACATCCTGCCAGAAGCTGATGAGCTGCAGCGCAGTGCAGATTGCGTCGCTCGCGATGGCCGTTGACGGACGATTCGGCCGCATAGAGCCGGAGCATCAGCCGGCCCGATCGGATTGGCGGAGCGACGACAATAGTCGAGCACAAGATCGAACGTCGCGTAGCGCGTCGTCGACGACGTCCTGCCGGAAGGCCGACAGGAGATCGCGAAACGAGCGATAGCGGCAGCCGATGATGCGCGCGATCGCCGCGGCGAGGTCGGGAAACGGGCGGGTCTCGATGGCGGAGAGCCCGCTTCGAGCGCGCGTCGAGCGCGCGTTCGATAACCGTCGAGCGCCGGCGAGCCGCGCCTCGGCGCGAATCGTCCCCTCGTCCGCGAAGTCGTCCGCCGTGCGCGCGCGAAGCGATAGATCGCGCCGACGGCAGGGCGCAGGGCCCGCGGCACGATGAGCGAAGCGACGGGAAAGTTTTCGTAATGAGCGACGGACACGCGAAATCTGGCGCAGTGCGCCGAAACGCACTACATTTCGTTGGAAAAGCGGACAGCCGCGCACGGGCGTTTTCCTGGCGTCCCGGCCCTGGACCCGCTATAATCACCCGTTCGGCGAAAGCGGCTGCGAAAGTGGCGGAATTGGTAGACGCACTGGATTTAGGTTCCAGCGGGGCAGCCCGTGGGGTTCGAGTCCCCCTTTCGCACCATCGATTCACATTAGCAAGGATTTGACCCGTATGCAAACCAGTCTGGAAACCCTCGGCGAACTCGAGCGCAGGCTGACGATGTCCGTGCCGGTGGCCGAGATCGAGACCGAGATCCAGCAGCGGCTCGCGCGGCTCGCGAAGAACGTCAAGGTGCCGGGATTTCGTCCCGGCAAGGTGCCGCTCAAGATGGTCGCGCAGCAGTACGGGCCGCAGGTGCGCTCCGACGTCATTTCGGATGCGGTCAAGGCCAACTTCGCCGACGCGATCCGCGACAAGAACCTGCGCATCGCCGGCAATCCGCGGATCGAGCCGAAGACCGGACGCGGCCGCGCCCGACCTGCTCGAATTCTCGGCGATCTTCGAGATCTATCCGGAAGTGAAGGTCGGCGATCTGTCGGATGTCACCATCGAGCGGCCGCAAGCAGACGTCGGCTCCGGAGGACATCGAGCCGGACGATCGAGATGCTGCGCCGCCAACGCACGCGCTATGAGCACGTTGAACGCGCGGCGCCGCCGAAGGCGATCGCGTGACGGTCGATTTCACGGGCAAGACGGACGGCGTCGAGTTCCCCGGCGGCCAGGCGACCGACTTCGCGATCGTCCTCGGCGAGGGCCGGATGCTGCCGGAGTTCGAAACGCGCGTCTGCCGGCATGAGCGAAGGCGAGACCAAGACGTTCACGCTCACGTTTCCCGGCGCGACTATCACGGCAACGGAAGTCGCGGGCAAGGAGGCCGAGTTCGAGCTGACGGTGAAGCGCGTCGAGCAGGGCATCGTCGCCCGACGTCGACGCCGAGTTCGCGCGCGCGTTCGGCATCGCGAGCGGCAGCGTCGACGAGCTCAGGCCGAGATCGCGTCCAACCTGCGGCTCGAGCTGAAGCGCAAGATCGAGGCGAAGGTGAAGGAGCAGGTCTTCGCCGCGCTGCGCCAGAAGGCCCTGTTCGTGCGTGCCGAAGTCGCTCGTCGAAGCCGAAATGCAGAACATGGTGCAACGGATGGCGGCGGAGATGCGCGAGCAGGGCATGAAGCCCGAGGACGTCAACATCGACCCGGAGACGTTGCGCGCCGGCGCGGAGAGCCGCGTCGCGCTCGGGTTGATCCTGTCCGAGATCGTGCGCACCGAAGGCCTCGGCGCGAAGCCGGAGCAGGTGAAGGCGCTGGTGCAGGAAGCCGCGCAGACGTACGAGCAGCCCGGAAGCCGTCGTGCGCTGGCACTACGAGAAGCCTGAGCGGCTCGGCGACTTCGAGGCGCTGGCCGTCGAGCACAACGTCGTCGGACTGGGTGCTTCGCGCGCGCGAAGGTGGCGGAGCAGCCGACGGCGTTCGCCGAACTGATGGGAACCGCGCGTTTGAACGGTCGAAGTCGATGCGCCGCGCGGGCCGAGGTAGCGCGACAGGTCGTAGTCGACACGTCGCAGACTGATGCAGACCGTCGCGCACTTCGTGCCGGAATTCGCCGCCGTTGGTCGCCGTGATGCGAGCGTCGCCGGCAATCCGACACTACAATGCATCTGCAAGCGAACAGCGAAGGACGAGGCGAACGATGGACGAACCGACGGGTCTGGGGCTCATCCCCATGGTGATCGAGCAGAGCGGACGCGGCGAGCGCGCGTACGACATCTACTCGCGGCTGCTGAAGGAACGGATCATCTTCCTCGTCGGGCCGGTCACCGAAACGACGGCCAATCGTCGTCGTCGCGCAGATGCTGTTCCTCGAGTCGGAAAATCCGGACAAGGAGATCAGCTTCTACATCAATTCGCCGGGCGGATCGGTGGCGGCGGGCATGGCCGTCTTCGACACGATGGAGTTCATCCGGCCGGACGTCTCCACGCTCTGCATCGGCATGGCGGCGTCGATGGGCGCCTTCCTGCTCGCCGCCGGCGCCAAGGGCAAGCGCTTCGCGCTGCCCAACTCGACGATCCTGATCCACCAGCCGTCAGGCGGTTTCAGGGCCAGGTGTCGGACATCGAGCGGCACGCGCAATTCGTGATCGACCTGAAGCGCCGGTTCATCGAGCAGATGGCCAGATTCACCGGACGCACGCCGGAGCAGGTCGAGCGCGACCACGACCGTGACAATTTCCTCACAGCCGACCAGGCCAAAGAGTACGGAATCGTGGACCAGGTCTTGCAGAAGCGGGCCAAGGGCGGGTAAAGTCCTTCTAGATGCGTCACTTGACCATTTCTGCCCATGCTCGATTCTATCACGGATATGCGCCGACTGATGGCCGACAAATCCACCGGCGACAAGCTTCTTTACTGCTCGTTCTGCGGCAAGAGCCAGCACGAGGTGCGCAAGCTCATCGCCGGGCCCGTCGGTGTTCATCTGCGACGAGTGCATCGAGCTTTGCAACGACATCATCCGCGAGGAAGGCACCACCGCGGAGACGGCGCGCACCGACAAGAACAAGCTGCCGACGCCGCACGAGATCCGCGACATCCTCGACCAGTACGTGATCGGCCAGGACCTCGCGAAGAAGATCCTGTCGGTCGCCGTCTACAACCACTACAAGCGGCTCGAAACCGGCGGCAAGGACGACGAGGTCGAGCTCGCGAAGAGCAACATCCTGCTGATCGGCCCCACCGGCTCGGGCAAGACGCTGCTCGCGCAGACGCTGGCGCGGCTCCTCGACGTGCCGTTCGTGATCGCCGACGCGACGACGCTCACCGAAGCGGGCTACGTCGGCGAGGACGTCGAGAACATCATCCAGAAGCTGCTGCAGAAGTGCGACTACGACATCGAGAAGGCGCAGCGCGGCATCGTCTACATCGACGAGATCGACAAGATCTCGCGCAAGAGCGACAACCCGTCCATCACGCGCGACGTCTCCGGCGAAGGCGTGCAGCAGGCGCTGCTGAAGCTGATCGAGGGCACGATCGCCTCGGTGCCGCCGCAGGGCGGACGCAAGCATCCGAACCAGGAGTTCGTGCAGGTCGACACCACCAACATCCTGTTCGTCTGCGGCGGCGCGTTCGACGGCCTCGAGAAGATCATCCGCCAGCGGACGGCGAAGACCGGCATCGGCTTCGGCGCCGAGGTGACGAGCCCCGACGACCGCAAGGACATCGGCGCGCTGCTGCGCGAGTGCGAGCCCGAGGACCTGATCAAGTTCGGCCTCATTCCCGAGTTCGTCGGCCGCTTGCCGGTCGTCGCGACGCTCGAGGAGCTGGACGAGTCGGCGCTGATCCAGATCCTGGTCGAGCCCAAGAACGCGCTCATCCAAGCAGTACCAGAAGATGTTCCGCATGGAAGGCGTCGAGCTCGAGATCCGCGACGGTGCGCTCCGCGCGATCGCCGCGCAAGGCGCTCGCGCGGAAGACCGGCGCGCGGGGCTTGCGCTCGATTCTCGAGCAGGTGCTGCTCGACGTCATGTACGACCTGCCCTCGCAGAACAATCTCGCGAGCGTCGATCGTCGACGAAGCGACGATCACGAACGACGGCAAGCCGCTGTTGATGTTTGCCGACCCACCGAAGGTCGCGTCCGCGCACAGTTGATCTGCGCCGCCGTGACGGCGCAGGCGCGGCGCGGAGCGCAAGGATTCCGGCTGCACGGCCGGCGCGCTGCGGGATCGAACACCAGCGCCACCCGGCGGCGACCGCGATTCAGCGCTAACCCCATGGCCACACAGCGATTTTCTCCCATTGATGCCACTTCGACTTGACAGCACCGCTCACCGGCCCCATTTTGCATCGGGTACTCCCCTACGAGGCTTCGCATGGCCACTGATCTCGCCCCCTTCCTCCGACGTGACCTTGCTGCCGCTCGTTGCCGCTGCGGGACGTCGTCGTGTTTCCGCACATGGTGCATTCCGCTGTTCGTCGGGCGGCCCAAGTCCATCAAGGCGCTCGACGTGGCGATGGACTCCGGCAAGCACATCCTGCTCGTCGCGCAGAAGTCCGCCGCCAAGGACGATCCGGGCGCCGAGGATCTCTATCCGATCGGCTGCGTGGCCACGGTCCTGCAGATGCTGAAGCTGCCCGACGGCACGGTCAAAGTGCTGGTCGAAGGCGCGCATCGCTCGTCGGTCGATCCGCGTCATCGACGAAGGCGAGTATCTGTCCGCCCAGGCAGCGACGCTTCCCGGCGACCTCGGCGAAGCGCACGAGGTCGAGGCGATGCGCCGCGCGCTGCTCGCGCAGTTCGACCAGTACGTGAAGCTCAACAAGAAGATCCCGCCCGAGATCCTGACGTCGATGGCCGGGATCGACGACGGCGGCCGGCTGGCCGACGCCATCGCCGCGCATCTGCCGCTGAAGCTCGAGCAGAAGCAGGAAATTCTCGAGATGGGCGCCGTCGCGAAGCGCCTCGAGCACCTGCTCGGGCTGCTCGAAGGCGAGGTCGACATCCTGCAGGTCGAGAAGCGCATCCGCGGCCGCGTCAAGCGCCAGATGGAGAAGAGCCAGCGCGAGTACTACCTGAACGAGCAGGTCAAGGCGATCCAGAAGGAGCTGGGCGAGGGCGACGAGAACGCCGACCTCGACGAGATGGAAAAGAAGATCAAGGCGGCCAAGATGTCGAAGGAGGCCGAAGCGAAGGCGCTCGCCGAGTTCAAGAAGCTGAAGCTGATGTCGCCGATGTCGGCCGAGGCGACGGTCGTGCGCAACTTCATCGACACGCTGCTCGCGCTGCCGTGGAAGAAGAAGAGCAAGATCAGCAAGGACCTCGCGGCCGCGGTGAAGATCCTCGACGCCGATCACTACGGACTCGGAGAAGGTCAAGGAGCGCATCGTCGAGTACCTCGCGGTGCAGCAGCGCGTCGACCGCCTGAAGGCGCCCATCCTGTGCCTCGTCGGGCCGCCCGGCGTCGGCAAGACGTCGCTCGGCCAGTCGGTCGCCAAGGCGACCGGCCGCAAGTTCGTCCGGATGAGCCTGGGCGGCGTGCGCGACGAGGCCGAGATCCGCGGGCACCGGCGCACGTACATCGGCTCGATGCCGGGCAAGATCCTGCAGAACATGTCGAAGGTCGGCGTGCGCAATCCGCTGTTCCTGCTGGACGAGGTCGACAAGATGGGCATGGACTTCCGCGGCGACCCGTCGTCCGCGCTGCTCGAAGTGCTCGATCCCGGAGCAGAACAGCACGTTCACCGATCACTACGTCGAGGTCGAATACGACCTGTCGGACGTGATGTTCGTGGCGACCGCGAACACGATGAACATTCCGGCGCCGCTCCTCGACCGGATGGAAGTGATCCGCCTGTCGGGCTACACCGAGGACGAGAAGATCGCGATCGCGAAGCAGTACCTGCTGCCGAAGCAGGTCAAGCTCAACGGCCTCAAGGCCGACGAGCTGCACGTCGCCGACAGCGCGCTGCGCGACATCGTGCGCTACTACACGCGCGAGGCGGGCGTGCCGCAACCTCGAGCGCGACATCAGCAAGATCTGCCGCAAGGTCGTGAAGGGCCTGCTGCTGCGCCAGAGCGAAGGCAAGGCGCGCAAGGCCGAAGAGCCCGGTGGAAGTCACCGCCAAGAATCTCGACAAGTATCTCGGCGTGCGCCGCTTCACCTACGGCATCGCGGAGAAGAAGAATCAGGTCGGGCAGGTCACCGGTCTCGCCTGGACCGAGGTCGGCGGCGATCTGCTGACCATCGAAGCCGTCGCGCTTGCCGGGCAAGGGCAAGACGACGACCGACCGGCAAGCTCGGCGAGGTGATGAACGAGTCGATCGCGGCGGCGCTGTCCGTGGTCCGGCACCGCTCGAAGGCGCTCGGCATCCAGCCGGATTTCTACCAGAAGACCGACCTTCACATCCACCTGCCGGAAGGCGCCACGCCGAAGGACGGCCCGTCGGCCGGCGGCGCGATCGTCACGGCGATCGTGTCGATCCTCACGGGCATTCCGGTGCGCGCCGACGTCGCGATGACCGGCGAGATCACGCTGCGCGGCGAAGTGCTGCCGATCGGCGGTCTCAAGGAGAAGCTGCTCGCGGCCGGCCGCGGCGGGCATCAAGACGGTGCTGATCCCGGAGGAGAACGTCAAGGATCTCGCCGAAATTCCGGACGAGATCAAGAACCGCCTCGATCATCCGGCCGGTGCGCTGGATCGAGCACGTCGCTCGAGGCGGCGCTCGAGCGGCAACCTACGCCGCTGCCGGAGGCCGTCGGCCGATGCCGCCGCGGTTCCGCCCGTGCGCTCCGCCCCGGACGAGAAGCCCGCGCGTCATCAAGCACTAACGCCGGCGCGCGCGGAATGCGCGGAGATAGCGATGACCGCGGGATGAGCGCGTCCGCCGACGCAGTGGACGGATTTCGGCAACGGAGAATGCGCCGTGAACAAGACCGAATTGATCGACGCCATTGCGCGGCACGCCGACATCTCGAAAGCGGCCGCCGGCCGGCGCGCTCGATGCCACCGTCAACGCGCATCAAGGGCTCGCTCAAGAACGGCGAGATGGTGACGCTCGTGGGCTTCGGTTCGTTCTACGTCGGCCACCGCACCGCGCGGCAGGGCCGCAATCCGCACACCGGCGCGACGATCAAGATCCGCGCAGCGAAAGTGCCCGAAGTTTCGCGCTGGCAAAGCCCTCAAGGATGCTGTAAACTGATTCGCTTGTTCGCGTTGCGCTCGGCCGTCACGTCGACAGCGCCCGACGCGGCGAGGTGCTTAGCTCAGCTGGTAGAGCGTCGCCCTTACAAGGCGAATGTCGGCGGTTCGATCCCGTCAGCACCCACCAGATGCACCGGGCGCGAGCGGTCGCAGCACCAGGAGTGGTAGTTCAGTTGGTTAGAATACCGGCCTGTCACGCCGGGGGTCGCGGGTTCGAGTCCCGTCCACTCCGCCAATTCGAAGGGCGAACGCGAGTTCGCCCCTTTCGCATCCGGTCGCAGTGCGGCGCCGCCGGAAGCCGGACGTCGCCGGCCGCAGTTGCGCAGCTGCGCGGCCAGCGCGATCGATGCGCGGCGACGAAAGGACAGGGCCAGGCCGATGTTTGATCCTCGTGCACAAGCACAAACGGATCGCGCAGTTCATTCTGGCGCTGATCATGATTCCGTTCGCGTTCTTCGGCGTCGACTACTACTTCCGCGGCAGCGGCGGCGTCGGCGAAGTGGCGAAATTCGACGGCGGCAAGATTACCGAAGCCGAATTCGCCCAGGCGATCCGCGACCAGCAGGAACAGCTGCGGCGAAGCGCGCAAGGCGTCGACCCGGCGATCCTCGACAATCCGGAAGTGCGCTTCAACCTGGTGCAGCAACATGCTGCGCGAGCGTCTCGTCGAGAAGAAGGGCGCCGATCTGCATTTCCAGGTCTCGAACGCCGAAGTCTTCGAGCGCATCGCCGCGGACCCGCGCTTTCGCGACGGCGACCGGTTCTCGCTCGATCGTCTACAAGAACCTGCCTGCGCCAGGCCGGGATCGCCAGAGCCCGCGTTCGAGGAGAGCATCCGGCGGCAGATCCTCGCCGAGCGCATCGTCGATCCCATCGCGCCGCGGCGGCGTCGTGCCGAAGGCGTCGCCGGTCGCGTTCGTGAATCTCGTCGAGCAGCAGCGCGAGGTCGAGTTCGCCAATATCGACGTCGAGGCGTTCGCCAAGGACGTCACCGTCGACGCGGCCCAGGAAAAGGCGTTCTACGACGCCAATGCGGCGCGCGTTCAAGACGCCCGAGGAAGCGAAATTCGAGTACGTCGTGCTGACGCAGGATGCGCTGCTCGCGCAGATCGCCGTGACGCCGGAGGAGGTCAAGGCGCAGTACGACAGCGCGGCCAAGACCTACCGCCAGGAGGAGCAGCGGCAGGCGGCGCACATCCTGATCGCCGTCAAGCCCGATGCGAGCGAGGCGGAGACGCGCAGCGGCGAAGAAGACCGCGGACGAGATCGCGCGCGCAGGCGAAGGCCAATCCCGCGAAGTTCGGCGATCTCGCGAAGCAGCGTTCGCAGGATCCGGGCTCGGCGCCGCAAGGCGGCGACCTCGGCAGCAACCCGCGCGGCACGATGGTGAAGGCCTTCGACGACGCCGTGTTCGCGATGAAGCCCGGCGAGATCGCCGGCCCGGTCCAGAGCGAGTTCGGCTGGCACGTGATCCGCCTCATCGGCGTCACGCCCGAAAAGGCGCGCGCGTTCGACGAAGTGAAGACGCAGATCGAAGCGGATCTGAGGCGCCAGAAGGTGGGGCAGAAGTTCGCGGCCGCCGCCGACCAGTTCCAGAACCTCGTGTACGAGCAAGCCGATTCGCTCGCGCCGGTCGCCAAGGCGCTGGGCCTCACGATCCAGACGCTCGCCGCTCGTGACGCGAGCGCCAGGCGCAGCAGATCGCGCTCGGCAGCGCCAAGCTCGTGCAGGCGCTCTTTCGCCGGAGTCGATCGCCGCGAAGCGCAACACCGACGCGATCGAGGTCGGCAACTGGCGCGATGATGGCGGCCCGGCATCGTCGAGTACAAACCGTCGCGCGGTGCGCCCGTTCGACGACGTGAAGGCCGAGATCCACCGTCAGCTGGTTCGCCAGGCGGCCTCCGAGCTCGCGCAGAAAGCCGGGCGCGACAAACTGGCGCTCCTCGAGCAGGGCAAGAGCGACAAGGAGGCCGGCGTCGCTGTTCTCGAAACCCGTGGCGCTGGTGCGCAACCGGCCGCAGCCGGAGTTCACCAACGAGGCGATCACGCGGATTTTCCAGCTCGACCCGACAAAGCTGCCGGTCTATGTCGGCACCGCGGGCGAGGGCGGCGGTTTCTCGATCTACCGGCTCGTGAAGGTCATTGCGCCGCCGGAGGTCGATCCGGAGAAGGTCGCGGCGGCCCGCGCCAGGATCGGCGAAATGCAGAATCGCGAGCTGTTCGACGCCTACGTCAACACGCTCAAGGCCAAGGCCAAGGTCGAGATCAACCAGGCCAACCTCGAGAAAAGTAGGATCGCGCGAGCTCGCGGCGGCCCGCGGCGGCGCTCAGGTCGCCGCGCTCTGCGGTGCTCAGTTGTCTCGGGCTGTTCTGGCAGTTCTGGCGGATCAGTAGTCGAGCCGCTGCCGCTCCGCGCAGGCGCGCGGCATCGTCCATCGCCACGCGCTCGCCCTGTCGGGTTCGTGGTGTAGAGCACGACCTGGTCGGACTTGCGTCAGCGCGATCGCCTGACCGCGCGCCCGTTGGCACTCCTGACGTGCGTCAGGTTGGCGTCGACGCGCGCCTTGTTCGCCTTGGTGTCGTCTTCGGCGCGCACCAGCTTCTTCTTCTGCAGCTCCACTTCCTTGTTCGCGAGATCCTTCACCGCGTTCGGGTCGGCGCGGCGGCGGAGGCGCGTTGATCGACTCGACCTTGACGTTGCCCGGCGGCGGCTGATCCGAATAGATGACCCGTCCGTTCGCATCCGTCCATCTTGTACAGCGCGGCCGATTGCCGGCGCCGCCGCCAGCAGCAGCGACGGCGCCGATGGCGCACAGGCGCGACTGCGCCCGGCGCAACGCGGCCCCGAAGGGCGTACCGACGCAACGGCGGCATGGCGATCGATCGACATGGAGCGCTTCTCTGCGGCATTTATGACATTGGCAAGGTAATCCAATCGGGGTCGCGCGTCAAACGCGCCGCGGCTCGCAGGAAGGCGCCGCGCGACGCGTCCGTGTCTCATTTCGTGATCGCGCGGCCGAGGTTTTCCGGACCGGCCGACGCGTGTATAATCCGTTTTGCGCATAGGAGAAAATCAAATGCGTGCCGCCCGGAAGGCGCTGACGTTCGACGACGTCCTGCTGGTTCCCGCGCATTCCCTCGTCGTTCCCAACGACGTCAGCTCTCAAGACCCGCCTCACCGCAAGCATCGCGCTCAACATTCCGCTGTTGTCGGCGGCGATGGACACAGTGACCGAAACCCGGCTGGCGATCGCCATCGCCCAGGAAGGCGGCCTGGGTGTAGTGCACAAGAACATGCCGCCGGCGAAACAGGCGGCCGAAGTGGCGAAGGTCAAGCGCTTCGAAAGCGGCGTCGTCAAGGACCCGATCACGATTCCGCCGACGCATGTCGGTGCGCGAGGTGCTGGCGTTGACGACACGCAGCATCGGATTTCCGGGCTTGCCGGTCGTCGACGGCAAGCGCGTGCGTCGGCATCGTCACCAACCGCGATCTGCGGTTCGAGACCAACCTCGATCAGCCGGCGTCGAACATCATGACCAAGGGCGACAGGCTCGTGACGGTCCCCGAGGGCACCGATCTCGAGCGCGCCAAGGCGCTGATGCACCGGCATCGGCTCGAGCGCGTGCTGGTCGTCAACGACGGCGATGGAATTGCGCGGCCTCATCACGGTCAAGGACATCCTCAAGTCCACCGAGCATCCGCTGGCGTCGCAAGGACGAGCCTGGGCGCTTGCGCGTCGGCGCGGCCGTCGGAACGCGGCGGCGACACCGAGGAGCGCGTCGAGGCGCTCGGTCAACGCGGGCGTCGACGTCCTCGTCGTCGACACCTCGCACGGACATTCGCAGGGCGTGCTCGATCGCGTGCGCTGGATCAAGCGAGCGCTATCCGCAGGTGCAGGTCATCGGCGGCAATATCGCGACGGCCGACGGCGCGCAGGCGCTGGCCGACCACGGCGCGGACGCCGTGAAGGTGGGCAGTCGGGCCCGGATCGATCTGCACCACGCGCATCGTCGCCGGCGTCGGCGTGCCGCAGATCTCGGCGATCCAGTTCGCGCTCGGAGGCGTCGCACGCGCGCCGGCATTCCGGCGATCGCCGACGGCGGCATCCGCTATTCGGGCGACATCGCCAAGGCACTGGCCGCCGGCGCGTCGTCGGTGATGCTCGGCAGCCTCTTCGCCGGCACCGAGGAAGCGCCCGGGCGAGACGGAGCTCTACCAGGGCCGCTCGTACAAGAGCTATCGCGGCATGGGCTCGCTCGGCGCGATGCAGCAGGGCAGCTCCGACCGCTATTTCCAGGATGCCGAAGGCGAGGGCGCGCGCGAGAAGCTCGTCGCCGCAAGGGCATCGAAGGCCGCGTTCCGTACAAGGGCGCGCTGGCGGCGGTGATTCACCAGCTCGATGGGCGGCCTGCGCGCGGCGATGGGCTACTGCGGCTGCGCGACGATCGACGAGCTGCGCACGCGCGCCGAGTTCGTCGAGATCACGTCGGCCGGCATCCGCGAATCGCACGTGCACGACGTGCAGATCGTCAAGGAAGCTCCCAATTACCGCGTCGAGATGAGCTTGCCGCACGGTGCCAGAGCGTGAGCTACTGACGCGGCATCTGCCCTGGCTGATCCCATGGCCGCCCCGTCGCATTCCCGGATCCTGATCCTCGATTTCGGCGCGCAATACACGCAGCTCATCGCGCGCCGCCTGCGCGAGACGCACGTCTACTGCGAGATCCATCCGTACGACGTCGGCGACGATTTCGTGCGCGAGCTTCGCACCGAAGGGCATCGTCCTCTCCGGCGGCCCGAACAGCGTGACCGAGGGCGACACGCCGCGCGCGCCTGACGCCGTGTGGACGCAAGGCGTGCCGGTGCTCGGCATCTGCTACGGCATGCAGACGATGGCGGCGCAGTTGGGCGGCGCGGTCGAGCCCGGGCGCGTGCGCGAGTTCGGCTACGCCGAGGTTCGCGCGCGCGGACATTCGACGCTCCTCGCCGGCATCGAGGATCGCCGCAACGCGGACGGGCACGGTCTTCTCGACGTCTGGATGAGCCACGGCGACAAGGTCACCGCGTTGCCGCCGGGCTTCACGACGATCGCGGAGCAGCGACGCCTGCGCCATCGCGGCGATGGCCGATCCGATGCGCGCGCTTCTACGCCGTGCAGTTCCATCCGGAGGTCACGCACACGAAGCAGGGCGCTGCCATCCTGGCGCGTTTCGCGCACGACATCTGCGGCTGCGCGCGAGGACTGGAACATGGCGAACTACGTGGACGAGGCCGTGGCCGCCATCTCGCGCGCAGGTCGGGACGGACGAGGTGATCCTGGGCCTGTCCGGCGGCGTCGATTCGTCGGTGGCCGCGGCGCTGATCCACAAGGCGATCGGCGACCAGCTCACCTGCGTGTTCGTCGACCACGGGCTGCTGCGCCAGGACGAGGCCGACGCAGGTGCTGGACACGTTCGCCCGCAATCTCGGCGTGCGCGTGGTCCACGTCGATGCCGCGCGACGAGATGTACTGCGGCGCTCGCAGGCGTGCGCCGATCCGGAGCAGAAGCGGCGCGATCATCGGGCGGCTCTTCGTCGACGTCTTCCAGCGCGAATCGGCGCGGCTCGCGGAGCGCGGCAACGCCGCGCAGTGGCTCGCGCAGGGCACGATCTATCCCGACGTCATCGAGTCGGCGGGTGCCAAGACGAAGAAGGCGCACACGATCAAGTCGCACCACAACGTCGGCGGCTTGCCGGAGACGCTGCACCTGAAGCTGCTCGAGCCGTTGCGCGAGCTGTTCAAGGACGAAGTGCGCGAGCTGGGGCAGGCACTCGGACTGCCGCGCGAGATGGTGTTTCGCCACCCGTTCCCGGGTCCGGGCCTTGGCGTGCGGATCCTGGGCGCCGTGACGCGCCACCACGCGGATCTGCTGCGCTCGCGCCGACGCCATCTTCATCGACGAGCTGCGACAGGCGCGCGACGCGAGCGGCACGTCGTGGTACGACCTTACCGCGCAGGCGTTCGCCGTGTTTCTGCCCGTCCGTTCGGTGGGCGTGATGGGCGACGGCCGCACGTACGAGCACGTCGTCGCGCTGCGCGCGGTGCAGACCACCGATTTCATGACGGCGCACTGGGCGCCGCTGCCCTACGATCTGCTCGCGAAGGTCTCGAGCCGGATCATCAACGAAGTCCGCGGCATCAATCGCGTCGTGTACGACATTTCGGGCAAGCCGCCGGCGACGATCGAATGGGAGTGACGCGAGAAGCGGGTCCGTCGGGTGGTCTTCGCCTGCGCGCTCCCGTCCTCTTGTTGCGAGGCGGTTGCGGAAGCAGCAGGATGGCAGAGGAGGGTGAGGGTGGCAGCAATCGCACCTGGTGGCATCGGGCAAGTCGACAACGGCGGCGACCTACGTCTACGTTTCGAATGCCGATGACGGTGACATCAGTACCTATCGATTGGACGACTCGGGCGAGCTCCGTCCGGGCGCGCGGGTCCGGGTGGCGAAGGCGTCATGCCGATGGCCGTCAGTCCCGATCGCCGCTTCCTGTACGCCGTGTCGCGCTCGCTGCCGTGCACGATCCACGTCCATCGCCATCGACCGCGCACCGGCGCGCTGACGCCCGCGTCGACGCTCGCCGCTGGCGGAAAGCCTTCCTTACATCTCGCTCGACAAGACCGGACGCTTTCTGCTCGGCGCGTCGTACGCCGCCAGCGTGAGTTACCCTCATGGCCGTGCATGCCGACGGGAGCGTCGCCCCGAGCCTCTGCAGGTGATCCCCGTGCGGCCGTAACGCCCATTCGATACGCATCGAGGCGACGCAACCGATTCGTCTACGTCCCCAACACTCGGCAGCGATGCCGTCTTCATGTTCACGTTCGACGCGAATGCCGGGAAGCTCGCGTCGAACACGCCCGCGTCAGCTGACGAGCCCCGGTGCGGGCCGCGCCACTTCGTCACCTCCGGCGACAACAAGTTCCTGTATCTGCTGTGCGAAATGACGGCGACGATCGTGACGTTCGCGGTGGATGGCGCGGACCGGCCTCTTGCGGAAACGGGCGTGGGTCTCCGGGCTGTCGCCAGACGCACTTTGGTTCCGGGTGCGCCGCGCGGCGTGCGCGCCGACGCGAAATCTCGAACGCGACATCTGGGCCGCGGACATTCACGTGACGCCGAACGGCAAGTTTCTCTACATCTCCGGAGCGGACCGATAGCACGCTCAATGCCTTCGGCATCGATGGCCGCAACCGGCGGTCTCACCTACCTGTCGAGCGTTCCCACCGAGCGCCAGCCGCGCGGATTCGCGATCGACCCATCCGGCCGCTTCCTCGTCGCGACGGGGAAAAATCGGAGATGATCTCCCTCTACGGCATCGACGCCGCGAGCGGGCGGACTCGACCTGCGCCACCGGTACGCAAACGGGAACGGTGCCAACTGGGTCGAAATCGTCAGTTTTGACCTTCCGATGGTTGGCCCTCGTCAGCGTGAGGACCGCGACCGTCCACCGCAGCCGATAGCGGTCATTGCGGTCACTGCTGACGGAATGCGCGTCTGCGTCCGGCTGTTTACCGCGGAACTGGCGTCGCTCGCCCGACTCATCCCGCGAACGCGGGACGGCGGAAAATGTGCGGGTCGCTCCTCTGGCGACGTCGAGCGACGCCGCTTTTTCCCGGCTCACAGGCCGCCGCCCCGGCGGTGGCGGGCGGCAGCAGGGCGTCGCAGAGCGTCATCGACAACACGGCCGTCGCGTCGCATGGTTGACGCTGATCGGTGGCTCGAGTGCCACGGCAACACGGATAATTCCGACGGCAGCCTGTGGCGCGATGCGATTCGCGCATCGGCAACGCGGTACTTTGCAGGGACTCTCCGCTAACGATTAGCATCGCGCATTCTTCATCGTTCTCCAGTCAACCCCGGCGTTTTCCATCGCTTTCACCCTCGAAAATGCCGGCGAGCGACGACGACTGGATGGCCGAGGCGCTGGCGCTCGCCCATGCGGCAGGCGGGCGCGGCGAGGTTCCGGTGGATGCGATCATCGTCAAGGACGGCGCGATTGTCGGCCGTGGCGGCAATGCGCCGATTGCCGGAACCGACCCACCGGCACACGCGGAAATCGCGGCGCTCCGCGACGCCGGCCGCGCGCGCTCGGCAATTACCGGCTGCCCGGGTGTGACCTCTACGTGACGATCGAACCCTGCGCGATGTGCGCCGGGGCGATCCTCCACGCGCGCATCGCCCGGGTCGTCTACGGTGCGGCGGATCCAAAAACGGGCGCGTGCGGCTCGGTGAATCGACCTTTCGCCGAGCCCAGGCTCAATCACCATGCAACGGTCAAAGGCGGCGTGCGCGCCGGCGAGTGCGGCGATCTTCTGACCTGGTTTTCGGCGCGCGACGATGGGCTCGCCGCCGCCGATGGACGACGTTACGGCATCGGTCTCTATGCGCCTGCGGGTTTGTGCACCCCGAACGACGCGGTGCTGAGCGCGGTGGCGCGGCTGTCGGCGCTCGGTCGTCGCATCGTCGTCGATGAAAGCTGCACGACGCGCTGGCAGCGATTTTCGGCGACCGGACGACGCGCGGCTCGCGGCGATCGGACGTGATGCGCGGACGATCCGCGGGTGACGCTCGCGATCGCAGCCTGGCAGAGGGTACGGCTGGTCTGCGCCTCGATCGCATCGATTTCGCCGCGCTTCGCCGCGAAAGAAGAAGCGATGGATGGGGCACCAGCGATTTCACGGCATTCCAGCTCGCCGGCGCTGGCACATCGCCGGGATGACGACGTTCGGCGGCCCGATGGCCGCGTCGGACTTCGGTGCGGCCACCCTTCGGCCTTCACGCCTCGACCATTGCTGGGCGTGCTTGAAGCGACCGGTACGAATTCCAGCGCGATCTCGAAGGACCGGATATCGAGGTCGAAGGGACGCTGTGCGGGCGGCAACCGGCGATGGTTTCGCATCTGGTGGCACGCCGCACCTGCCCCGTGTGTGGATCGCGGCATCCTGTTCGTCGAGGACACCGGCGAACACCCCTTACCGGATCGGAGCGGATGCTCTACCAGCTCCATTTCGCGGGAATTCTGGCGCGGCAGCGCGGTGCCCTCGGCGCGTTCAACGGCTACGAGCTCGGTCCGAACGACTAACGGCTACGATGTGGTGGCGATGGTCGCGCATTTTCGCGCGACGCTCGGTGCGATATCTATACCGGCCTGCCCTTCGGCCATGTGCGCGCGGAAAAGCTCACGCTGCCGGTGGTGGCCATTGCCGCTGACGGTGCGCGACGGCCGCGCGCAGTTGCCCTCGGACTACGTCGCGCACCAGAGCCTGATGGTCGGACTCCTCGATCGCGAAGCGAACATCGATTTTCGCCGGTCGCGCTTCCCTCCGAGTCTGAAGTCCCGTTCGGTGAAAGCGCGGCGCGCTCATCGTCGCTGATTCGGTGACGACGGTCGAGCAGCGCGCCGTAGTCCGGCCGACGATAGCAGCGTGGCGCCGACAGCATCCGCTCCCGCCGAGCGCGTGACGCCGGTCGCCGGCGGCATTGCGTCGGGCGCGCGCTCGGTATCGTGCAAGAGCGCGAAGAGACGCCTCCGGCGTCGACCGCACCGGCGGCGCACCACTGGCGGAATGCGTTCTTCGTGCGCGCCGCTCCATTGGCCACGGTGTCGAGGTGATGCGTGATCTCGACACGCCATAGATCCGCTGCCGAGCCGCGACCGGCGCGGCCGCGCTGGTTCGAGTCCCACATCAATGCTCCGGCATCCCGGCGATCAGGCGCAGCCGTTGTAATGGCGGTGCGTCGCGCACGAGCGCTGGTAGCGATTCCGCCGGGCGGCGTCCGAGCGGAGGAGGTGCGAGGCATCGAACGCCCCGCCGCGATTTGGCGCACTCCGGATCGTGCCGGAGTGGATCGCGCACGTTGGTGAGTGCCGCGCGCGCCGCGCCGGTCGATGCCGAGCCACCGTTCCGCCTGCCGCGAGATCGCGCCCGGCGAGAAAAACCTTCGCCCACTCATGCAGCGCGGCGCGCGGCCGGACGCGCATGGAACTCGTCGCGATTGGCTGGCGATGATCAAACGGAGCGCGGTGTGCCGTGAATGCGATCAGGGCGAGGGGCATTCGGGCCTGCGCCTTGATCGGTTACGTTCGCCGCGCGAGCGGTCGCGGCGCGGCACTGTTCCACGTGTTGCCCGCTGTCGCGTCAACGCCGTCACGCTTCTTGACCATCGTGATGATCGCTACGTGGTGTGATCTGGCGGCGCGGCACCATCCACGATTGATCGCGTTATGCTGCAGCGGCGCGGCGCGAGGAGAGCGTTCCGGCGAGCCGGTGCGCGCCTGACGTCGGACATCAACGCGCCGGAGGCCAGGCGCGCCGCAGCGTCATCCAAGGACGATTGGTAGTAGACGAAGTGGCGTGGCCTGCGTCGCCGATAGCGCAATACGTAACTGAACGAAGTACTACC
>ERZ1370068.6912-contig-5864_pt1 | contig 42553 bp, 71 predicted proteins | sample MGYA00561227_ERZ1370068 | MGnify/ENA primary metagenome ERZ1370068 (study PRJEB38410, sample SAMEA6850437) | metagenome | study: Metagenomic assessment of the ecological functions of the soil: analysis of the soil microbiota associated with the... | reverse complement strand
AGTTATTACGCACGCCCGAGATTGTCTCGGCCGTCTTGCTCGGAGTGATTTGATCGCTGTCGATCGAGATTCAGAAGCTCGACGTCGGCCGGCTGGATCGTCACGGGCTACTTCGTGTCGTACGCGATCAGCATGACCTTCATGGGAAGGGTCTCGGATATCGCCGGGCGGCGTGCGGTCTACCTGATCTGCCTCGTGATTTTCTTTGTCGGTTCCTGGATCGTCGCGGCCTCGCCAGGCTGGCCCACCGAGATCGCCCGGCGGATCGTGCAACTGTTCGGCGCGCGTCCCGCTGCCGGGTTCGCCTCTCTCTACGCCTTGATTGTCGGCCGTGTGATTCAGCCTTCGGCGCAGGGCGCGATGGTGCCGGTGAGCATGGCGCTCGTCGCCGACCTGTTTCCACCTGAGAAGCGCGCCCTTCCCTCGGATCGTCGGCGCAGTCGACACGGCCGGTTGGGTGCTGGGGCACCTCTACGGCGGGATCATGGTTCAGTTCATGAGCTGGCCGTATCTCGTTCTGATCAATCTCCCGGTCATCGCCTGATGTTCTGCGTGACGTGGTGGGGTTGGCCGGGCTGCCCCGCATGCAGGTGAAGGGAGGCATCGACTGGATCGGCGTGACGCTGTCTGGCGGCGCGTTGATTCTGCTCAACGTCGGCCTTGGCTCGCCCGAAATGGGCGTCGGACGGATCGACCGCCGCTCCGGCGGCACACCGGCTGACTGGATTGCCGGCGCCGCGGCGACGTTCGTCATCTTTCTCCTGTCGCAGCGGCGTGTGCGCGATCCCATCCTCAATCTGAAGATCTTCTCCAACCGCAACCTGTCGGCGGCGAGTGGCGTCAATCTCCTCGTCGGGTTTCTGCATCAGTGGTGGCGCTCGTCAGCGTCCCGGTGTTCATCAATGTCGCGGGCGCGTCGGACAACGTGATGAAGGCTGGCCCTCGTCACGCGGCATCTGCTGTGCGCCTTCACCGTGCCCATGGCGCTGGCGGCGATTCCGGGAGGCTGGCTCTCCGAGCGGCTCGGCTATCGAGCGGCCGTCATGTTCGGCCTCATCGTGGCCATCGTCGGCTTCTGGATGATGAGTCTCTGGAAGACGGAGATGGCCGCGCAGGCCGTCGCGTTCTTCGAGCATCTGGGACGAGGACGACCTGCGATGCGGCCGACGCTCGGGGCACCGGGTTCATGGCCGCAGGGCTGGCCCTGGCCGGAATCGGCATCGACTCACCATCGCGCCAATCGGGACGGCCGTCATCAACGCGGTCGGCGAACACGAGCGCGGAATGGCGTCATCGCTCGTGCATCATCCTGCGCCTGATCGGCATGAGCGTCAGCATGAGCTCGATGACTGCTTACGGCCTGCGACGGACGACGATCCTCAGCAGGGTCATGCTGAGTCCCGACGATGCCCTGGATTTGGAAAAGACGGCGCGAGTGGCGCTGGATGTCGTGACACGAATCACCGGCGAGATCGCGCTGATTGCGATGGCCGCCGCTGCGGCGGCGCTGGCGATTGCGTTCTGGCTTCGGAGAAGGGATCTGGTCGTGGCGCAGGGCTAGGCGGGCCCTAAGGGATCCGCCACGCGTTGACTACCAGCTTCATATTGCTTCGGCCGCGCCTTTGGCGGACTTCATGTGGCATCGCCCCATGCCAGGACCTCGGCCTGACCGTTGACGATGGCGTCGCCGCGTCAACGTCCCCGGTCATGACCACCGTCATGTCGCCCTGCGGCGTCTGCGCGACCATACGTCATCTTGAGCGCCTTTGCCTTCGAGCGTCCCGGTGACCGCGACTCGCCCATCTGACTCGCGAACGTGTCCGTGTGATCTTGCCGGCCGCGTACTCGGTGAGTGTCGCCGTGGCGGGGAATCGCCGCCCGGCGTCAGCGAGCAATCACATCCCCACTTGCCGTTCGCGCCCAGTGACCCCGCAGTGGATCGACGCGCGTCGGTCGCGCGGTCGTGGTGGGCGTGGCGGCGGCGGCAGCGCGTCGCATCCGCGGTCGCCGCCGCGCGCTTCGCGGTCCAGTCGCCCTCGGCGAAGCGCGCCGCGAAGTCGGCCTTGCCGCCATCGTGATCGCCCTCGACCTTGCCCGGTCAGCGTGATCGGGACGCTCCATGCCCTGGTGCGCTTGATCGTGAAGGAGAACTTCAGATCGCTGCCGGTGAGCGTGCCGCCTCTCGAAGGGCAAGCTCGCCGCCCCCGCGACCTTGAGGATACCCGATACCTTGTCGCCGTCCTGTTTGAAGGTGACGAGCGAGGTGCTGGCGCCTTGCGGCGAATTGATCGTCACGTCCCAATTGCCGGCCACGGTCGTCTGCGCAGACGCGAGACCAGGCACGAACAACAGCACCGCCAGCAAGCCGATTCCCGCGCGCGTCGCGGTTCTTCTCCTGAAAGGTGGTAAGCCGACCGAGATGTTACCGCCTGCTCGCCGCCAATTCACCGCTCCCGGTGCGCTTCGGCGTTGAACGTGCCCTCGCCGACCGTCGCCGAGCTTGATCGTGCCATTGATCGAATCGCCTTTGACCGTCGCCGTGACGCTGATGTCCAGCGGCTTGCCGTTTTCCAGCGATCGACCACGCCAGCTTCACCTCGTCGCCGCTGACGCGTGCCCTTGACCGGAGTTTCGCCCATCTCGGACGTGAGATGCCCGGTGCAAGGCGCGGGCCTTCATCGTCATGCGTAAAGGGTGTATTCGAGCGGTCCGCCGCGCGGAGTCGTGAACGACATCGCCCACTCGCCGGTCGGTCGCCTGCGCCGCGCGCCGCGACCGCCGCCGCAAGCGCGAAAGCGACGAGTGCCGTTCGGATCATCAGTCCCTCATTCCGCGGTTCGCCGGGCGGAGCAGCGGGCCCTCGCCGACGGCGCCCACCTGCAAGCGTCCTCGTAATGGTGTCGCCCGAGAGCTTCCCCTTCATCGTCAACTCGCATCAGCTTCCCGTCCTCCGGCACCGACCAGACAATCCGTGACCTGATCGTCCGGCGATGCGACCCTTCAGCGGGAACTCGCCACTCCTCGTTGATGATTTGGTGCCGGACAGCGGCCGCGCTGCTGGTTGATCACCATGCTCACTGAACGCGCCGGTGGGCACGACAAAGTCGACGCGCCATTCGCCGGCCGCACTGGTCGCTGCGCGGAGCAACGGGGTGGGCAGAGCGCAGCGTGGCGAGCAGGGCGAACGCGAGCCCCGCCCGCACGAGCTGTCGGGCTGAAAACATGTCCTCCTATTCTATTTGCGGAGCAGCTGCAGCGGGCGGTCAAAAATCGAGCGCATGACGAGCTGCCGGTAGGAGGCGCGCACGCTGGCAAACGGGCGCCGCACGACGCCAGCAGGCGACCATCACGAGGCGGGACTCGAGCGAGGTCGACGCCCGCGCCTGGACGCGGATGTCGCGCTCCAGTCTCGATCTCCGTTGGATGAGCTCGGCGGTTTCCGGCGTGACGCCGTCGTGATGCGTGAGAGCGGTCGCCATGTGCATGGCCGCCGCCGGACCCACGGATGCGTCATCGAGCGCTCGTGCGGTTGAAGCTGTATCGCTCCAGATACTTCAGGCTGGTCCCGACACGCGAGCCGCAGCTCGTGCGCCACGCAGTCGAACGCCCAGGTCTCGGCGCGGATCGACGCGCCCCGACATCAGGCGTCGCTCCAGCTACAGGCGGCTCGGTTCGTCGATCTGAAGCTCGAACCGCTGATCGAGACGCGCGCCGGCAAACGGGATGACGGGATCCCAATGCGCCCGAGCTCCTCCGTCCTCTTCAACGACGTGGCGATACTGAAATCACCGCCGGGAGTCGATGCCGCCGACGGGTGGACCTGGAGGGCGGATTGCGACGCCAGGATCGCGCGCGCGCCGGGCCTGACGCGCGAAATCGGCAGATCGAGCGCGTCTCCTGGCGAAGACGCCGGGCCCCGAACAGACGAGAGAATCACGTACGCTGCACCGCTCGACGTCGAAGCTCCGGCCGATCCGAACCGGAGGCCTGCGCACGCGCGCGATCGACAGCTCTCCACCGCGCGCCTCGAAAACCAGCTCGAGCACGCGCGCGGTCGCCCGATCTCAGACGCGCGCCGGGAATCGGGTAATTGGGTGATTGGGTAATCGGGTAATTGATTGGGAGATTGTCTGCGCGTCACGTCGCTCCAATCCTGGCCATCGATTACCCAATTACCAGATTATCCAATTACCCAATCCCGCGGCCGGACGACGCGCCGCGAGCCACGCGAGCTCCCGTCGCCGCATCCAGACGAAGAGCCCGATGCCTGACCGCCACATAGCACGCGGCGGGCAGCACACCGCTCTCGCCAAGCCACAATCTGTTCTCGCCGCCCGCGAAGAACTTCGGGAACAACCACTGGTGACACGGTGTTGTGAAAACTATGGAAGAAGACCGCCGGCCAAAGGCTCCGTGCGCGGTAGGACTCGAATGCCCATAGAAACGAGAGATCGGAAGGTCCGCCGCCGCGAAGAGAGCCAGGCTCGTGAAAAAGCCGCCCGCGGCCGCGCACTCCGGCACCAGCCATGAGCGCGCGTGATAGAGCAGTTGGCAGATCCAGACGACCGCGACGCTGTGCGCGCACGCCGGCCGCGCCGACGGCGCGGGCTGCAGGTAGCCGCGCCAGCCGATCTCCTCGCCGAGGGCCGTCAACGTGCCGAAGACCGCGCGAGGATCGAGAGGTTGGCGACAACATTCGCGCGCGATCTGAGATCCCGTCGTCCAGCGGCCGCCGCCAGGGCTCCAGTGCGAGATCCTCGCACCCGACGCGATCGCGCACGCCGTCCCGTACACGGCCATCGGGACCGCGATTGGCACCAGGATCACCTGCGCTCCGGTCGCGCCCCATCGTGAGAGCGGCAACGGAGACGTAAAGCCGCGATCCGACCGTCCGGCAGACGAGGAAAGCGGCCGGTCGCAGGCGCCCACATCGGGCGACGGTGCGCCAGCAGTCCCCATTCAGGCGAGCGAACGGTCCAGCCGCGCGACGCCGTCACGACCGCGATCGCCGTCGTCGTCCCGGCCGCTACGGCGAGATAGACGGCGGATGCAGGCTCCACGCGGGATCGGGTGGTCCAATCGGGTAATCCGATTCCAGGCGGATCGGCACGATCACACCGATTACCCAATTACCCACCCCGATCCTCGTAGAGAAGCTCCCGCTGGATCCACGCGACGACTTCCGGAAGTCCCGCGCGTCTGTTTGAGGTTCGTGAAGAGGAACGGCCGATCGCCGCGCATCAGCTTCGCGTCGCGCGCCATGACGTCGAGGTCGGCGCCGACGTGCGGCGCGAGATCGATCTTGTTGATCACGAGCAGGTCCGAACGGGTGACCCCGGGGCCGCCCTTGCGCGGGATCTTGTCGCCGCCTGACACGTCGATGACGTAGATGGAGGCGTCGACCAGCTCCGGGCTGAAGCTCGCGGCGAGATTGTCGCCGCCGCTCTCGAGAAAGACGATGTCGAGGCCGGGATGACGCGTCGACATGGCGTCGAGCGCCTCGAAGTTCATCGACGCGTCCTCGCGGATCGCGGTGTGCGGGCAGCCGCCGGTCTGGACGCCGATGATGCGATCCGGCGTCAGCGCCTCGCTGCGCACGAGGAACTCCATGTCCTCGCGCGTGAAGATGTCGTTGGTGATGACACCGAGCCGGTAGCGCTCGCGCATCGCCTTGCACAGCGCGTCCACGAGCGCGGTCTTGCCCGAACCGACCGGCCCGCCAATCCCGATACGGGAGCGGCTTGTTCATCGGCCGGAGCTCACGGAGGGAACGGGAACAGAGGGAGACAGAGAGAACGGGATCACCACAGAGACACGGAGCAACGGAGGTTGAACGGACGGCGGCGGTTCGACGGGCGTCGCGAAGCGACGCTGCGCGATCGGATCGATCGCGAAAAACGAGCACCTCATCGATCCCCGGGTGTTCGTTTTTCACGATCGATCCGGTCGCGCCAGTCGGCCTGCGATGCAGGCCGACCCGTCGAACCGCCGTATCCGTTTCATCTCCGTTCCTCCGTGTACTCTGTGGTTAGAACCGTTCGCTCCGTCGTCTCCGTTCTTCTCATGATCGAAACAACCCTGGAATGGAGATACTGCTGCGTCATCGCCGCGATGTCCATCGTCGGCGTGAACGACTCGAGCTCGCCGTGGCCCGCGGCGATCCGATCGACGACCGCCGGCACGCGCTCCAGCGTGCGCGACAACAGTCGATGGGCATCCGTCTGACCGATCGGCATCAATCGCATCGCCGCCGACACGGTCGCCGCCAGCCAGGTACGCATACGCCTCGACCGACTCGCGGCGCGTCACGCCCGCCGACACGCACGCCGCGGCGAATGCCAGCGGCAGGACCGGACCGATGGCGCCTTCCTTCGCCACAAGCGCCAGCCGTTCCAGCCGCACGTCCGGGTGCAAGGCCTGCCACGTCGTCAGCAGCCGCTGACCCATCGCGCGACTCGATCGCCGGGCGCTCGACGATGGCCGCAGCGCGGTCAGCTCTTCGTCCAGTTGATCATCGCCGCGACGTCGCCGTGCAGCAACGGCGCGCCATGCGCGCCACACGGCCGGTCCTTCGAGCCGCCCGATCGTGTCGTCGAGCACCGCCTCGAGCCACGCCTGTAGGCCCGCCGCGTCGGAAATCGTTCCGGCGCTGGTCGCGCTTCCAATCCGTCGGAGTACGCAAAACCGCCGATCGGAAAGAGCGAATCGCACAGGTGCAAAGTTCAGTTTCAAGGCTCAGTTCAAGGCTCGAGCTCACGACTCTCAAGTTCTCTTCAACTTCTAATTCCGCGGTCGGTGCTGGTGCGGCCACGGTCGCGGCGGGCGTGAACGGCATCGTCGCTCGCGTGTAGGGCATCTTGTGCTGCTGGAGCAGCAGCTCGACACCGGGGCATGTCGGGACAGACCAGCGCCTGGTCCGTGATCATCAGCGGCTGATGGCGATTGCCGATGTGCACGCGAACAGCGCCCATTCCGGCGCACTGCGCGGCTCGATCACGAACACGGCCTCGGGCCGCTCGACCACCATCACCACGCGCCGCTCGTCGTCGAGCACGAAACAGTCGCCCGCGCGCAGCACCGTGCCGCGCGGAAGCGCGGTCCCGAATTCGACGCCGCCCTCAGTCCGGCGCCGGCCGTGGACGTGCGTCCGATCCTCCCACCCGAGGGTGACGGTGTCTCGCGAATAGCCGAGAGCCCGATGCGGCAGTTCGGGCTCCCGAAAGGCTGCGCTCTGACGACAACCATGAAGTCTCAAGTCTCAAGTCTCAGTCTCAAGACTTGCTCAAAAACAAGAGCTACCGTTGCGCCAGCGGCAACACGTCCGCGGGTTCACTCGTGAGCAACACGCCGTCGGCGCGCACCTCGTAGGTCTCCGGGTTGACCTCGACCTTCGGCAGCGCGTCGTTCAGCACCAGATCCTTCTGGCAGAGCGTCCGGCACCCGGCCACGGCAACGCGCCGGCCGCGCCAGCGTCGCCAGCGCGCCCCCGTCGAGACCGGCCCGACTGGTGAAATGCACCGCACAGCCAACCAGCGCGCCGCCGTAGGCGCCGAACATCGGGCGCGCCACGACCGGCTGCGGTGTCGGAATCGACGCGTTGCCGTCGCCCATCATCGCGCCGGCGATGAATCCGCCCCTTGATGATCAGCTCCGGCTTCACGCCGAAGAACGCCGGCTTCCAGAGCACCAGATCCGCCATCTTGCCGACCGTCGACCGAGCCGACGTGCGACGCGATGCCGTGCGCGATGGCCGGGTTGATCGTGCATGTTCGCGATGTAGCGCCGCACTCGCAGGTTGTCGTGGTCCGGCTGATTCGCCGGGCAGCGTGCCGCGCTGCCGCTTCATCTTGTCGGCGGTCTGCCACGTCCGGCAGATCACCTCGCCGATGCGGCCCATCGCCTGCGAATCGGACGACATCATGCTGAAGGCGCCGAGATCGTGCAGCACGTCCTCGGCCGCGATCGTCTCCGGCCTGATCCGCGAGTCGGCGAACGCGACGTCTTCGGGCACGCTCGGCGAGAGGTGATGGCACACCATCAGCATGTCGAGGTGCTCGTCCAGCGTATTCCTCGTAAACGGCATCGTCGGGTTCGTGGACGAGGGGAGCGACGTTCGGCTCGCCGCACAACCGGATGATGTCGGGCGCGTGACTGCCGCCGGCGCCCTCGGTGTGGTAGGTGTGGATCGTGCGGCCGCGAATGGCGCGCGATGGTGTCCTCCACGAAGCCGGTCTCGTTGAGCGTGTCGGTGTGAATCGCCACCTGCACGTCGAACTCGTCCGCCACGGACGAGACAGCGATCGATCGCGGCCGGCGTGGTGCCCCAGTCCTCGTGCAGCTTCAAGCCGAGCGCGCCGGCACGAATCTGCTCCGCGGAGCGCATCAGGTCCCGAGCTGTTGCCCTTGCCGAGGAACCCGAAGTTCAGCGGAAACGCTTCGACGGCCTCGACATGCCGCCGGATGTTCCACGCCCCCGGCGTGCAGGTCGTCGCCTTCGTCCCGGTCGCCGGGCCGGTGCCGCCGCCGATCAGCGTCGTGACGCCGGAATAGAACGCGTCGGGAATCTGATTCGGCGAGATGAAGTGCACGTGGGTGTCGATCGCGCCGGCGGTCAGGATGTGCCCTCGCCGGCGAGCACTTCGGTCGAGGCGCTGATCACGAGCCCGGCACTGACGCCGTTCATCACGCCGGGATTGCCCGCTTTTCCGATCGCCGAGATCAGACCGTCGCGAATGCCGACGTCGGCCTTGCGAATCCCTGTCCGCTGTCGACGATCACGACGTTGGTGATGACGCAGGTCGGGCGATCCGGCTCCGGCGGCTCGCGGTCGCCGACTGCCCCATGCCGTCGCGAATGACCTTGCCGCCGCCGAACTTCGCCTCGTCACCGTAGCTCGTTGCGTCGTGCTCGATCTGGACGATGAGATCCGGTATCGGCGAGGCGGATGCGGTCGCCGGTGGTCGGGCCGTAGTGGTCCGCGTAGGTGCGGCGATCGATCTTCATCTGGAGAAATCCGCGACCGCTTTGAGTGCCGCGACCCTGACTCTCCTCTTCGTCGAGCGGTCCCTCGACGAGCTGATTGAGGCCGACCACTTCGCGCGTGCCGCCGATCGCGACCAGCTCGACTTCGCGCGTGTCGCCCGGCTCGAAGCGCACGGCGGTCCCCGCCGCGATGTTGAGCCGCATGCCGCGTACGCGGCCGCCCGGTCGAACGCGAGCCACCGGTTGACCTCGAAGAAATGGCAGTGCGATCCGACCTGCACCGGCCGGTCGCCGCGGTTGCTGACCTCGATCCGCCGCGTCGGCCGTCCGGCGTTCAGCTCGATGTGGGATCGGCTGCGAGGAAGTATTCACCTGGAGTCATCGCGTCAGCACACGTGTTGTCGCCACAGAGTCACAGAGGCACAGAGAAGACACCACGGCGGACGACGCGACAACTGCCGTCGATTCGACGGGCGCCGCGAAGCGGCGTTGAACGGATCGAAACGAATCGCGGAAATGAGTCCGCATCGCGACATCAACCGGACTCATTTCCGCGATTCGATTCGATCGTCATCAGTGGCCGGCTCGCGCCGGCCATCCCGTCGAATCGTCAGCTCGGTGTCTCTGTGCACTCTGTGGCCACATCTCGTCACCGGATCGGCTGGTGAATCGTCACGAGCTTGGTGCCGTCGGGGAACGTGCCCCTCGATCTGAATCTCGGGGATCATCGCTCGGCACGCCGTCCATCACGGCGTCGGCCGCCAGAATCGTCGGTCCGAGGCTCATGATCTCGGCGACCGAACGGCCGTCGCGGATCAGCTCGAGGATCTCGGAGGTGATCGAGCGCCACCGCTTCGGGATGATTGAGCTTGAGACCGCGGGCGCGGCGTTTGCGCGCCAGCTCGCCGGCAGAAAAATCAGGAGCTTGTCGACTTCTCTCGGCGTCAGATGCACGGCGGATTCCTGAGGCGCCGGATCATACCCGCCTTCGCTCGTCGACGTCATCACCGAGCTGGTGGGCAAGCCCGCCTTCGCTGGCAACGTCACCAACGACGCGCGCTGTCATGCTGCGTTATCATCCCTGCCATGGAGTACGCGTTATGGCTGGATCGGACTCTCGCTCGTGCTCGGCAATCGCCGCCTGCAGCAGCGAGCCGCCCAAACCTGCGGCGGTGACCGCCGCTCCCGCGCCCGCACCGCCGCCCGAGGCGCGGGTCAAGGTGCATGTGACCAACGAGGCGTCCGGCGACCTCACCGTCATCGACGGCGAGCGTCAGACGGTCATCGGCACGTATCCGCTCGGCAAGCGCCCGCGCGGGATCAAGGTCAGCCCGGATGGCAAGTCGCTCTTCGTCGCGCTGAGCGGCTCGCCGAACGCCGGACCGGGCGTGGATCCGAAGACGCTGCCGCCTCCCGATCGCAACTGCGGACGGCATTGGCGAAGTCGACGCCGACCACCACAAGGTGAAGCGCGTCATCCAGGCCGGCAACGATCCCGGAGCAGCTCGACATCAGCGCCGACGGTCAGCGCCTGTACGTCGCGAACGAAGACGCCGCCCAGGTCAGCGTCGTCGACGTGCCGTCAGGCAACGTGATCGCGACCGTGAAGATGGGCGACGAGCCGGAAGGCGTCACGATTCGTCCGGACGGCAAGGTCGGCTACGTGACGAGTGAAGACGAAGGGGCGGTCTACGCCATCGACACCGCCACCAACTAAGGTGCTCAAGAAAGTGCCGGTCGGTCACCGCCCGCGCTCGATCGGATTCCTGCCGGATGGCTCGCGCGCGTTCGTGTCGCTCGAAAACGACGGCGCCATCGCGATGATCGACTCGCAGGCGCACAAGTTCCTGCACCTGATTCAGCTCGAAGGCAAAGGCGCGACGCCGAAGGCTCGTCCGATGGGCATCGCGGTCCATCCCGACGGCTCGACGGTCTACGTCACCGCCGGCTCGTTCGGTCACCTGTTCCTCGTCGATCCATCGAAGAAGTCGTCGTCCACCTCGATCGAAGCCGGTCAGCGGCCGTGGGGCGTCGGCGTGCTCCCGGGCGGGACGACGGTCGTGACGGCAAACGGGCCGTCGAACGACGTGTCGTTCATCGATCTCGCGACCAAGAGCCGTGAAGAAAGTGAGCGCCGGCACTCGGCCCTGGGGCATCGCCGTCGTCGGGCGCTGAGCACTCAGGCCTCGCGTTGAAGTCAACACAGAGGACACGAAGGACACCAAGGTCAAGAGAATCTAGATCTTTCCTTTGTGTCCATGGTGTCCTTGGTGCTCGTTGTAACGCCACGAATTACCTCGCTAGATCGATTTTGGATCTCAGCCCCGAACAGCATCGTCCGATCGTTGTCGATGGCGGCCCACTTCGTCAGCGTCCGCACGTCCTTCTGCACGCGTGCCGTCGAAGACCGGTTCGTCCGTTGGCGACGACCTTCACCGGCTTCGCGAAATCGAACTGATCCGGCGACAGCAGCAGCGTGAACGCGGTGACGCCGCGCGTCGAGGCCGTGACGACGTTGCCGGTGCGCGTCAGGTCGACGCGGCCCGACGCGCCCGACGCGCGCGAACAACGTCCGCGGCGGCGCCGGTGACGAGCGCCGGTTCGTAGGTGCCGCTCGATCTCCACCGGCAGGTTGTTGCGCGCGACCAGCAGCATCGATGTGCGCGCCCGGCGTCGACGTCCTCGAGCGCGTCCTGAACGTCGGTGCCGCGCGCGACCGTCTCGATCGTTCAACCGCACGAGCACGTCGCCGCCCTGCAGGCCGATCTTGTCGGCGTTCGATGCCTGGCATCACGCGGTTGATGCGCGTGCCGATGCTCGAGCGCACGCCGAAGTCCGGCGCGACGGCGCCATCGCCATCTCGTTCAGATCGGCCAGCGACTTCGCTTCGTCGCTTCACCGATCCGATGCCGATCGATCGACGAGCCAGTGCGCCCGATTGTGTTTGGCGATGTCCGACGTCTCCCACGTCAGCGTGTCCGGCAGCGGCTGCCGCGGGTGCGTCGCGGACGAAGGCTTCGAACGAGTCCTTCACCGTCGGCCACCACTGCGTGTTGTGTCCGGCCTCGGGCTGCGGATGGTAGTCGAGCGCGACGCCGCCCTTCTTGTAGTGCTCGACGTACGGATCGACGATGCGCGTCGGAGTACAGCGGATCGCGTCCGCCATTGACCGATGAACAGCGGCTTGTTGCGCAGGTTGTTCGCGAAGATCTCGCCGTCGTCGATGTCGCGGCTCGCGAGCACCATCCAGTAGCCGTTGAGCGGCAGGAAGCTCGCGAACGGCGTCGTGTCGCGCATGGCGACGTAATACGCGCCGGTGCCGCCGTCGGAGACGCCGGACACGACCACGCGGTTCTCGTCGACGTTGTAGCGCCGCTTCACCGCGTCGACGATGCGCGTGCAGGTTGAGCACCTGATCGTCGCTCCACCAGGGCGACCCGGACCACGCGCATGCGGAATCACGTAGATCTGCTCGACCCCGGCCAGCGCGCCGATCAGTGCCGGTCCCGACCGGCTGATTGTCGCGGCGTCCGCCCACGCCGCCGTGGAGCTGAATGCGGAGCTGGTATTTCTTCGCCGGGTCGTAGGTGTCGGGCACGTTGACGGCGAAGTGATGCTCGACGCCGTTCGGAACGGTTGCTCATCCGCACGAGGCCGGTGGGCCTGCGCCGTATAGGTGCGGCCCTGGCCGCAGCCGCTGGTAAGCCTTGTCGAATGTTTCGGTTGTGGCGGCCTGCGACCACGAACGCGGCCATGGCGCACGCCAGTGCGGATCGCAGCATCGGGGCGAGGGTATCATTGGTGAATAAAGACCGTCGGGGCTAGGGTCAGCTGCTGATCGCGACCGTCGAGGCTGGCGGGCTGCCGTAGCGGGACTGCACTTGAGCGTGTCGGGCACTGGACATCGCCGAGACTGCTGCATCGTCGCGGTCGCGCTGGCGCGCGAATGGCTGCGCAGCAGGCCGCGAAGCCGACGCCGGCGCGGCGACGTCGAGCTGCCGCCGCTGTCGTACGTCTGCACGATGGCCGGCGACGAGGACGTCATCGAGGATCGGCCCGGGAAGTGCCGCAAGTGCGGCATGGACGCTCGTGCCGACGCGGCTCGATTCGGTCTGGACCTGCGCCACGCGCGCCGCTGCTGCGTCGTGGCAGACAAGCCGGGCAAGTGTCCGGTCGACGGCACCGCGCTCGTTCAGCGTCACCGCCGCGGTGTCGTGGACGCTGCAAGGACGACGCCGACCGTTGACAAGCTCGCCCGGGCACCTGCGCCGACGGCTCGCCGATGATCAAGACGTATCGCGGCGCGGGCGCACGGCAACCACAACCCGCAGCACGGCGGGCTGTTCTTCATGGCGCCGCGACAACTGGCACCACCTCGAAGGCACGTACCTGCCGACCGGCGTCGTTCCGGCATGCACCTCTACGACGACTTCACGAAGCCGCTGACGCTCAGCCAGGCGCGCAAGATCTCAGGCGACGCTGATGTCGTCGAAGGACGCCAAGACGGGCAAGGAGACGACGCGATCCCGCTGGTGCGCAGCGGCCGGTATCTGCAGGCGTCGATCGGCAAGCAGCCGTTCCCGGCGCAGATGTACGCCAAGCGTGAAGTTCAAGCCGGGCGGCACGCGACAACCGCTTCGACTTCACGCTTCGACGCGTACTCGAAGGAACCGCACAGCGCGTCCGCGGCCGACGATGACCAACGCGACGCCGGCGACCGATCGCCCGCCGTCGACGACGCCGGCGCGCGCCACGCCGCCGACGCCTGCGCCAGATCCGTCCGGACGTCGATCCGGCGCTCGATGCCGCTGCCGATTCCGGACACGGTCCCGAGATCCTCGCGCAGCTCGCGCACGCGGACCGATCAGATTCGCGCCGTTCATCGACAAGGGCGCGTTCGCCGCGATCTACGTGCCGGCGTTTCAGGCCGAAGGACCTCGCGCTCGCGCTCGACGAGCACAAGAAGCGAGCTGCCGGCCGAGCGCCAGCAAGGTCGCCGAGCCGGCGATCGCGCAAGCTCGTGCGCATCGGCGTACCTGCTCGACGCGTTCGGCGACCTCGGCAACAAGCAGCAGATCTCCGAGGCCTATGCATCGCTTTTCGTCGAGGCGGTGAAGGACATCCGAGTCCGCCTTCCCGCAACCGCCGCAGCCGATGACGGGACTGCCATGAGCACAGAACGCATCCGCCTGCGTCTGCATTGGCTCGCCGTCGCCGTGGCGGCCGTCGCGCTCGACGATCCAGCCGGGCGAGGCGCACAAGGCGATCACCTCGAAATACACCTACAACGACGACGTGTTCCCGATCCTGCGCGATCGATGCGCGCGCTGCCACGTCGCCGGCGGCATCGCGCCGATGTCGCTGATGACCTACGACGATGCGTTTCCGTGGGCGGAATCGATTCGCGCGGAGCTGGTCGCGACGCACATGCCGCCGTGGAACGCGGAGGAAGGCTTCGGCGAGCTCAAGCGCGCGCACACGCTGACGCCGAAGCGAGCTGGACGTCATCCTGACGTGGGCGACCGGCGGCAACCCGCGCGGCGCGCTCGATCAGAAGCTGCCGGCCGTCGCGCTCAAGAACGAGTGGACGATGGGCGCGCCCGACCTGGCGCTGCAGCTGCCGTCGGACTTCACGGTCGCCGCCGACAAGATGGAAGACTCGCAGGAGTTCACGCTGCCGACCGGCATCACCGAGGCCGCGGTGGGTCCAGCGCCGTCGACCTCCTGCCCGGCACCGCCGATCCATCGTCCGCAGCGCCGATCGATCTGTCGTCGAAGCGAGCGGCGGGCGCGGAAGCCAGCGCCGCGCACCGGCGCCGGAGCAGGTGCTCGCGCTGCTGGCTGCCGGGCCAGGATGCGCCGACCGCACGACGGCATCGCGTTCCGGCTGCCGGCTGGCGCGCAGCTCGGCGGTGCGCATCCACTACAAGAAGACGTGGCAGTTCGAAGGCAAGGCGCTGACCGATCGCAGCACGGTCGGCGTCTACTTTCGCCAAGGACAGCACGCCGGCGGCGAGCAGAACTGTTGACGCTGCGCGCTCGGCGCCACCGCCGCAGCGTCGGAGCGACGCGGATCAGACCGTCACGCTTCAGCTCGGACGCCTGCGACGAAGACGTGCAGGCGCTCGCCGCTGAGTCCCGACGACGTGTCCGGCCGAACATCTCGGCTGCAGATGGTCGCGGTGCGGCCCGACGGATCGCGCGCGCCGATGATCCGGCTGAACACGCGCGCCGACTGGGACCGCGGCGCTACTGGTTCGAGCGGCCGCATGACGCTGCCGCGCGGCACGCGCATCGAGGTCACGGCGAAGCTCCGACGATCCGGACATCCTCTCGGCGGCCTTCGGTGGCGCCCGGCAGCGCCGCCAGCCGCGGCCAGCGGTCCCGCTCCGTCTCACGCTGAACGTCGTCCGTCCGAACGCCAAACCTTCGGCGCCGCCCCAGGTCACGCCACGCCTCGATGCGGTGCGCAGGCATAGCAGCCCTGGTCGTGGCACTCGGCCTGCCGTCCTGCGCAGAGACTGTGTCGCCGAGGCCGGATTCTGGTTCGATCGCGTCACGTTCGACCTGCCAGTGGACGACGTCGAACGGATTGGCGGTCCGGTTCGCTCCGGGACGAGCAACTCGCAGATCGAGTCAGTCGCGCGCGAGCCGAGCTCGACAGCAGCGTGCGCCGGTCTGCGAATCCGGTTCACCACGACGGCCTGCGGGCTTCTATCGCGTCAGCGTCGTCCAGGATATTCCGGCCGCGCCCTGCCCGTGGCCTGGGCTCGAGGCGCGCTGCCACTTCGGCGGCGGCATCGGGGCGGTCAGCTTTCGAACGCTCGGCGCGACCAGGCTGTCGCCTAACGCGCCGCGGGACGCGATCGCGCCGCGCATTATCGACGCCATCGGCAAGGGCATCGGACGCACCGGGCCGCGCATGAGTTCGCGCACCAGGCTTCTTCCCCGCCTCAACCTGCACGACCAGCGAAGGGACCGGCGGGTAGCTGGCGAGAACGGCACCGCCGATCGCGCCGAGCTAGCGGTCACTACGGACGAGGCCCACCGGGACGTTCGCGCGGCCGCTGCTGCGGCGGACTCGGGATGTAGCGCTTGTGCCATAAACATGGCAAACTACATCTAAGATGCGCACGACGATCGACGCTGGACACGGTCTACCGCCTTCTGACAGAGGCAATCGCGCGGCAAGGGAAGGCCGCTCCGTCCGGAGCGTTCGATCCGGCCGGGAGCCGGGCAGGTGCTCGACGGAAGCCATCCGCTGCGCGAGCCGGAACTGTCGGCGAGCCCCTGGAAAATCGCAACGCCGCTCGCAGCCTGTCGCTCGATCGCGACGGTCCTACTAATTCGCGGCATCGCTCATGATCAACAAGTCAGGCTTTGCGTATGTTGCGGCGGCGGGGTGACTGATCGGCAGACCGTCGCGGAAACCTCGCTCCGTTGCGTTTTTTCCGAACGCAGTCGGGCTGCCTTCCAACGGCTCGCTGCGCGAGACGGCTTCCCGCCGCGATGACATGGAGTCTCCCACTGAAATACCGGGCGTCGCGGGTCGTGGCCGCGGTCCCTTGACCGAGCCTGCGCCGGCGTCAGTCGGCAAACGCGTCCGAAAGCGCGGAGGGCACGCCGCCGCTGATTCGCCACCGCCGATCGAAATCAGCTCTGAGCCGCAACCGATTGTTGGAACGCCGTGCGAACAACCGCAGGCGGCGTGCGCAGCGTGAGCACGAGCGCGACAGTGACGCGTTTGCCATGCGAGCCGTCCAGGGAACCGCGGACAGCGACTCGCGACGCCCGGATCCTCACACCTTCATGACGAACGGATCCTGGACCTCGTCGCCGAGCTCGCACCAGACGCTCTTGGTCTGCAGGTACTGGTAGACCGCCTCGATGCCGTTCTGCCGCCCGATGCCGCTCGCCTTGTAGCCGCCGAACGGCGAGTTGAACGTCAGCGCGCGGTAGGTGTTGACCCACACCGTGCCGGCCTCGAGCCGCGCGCGCCATCTTGTGCGACGCGGCGGACGTCGCGCGTCCAGACGCCGGCGGCGAGGCCGAACTCGGTGTCGTTGGCCAGCGCGAGCACCTCGGCTTCGTCCGTGAACGGCGTGACGGCGAGCACCGGGCCGAAGACTTCGTTGCGCATCAGGAAGTTGTCCTTCGCCAGCCTGGTGCACGATCGTCGGCTGGTAGAAGTAGCCGTCGGGAAACTCGGCGAGCTGCGGCCGCGCGCCGCCGCACAGCACCGCCGCGCCCTCGCTGACGGCGCGCTGCACCATCGACTCGTCCTTCTCGAGCTGCATCTTCGTCGCGACCGGTCCCATCTGCGTCGCGGCGTTCAGCGGATCGCCGAGCGTGATCTGCTGCGCGCGCGCCGACCAGGCGGTCGACGAACGCGTCGTAGATCGGCTGCGTGGATGTAGGCGCGCGATCCGGCGACGCAGGTCTGGCCCGCGGCCGCGAAGATGCCCGCCAGCACGCCCGCCTCCGCCTGATCCAGGTTCGCATCGTCGAACACGATGTTCGGGCTCTTGCCGCCGAGCTCGAGCATGCAGCTGACCAGGCGCTGCCCGGCGCGCGCCGCGATGGCGCGGCCGGCGCCGACGCTGCCGGTGAACGACACCTTCGCGACCAGCGGGTGATCGACGAGCGCCTCGCCGGTCTCGCGGAAGCCGGTGACGACGTTGATGACGCCCGGGGGAATGCCGGCCGCTTCGGCCAGCCGCGCGAGCTCGATCGCCGAGGCCGACGTGATCTCCGACGGCTTCAGCACGATCGTGTTGCCGGCGGCGAGCGCCGGCGCCAGCGACATGATGGCGATGAACGTCGGCGAGTTCCACGGCGTGATGACGCCGACGACGCCGAGCGGCTCGCGCAGCGTGTAGTTGAAGATGCTCTGGCGATCGAGCGGGATGACGCGTGCCTTCGATCTTGTCGGCCAGGCCGCCGAAGTAATAGAGCCAGTCCTGCGCGATCCGCGCCTGCGCCCGCATCTCGGCGAACAGCTTGCCGTTCTGCTCGGTCTCGATCGTCGCGATGCGATCGGCGTGCTCGGCGATCACCTCGCCCCACTTCATCAGCAGGCGTCCGCGGCGGGTCGGCGACAGCGCGCCCACGGCCCGTCGCGAAACGCGGCCGACGCGGCCTGCACCGGCCTGATCCACTTCGGCCGGCCCCGGCGAGCGCGAAGGTCCCCCATTGACGCCGCCGGTCGTCGGATTGAAGCGCGGTAAACGTCCGGCCGTCCGCGGCGGCGACGTCGCGCGCCGGCGATGTAGTCTTCAGATAGCTATTCATTGGCGAGTCTCTTCAGGTTTTGACTTTCAACGTTGACTTCTGACTTTGCCTTTTAACTTCTACCTTTAGATACAGCGCGCCGCCATCGACCTGACGACCGCCCCGGTGATGGCTTGGCCTCGTCGGATGCGAGAAACACCATGGTGCTGGCGACATCACCCGGCGCAGAGACGGCCGAGCGGGATCGACTGCAGAAACGCCGCGCGATGCGCTTCCGACTCGCCGCCGACGAACGTCGCCAGCATCGGCGTGTCGCCTGGCCTGACAGACCGCGTTCACGCGAATGCGATCGGGAGCGAGACTCGATCGCGAGCGACTTGCTGTGCACGAGCGCGGCGCCCTTGCTGGCGTTGTATGCCGCCAGGATTGGGCCGCGGGCGGATGGCGGCCACGAGACGGTGTTCAGGATCGACGCCGCCGCCCTAGCCGCCGCAGGATCGGCACGTCGGCGCTTCGCGGCCAGCGCGATCGCTTCTTCGCGTTGACCGCCATCAGCCGATCGAAATCGTGTTCGTCGGTGTCGGTGATCGGCGTCGGCGCCCTGGGGCGCGCCCGCATTGTTGACGAGGATGTCCAGTCGCCCGAAGCGATTCCACGGCGGTCGCGATCATCCGACGCGCGTCGGCCTCGGACGCGACGTCCGCCTCGACGAACACCGCGCCGGTTTCGCTGCGCGACGGCGCCGCCGCGCCTCGCGGCCGGCAGTCGACAACCGGACCACCTTCGCGCCTTCCTCTGCGAAACCGGCGGCAGATGGCGGCGCCGGAAGCCTGACCCACCGCCGGTGACGATCGCGACCTCGATCTTTCAAACGCATGCAATGACCAACGGCAGAGGAAATCTTACGCCGGATAGCGCTCGCGAGGAAGGACGTCCGAGCGCCGTAGGAGTCGATCTTCTAGGTGCGCTGCTGCATGTCCTCGCGCTCGCTGCGGTTCAGCCGGCGGCCTTGTCACCGCCCAATCGCCGCGTCCTTCGCCCGACGCACTCAGCGCTGAAATTCCGGCACATCTGGACCGGTCGGCAATCGCGTGATCGCCGATTGCCGGTGTGCCGGGCAGTCCCGCACGTCTACTTACGCCGGCGCGGCGTCCGGCGGCGTCTGGAAGACCGGTCGACGACGGCGCGCACTGGGAGCGCGATGTTCGACGACCAGGACGTCCAGTCGATTGGCGCGCTCGCCGTCGCGCCGCCAGCGATCCGAGCACGCGTCTGGGCCGGCACCGGCGAAGCGTTCATCCGCAGCAACATCTCGATCGGCAACGGCATCTACCAATCGACCGACGCCGGGAAGACCTGGACGCGCATGGGTCTCGAGCGAACCGGCCGCATCGCGCCGCGTCGTCGTCGACCCGAAGAATGCCGACGTCGTGTTCGCGTGCGCGCTCGGCCACGCCTACGGGCCGCAGCAGGACCGCGGCGTCTACAAGACCGCCGACGGCGGCAGAACGTGGACACCGCGCGCTGTTCGTCGACGAGAACACCGGCTGCTCCGACATCGCCAATGGACCCGCAACAACCCGCGCGTGCTGTTCGCCGGCATGTGGCAGCTCGAGATTCACACCTGGGGCCGCACCAGCGGCGGGCCTGGCAGCGGGCTGTTCAAGTCGGTCGACGGCGGCGCGACGTGGACAGCGGCTGCTGGCCGGAGCGGCACACGGCCTGCCGAGCGCGCCGCTCGGCAAGATTTCGGCGCAGGTCGCGCGCAGCAACTCCGAACCGCGTCTACGCGCTCATCGAAACCGGCGACGGCATGCCGACCAACAACGGTCAGAAGACGCAGAGCGGATCGCTGTGGCGCAGCGACGACGGCGGCGAGAACTGGGACGATGGTCAGCGCCGACCGCCGGCTGCGCGGCCGCACGCACTACTACACGCGCTTCGCCGTCGTCGCCTGACAACGAGAACGAGGCGTACTTCCTCGCCGCGGAGTTCACGCAAGACGCGTCGACGGCGGGCAGACGAGCATCGATCTGACGGGCGACGTCGCGCCGATCGGCGACAACCACGACATGTGGATCGATCCGGCCAACGGCGATCGCATGGTCGTCGCGCACGACGATGGGCTGAGCTTCTCGATCAATCGCGGCAAGAGCTGGCATCAGATCCAGCTGCCGATCGCGCAGATGTATCACGTCGCCACCGACAATCAGGTTCCGCTACAACGTCTACGGCAACCGGCAGGACGGACCGTCGACGCGCGGGCCGAGCAACAGCCGCCTCGCCAAGCAGTCGGACGAGGACGACCGCGGACCGATTCCGCGCGGCATGTGGCACTCGGTCGCCGGCGGCGAGAGCGGCTGGGCGATTCCCGATCCGGTCGACAACAACATCGTCTGGGCCACGGGCACCGGCTTCGGCAGCCTCGGCGGCACGGTCGAGCGCTTCGACGAGCGCACGCGGCAGGCGCGCGAAGTGGAAATCTGGCCCGAGGTCGACGGTCGGCACGCCGGCCGGCGGATGTGAAGCTATCGCTTCAACTGGACCTTCCCGCTCGCCATCTCGCCGCACGATCACAACACGGTCTACGCGGGTCAGCCAGCACGTGCACCGCACGACCGAACGGCGGCCAGAGCTGGCAGGTGATCAGTCCCGACCTCACGACTGGACGACAAGTCGCGCCAGCAGACGTCCGGGCGGCCTGACGCCCGACAACGTCGGCGTCGAGTACGCCGGCGTCGTGTTCGCGCATCGCGGAGTCGCCGAGGGAGAAAGGCGTCATCTGGGCCGGCACCAACGACGGCCAGGTGCAGGTGACGCGCGACGCCGGCGCGCGCTGGACGAACGTCACCGCGAATCATGCCCGGCCTGCCGCCTGGGGCACCGTGAGCAACATCGAGCCGTCGCGCTTCGACAACGGCACCGCCTACGTCACCGTCGATCTGCATCAGGTGAACAACCGCGATCCGTTCGTCTACAAGACCACCGACTACGGCCGCACCTGGAAGTCGGTCGCCGGCGATCTGCCCGAAGAGCGTCCACAGCTACGCGCACTGCGTCCGCGAAGATCCGGTCCGAAACGCGGCCTGCTCTATCTCGGCGTCGAGAACGCGCTCTACTTCTCGCTCGACGACGGCGAGCACTGGACTGCCGCTGCAGTCGGGCTTGCCGCACGCGCCGCTCCACTGGCTGACCATCCAGGAACATTTCAACGATCTCGTCGTCGCGACATACGGACGCGGGCTTCTGCATCCTCGACGACATCACGCCGCTTGCGCCAGCTCACGCCGGAGGCTCTGAACGCGAACGCGCATCTGTTCACGCCGCGTCGCGACCTATCGCTTCCGCAACATCACCGAACCGATGATGATGCCCGACGATGCGACCGAGGGCGTGAACCCGCCGGATGGCGCGCCGATCACGTTCTGGCTGAAGACCGCGCCGCCGAAAGATCCGAAAGCCGGCCAAAGCGACGCGAAGGACGCGGTCGAAGGTCGTCGTCAAGGACGCGGCAGGACAGATCCGTGCGCACGATCGACGTCAAGGAGCCGAAGCGCCGGGTCTGAACCGCGTCGTGGTGGGACTTGCGCGGCGAACCGACGACCGAGGTCAAGCCGCGGACGCCACCAGTGAACGCCGTACGATTTGAAGATGAACCCCGACGGCACGCGCGACGTTCGCGATGGCAGGCGCGAGCCGACTCTCGGCGCTGCGTGCCGCCGGGCACCTATTCACGTGACGCTCGAAGCGCCATGGCGCTGCCGGAACCGCGACGCAGCCGCTCACGGTCCGCAAGGATCCGAACACCGCGGGCAGCGAGGCGGACATCCAGGCGCAGACGAAAGCGATTCGCGAAGTGCGCGACGCCATGAACAAGACCGCCGATCTCATCAACCGCGCCGAGGCGGTCCGCGCGCAGATCGGGCACGCTCGAAGACGTTCATCGGCGACGACGCCGCCGCGAAGGAGCTGATCGCGGCCGGCGAGGATCTCGACAAGAGAGTGATTGCCGTCGAAGAGCGGCTGTTCAATCTGCACGCGACGGGGCGCGGCCAGGACTTTCTGCGGATGCCGAGCCAGTTGATGGAGAAGCTCGCGCACCTCGCCGACACGCTGCAGTTCGCGGACTTCGCGCCTGACCGACCAGCAGCTCGAAGTCCACAAGCTGCTGACGGATCAGGTCGACGGCGGCCGCGACCGATCTCAAGCAGCCGTCGTCAGCAAAGACGTGGCGGCGTTCAACGACATGCTGCGGCGCAGGAATATTGGAACGATCGTCGTCCGGTGAGGTGAGCCGGATGAGACCGATCAGAAGGTCCCTGATCGGTCCTTCCAGGATGAGGTCGGCGCCGGTCGCCAGCTTGCACCGCGCTCGACCGTCGTGTCCGAGGCGATTTCCGTCAGCACGAGCCCGCGGTCGCGTGACGTCGATCACCGCCAGCTCGGTGACGATCAGGTGGACGACCTTCAGGCCGGTCAGCGGCAGCGTGCACGCGCGTCACGATCTTGTGGCCGCCGTCCTTCGTGGTGTGCTCCATCGCGACGACGACCTTCTTGGCGCCGGCCACGAGGTCCATCGCGCCGCCCATCCCCTTCACCATCTTGCCGGGAATCATCCAGTTCGCGAGGTTGCCCTCCTGATCCACCTGCAGCGCGCCGAGCACGGTCAGGTCGATGTGCCCGCCGCGCACCATCGCGAACGAGTCGGCGCTGCTGAAATAGGAGCAGCCGGGCAGTCTCGGTCACGGTCTCCTTGCCGGCGTTGATCAGATCCGGATCGACCTCGTCCTCGCGTCGGAAACGGGCCGATGCCGAGCAGGCCGTTCTCCGAGTGCAGGGTGATGTGCACGCCGGGCGGGATGTGGTTGGCCACCAGCGTCGGCATGCCGATGCCGAGGTTGACGTAGTCGCCGTCACTTCAGCTCACGCGCAACGCGGGTGACGATCCGGTCGCGGATGTCCATCGGCAATCTCAGTCAAGCTCAAGCTCAGACGCTCAAGCCCTGCCTGAGCTCGACGCTGAGCCCTGAGACGTCGGTCCTTCTTTCTCGATCCGCTTCTCGTAGCGCGTCGACCCTGCGAGGATGTGCTGCACGAAGATCCCCGGCGTCACGACGTGGTCGGGGTCGAGCTCGCCGGGCTCGACCAGGTGCTCGACCTCGGCGATCGTGACGTCGGCGGCGGTCGCCATCACCGGGTTGAAGTTGCGCGCGGTCGTTCCGGTACGACAAGATTACCGACGCGGTCGCCCTTCCAGGCCTTGACGAACGCGAAATCGGCATGCAGCGGCGGCTCGAGGACGTACGGCCGGCCGTCGATCGTCGCGCGTTTCCTTGCCTTCGGCGACGAGCGTCCCATAACCGGTCGGCGTAAAGAAACCGCCAATGCCGGCGCCGCCGGCGCGGATCCGCTCGGCGAAGGTCCCCTGCGGGACGAGCTCGACGTCCAGCTCGCCGCTGCAGGAACTGGCGCTCGAACTCCTTGTTCTCGCCGACATAGGTCGACACCATCTTGCGGACCTGGCGCGTTCCGGAGCAGCACGCCGATGCCGAAATCGTCGACGCCGGCGTTGTTGCTGATGACGGTCGAGGCCCTTCGTCCCGCGCGCCTGCAGGGCGGCGATCAGGGTTTTCGGGAATGCCGCACAGCCCGAAGCCGCCCATCATGATTGTCGCTCCGTCAGGGATCAGCGCGACCGCCTCCTCGGCGCTCGCCAGCACTTTGTTCATCGGACGGTATTCTATCAAGTAAGATGTCACTCCCATTTGATGCATCCTGACCTCGAACAAGCCATCGGCTTCCACGAATCGATCGTCGCCGAAGGCGGAAAGGCGCTCGTCGGCTACGACACGGCCAAGGCGCTCGCCAACGTCGTGCTGATGTCGGAGATTCCGACCTCGTACGACAAGAAGGAACAGCGCCAGGTCAACGCCGGCAACCTGCTGCTGCGCGGCGTGCCCGGCGTCGGCAAGACGTTCTTCGGCGTCATCCTCGCGGCGATCAGCAACGCGAAGTTCGCGCGCATTCAGGGCGCGCGCCGACCTGCAGCCGACCGAAGTCGTCGGCTTCCAGATGATCAACCCGGCGACCGGCGAGCTGATGACCGAGTTCGGTCCGCTGGCGCGAGGCCGAGGTCATCCTGCTCGACGAAATCAACCGCATCCCGCTCAAGTCGCAGAGCGCCTTCCTCGAAGCGCTGCAGGATCGCACCGTCACCGTCGGCAAGACCACCTACGAGCTGCCGGCGTTCAGCTTCGCGATCGCGACGATGAACCCGGTCGAGCTCGGACAGGGCACCTTTCCGCTGTCGGAAGCGGCCACCGATCGCTTCGCCATCATGGTGAACATCGGCTACCTGCCGCCGGAGGAGGAAGCCAAGCTGGTGCAACTTCGACTTCAAGAAGCGTGCGCCTCAACGCGCTGATGACCAAGGAGCGCATCATCCAGCTGCGCGCGGCGATCAACGAGCACGTGTTCCTGCACGAACGGCTCGGCATCTACATCCAGCGCCTGGTCGCCGCGACGCGGCCGTTCAACCCGGAAACCGACTGGCACGTGCACTCGCCGTCGGAGCTGGTCGAGCACGGCGTCGACCTCGGCGCCTCGCCGCGCGCGATCATCTGCTGGGGCCGCCTGGCCAAGGTCTGGGCGCTGCTGGTCCGCAAGCGGACCGAGGTCTACCCGGAGGACATCCAGGATCTCGCGGTCTACATCCTCGGCCACCGCATCTGGCTCGGCCCGCACGCCGCCAGCCACGGCCTCACCACCGACAGCGTGATCGACGACGTCGTCGAGCGGGTGGCGATTCCGTGAACGTCAGAGTCGAACGTCTGAACGTCGAACAGAACTGCGAGAACGAGACCGACGTCGAAGCCGTTCGTGAACCTGTCGGAGCTCGACCGAGATCGAGCTCCTGATCATGCGCCGGATGCGCGAGTTCACGATCGGCGAGCACCGCAGCCTGTTCCACGGCATCGGGCTTCGACTTCGTCGGGCTGCGCGACTGGCAGCCGGGCGACCGCACGTCGAACATCGACTGGGCGCAGTCGACGCTGACCAACTTCAGCCCGATGGTCGTCCGCGACTACGAGCAGCGCAGCACCGCGACGGTCGATCGCCGTGGCCGACGCGCTCGCTGTCTCGACCCGCTGCGGCATCGACGGCGTGCCGATCGCCGCCGCGATCGCCCGGACGATCGGCACCATCGGCATGTCGGCGGTGTTCTTCCAGGACATGTTCGGCCTGATCACCTTCGACGCGAAGTTCGAGCAGCTCGCCGCGATCCGCCCGCGCATCGGCAAGAATCAGGTGATTCACCGCGCTCGACGCCTATCAGTTCCACCAGGGCGTTGCAGCCGCTCAAGCGCGCCGACACGCCTCAGCATGTCGCTCGCCGGCTTCATGCGGAAAACGTCGATGGTGCCGGTGATCTCGGACTTCCTGTTCGACGACGCCGCGCCGGTGCTGAAGGAGCTGTCGGCCAGCTCAACTCGGCGCACGACGTCTTCATCGTGCTCATCGACAGCGCGTTCGCCTTCGAGCTGCCGTACGGTGTCGGCCGGCTGGATCGAGGCGTTCGACGTGGAAACCGGCGGCGCGCGCGTCATGTCGCGCGGCCAGCTCAGCGCTGTCGGCGCGAGACCCGGCGCTGGCAGGACGAGGTCGTCGCGGATGGCCAAGGACGCCAGACCTCGACGTCCTCGCGCATCGGCGTCGACGAGCAGCAGACCGCGATTGCGCTGAGCGAGTTCATCGCGGAACGGCGGCTGAGGAAAGCCGCGTAGCAAGACAAGGTATCCAAGATGCGACGAGCCGTGTCTCTATTCGTGTTGATGGTGATGGGCGCGTCGCGGGCGTCGCGCGCAGGCCGACGCGATCCGCGGATCCCTGCAGTGCTGGTGGCGAACCAGCGCCGGCGCGATTCGCGTCGGCGAGCAGTTCTCGATCGTCCTGACCTGCGCGCGTGCTCGAAACCGAGGCGGCGCACGGTCGTCGTCGACCAGTCGCGGCTCGAGCCGTCGGTCGTCCAGTTCGCGCCGTTCGAAGTGCTCGGCGGATCCCACGGCGCCGACCTGCGGCGCGACGACCGGCGCTTCTTCCAGCATCGAGTACGCGCCGCGCCTGATCGCTGAGAACCAGTTCGGCAGGGACGTCTCGCTGCCGGAGACCAAGCTGAGCTACCGCATTCAGAGCAAGCGTCGGCCAGAAGACGGCGCTGCAGGGCCGCGACCAGTCGCACATCCTTCCGCCGCTGTCGCTGCGCGTCCTGTCGCTCGTGCCGGCCGACGCGACCGACATCCGCGACACGCCGTCGGTCACGTTCCAGGACATCGATCAGCGCGGCGTTCCGCGCCAATCTGCTGACGGTCATCGGCGGTGTGCTGTTCGCCGTCGCGGCGCTCCTCACCCTGCTGGCGCTGGTGCGCCTGCTGTCGCGCTTCCGGAAGCCGGCGCGAGGCGAGCACTCGCCTGCTTCCGGATTCGGCCGCGCTGCGCGCGGCGCGCCGCGAACTGGCCTGCCGTCCGCCGGCAACGCGAAGACGGCGGGTGGACGCCGGATCTGGCCGGCCGTGCGCCTCGCTGCGCGCTTCCGCGTCGCTGGGCGCCGTATGCCGTCGGCCGGCGCGCCAGCTCTGATGCCCGCGGCCAGCGCAGTCCTCAGTCGCCAGTCCTCAGGCGTCAGACGGCAGTCTTCAGTCCGAGATGGCAGTCGAAGCGGCTGAGGGACGGCTGCTGATTGTTGAAGACTGGCTGGCCGCGCGGCACGTCGCGTGGCGGTTTCAGGCGCTATCACGCCGCAGTCCGTCGGCCGCGATCGGATTCGACGGGCCGGGACGGCGGGCTTTGCCGCATCGGAGCTCTACGAATCGCTGAGCAGGCGCTGGCGGCGCTGACCGCGGCGCAATACGGCCGCAACGGCAAGCTGGACGACAGCGCGCTGGATCAGGCGCTCGACGCCGGCAACCAGGTGCTCGAAACGCGCGCGGCTGGATCAAACCTGGGTGATGAAGCGGCTTGCGGCGCGCCGTGTAGCAGCGGCAGGGGACACGCGCGCGTGGTCCCGCTGACCCAGGTCCCGACGGCGCTGCGCGACGTGGTGATGGAGTGGCGCAACACGCGCGCCGCGACGCTGCTGTTCACCCATCGCGACACGGCGATCCTCGCAATTGTCGCGCTGATCGGGCTGTGCTTCACCATCCTCGTCGGACGCGCGCTGACGCGAAAGAAAGCCGGACGCACGCAAGTGGCGCTGCCAGCCGTGCTCGACTGGAGCGGACGCAACTGGACTGCGCTCGTGCGCCACGGCGCGCTGCTGCTGTTCCTGGCCGGCCTCCCGTTCTTCACGCTCGCTCTTGCGGACCCGTACTCCTCGCTGACCCGTGAAGATGTGTCGTATCCCGGCCGCCGCATTTGCCTGATGATCGATGCGTCCTCCAGCATGATGGCGCGGTTCCCGGCCGCGCATCTCAACGCCAAGGCGCCGAACGAGGCGACGTTCTTCACGACCGTCGCCGCCGCCGAAACGTTCATCCGGCAGCGCATGAACGGCAAGTACCACGATCTCGATCGGCCTCGTCGAGTTCGGCGACGAGGCCTACGTCGTGACGCCGTTCACCACGCGACTACGACAACATCCTGCTCAGCCTGTCGCTCATCGGCGACTGGACCGAGTTCATGAAGTTCCCGGATCAGGGGACGACCATTGCCGCCGCGATCGAGCAGGGCACCGGTTTGTTCAAGGCGTTCGACTTTCTCGACGCCGCCGGCAATCTGCTGGTGATTTTCAGCGACGGCCAGGACACACAGGTGATGCTCCACGGCAAGAGCGTCACCGAGATCGTCTCGGGAGCTGTCGCCGCGAAGATTCCGGTCTACATGATTCGCACCGAGCTACAACAAAGGGCTCGGCGCGGTGCTGCCGGACGACATCTGGAAGCCGGCGGTCGAAGCGACCGGCGGCAGGTTCTATCCGGCCGGCGACGAGCAGGCCGTCCTCAACGCCATCAAGGACATCGATCTCGCGGTCGGCCGGGCGCGTCGAGATCAAGCGCTACAGCACGCAGCGGCCGAAGTTCGCGCCGATGCGCTTCATGGCGACGGCGTTCTGGAGCATCGCGCTCAGCGCTTCAGCTGACCGTGCCCTATTTCCGGAAGTTCCCGTAGGAGAGACTCATGAAGTCTGTCGTCGCTCCCCTCGTCGTTGCCGTCGTCCTGGCCCTCGCGGGCACCGGTTTCTGGCTGGCCGGCCAAACCGAGACCCGCCTGGCCGATGCGCACAAGCGTCTGGCGACGCTGCAATGCGCAGAAGCCGCGGCGGCCAGCGACGAGGTCGAGCAGTCGATCGGCCTCGAGCGCCGCCTGCCGGTGGTGGGACCGCAGTCGGATCTCGAGGTGCGCGACCTCCGTGCGGAGGCCCGGCACTTGGCGAACGGATTACGCGGCGCTGGCGCCGCAGCGCGATGCGGCCGGCTCGTTGACCGAAACCAATCCGGCGCTGCAGCTGGTGTCGGCGAATGCAGCGTTCCGCACTACGCAGCAGGCGGACAACCGGCTGGATGCGGTGCGGCGTCTCGACACGGTCGTGAAGACCTACGCGGACGTGCTGCGCAACGGCGGCGGCCAGGTGGACGCGACGCTGCATAACTACGAGCTGGCCGTGCGCACGCGCGACGCTGCTCGGCAAAGCCGCGAGCGGCCGCGCCGAAAGCGGCGCCGAAGCCTCAAGCGACTGTTGGCGAAGCCGATCTGCCCGAAGGTCCCACGCTGCATGGCAAAGCCGGGCGGACCACCGCCGGCCGTCAACATGAATCAGTTCAAGATCGTCATCCCGAAGCGCGGCGAGGAACGCAAGCGATGCGCCGGACGCGTGGCAAAGGGCGGTAACGAAGATCCGAAAGGAGACTTCAGCCGCGAGACTGAACCTGAGCGAGCTTGAGAACTTAGGATAGCTGGACTTCTGAGATGCTGACGAGGCATCGACCTGAATTCGGTTCGATTCGCGGAGCCGCTGTACTTGTGGCTGCTGATCCTTCCCGCCGCGCTGTTGATCGTCTGGGGCTGGCAGCTGTCGCGGCGGCGGCGCGACACGCGGCGCTTCCGGCAGCATCGGCGCGCTGCCGGTGCGGGAGCGGTTTCCGATCTTCGGCGGTCTGGCGTTCTGGCTGTGCGTGATCTTCGCGACCGCCTTCACGACGCTCGCGCTCGCGCGGCCGACCGCCGCCGTCTCGCTGGTGCGGACGGCCGGTAGTCGATCTCGTCATCCTGCAGGACGGCTCCGCGTCGATGCGGACGCCGGACGTGGCCGGCGATCGCTGGCGCCGGTCGATGCGGTTCCTGCGTGTCGCTCGGCGAGTCGCTGGCGTGGAAGGACGACCGCATCGCGATGGCGCTGTTCGCGCACATCGCGGCGCCGCAGGTGCGGCTGACGCGCGATCCGAACACGTATCTTCTTCTTCCTCGATCACCTCGAGCAGGTGTCGCCGTTCCGCCTCGAGGACGACACGACGTGGGACACCAACATCGAGCTCGGCATCGCGTGGGGCATGCGGCTCGATCGAGAAAGACACCGAGCTGTACGGCAAGTCGCCGAACGCGAAGGCGTTCGTGCTCGTCACCGACGGACAGTCGTGGAGCGGCGAGGGTGGCGCGCGCGCTGAAGATCGCCGCGACCAACGACGTCCCGGTGTTCGTGGTCGGTGTCGGGACGACGGTCGGCGGACCTGATTCCCGGAGGCGCCGCGCAAGCCGAACGACACGTCGCCGGTCGAGCCGCCGATTCACTCGTCGCTCGATCGGCGTCGCTCGCGACGATCGCGAACAGCCGGCGGCGGCGAGTATCTGGAGCTCGATCGCGAAGGCGACCGCGAAATCTCCAACCGGATCATCGACGCGGCGCGGCGGCGCGCCGGCTCGCGCGGGCTGCAGCTGGAAAGCGAAGAGCGTTACTGGCGCTGCCTGGCGGCGGCGGCCATCCTTCATGTTCATCGGGCTCCTGTTCCTGCAGGAGCGCGTGGAGCTCTGGCTCCAGGCCGCCGGGCGCGGGCGTCGCGCTGGCGCTGGTGTGGACGCTGACGCGCCAAACAACTTTTCAGCAGCTTCAAGTCTCAAGGCTCACTGGAGACTCTGAGCCTTGAGACTTGAGACTTTGCTCCTGAGGGTCCCAGGAGCCACGCCGCACCACGCACGCCGCTCGAGTCCCCGTGCTTCGCGCGGACGAGTCTCGTGGCGACGCGATCCGAAAAGACGTGCGGCGTCCGACAAACGCGGCACCGACTCGTACAGCCGCCCGATGTTCGACACGCCCCCGCCGAGCACGATGACGTCCGGATCGAGAATGTTCATGACGGCTGGCCAGCGCGCGCGCCAGACGCTCCTCGTATCGCCCGAGGCGCCGCGAGCGCACGCGGCTCGCTGCCTGCGCCGCGAGCGCCGCAATCTGTTCGGCGGTGCGCGGGTCTGTCGACGAGTAATCGCGCGGCGAGGCCGGGACCCGATAGGAATGTCTCGACGCAGCCATGGCGGCCGCAGTAGCACAACGGGCCAGGCCGCTCGTCGTCCGTGGGCGCCGGCAGCGGGTTGTGCCCCCACTCGCCGCCGATGGCGTTCGCTCCGGTCAACACCTTGCCGTGGACGACGATGCCCGCGCCGGTGCCGGTGCCGAGGATCACGCTAAACACGACGCTCCGCGCCGGCGGCTGCGCCGTCAGCCGCTTCCGGATAACGCGAAGCAGTTGGCATCGTTGGCCAGCCGGATCGGCCGGGCCGAGCATCCGCGCGAGATCGTCGGCCAGCGGACGGCCGATCAGCCACGTCGAGTTCGCGTTCTTGATGACAGCCGGTCGCGGGCGACACCGCGCCAGGAATCCCAATGCCTACCGTAGCTTCGCGACACCGACGTCGCGCTCGATGTCGCGGACCAGGCCGGCGACGGCGGCCAGCGTGCCGCTGTAATCACCGCGTGGCGTCTGCGCCCGGCGCCGCACCCGCTCCGTGTCCGTCATCGGCAATCGCAATGCCCTCGATCTTGGTCCCGCCCAGATCGATACCGATCCGCATGGCGTCATTATCTGGCGGGAGGCATACTAGTGTGTTTCCCTTTCAGCCGGAGGAGCCTGATGTCAAGCGACAGAATCGATTGCCGAACTCGCCCCGACGTTCACCGGACAGCTGCTGCAACCGTCCGACACCGGATACGACGAAGCCCGCCGCGTGCACAACGGGCTTGATCGACAAGCGCCCGGCGCTCGTCGCGCGATGCCTCGGCACTGCCGACGTCGCTGACGCGGTCAAGCTGGCGCCGTACGCTCAACCTCGAAGTCGCCGTCCGCGGCGGCGGGCACAACGTGGCCGGCCGGGCGACGATCGACGGCGGCGTGATGATCGACCTGGCGCCGATGAAGGGCATCCACGTCGACGTCGCGGCGCGCACGGCGCGCGCGCAGGGCGGCGTGCTGTGGAAGGAGCTGAATCGCGAAACGCAGGTGCACGGCCTGGCCACGACCGGCGGCGTCGTCGGCATCGACCGGCATCGCCGGCCTGACGCTCGGCGGCGGCCTCGGCTGGCTGATGCCGAAGCTACGGCCTGGCGCTCGACAACCTGCGGTCCGCCGGAGCTCGTCATGGCCGACGGCCGCGTCGTGCGCGCGCCAGCGCCGACGAGAACCCGGATCTGTTCTGGGCGATCCGCGGCGGCGGCGGCAACTTCGGCATCGCCGCGTCGCTCGAGTACAACCTGCATCCGGTCGGGACCGATCATCACCGGCGGGCTGGTCGGCGCACCCGCTGCAGAAGGCCGGCGGCGTCCTGAAATTCTTCCGCGAGCAGTGCGCGGCGGCTCCGGACGAGCTGATGCTGGTCGCCGGCCTGCTCACGCGCCCCGGACGGATCCGGTGCCAAGCTCGTCGGCATCGCTCGCCGCGCACTGCGGCTCGCTGGCCGACGGCGAAGCAGCCGTCACGCCGATCAAGGCGTTCGGTCCGCCGGTGATGGACGCGCATGGGACCGATCCCGTACTGCGCGCAGAACGGCCTGCTCGACGCGTGCGTTCCCCAAGGGCGCGCTCAACTACTGGAAGGCGCAGTTCCTGACCGACCTCAGCGACGACGCGATCGCGACGCTGGTCGAGCGCTTCGAGGCGTGCCCGTCGCCGATGAGCCAGATCGTCATCGAGCACTTCCACGGCGCAGGCGAGCCGCGTGCCGGTCGGCGGACACCGCGTGCGCGATGCGGATCACCGGCTTCAACGTCGTCATCATCTCGCAGTGGACCGACCCGCGCGAAAACGATCGCCACATCGCGTGGTGCCGCGACACCTACTACGGCGCTCACAGCCGCATTCCTCGGCCGATCCGCTACGTGAACTACCTCGGCAGCGACGAGGCGGGCGATCCGGCCGCGGTTGCCTACGGCACCGAACTATCAGCCGGCTGCGCGAGCTCAAGACGAAGTACGATCCCGAGAACTTCTTCCACACGAACGTGAACATCCGGCCCGCGGTAAACTGCGGGGATGAAGCAAGGCCTCCTGCTGGCTGCTGCCTGCGCCGGTATCCTCGAGCTGCGCGGGCAGCAGCGGCGACACCGCTCGACCGCGGCGGACGCCAAGACCTTCCTCGACACCGTCAACGACACGATGAAGCGGCTCGGCATCGAACAGAGCCGCGCCGGCTGGGTCCAGCAGACCTTCATCACGGACGACACCGAAGCGCTTTCCGCGCGCGCCAACCAGTTGGCCATCGACGCGGCCGCGCGCTTCGCCAAGGACGCGGTGAAGTTCGACAAGGTCGAGCGTGCCAACAGAGCAGCGCCGTCAGCTGACTCTCCTGAAGGTCGGCTTCGGTGATGGCGACCCCCGCGGATCCCAAAGAATCCGAGGAGCTCACCAAGACGATGGCGCGGCTCGAATCGGCCTACGGCAAGGGCAAATGGTGCCCCGACTCGAACAAGCCGGACGCGTGCAAGACGATCGACGACGTGCACGAAAGTCATGGCGACGTCGAGGAATGAAAAAGAGCTGCGGGCGGCGTGGGAAGGCTGGCACACGATTTCGCCGCCGATGCGCGGCGATTACACGCGGTTCGTCACGCTGTCGAACAAGGGGCGCGAAAGAGCTGGGCTTCGCGGACACCGGGGCGATGTGGCGCGCGAAGTACGACATGACGCCCGACGAGTTCATGAAGGAGCTCGACCGGCTGTGGGATCAGGTGCGGCCGCTCTATCTGAAGCTGCACGCGTATACGCGCCTGAAGCTGCGCGAGAAGCTACGGCGACATCGTGCCGGCGAATGGTCCGATTCCAGCGCATCTGCTCGGCAACATCTGGGCGCAGGACTGGACCAACATCTACCCGCTGGTCGCGCCGCCGCCGCGCCGACCCGGGCTACTCGCTCACCGACATCCTGAAAAAGCGCAACATGCCGCCGCTCGAGATGGTGCGCGTCGGCGAGAGCGCTTCTACTCGTCGCTCGGCTTTGCGCCGCTGCCCAAGACTTTCTGGGAGCGATCCCTGTTCACGCGGCCGAAGGATCGCGACGTGGTGTGCCACGCCAGCGCCTGGGACATCGACCTCGAAGACGACATCCGCATCAAGATGTGCATCGAGCAGACGGCCGAGGATTTCACGACGATCCATCACGAGCTCGGTCACAACTACTATCAGCGCGCCTACAAGATCCAGCCGGTGCTGTTCCGCGACAGCGCCAACGACGGGTTCCACGAGGCGATCGGCGACACCATCGCGCTGTCGGTGACGCCGGAGTATCTGGTGAAGATCGGCCTGCTCGACAAGGCGCCGGACGCGTCGCGCGATCTCGGGCTGCTGATGAACAAGGCGCTCGAGAAGATCGCGTTCCTGCCGTTCGGGCTGCTGATCGATCAGTGGCGGTGGAAGGTGTTCTCCGGCGAGGTGAAGCCCGCCGACTACAACAAGGCGTGGTGGGAGTCTGCGCCTGAAGTATCAGGGCATCGCGCCGCCGTCCGCGCGCGGCGAAGAGTTCTTCGATCGCTGGCGCGAAATATCACGTGCCTGACAACACGCCGTATACGCGCTACTTCCTGGCCGACATCCTGCAGTTCCAGTTCCATCGCGCGCTGTCGAAGACCGCCGGCTGTACGCTGCCGCTGAACCGGTGCTCGATTTACGAGAGCCAGGCCGGCGGGCCAGAAGCTGAACGCGATGCTGTCGATGGGCCAGTCGCGTCCCTGGCCGGACGCGCTCGATGCGCTGACCGGCCGAGAAACAGATGGACGCGACGGCGATTGTCGATTACTTCGCGCCGTTGTCGAAGTGGCTGGACGAGCAGCTCGCAGGCATACACGTAGGGTGGTAAGAACTCTGTCAGAGTCCAAGTCTCAAGTCTCAAGTCTCAGGGCAAGGATCAAGGCTCAGGGACAGTGAGAGTTGAGACTTAGAGAGTTGGAGGGAGGGCAGCATGACCGTGCTCGAACTCATCGGCTCCCGAACCGACGTCTATTCGATCCGCGACGACGTCACCGTGCACGATGCCGCGCGCTACCTGCGCGACCGGCAGGTGCGCTCGGTCGGCGTCCTCGACGCCGACGGCCGCCTGGTCGGCGTCGTCTCGCAAAGCGACATCTCGGACAAGGTCGCCGCCGAGAACAAGTGCCCCGCCTGGATGCGCGTCAGCGAGGTCATGAGCACGGCGCTGGTGACCGTGACACCGGATCGCGCGCTGCACGACTGCCTGCGCCTGATGGAACAGAACGGGATCTACCATCTGCTGGTCGTCGATCCGGCCGGCGTCTATCGCGGGCATGGTGTCGGTGACCGACATGGTCACCGTCATTGCATCCGACGAAAAAGCGCGGGCCGACATGCTCGAGGCATTTGTGTTTGAGAGAACGTCGCCGCCGTAGCGTTCCAAACAGGTGACAGATGTCGAAGACAGAGCACGCCCAGACAACCGGACGTCTTCTCCGTTGTCTTCGCGCCCGCCACGCCCAAGCTCGCCTACGCGTCGAGCTGAGGTGGGGGCTTTGCGTTCTCACGTTGCTCGGATCCGTCGCTGACAAGCCGAACCCTTCACCATGACGCGATTGTCCGCGGGGCTCGTCGCCGCGCTGATCGCCGTCCAGCCGCCCGCGTTTCGCACGCGCACTGATCTCGTCGCCCTCCCTCTAACCGTCGCCGACGCCGAGGGACGTCCCGTCCTGGGACTAGGTAGAGACGCGTTCTCGCTGACAGAAGACGACCGCCCGCAGCCGATCGTGCAATTCACCGGCGATGCTGTTCCCCTGAGTCTGGCTATCGCGCTCGACGCCAGCACGAGCATGAAGGGCCGCCGGTTCGGTACGCGCGCGGGACGCGGTCTGGCTGCTCCTCGACCTCGCACCGGAGGACGAGGTGTGCGCATGCGGGTTCAACGAGATCGGCCGTTCGTCATCGCGCCATGGACGACTGATGTTCACACGGTCGAGCGCTCGCCTCCTCGGGGTTTCGCCCGACGGCAATACGGCCTTATACGCGACCGTGTCGAGCGCGTGCTCGGCGCGCTCGCGATTCCAGCCATCATCGGCGTCAGGCGATGGTCGTCATCTCCGACGGCAACGATCGAGACTCGAGCGACAACCCGATGGCCGCGGACCTGCGTCGACATCCCCGCTCGACCTCGCTCCCGGGCCGGACCCACTGCCCGTCGAGGCAGCGTCTGATTCCGCTGCTCGATCGCATTCGACCAGCGAAGCGCTCATCTATGCGATCGGCATCGACGTGCCAAATCGCTACGGCAACGACCCGCTGGACCATGCCGCGCTCCGGCAGCTGACCGATCCCACTGGCGGCTTCACCGAAGTCGTTCACGCCGATGCCGATGCCGTCACGACGGCCGAGCGGATCGCGACCGAGCTCCGGCACCAGTGCATCCTCGGGTTCGTTCCTGCTCATCCGGACGATGGGAAGTTCCACAGTGTGCGCGTCACGGTCACCGGCTGCGCCTGTCAGGTGCGGGCACGCGCCGGTTTCATCGCCGACAAGCGCAAAGGCCCATAGGGACAGAACTTCCGCGCCGGGTCCGACGTCTGATATGGTCAGTCCTAGTGCCTCGCCACACACCGCGGCAACTGATAACCATCGCCACCGGTTTGTGCCTCCTGGTCGCCGCGAGCTACTCGACCCTGGACCTCATCGCGCAGACGGACCTCGACGCGTTCATGCGACAGGTGCTCGTCCAGCGCGACGATAACTGGAAAAACTCCAGCAGTACGTGCTCGACGAGCGCGAAACCATCGACGTGCGCGGGCCGTCGCGGCTGCCGCTGTGGGGCGAGCGCCGCGATTACACCTGGTATATCCGCGACGGCTTCTTCGTCCGGAGTCCCGTCAAGGTCAACGGCGTGACGATCGCCGAAGCGCGAGCGTCGCACCTTCGAAGCCGCCTATCTCAAGCGCCAGCAGGAGCGCGAAAAACGCGGACAGCGCGGCATGGTCGCGATTGGCCCTTCGGGGATCGTCGTCGAACCGGCGGACGGCGGTCCCGTGCAGGCCGATGGCGTGTCGCCCAGCGTCGACGGCCTGCTCAAGCAGACGCGGCAGCCGGGATTCATCTCTTCGGCGTATTTCCTGCGCTTCAAGTTCGAAGAAGGCAAAGTACGCACTCGTCGGCCGCGAAACGCTCGACGGCCGCGACGTGTTGAAGATCGAGTACTACCCTTCGCGAGACTGTTCGGCGGCAGCGATCGCCGGCGCAGGCAGGAAACGTCCGAATCAGGACCGCGCCTACGACGCCGAGTTCCAGCGTCTGATGAACAAGGTTGCGCTCGTCACGCTGTGGGTCGAGCCGAAGGCACATCAGATCGTGAAATACACGTTCAACAACCTGCCCTTCGACTTCCTGCCCGGACAGTGGCTGCTGCACGTCGACGACCTGCGCGCGTCGATGACGATGGGAGCAGCCGTTCCCGGACGTATGGCTGCCGAGCGGCCTCGAGTTCGAGTTCGGCATCTCGCTCGCGGTCGGTCAGGTCGAGATGCGGTACGCGCTCGAGTACCACGACTACCGCCGCCCCGACGTCACCACCAACGTCAAGGTCCGCTGACCATGTGGGCAGCGATCGTTCTGCTGCTCCTGGGCGGCCCTGCCGCCGTCGCGCCCGGAACGGCGTGGCAGGGCCGCGAGACCGTCGCGGCGATTCAGGTCCACGGCAACACCGTCACCAGGGACGACGAGGTCCGCCGTCTCGCGGGCATCGAGGTCGGCGCGCCGGTCGATGCGAACACCGTGGACGAGGTCGCCGCCCGGCTCCGGACCGCGAAACGGTTTGACAACGTCCGGGTCCTGAAGCGGTTCGCGTCGATCGAAGACCCGTCGCAGATTCTGCTGGTGATCATCGTCGACGAGGGTCCGGTGCACATCGAGACGGACCGGCGACGAGGTGAATCCGACCGCGTCGTCCGCAGCCATCCGCTGGGGCTGATGATCATGCCGGTGCTGACCCGCGAGGACGGCTACGGATTCACCTACGGCGCTCGCCTGGCGCGCCGGACGTCGCAGGCCGGAACAGCCGCCTCTCCTTCCCGTTGACGTGGGGCGGCGAGAAAAAGGCGGGAGCCGACTTCGAGAAGACGATCGGGCACGCGCCGGTCGATCGTGTCATCGCCGGGGTGGCGGTGTCGCAGCGGACCAATCCGTTCTACGAGCGGGACGACAACCGCCAACGCGTCGTGGGTGCGCGTCGAGCGCGAGCTCGTTCCCATCCTCCGCGTCGGCGCGACCGCCGGGTGGCAGCATGTGACGTTCATGGATCGCGACGATCGCTTCGCGCAGGCCGGCGCCGACGTCGTGCTGGATACGCGCGTGGATCCCAACCTGCCGCGGAACGCGGTCTTCGCAAGGGCGTCGTGGGAGCAGCTGGGCTCAGTCGGTCCGACAGTCGGTCAAAGCCGGACACTACGTGCTGGATGGGAGAGGCTATCTCGGTGCTGTTCCGACAGAACGTGCTCGCGCTGCGCGCGATTACGCGACGCGGCGGATGGTCCCCTTCCGCCGTATCTGCAACCGCTGCTCGGCGGCATGCCGAACCTGCGTGGATTCCGGGCCGGCACGTTGGCCGGCGATATCCTCGTCGCCTATTCCGCGGAGCTCATTGTGCCGCTCACGTCACCGCTCAGCGTCGGCAAGATCGGCCTGAGCGCGTTCGCGGATCGCGGCGACGGTGTACGACGCGGGTGAACGGCTGCGCGACCAGACGATGAAGCAAGGGTATGGCGGCGGCGTGTGGTTCTCTGCCGCGTTTCTGAAGCTGAACATCGCCGTCGCGCACGGCCGCGGATCGTCCACGCCGCATGCATGTCGGCGGCAACGTCTCGTTCTGATTCGTTCGCCGCGCGGCCCTCGCTGGCCGTGCAGTCTCCGCAGACGCTGTCTGTAGGGAGTCGGGGCTAGGGGCTGGGGCTAGCTGTCGGGACCGCCATCCTTCGGTGGCAGCAGTCCCCTAGCTCGCAGCCCCGAAAACATCGTCCGATAATGGCGGTCACCAGTTGCTCTGGAAGACTTCGTCCGGATCGTGGCGCCGCTTCAGCGCGAGGAATTCCGCGAATCTGCGGATAGCACCGCTCGACCTGATCCTTGCGCGCCCATCGATGGTAGGTCAGGTAGTAGCTGCCGCCGTGCTGAATGCCAAGATCGATCAGGTCGCGAAACGCGGCGGCCGCCGCATCGATGGCTGGCGGCGTGTGTTCGACATGCAGGTTGAAGATGACGCACGCATAGCGATCGCGCGCCCACGCCAGAAACGTCTCGTCATCGCGCTCGATGAGGCGAACCGTTCCGTAGATCATGTTCGCGCGTCGCGTCCGCAGCGCCGCCCGCGCCGCGTCCATGAAGGCGGTCGAGCTGCGACCGCTGCACGTAGATTTCGCTGATCATCTCGGTCGCCTTCACCTTCGCATGGAGCGCGCGATCGAGGTCCGCGTGGTAGTTGTCCACGTAGGCTGCCGAGAGCTGCCAGTCGGCCCAGTAAATCTGCCCGGACGTCTTCAGATACCGCGATGAATACACCTCGAAGGCGCGACGCTGTATTCTGTGCGAGTAGAACGTCAGCCGCGCCCAGTCTTCAGGATTGAAACGCGTCGGGTGCTCGGTGAGCGGCGTTTCCAGTGGAACCGGCTGATAGCAGGAGAAGACGCCGCGCCGCAGGAAGCTGTCGCGGGTGGCGTCGGTCGCGAACTGGTAGTCGCCATACAGATAGCCGTCCCGAATCCGCTCCTCGAAGCGCGCCATGATCGTCGGCGGTCTCGCCGAGCGCGACCACGCGGCGGCACTTTCACCCGGGGCCGCAGCCGCAGGCGCACGCGCGTGATGACGCCGAACAACCCGTAGCCGCCGATCGCCAGCCTGAACAGATCCGGGTGTGCGTCGCGCGCGCAGGTGCGCACCTCTCCCGTCGGTCCGACGAGATCGAAGGACTCGACCTGGTCGACGATCGGCTTCAGGTTGAGACCGCGGCCGTGGGCGTTGCACGACAAGGCGCCGGCGATGCTCAGGCGATCGGCGCCGGTCTGCTTCTGATAAATGCCCCACTGACGATCGCCGGCCCCGCGGACGCTTGCACGTTGTTGAGATGCTCGATGATCTGCGGCCATTCGATGCCGCCTTCCACATCGATGACGCCGCGCTCGGGATCGAAGCCCAGGACGCGATTGAGGCCGCGCATGTCCAGGAGGACGTTGGCGTCGCCGAACTGCTGCCCTCCCATGGCGTGGCGGCCGCCGGCGATCGACACCGACTTGCCCTGCGATCGAGCACGGGACACGGCAGCGCGCACCTCGTCCACCGTCCCTGGCTTGACGACGGCGTCGACGCGCGTGGCATTGAGCTGGGAGTGAACGTCGTTGACGAGGAGACCCTCGTCTCGATCCGGGATCGCGGACGCGTTCGGCGAACGGACGGGAAAGGGCCGAGGAACGCAGGCGGCGACAGGGCATCGCCGCGGCCGCCGCGGAAACTCTGGATGAAATCGCGCCGTGTGATCTGCTCCGCCATCGCAGCTCCCCTTGTCGGAGCATGCGGAAAGCGGAGCAGAAACCGGCTCAGCTGCGCTGACTACGGCTTCTTCGGGCCGATCGTCAGCTGGTCCACGACCCTGCGGACGCCCTCGACTTCCTTGGCTTCGGAGACCGCTCGCGCCTGCCGGCCGCTGACATCACCGTGCCCTTCAGGGTGACGACGTGATCCTTCGTGTCGACGTTGATGTCGCTGTCCTTCAGCAGGTCTTCGCCGACGAACTTCGACTTGACCCGCGTCGTGATCCAGCCGTCGGTGATCACTTCGCCGGTCTTGCTCAGACCTTCTTTCGTCTTGTCGACGACTTTCTCGGCGCCTTCCTTGGTCTTCTCGCCGACCTTCTCAGCGCCTTCCTTCGTCTTCTCGGCGCCTTCCTTGGTCTTGTCCTTGATCGTTCCCGCCGTGCCCTTGGTCGCAGCCAGGCAGGTCGACGAGGATCTTGTTATCGACGCGCGCGATGCCTTTGACGTTGGCGAGCTGTCGCGGCCTTGGCGCGGTCGGCCTCGGTCGGCACCGTGCCGGTCAGCGTGGCGACGCCGCCGTCGACGTCGACGTCGATGTCGTAGCTTCTTGAGCGTCGCGTCGCTGTGAATCCGCTTCTCGATCTGGTTGTCGAGCAGCTTGTCCGACGACGCCGGGCTCGCCTGCGGGACCGCGGCGACGCGTCGACGTCGGCGCTGAACCCGTTGATCGCGACGGCGCAGATCAGGCTTCCGAGAAACACGTTCATGGTGATCACTCCCTCTACGGTCGAGCTGCTGCGCCAGGGCGCAGAGCAGACCGCCGTGGAGAAATTGAGCAATCCGTGGACCAAGGGGTCGGATGCGGTATCCGGATCCCTGACGTTGGCGATCGCGGGCGCTACAGCTGAGGCCGGTACGTGCCAAACGTCCACACATACCCTTCCACATCGCGCGCAGAGTAGGTCCGCGCCCCGTAATGGGTGGTTTCGATCGGCAGGACGATCCTGCCCCGGCCGCGACCGCGGTAGCGTAATGCCGATCCGGGTCGTCGAGTGCCACACATACGGCCTGACGAGCACCGCCGAGCACAGCCGCATCAGATGGCTTGCTCGAGCTCAGCATGACCACTCCCGGCCCCAGCCGAAGCTCTGCGTGTTCGATGGTGCCGTTCTCCCCCGGAATGACCACCACCTTCTCGAAGCCGAATCCCCGTTCGAGCCACGCCACCGCACCCGGCGCATCGTCGTACCCAGAGCGTCGGGATACATGTTCGGCGCATCCACCGCGTCAGTCATGCGATAGGTGCCGAACGCCCAGAGATGGCCGCCGGGATCGCGCGCCGAGATGCTCCGCGATCCGTAGTCCAGGTCCCGCAAGGGCGTTTCGATCGTCGCGCCCGCCGCCTTCGCGCGATCGTGGTGCGCGTCCGGATTGTCGACGCAGACGTAGACGCCTTGATCGACAGTCGTCCACGGATTCTTTCCGTCGGGCGGCGTCTTCGACGACACGCCGATCGTGCCCGGCGCCCAGCCGCAGCTCGCGCGTGAGCGACCGTGCCGTCCGGGCCCGGCATCTCCATTCGCGTCTCGAAACCGAAGGCTCTGGCCAGCCACGCCATGGCCGCCGGTCGCATCGCGATAGCGCAGGATCGGAAAGATGTTGGGTTGCACGATGGTCTGCGACATATCTGCCTCCGGAGACAGGCTACGACCGGCGATGCCGAAGCCGTCTTGGAAGAAATTTACCGGGAGACGAACTGGCCCGGCGTCTGACCGGCGAACTCGTGGAAATCGCGAATCAGGTGGGCTTGATCGTAGTAGCCGCTGGCGTCCGCGATTTCCGCCCAGCGCAGGCCGTCCGCCTGCCGCAGCCGCTTCACCGCGTGATCGAACCGCACGATGCGCCCGTAGGTCTTCGGCGTCACACCGACGCGTTCACGGAACGTCGCGATGAGATGGCGCTGGCTGCATTCGAGATCGCGCGCCAGCCTCGCGATGCTCGCCGCCCCTCGGGTGGCGCGCAGCACATGCGCGGCCCTGACGACCAGCGGGTTGGGGGCGCGCGCGGAGGATCACGCGCCCGAGAATCACTTCGTCGAGGATGTCGAAGCGCCGGGACCACGTGCCAGCTTCGCACAGCCGCTCGGTCGAGACGAGGCGCATCGGCGCCGAACAGGTCGTCGAGCTCGACGACCCGATTCGCGAGCGAATCCATCGGCACCCCAAACACGAGATGCGCGCCGATCGGCGTCAGGTTGACCTGCAGGCCCGCGCGTCGGCACCGTGGACTCCGTGAAGACATAGGCGTCGTGCACGCCGGCGGTGAACTCGCGTTAATACGTAACTGGAACGGAAGTACAAC
>ERZ1370068.225-contig-10202_pt1 | contig 42553 bp, 53 predicted proteins | sample MGYA00561227_ERZ1370068 | MGnify/ENA primary metagenome ERZ1370068 (study PRJEB38410, sample SAMEA6850437) | metagenome | study: Metagenomic assessment of the ecological functions of the soil: analysis of the soil microbiota associated with the... | reverse complement strand
TTGTACTTCGTTCAGTTACGTATTGCTGACGTTCTTCGAAGCGCAGCTGCTCCGGACCGATCCCGGATCTGCATCACGAATCGCACAGACGCGCCTCGTCGTGGTTCGCCGCCGAGGGCTACATGGACGAGGGCCGTGCGCCACGCATTCGCGGCCGGGGGGTCACGAGGCGGCTGCTCGCCCGGTCGAAGATCGGCGGCTCCCGCCCTGTTGGAGGCGGGCAGACACAGACGGTTCTCCGCTGGCTGGAAGCGTTCCCGGACGGCGTGGTCGAGCACGACACCCACCTCTCGCTCGCACGGGCGTGGGCTGGATGAGCAGTGTGAATCGCCGCGACGAAGCGCGTGGACGGCACTCGCCGCCGTGGAGGCAGGCGGTGCCGACAGCTCAGCCTCGGTAAGAAAGACCGTGGAAGCGCTGACCTCGCTCATGCGCGCGTGTTTTCCCCTGGGGCGACGTCACAGGAATGCTCGGCGGCGCCAGTCGAGCCTCCGAGCTGCAAGGAGGCAGAGATCGGTGTGGCGGCGCCATTGCGCACCTCGCCCTTGGGCGGGCCCGATACTTCGCGGGCGAGCCGCGGCGAAGGCCATCGTGCCGCTCGAGCGCGCTGCCCGGTCTCGCCGTCCGCAAGAAGCAGTGGCTCGTTGCCTCGACCAGCAAAGCCATCCTCGCGCGCTCTCCTGGACCTAGGAGACGAGGGCGCAGCGGAGTCCGCCGCGGAGAGGCCGATCGAGCTCACCCAGGCTGCGCGACGCTCGGCGAGCGGCCGGGCCTCGGGCTGCGCCCATTGGCGCGTGGGAGCGGTGCGGGCGCGCACCGGTAACCTGACGAAGCCGAGCCGCTCCTCTCGACCGGGCTCACGAGACTTCGCGCGCAGGGCGAGGAGCTGTACATCGCCGAAGCCTTGCTCGCCCTGGCGCCCGTATGGGGCTCACAGGGCGAACGACAAGAGGCCCGAGGGCTTCTCGGCGGAGGCGGGCGGAGTGCTCGAGGCGATGTCCGACCCAGGAATCCTTCTGCGCGCGCCTGAGGACGCCGCGCAGCCTGACGCCGGCACACCGCAGAATCGACGGCGACAGCGAGCTGACCGAGCGCGAGCGAGGTACTCGAGTACCTCGCCCAGGGTCTTCCAAGCGCGAGACCGGGAAGGCGCTCTTCCTCTCCTTCAACTGATCCACTCCCACACGAAGTCGATCTACCAGAAGCTGGAGAGTCTCCTCGCGGGCTGCAGCAGGTAGAGCGTGCGCCGCGAGCTAGGGCGATCGACGCGCCTCGCCTACAACAACCGAATCTGAACGCAGCCCGAGGCCGAGCGTCGCGTCCAGCGAGCAAACCAACAGGAGCGCTCGCTTAGCTAAGCCCCGGGCGGCGCGCCAGCCGCCGAAGCCCGTTGATGCGCTGTCTGAGGTCCAGAGATCGCGGTTCTGGAGATCGTGGATTGCGCCCGTGACACGCTCCCGTGTGCGCGGCGACCGCGGCTCTGCATGTGCGCTTTGATCGGCGCCCTGGACGCGCGTCTTCCGGTCGGAATCCGGCAGGGCGTCGACCCGCGCCCGCAGGTCGGGGAGCCTGCGCTGCATCGAGTCGCTCATGCTGTTGAAACGCGCCTGGACGGCGTCGGCCGATGCCTGCACGGCAGGGACATGGCGATCCGAGGTCGGCGACGTTCGCGCTCCGGAGCGACCCCGCGACACCCTGCATCTTCGCGATCCCCGCTCCAACTGGGCGAGCAGGTCGTCTCACGTCTGCCACCGTACTGGTTCGTCGAGCCGAGTGTCGTTCGGGTCTCGGCGAGCAGGCCTGCATCCCCGCCAGCGCCGCCTGAGTCTTGCTGCTTCAGCGTCTCCGTCTTGCCCGTGGCGTCAGGGTCCCGTTGAGCAGGCGCCTCATCCCCGCCAAGAGCACCACCTGCCTCCTTGTCGAGTCGTCCAAGGCCTGGTTGACTTTACGGACTTGATCGCAAGTGCGCGAGTTGTCGGCGCGGGCGTCCGGACAGCTCGCGCGCGAGGTAGACACTCGTCGCGCCGCTCGACGACGACGCGCGAGCACTGAGGCCGACAACGATCGGCGACCTTGGCCAGCGTCGGCCACGCGCCGGTACCGTCGGCAACGTCGGAATCCCATCTGGGCTGGAGTGCGGGGCTGTCCGCCGGAGCTGGGTCTGACCCAGGGTCGGCGTTGGTCTCGAGAGGCCGGCTTCGTGCTCCCATGGTCACGACTGTCCGCTCCGCACGCGGTTCTCGGGCCGTTAGCGGCCGGGGCCGGGTCGGCCGGGACGCTGCCGGGGCCGGGTCGGCAGCCCAGGACCACCGGGGCTGGGACTGACGCTGGGGATCACGGGGCCGGGTCGGCCAGGACCACTGGCTGACCAGGACCAGGGGCCGGGGCCGGTCGGCCGGGGCCCGGGGCCGAGGCCTGGCCGGGGCCACCCGAGGACGACCCCTCGCATATCTAGGCTTGCCACCTCCACTCCTCCCTTCGCTCGATGCTCGCCTTCCAACTGATGCCACGCTTTCCAAATCCTCTTGGGCGAGTCATCACCCATAGAGCGTTCACCCGGGTGACCTGATCTACGGTCGGCCGGCGGTCGACGCTTCGGTGCGGCGGGTGGGTCACCAGGTGAAACGCCGCTGGAGGGGTGATGACCGGCGGGCGAGCTTCCGGGAGACCTGGAGACGAGAGCGCGGCGGCGACACCGCTCCGGGCGGTCCCACAAAACCGAAGGGAGGAGCGAGCATGGTCATTGCGGACGGTCGTCACCATGGCCTCGAGGCACTTCAAGCGCAGCAAGCGCGAGGGCGACAACGAGCCGAAGCACCCAGCCGTGAAGTTCGTGCTCGCTGCTTAGAACGAGGGCGACTTCGGAAGCGAAGCCGGGAAGTACGTGCACCGGGGCTTGGTCATGTCAATGAACGGCTTCGCCTACGACTCGACCCCCGACGACGAGGGCCCGGCGGTGGTGCAGTGAGAGCACCGAGTAGTTGGCGTGCGCGATCGTCCCCGACATCAAGATGAGCCTCTCGGCGGGAGATCCGGGAGAAGCGATCAAATTGCGATTGAATGGCTGGTTGAGGGCACGCACCAGGGCTGCGCGAGCGGCCCGAGCTTCCGGCTAGCGGGCAATCTGATCGAGCTCCAAGGCTCAGCATTTCTGACACCTGCCAGGACGAGCCGAGGAACGACCGAGGTCAGCTGCAGACTTTGACGCCCTTTGCTCTCGCGGTCCAGACCGACGCCGTCGAGCCGCCGGCCTGGTGGCCAGGGCGTAGCGCCTGGGGAAGGGTCACTCGCCGGTGGTCAGCTGCCTTCCTGGCGAGAGAACACAAGGGCCGCCTTCACGCGCTTGCTGACGTCCTCGGCGCATCCGATAAGCCGAGCTTCAGGAAGATCATGGAACTGGGATGCGCTTCCCGTGATCGCTGGCCCGCTTCGTGAGCACCAGCGACTCGGCGATGGCGTGGTTGCTCTTGCCCTGAGCGACCTGAGAGCAAGAACCTCGAGCTCGCGTGGAGTCAACTCGGCGGCCAGGGTGTGGGCGCGGGACGGGACTGCGATCAGGGCGTCCACCACTTCGGGGTCGATGACCGAGCCACCTTGGGCGACCGTCTCGATCGCAGATGCAGAAGCTGCGCGTGGTCGTGAACCCCGCTCCCAGAGCAGGTAGCCCGCGATCGGTCCGACCCGAGCTCGAGGAGGGCCTCAGCGCATAGCTCGGATCGACGTAGTTGAAGCTCCAGCACGTCACCCCATCTCCGGATGAGCCCCACGGAGCAGCGTCGCGGCCTGAATGCCCTCAAGTCACTCTGCGACGGCGACATGCGGATGTACATCCAGCGTCAGCACCCCACTTCTGGGCTCTCCGCCTCGATCGCTGCCAGGAGAGACGGTAGATCTGCGCACGAGGCCACGACCTCTCTCGGTGCACGGTGGCGAGCACCTTTTTCGAAGGCCTTCCCGAACGAGCAAATCGTCATCGCATAAGCGCGACCCAGGATCGGCACGAGGCCAGAATACCCTCGGCGCTTGAACCCATCAACGGAACGCGAGTTCACCCCGGGTGAGCGAGGTGTGCGGGCGATGCTCTTCGTGCGCGGCCGGCGTGCGACCGTGCCTACGTCAGAACAGTCCGGCGTGGCGGCTCACGAGAGACCGATGGGAAGAAGAAAACATGCGTGGTGGGCAACAGGCATCGGCGGGATCGTGTACCCGAGTCCTGGCGCCCGCGGCGGCGGTTCGGGGGCCGTTGAGCCTGTGTTCGATGCCAGGCGGAGTCAGACTCGGTAGCCATGCAACGCTCGTCGTGCCGAAGCGGCGGATTGGTTGCCCGCGTCACCCGCTTCGGGAAGCTTGGGGAGTCGGGCGCTCGGGCCTCGTCGCGATCGCGCTCCTCGTCCTCGCGTACGCGGCGGTCTCGCGACGGCTCTGGGGTCGGTGATCACTCCGGCGATGGTGTTCGTCGCCGGCGGCATCGCTGGCGAGCGACGGACGTTCTGGGCTGGCTCGACCCGACGATCGGGAGCGAATCCGTCCGCTGGGTCGCCGAGGCGACGCTGACGGTCGTGCTCTTCTCGGACGCGTCACGGATCGACCTCGCAGCACTGCGCCGCGAGTACGTCGTGCCTCTTCGCCTGCTCGCGATCGGGCTGCCGCTGACGATCGTGGCCGGCGCTCTCGCGGGTGTCGCCGTGTTCGGACAGCTCGCGTTCATCGAGGCCGTGCTTGCTTGCGATCGTGCTCGCCCCGACGGACGCTGCGCTCGGGCAGGCGGTCGTCACCGACCCCCGGATTCCGTCGCGCGTCCGCCAGGGCCTCAACGTCGAGAGCGGGCTCAACGACGGCATCTGCGTCCCGCTGCTCCTGATCGCGATCGCGATCGCCGAGGCAGCAGGAGGGCGCGATCGGACACGGCGCGGCGGTGCACCTCGTGCTCGAGGAGATCGGCTACGGATGCGTCGGCGGCGTGGTTGCGGGGCTCGCAGCCGCGGTCGTGGTCAGGCTAGGAGTCGCGCGCCGCCTCGTCGATCCGATCTGGCTGCAGGTCGTCCCGGTCGCCGGGGCCGCGCTCGCCTACGGCCTGGCCGTGTGGATGGGCGGCAGCGGGTTCATCGCCGCCTTCGTCGGCGGCGCCGTCTTCGGCGGGCTGCGCCGCGAGGTCGGAGGCGAGGTGACGCTCTTCCTCGAGGAGACGGGCGGCCTGCTCGGTGCGGTCACGTTCGTCCTCTTCGGCGCCGTCATGCTCGTGCCGGTGCTCGACGACCTCTCCGGCCGAAGTCGTCCTCTATGCGCTCCTGAGCCTGACCCTCGTTCGGATGGTTCCCGTCGGCCTGGCGATGCTCGGATCGGGCGCGAGGCGGCCGACGGTCGCCTTCCTCGGCTGGTTCGGGCCGCGCGGCCTGGCGTCGATCGTGTTCGCGGTGATCCTCGTCGAGGACGCCAACCTCGCCCACGAATCGCTCCTGCTGAACACCATCTTTCTCACCATCGGCCTCTCGTCATCCTGCACGGCTTGACGGCAGCCCCACTCGCGGGGCGCTACGCAGCGTGGTTCGCGGCCCACCCGCGCGACGCGGTGCCCCCATTCGAGAGTGCGCCGGCTCCCGAACAGCGCCCGCACGCTGGGCGGCCGGGCTGCGCCATGAGCATCGGGATGCCGAGGCAGTGCGCCGGCCGTTCCAGCCGCGTCGGGCTCCGAGTAGACGGCAGCCGAGCGACGCGGAGACGACGGAGCAGAGCGTTGATCGACGTCGGCTCCTGACACCCCGGTGGCCCATCGCATCGAGCGCGCCGTTCACCCGGGTGAATTCGGCTCGTGGGCGATGATCCTCGATTTCTCCGGCGCTAGCGTCGCCTTTGCAACGCGGTCAACGCGGGATCAAGGAGAGGAGAACGAGCCATGACGCGACTGACACCTCCGCGCATCGGGAACGGAATCGAACGGGACAGGGAATCCCTACGGCGGCGTGCCGAGCGGTGGGATCACGCTTCCGCCGTACTACCGGCCGACGCCCGACCTCGTCAGCAACAACCTCTACTACCCGGGGCAGGAGGAGCTCGGTCCGGACGAGATGCGGATCTCCTTCATCGGCAGCACGCCGATCCCGGTCACCCGCTCGCAGGCCGGCACCTGCATCATGGTCGAGCTCGGCAACGGCAAGCGGTTCTTCTTCGATTTCGGCTCCGGTTGCATGCGCAACATCATCGCGATGGCGGTTCCGCTGCCGACGGTCAACGACATCTTCTTCACCCACCTCCACGTGGATCACTACGCGGATCTGCCCTACCTCTTCGCCTTCGCGCCGTGGGTGGGGCGCTGGAAGCCGTTGCGCGTGCACGGGCCGTCGGGCCGCACGCCGAAGGACGGCATCGGGCACATGATCGAGGGCATGAAGATGATGACCCACTGGCACACGGACTCCTTCAACGCCTGCCCGATCGGCGACGGCTACGAGGTCGAGGTCAACGAGTTCGATCTTCCGCGACGACAACGGCGTCTGCTACGACGAGGACGGCGTGACCATCCGCCACTGGCGGCGGTCGCACACCAAGGACGGCGCCTCGGCCTACCGGCTCGACTGGAACGGGTTGTCGTTCGTCTGGACCGGGGACGGCCGGCCCGACGAGCTCTCGCTGGAGCTGGCCAAGGGCGTGGACGTCTTCGTGACCGAGGTGCAGCCGGACACGGCGAACCTCCAGGCGCTGAAGTTCGGCATGCCGCCGCTGATGCTGACGAACACGATCGACCAGGCGCACAGCGTCCACTACGCGGTCGGCTACATGTTCGACAAGATCCAGCCGCGCCTCGCGATGGTCACGCACATGTCCTACGACGAGGAGCTCGTCCCGGAGATCGTCGCCGGGATTCGCCACCACTACGACGGGCTGTTCCAGTTCGGCGCGCCCGACGTCGTGGTCGTCAACGTCAACAAGGACGCGATCTGGACACGGAAGGCGCGTGATCCCGGACGCCGGCAACATGGCACGCCCGAACCCGAGAGAGGCGGCGCAGCTGTTCGACCTGTCGCCGACGAATCTCAAGGTGACGTTCCCGACGCCGCGGCACACGGTTGCCGACGTCCTGGATCAGACCGTGTTCGACCGGGAGATCGATCCCGAAGAAGTACTACCCGGCCGATCTGTATCGCGAGCCGCAGCCCAACTTCCCGGCAGGCTTCACGATCGACGTCGGTCAGATCGCCGCCAGCGAAGCTTCGCCACATCCAGGAGAAGCTCGCGGCCAAGCAGGATCAGCTGCAGCACGTCGTCGACGCAATCGAGCAGGCTCAGCTAGCCGAGCACGACGCTGCGATCGAGACGTGATGACTGCGACCGACCGATCCGGCACGGCAGGCCATTCCACTCACCGTGCTGACGGGATTCCTCGGCGCGGGCAAGACGACGCTGCTGAACCGCATCCTCACCGGCGATCACGGCCTTCGGATCGCTGTGCTGGTGAACGACTTCGGCTCGATCAACATCGACGCCGACCTCGTGGTCGGCGTCGAGAGCGACGGGGACATCATCAGCCTCGCCAACGGCTGCGTCTGCTGCAACGTCCGCGACGACCTGGTCGCCGCGGTGACGCAGGTGCATGAGCCGGCCCGAGCAGCCCGAGTACATCCTGCTCGAGGCCAGCGGAGTGGCCGAGCCGTCGGGCATCGCACTCACCTTCATGGACGACGGCCTGCGTGACCGCATCAGGTTGGACAGCATCATGTGCGTCGTCGACGCGGAGCAGGTCTTCGCGGTGCCGGAGATGATGGAGCTGAAGCTCCGCCAGGTCGCCTTCGCCGACATGCTCATCCTCAACAAGGTCGATCTCGTCACCCGGAGGAGATCGAGCGGATCAAGGCATGGCTCGACGACCGGTTCCACCGCTACCGGCTCGTCGAGGCATCCGGCGGAGATGTGCCTCTGGAGATCCTGCTGTCGGTCGGCCGGTTCGACCCCTCCCGACTCGACTGGCGCACCTTCACCCGATCAGCCCGACCATCCTCATGCCTGTGACGGTCCCGATTGCGAGCATCACGCTCATGACGATCGGCACGATCACTCGCAGGTCTTCAAGACGTGGAGCTACGAAACGGACCAGCCTCTCTCCCTGGAAGCGCTGCGGGAATCGGCGAGCAAGCTGCCGGCGAGCGTGTACCGATGCAAAGGCGTGGTGCATACCGTCGAAGAACCAGACCGCCGGGCCATCCTGCAGGTCGTTGGCAAGCGAGTGGACATCGCCGTCGAGGAAGAGTGGAACGGCCGAGAACGCAGCACCAGCATCATCGCCATCGGCGCCCACGATGGAGTGGATGGACCCGCTCTGCGGGAGGCCTTCGACAGATGCCGCGAGGCAGCAGCCCATCGAGTCGAAGGAGACGGCGTCCCGTGCTGATGGTGCCTGGCCGACCGTCGGCCATGAGGTGTCCTGGGTTAGGGGAGCATGAGCAACGCCGAGACAGCGGCGGGTGGTGGTCGGATCAAGGCCGTGCAGGATTGGCTGAGTGGCCGCGCGGATACTCGATTGGGCCGGCTTCGTGCTGCTGTGGTTTCGAAGCTACTTCGAGGCGAGCCGCAACTCTGGTTGTGCCGCAACCGTGTACTCGTCGCTCTCGGTCTTGCCGGCGGCCCTCGTGACAGTCTCGTACTTCCACTCGTCCGGGAGCAGATACCAACGCGTTCGCCAGATCGTCTGGTCACACACCTGAAGCTGACCGAGCGACTGCCGACCTCGCTTCGGGACACGTTCGGCAGCGCGTCTTCGAACGCCCTCGCGGCGACCATCACGGTCGTGATCAGCTTCCTCCTGTGGGGGCTGGAGCATCGGCCAGATCTACCGCGACGTCTACGCCCGCGCCTGGCGGATAAAGGTCGGATCAGGGCCGACCAGGGACTGTTGCGGTCTTCTTCTTCTTCGTCGTCACCGGCGCGATCGCTTTGGCAGTCGTCTCGGCCGCGGAACTCCGCGATATCGGGCTGGTTCGTTCTCCTACCACTCTGGCTCATCGGGTCGACGGTCTTCTGGCTCTGGGTGCCGCGCTCCTCCTCACCGAAGGATCGGCCTCCGCGCTCTACTGCCCGGCGCGCTGCTGGCCTCCGTCGTCCTCGGCGGCGCAATCGCCACCCACCGTTCTACCTGGCCGCGCCGCTGAACGCGAACGGTGAGGCGTTCGGCTCGTTCGGGTCGTGCTCACGGTGATCGGCTGCGTGTTCATCACGATCACGATCTCGCTGGTCTGCGCGGTCTTCTCCCCGTCTGGGCTAATTGGCGCCAGACCGAGAAAGAGCGGACGACGAGGTCACCGCCGAGCCGACCGTCGCTGGACCGTGAGGAGACGCGATCACCCTCGAGCCTAGGTCGCCCCTGAGGACTTCCCGACCGCCGGGGCGGGATCCTCCGGGAACTCCCGCAGCGTTTGCCGGCGCAGCGCCTCGATGGCGATGGCGGTCGTGGCGGCAAGAAGCAGGACGCCGAGCAGCGCCCGGTCGCCGGCCGTCGGCCCCCAGGCGAGCAGGATCAGGAACAAGGCGAGAGCGGCCAACCAGACGACGATCGGATGATGTCTGGAAGGAGGGTGCCAGCCAGCGCCTGATGGCGACTGCGGGTCGATTCGGGCCTGCCAGGACCGTCGCGAGGAGGACGAGCGCGCCGTAGACGACGAGGATGACCGCGATGTCTCGCAAGCACGCTCGTCTCGATCGCCCAGATCACGCTCACCGGATGCTTGTTCGCCTCCGTCTTGACGAGCGCGTCGACGATCACCCCGCCGAGGAAGTGCCTGAGCGAGGCGAGCACCAGGCCGACGAAGACGAGGCTCGCCCCGGTCGCGCCCAGCAGCAGCCTGCGCCGCCCCCGCGCGAGGTAGATCGCGAGCGCGTAGAGGGCGACGACGGCGAGCAGGCAGCAGCGAGCTCAGGGCCTTGAGGGTCTTCACCGCCGTCTGGGCGGCGCTCGAGCTGGTCCGACTTCATGATCACGAGCTGGCCGGCGTTCGGATCGGCGTTTGCCTTCAGCTTGTCCTCCACCCCGAGCCGCGTCGCCAGCCTGGTGATCGCCGGTCTCAGGTCGAGCGTGACCTCGCCGTTTGCGGTCGAGATGTTGCCGTTCGGGCCCAGGTCCTTGCCCTCCAGCACCCTGATCACGACAGCCGCGTGGGCGCGCTTGTTGGCGTTCTCCCAGAGCGCCTGCACCCTCGGCCGCTGCAGGAGCGCGTCGGCGGCCGCGGGCCCGACGGTTGTTCTGCAGCGCCGCCGCCAGCACGGCGGCGCTCCTGCGAGCGCGGCGGCAGCCGCTCGCGCAGCTGGGCTTCCACGTCGACCCGCTGCGAAGAGCCCGTCGCTGAGCTTCTGCGCGATCGCGCCGCGAACCTCGTCGTTTGCCAGCAGCTGCGTCGAGGAGTCCGCCCAGGCCTGGTCGTCGAGCAGCTGGCGCTTCGCCCAGACCGTGAGCGACGAGACCAACATCAGGATCGTCGCCAGCCCGAACAGGCACCAGACCAGCACGCCGCGCTTTTTGCTCATCTCGCCTCGCGCCTCACTTTCGCCTGCCTAACAAGCGTCGCTCACCTGCCACGGCAAGGGACACCGGAGCATACGAACCTTCGAACCTCGAGGGACTCCTACGCTCCACGGCTGCGGGCGCCTCATCCCGATCGGACGATGAAGCGACGGCCACGACGCGGGACGGTTGCAGGCGTCAACGACCCCGACCAGGGAGACGCGCAGTGCTCGCACTTCACTCGCAAGAACCGACTACCCGTTCCTGGACATCTTCTGGACGATGCTCATCTTCTTTGCCTTCGTGATCTGGATCTGGCTGCTGATCATGGTCCTCGGCGGACAACTTCGCCCGCACGCGATCACTCCGGCTGGGCGAAGGCGGGCTGGACGATATTCGTCATCTTCCTGCCACTGCTCGGCGTGCTCGTCTACATGATCGCGCGGCCGCCAGAGGCCACGACGGTGATGACGCGCAGCGCGAATTGACTCCTGACGACCTGCCGGCACCGCGGTGAGGAGCGGCGGTACCGGCAGGCAGGGGTCTATGCCTGAGAGGACGATGTCAGTCTCGCAGACAGCGCACCTGGCGGTGGAAGGGCGTGCGGCCCAGGCGCGCCCTCCGGCGTTCCACCTGCTCGCGAAGCCGACGGGAGCGGTCTGCAACCTCGACTGCTAGCTACTGCTTCTTCCTCTCGAAGGAGATGCTCTATCCGGGCAGCCGCTTCCGGATGGCCGACGAGCTGCTCGAGGCCTACGTCCGCAGCAGCTGATCGAGGCGCATGTCGCGCGTGCCCGAGGTGACGATCGCCTGGCAGGGCGGCGAGCCGACGCTGATGGGCGCTCGACTTCTTCCGCCGCTCGGTCGAGCTGGCCGAACGAGTACCTCCAGCCGGGCCAGCGTGCTGCGTACACGATCCAGACGAACGCGACGCTGCTCGACGAGGAGTGGGCGGCGTTCTTCAAGGAGCACGACTTCCTCGTCGGCGTCTCGATCGACGGGCCGCGCGAGCTGCACGACGCCTACCGGGTCGAACAAGGGCGGCAAGGGCTCGTTCGACCAGGTCGTGCGCGGGCTCGACGCACCTGCGCGAGGCCGGCGTCGGAGTGGAACGCGCTCACGACGATCCACGCCGCGAACGCCGATCACGGGCGCGCGGTCTACCGCTTCCTGCGCGACGAGCTGCGGCGCGCGGTTCGTCCAGTTCATCCCGATCATCGAGCGGGTCGCGCGAGGCCGACGCGGACGGCGACGTGCCCTGGACGTCGTGGCGCGACCGGCCGCTGTACGTGCAGGACGGCGACCGCGTCACCGGCCGCTCGGTGACCGCCGAGCAGTACGGCCGCTTCCTGATCGACGTCTTCGAGGAGTGGGTGCGGCGCGACGTCGGCGAGGTCTACGTGCAGATGTTCGACGTCGCCCTCGCCAACTGGGTCGGCGAGCCGCCCGGGCCTCTGCGTCCACTCCGAGACGTGCGGTCTGGCGCTCGCGCTCGAGCACACCGGCGACCTCTACTCGTGCGACCACTTCGTCGAGCCCAGCTACAAGCTCGGGAACATCCGGATGACGCACATGCTCGAGCTCGTCGCCTCGCCGCAGCAGCGGCAGTTCGGCCTCGACAAGCGCGACACGCTGCCGCAGTACTGCCTGGACTGCGACGTGCGCTTCGCCTGTCACGGCGGCTGCCCGAGGACCGCTTCATCGAGACCCCGACGGCGAGCCGGGCCTCAACTACCTCTGCGCCGGCTTCAAGGCCTTCTTCCACCACGTCGACGGGCCGATGCGGACGATGGGCGCGCTGCTGGCACAGGAGCGGGCGCCGTCCGAGATCGTCGGCCTCTACGCCGCCGCAGACGCGCGCGCGGGGCCGCAACGACCCGTGCACCTGCGGCAGCGGCACGAAGTGGAAGCGCTGTCACGGCGCCGAGCCCGCCGGGACCCTCGGGTGACTGAGGCCACAACCGCCGTCGCGCCGGAGTCGCCAGCTCGCTCGAGCTTCAAGCGCATCTTCGTCTGGGGGTCGTGATCGTCGTCATCGGCGCGGCCGCGTACCTCGCTCGGCTGGAACATCCGCAGCTGGTTCAGCGACCTCTGGGACACGATCACCGAGATCTCGGCCGGCTACCTGGTCGCGGCGATCGTCGCTCAAGACGGCGCAGACGACCCTGACCGCATTCGCGCTGGTACTCGATCCTCCACTACGCCTACCCGACCGCGAGGTTCAGGGTCGTGCTCGCCTGCTACGCGATCTCGGTGGCTCTGAACGGCTTCCTGCCGGCGAACCTGGGCACGCTGGTGATGCTGCTGATGTTCACGACCATCATCGCCGGCGTCGTTCTCGAGCGATACTCGGCGCCTACGTCGTCGAGAAGATCTTCTTCACGCTTCATCGGCGCGTTCACCTACCTCTACCTCTTCCTCTCCGTCGGCGGCTCCTTCGACATCAAGTTCGCGTTCGTGCACTCCCACCCGTGGGCCACGGCCATCCTGCTGATCGGCGAGCCTGTACCTGATCTTCCTGCTCATCCGCGCGTTCTGGCCGAGGGTCGTCCACTGGTGGGACGAGGCCAAGGAGGGCGGCGCGATCCTGAGGCGAGCCGCGCAAGTACCTCGCTGCGCGTCTTCACTCCGTCGCTCCTCGGCTGGATCGCGAGCCTCGGCGTGATGGCGGTCTTCCTCGCCGCCTACGACATTCCGGTCAGCTTCGACACGCTGATGCGGATCTGCGGCGGCAACTCGATCGCGAACGTCACCTCCGTCACGCCGGGCGGCGCAGGGGTCAACCAGGCGTTCAACGTCGCCTCTCTGAACGGCATCACCAGCGCGACGCACGGCGACCGCCTACTCGCGTCGCGCAGCAGCTCGTCACGACCGCCTGGAACATTCTCTTCGCGATCGTCATGCTGGTCTGGGTCTTCGGCTGGACGGGCGGCAGGCGAGCTCGTCGAGACCTCGTACGACGACGCGAAGGTGAAGGCGGCCGAGCAGAAGGCCTCGCGGGCCGCCAGGAAGGAGGCCAAGCGCGAGGCCAAGCACGGAGCATGCCTGAGCCGGCGCGGATCTAGGGCACGTCTTGGGCTGGATCGAGCACCGAGCTGGCGCTGACCGCGCTCGCGGCGATGGTGTCGCCGACGACGCTGACCTTCTCGGTGCTCGTCCTCGTCTCGGCGACCGGCCGCTGCGAACCGGGATCTGGTTCTACCTCGGCGCGCTGACGGCGACGCTCGGGATCGGGGTGGTGGCCGCGTTCGTGATCGGAGACGTCGCCGCGTCCGAGCACGCCGAACACGCCGAAGACCTGGGTCGCCGTCGCTGGACGTGATCTTCGGCGTCGATCCTGCTCGTCCTGGTCGTACCGCGTCCTGCGACGGCCTCCCAACCCGAAGCGCACGGCCGACGCGATCGAGCAGGGTGGGGAAGGTCGCCTCGTCGCCCGCCGTCGCGGTCGCTCGGCGCCGGAGCAGCGCTCGCCAACCCGGGCGCCTTCATCCCGATCGCGCTGAAGAACATCTCGGAGCTCGACCCGAGCGCGACGCAGTACATCGTCGACTGGCTCTTCTTCTCGCTCGTCTCGCTGCTCCCGCTGCTGATCGCGATCGTGCTGCTGCTCGTCGCGCGCGACTGGGCCACGCGCCTGCTCGGCTCGGTCCGAGGTGGCTCGAGCGCAACGCGCGGACGGTGGCGGCCGTGATCGTCGTCCTCCTCGCCGCCTCCCTGCTGCGAAACGGCATCGCGGGCCTGACGGGCTGAATCGCGCTCAGCCCAGCGCGATCTGCTTCGAGCGCTCGAACTCCTCCTCGCTGAGCACGCCGGCGTCGCGGAGCTTGGCGAGCTGGGCGAGCTCCTGAGGAGCGAAGGAGGTGGCGCCGAGGCGCAGGGCCGGCTGGGCGGCGGCCTGCTCGCGGCTCTCGCGCCGTGTCCGGGCCCACTCGGCGAGCCGTTCGTGCGGCGGCGGCCCGGTGCCGAGCTCCGGCGTCGGGAAACTCGCGCAGCGTCTCGCGGCGAAGCGCCTCCAGCCCGCCCGCCAGGATGCCAAGGAGGATCAGCATCTCCCACCAGGTTCGCAGGGCGAGCAAGCCGCCCCACCACAGGAGCAAGAGGAACGCGAACGCGAACGCGCCCCAGGTGAGGCCGGGCCGGGTGTTGAGGACTGGGGCGAGGCGGCGACGAACGGAGGTCGCGGTCGCCCCGGGGCCCATGAGGGCAACGCCCAGCAGGCCGACGACGCCGTAGAAGACGGTCTCTCGGCCGATCTGGCCGAGGATCAGAGCTCATCGTCAGCCAGACGTGCTGAGCCGCGTCCTGGAACTGGGGCCCAGCCAGCGAATCGGTCACGTAGTTGCCTGCCACCCTGCGGGCGGCGAGGACGAGGGAAGCCGACGAAGACGAAGGCCCAGCCAATCGTTCGCAGCGTCTCCCGCCGGTGCCCGCGCGCCAGGTACACGGCCCACGCGAACAGGGCGAGGACGAGCACGAGCAGCCAGACGCTCAGGATCCTGATCGCCTGGACGCCCTTCTGGGCCAGGCCGAGCTCGCTCGAGCGCATCAGCGTGATGCGGCCGGCGTTGGAGTTGATCTTCGCAAGGGCCGCGTCGGGCAGGCCGAGATCGCCACCGAGCTGCGTCACGAGCCCGCCGAGGTTGAGGGTGACGACGCCGTTGCCGGTGGAGATTCCCGCGCCGGTCTTGTTCTCGAGCACGTTGATCAGCCCCTGGTGCGCTGCGAGCTCGCGTCGATGAACAGCTGCTCCGCCCGAGGCCGGGCGAGCAGGAAGCGGACCGAATCGGTCGCGGGCTGCCGAGCGCCCGCCGCGGGCCCGGCGAGAGGCCTCACGTTTGGAGGCAGCCGCTGCCCGAGCGCCGCGGCGACGTCGACGTTGTCGTAGAGCGAGTTGACGAGGTAGATCGAGAGCGTCTCGCGCACGGTCGGATCTCGCACGATCCGGGCGCTGGCCTTGTTCCACTCGTGGTTGTCGAGCAGCTGCCGGTTGATCCACCCGGCCATGAATCGCCAGCACTCCGAGCAGCGATGCAAGGACGATCAGTGTCCAGATCGCGGCCCGCCGGCGCCCACTCAGAGGCGCCGCGCTCTCCGGCGTCTTCGACACGGCGAGCTAACAGTCGTGCAGCCGTGCGTTCCGAACATCGTCCCGACGGGGTGATGCGCCGTTCGGCCTGCCCGGACAGAGCCTGGAGGTGTGGAGGGACGATTTGCCGTGCGTGCGCTGAGGCTCGGGCTCGCAGCGCTGGTGCTCGGGGCGCTGCTGGCTGCGGCCGGCTGCGGCGGCGGCAGCAGCAGCTCGAGCAACGAGTCGTCCGCGGACGACTGGGCCAGCGGCCTCTGCTCCGCGCTCACGACCTGGACGAACTCCGTCAAGTCCGCGGGGGACGAGCTCAGGGGCAACGTCTCGAAGGACAGCCTCAACACCGCGTCTGACGACATCAAGAGCGCGAGCGACACCCTGGTCAGCGACCTCAAGGATCTCGGCAAGCCGAATACCAAGCAAGGCCAGGACGCGAAGAACGCCATGGATCAGCTCTCGAACGAGGTCGAGAGCGACGTGAAGCAGATGCAGAGCGACGTGAAGAACGCCTCGGGCGTTCAAGGGGCGGCCACGGCCGCCTCGAGCGTGAGCACGGCGCTCTCGACGATGGGCAACCAGATCAACTCGGCCGCCTCGAAGCTCGATGCCGGCCGATCCGGACGGCGAGCTCAAGAAGGCGTTCCAGAACGCGCCGGACTTGCAAGAGCCTGACGAGCCCTCTCCTAGCTCTCTCCAGCTCTCCTTCCGGCGCATCCGGGAGACGAGCACGGCGATCACCGTCACGAGGTACAGCTGGCCGAAGAGCGCCTCGACGATCGCGAAGCGTGCGGCCGAGCTCGCCGGCCGGCGTGTAGTCGCCGTACCCGAGCGTCGCGAGGGTGACGAAGCTGAAGTAGAGCCGCAAGGAGCGCGTGCCGTCGGTGCCCTGGGCGAAGAAGTTGCCCGACCCGAGCACGGCCAGCACGCCGTAGAGGAAGACGAACAGGAGCCCGATCAGGACGTAGATGCAAATGGCCCCGGTCACCGCCTGGACGTTCGCCTCGCCCTGGTCGACGATGCCGAGCGCGACGGTGAAGATCGTCGCCACGGTCAGGACGCCGGAGAGGATCCCCACGAGGGCTTCGAACCCGGTCCCCGAAAACCATTAGCAGGACAGCGCAGCCCGTGGAAATGGCTACGAGCGCCGATGCTCATGGCCGAGTCCGCCCGCGCGACGCCCGAGGTATAGAGCGCAGCGACGAGCGTTGTCGCTCTGGAGGAGCAGCAGCGTGGCGTCGGCCCAGTCGCTGTTCGACGCCACAGACGTGAAGACGAACACGCCCGCGATCAGCGAGGAGCACGATTCCGTAGCTGTGGCTTGACCGCAGCCGGGCGACCCTCGAGCCGGGGCGCCAGCGCCGCGTCATCGTCGACATCGAGCTCAACCGGTCGTCGTCGCGAGCGGCCGCTCCTCGGGCGGTTCGACCGGGCCGGCGCTGCCGTTCAGAGTGCGGCGCCACTCGGGAGAGGATCGCGTGGACGGCGGACGGCGCCGACGATCGGCTCGTCGGGCAGCGGCAGGCTCGACGGGTGCGAGCAGGAACGGACGCGTCTGCGGCGCCGCCGATGCCGCCGTGGAAGGAGATCAGCTCCTCGAACGCGCAGCCCTCGTCCAGCGCCGGGTCGTAGAAGCTGCCGACCATGATGTCGGCGACGTGCTCGAAGCCGTCCGGTGCGCAGCAGGTGCTGCGGCGCGTTCGGCGAGAAGTGCGCGAGCGGGTCGTCGCCCTCGACGCGTCCCGTCGGCGAGGTAATGCGTCCCGTTCGCGCCGAGCGCGACGGCGCCGTGCTCGCGCCGAGCGGACGAGCAGCCAGCCGACGTGGGGGTGGCTGCGCAGCGCCGGCGAGCAGGCGCGGGTGCCGCTCGTCGATCTCCTCGCGCGTCAGCCGGCGGCGCTCGCTCCATCAGGTAGACGAGGCCGAGGTTGCCCGGAGCCGAGCACGACCACGTCCCGGTCGGAGACGTCGTTCTTCGGGCGCTTCTTCTTCTGCGTGCTGCCGGTCGCCTCGCCGAGCGCGTTGCCGACCATCGTTGCTGTGGTTCTCGTCGCCGCCGGCGACGCCGGTCACGTCGCCGCGTGTCGAGCGAGCGCTCGACGAGCTCGTCGAGCCCGTAGCCGTTCCGCTGCTTGAAGGTCGCGCCCTGCGTCTGCCCGTGGTCGGAGAGGACGACGATCTCGTAGGGCCGCGGCCGCGTAGCGGCCGCGCCCGCTCGATGCGCCCGAACTGCTCGTCGAGCTTGCGCAGCGCCTCGAGCGTGTCGGCGCGCTCGAGGCCCGAGTGGTGCGCGACCTCGTCGTAGCTCGAGAACGTCGCGTAGATCGCGGGCCGGCCCTTCATCATGTCGCGTGAGGACGCCGTAGACGATCAGGTCGCGGACGACGACGCAGAGCGCGCCGCGCATGAACGGGTAGATGCCGCCGCGGTGGCCGCGCGGCCGCACGTCGCGGCGCTTCGCGCGCGCCGCGGCCGACCACTCGAGCACGACCTCCCAGAAGAACAGCACGAGCACGCGCGACGACGTTGAAGCCGTTGGCGAAGAAGGCGCGGTAGCCGGGGTTCGCGCCCTTCTCGGCGTCCATCCGGCTGACGGTCAGGATCACGTGGTCGGCCTCGCCCGAGAGCAGGTTGCCGCGGCTGGCGCCGCCGTCGACGAGCAGGCCCTGCCCGGTCGCGTGGCGGCGCTCGATCTCGGCGCAGTCGGGCGGCGCCGAGCAGGCGACCAGCTTCGCGCGTCTCCTTCTCGACCCAGCGGAACGCCGGGATGTCCTCGTTCGAGCCGAGCAGGATGCCCGCCTGGCTCGCGCCGGTCTGCGAGGAGAGATCGGTCTCCCACTCCGGCGAGACGGTGCGTCCGCTCGCGCGACCCAGCGCGCCATCGTTCGGCGCGTTGCCGTCGCGCATCGCGCGCCGCAGCACGGGCAGCGCGAGCCCGTCGATCTCGAGGAAGACGATCCCCGGCGCGTCGGTGACCGTCCGGCCGCCGGAGCGCCGGGCGATCCGCTGGATCACGCGCAGCGTGTAGGCGTCGTCGTCGTTCGTGCCGACGAGCGACGTCGAGCACGACGGCCACCGCCGAGGCCACGAAGGCGACCCCGAGCGCCGACCAGAACGAGTCGATCTGGAGGTCGCCGTCGGTGATGGCGTCGGCGGCGAGCAGCATCAGCGCGTCGGCGACGAGGATGAGCACGAGGCCGGTGAGCGGCATGAACGGCAGCCGCAGCGCCGAGAGCAGAGGCGGCACGATCGCGTTCAGCACCGCGATCGCGCGCGGCGGCGGCCAACGCGCCGCCGAAGTCGTTCACCGCCGCGCCGGGCACGATCTGCGCTGCGACGAGCAGCGCGCGGCGGAGATCGAGCCACGCGATCGCGAGGTGCGAAGCGGCCTGAGCTTCGGGCGCCTCGGCCTCCAGGCTCGGCGTTTCGGGGACGTTCTGTTCGGTGGTAGTCATAGCTGGATGCTCGATCCGGATTCTTTCGCGGGGCCCTGCGCCGGGCCTCATCCGAAGAGGGTGATGAACCTGGCCGCAGCCGGGTGTTCGATCGGTGCTCTGAGCGGGCTCACCTGGCTGGGGCACAGCAGCGTCCTGATCGAACGTCGACGGCACGCGCCTCGTGACCGATCCTGTCTTACGGCGCCGGGTCTGGCACCTTCGCCGCAAGGCCGCGGTCGACCGGGCTCGCCGGCGCGCTCGACGGGATCCTCGTCTCCCACGCCCACTTCGACCATCTCGACCTCTCGCTCGCTCGACCGGTCTGGGCCGGTCGCTGCCGGTCGTCGTCCCGACCGGCGTCGGAGAGCTCCTGCGGCGGCGGGGCTTCGAGCACGTGCTCGAGGCCGTCGGCCGGAGAGATGCTCGAGCTCGGGGAGTGGTCGATCCGAGCGACGCACGCAGAGCACGAGTCGAGGCGCTGGCCGCTCACCGGCAGCCTCGGCGGCGCTCGGGTACGTCGTCGAGGGCTCGAGGCGGCGTCTACTTCGCCGGCGACACCGACCTCTTCGACGGCATGGCCGAGCTCGCCCCTCTTGACGTCGCCGATCCTCCCCGTCAGCGGGTGGGGTCGAGGCTTCCGGCCGGGCATCTCGATCCGCGCCGGGCGGCCGAGGCGCTGCAGCTCCTGCGGCCGAGGGTCGCCGTGCCGGTCCACTGGGGCACGTACAGGACGCCGTTCGAGCGCCGCTCGGAGACCGGCCGGCCGAGAGTTCGCCGCGGCCGCCGCCGAGGTCGCGCCAGACGTCGAGGTCCGCGTGCTCGGAATCGGCGAGACGCTCGGCTTCGGGACGTTCCGCTGAGCGTCGAGGCGAAACAACCGGCGGGGCGAGGCTGGAAACCCTGGCTGAAACGCGGCATCGGGGTGGCGTGGCCGTCCTGGTGATCGTGGGGACGTTCGTCTTCGTGCTCCCGCAGTTCGCCAACTACGGCGCGGTCTGGGACCAGGTGAAGATGCTCTCGTGGGAGTGGGTCGGGATCCTGTTCGCGGCCGTCCTGCTGAACCTCGTCACGTTCGCTCCGCCCTGGATGGCGGCGCTGCCCGGCCTTCGCTTCCTGCAGGCCGAGACCGTGACGCAGGCCTCGACGGCCGGGACGTACCTCGCACCGGGAGGGCCGGTCGTGGAGTCGGGGTCTCGGCCGCGATGCTGCTGGGCTGGGGCTTCCACGCCGACGAGGTGGCGCTGGCTGTGACGCTCACCGGGATCTGGAACCAGCTTGCGATCCTCGGCTTCCCGGCGATTGCGCTCGCGCTGCTCACGCTCACCGGCGGCAGCGGCGCCGCCCTGCAGACGGTCGCCATCATCGGGCTCGCCGTGTTCGTCGACCGTGGCGGCTGCCTTCGCGCGCGGCGCTCTCGAGCTCGAAGATGGCGCGCGAGGTCGGCGATCTGGCTGCGCCGGGTGGTGAACCGGGCGCTGCGGGTGCGTCCGCCGCGGGCCCGTCGGCTGGAGCGGGAGAGAGCCTCGTCCACTTCCGCAACCGCGCGATCGGGCTGCTGCGCCGGCGGTGGCACGTGCTCACGCTCGCGACGCTCGCCGGCCAGCTGTCGGTGTTCCTCGTGCTGCTGGCATGCCTGCGCGCTCTCGACGTCGGCGCCGGACCAGGTGACCGTGGTCGAGGCGTTCGCCGGCTGGTCGCTCGCGCGCGGTGCTCGGCTCGATCCCGATCACGCCCGGCGGGCTCGGGGTCGTCGAGCTCGGCCTGACCTCGGTGCTCGTCGGCTTCGGCGGCAACAACGCCGGCGTCGTCGCGGCCGTGCTGCCTGTACCGCTTCCTGACGATCGTGCCGACGCTCGCGCTCGGGGCTGCGGCGGCCTCACCTGGCGCCGCCAGCGCCGACCTGTCGTTGCCTCAGCGTCTCCGGACGACGGCGGCCTCGGTCCTCCGCGCTAAACCGAGCTTCGTCATGGCTCGGCGCTGCTCGCCCGCGCCCGAGGCGGGAGCCAGCGGGCGGCCGAACACGTCGATGAAGAGCGTGCACGGGCCCTGAGCTCCGCGGGAGGGTCCCTCCAGGACCTCGACGCCGTAGGAGAGCGTCACGTCCTCGAGCCGGGGCTCCCGTAGGACGACCACGGCGTCCTCGGGCGCGCCTCCGTCGTCGTCCAGGAAGGACAGCACGGCGTTCGGCGGGTCGATCGCGAAGCTGTTGGCGCCGGTATCCCACAGCTCGACGAAGCGGCGAGACGGGATGTGGCCGATCTCGCGCCGCGGCCGGTCTGCGAAGTACACCGTCGAGTCCGCCACCCCGTGCAGCGTGATCGTCCCGCGCGTCGCTTGAGAAAGCCGTCGCGCTCTGGACGAACAGCGCGTCGATCCGCTCGACCTGGGGATCGGTGGTCCCGCTCACTTCCCTAGCAAGTGTCTAGCGCCACGGCCCGCCGACCGTCATGCCGACCGGATGAAATGGGATCAGCACGTCGCCCCGGTGAGCATCACCCGTCCGGACGATGATCACCTGGGTCGTCGGTTTGACCGGGCGCCGATGTCCGTCCTGCTCCTTATCCTCGGCGTCGAGCTGATCGGTGATGCGATAGCCGGGTTGAGCACGTAGTGGACTTCCTGAGGCACCTCAGGAGGAAGGAGAGCGCTGCCCGGGTGGAGCCGGCTCCGTTCGAGCTCGCGGCGACGGATGCCGGGAGCTCGCGCACGGTGTTCGCCGCGCCGCGCTGGCTGCGAGACCTGGGCCGGACCTCGTGGCTCGCTCGTCGGGTTCCTCGCGTCTGACGGCCGCCGTCATCTGGCTGCTCGGGGCCACCTACACGATCGTCGGGCCGGTGGTGGCGGGGACGATCGTCGCGACGGTCTCCATGCCCGATCGTCGGCGTGCTCGATCGGCACATGCCGCGGGCGGCTGCCGCCGGGCTCGTGCTCCTCGGGCTCGCGGCGATCGCAGCGTTCGTGCTCGTGATCGTGATCGGCGGGATCACCTCGCAGGAAGGAGCGATCTCGGAGAACGCCGAGCGCGGCCGCCGACAAGGCGGAGGGATGGCTCAACGATCTCGGCGTCGACAAGTCCGGCTCCTCGAGCGCGAAGTCGAGCGTCGAGGCACGACGTCCCGAAGATCATCTCGACGCTCACGAAGGGTGTGATCAACGGCATCGAGGGGCTCACTTCGCTCGCTTTCGCCCTCTCGTTCACGCTCCTGAGCCTCTTCTTCATGCATGAAGGACGGCCCGTCGATGCGGCGGTGGGTCGACCGCCACCTCGGGTGCCGCCGCCGGTGGGGCAGTTGATCACCGGTGGCGTCATCAGGTCGCTGCGGGGCTACTTCCTCGGCGTCACGATCGTCGCGGCGTTCAACGCTGTCGTGGTCGGACTCGCCGCGCTCGTGCTCGGCGTGCCGCTCGCCGGCACGATCGGGATCGTCACCTTCGTGACCGCCTACGTCCCCTACGTCGGTGCGTTCGTCGCAGGCGCCTTCGCCGTCCTGATCGCGCTCGGGGCCAAGGGAACCACGACCGCGCTGGTCATGCTCTGGTCGTCATCCTGGCCAACGGGCTGCTCCAGAACATCGTCCAGCCCTTCGCGATGGGCGCGGCGCTCAACCTGCACCCGCTCGCGGTGCTCGTGCTAACGATCGGCGCCGGCTGCATCTTCGGGATGCTCGGGCTCGTCCTGGCAGCCCCGATCGCCTCGGCAGTCGTCCACATCATGCGGAGACCTGGCGCGGGCGCGCGCCTCGGCCACGCATCGCCGAAGGAGGCGCGCCGCACCGAGTCTCCGCCCGAGGCGCCAACGGTTCCGGCCTAGGGCCTGCATCACCCGGTTTGGACGATGCCGTGTGACAAGGTAGGCGTGACGATCGAGGGGATCGACGCAAAGGAGCGGACGTGGAACGACGAGCTCGGAGCGAGGTTTTGGCTAAAGCTGATCGGCCTGGTCGATTGTGTTCGGCATCGCAGCCCTGCTGCTGTTCTTGCTGGTCGACGCGGCGTGGTATCGGTGGGGCATCTTCGGCGCGCTGCTGTTCTTCTTCGTCATCCTGCTGGCCTTCGGGCTGGTTCTACGACCGCAGGCACGAGACGCGAGTACGCGCGACTCTGACGCGTAGGCGCTCGTCAGGAAACGCGACAGGTTGAGCGTCGCCCGCCGGCGACTCTGCCGTTTCTGCTGAGCCTTCGACGAGCCCGAGCTCGCGCGCCCTGGCGATCGCGTCGCTGCGGCTCGAGACGCCGAGCTTGCGGTAGACGGAGATCGCCTGGGTCTTGATCGTGTTGCGCGAGACGAACAGTCGCTCGCCGATCTCACGGAACGAGAGGTGCGTCGAGAGAAGGGGGAGCAGGCGAAGCTCGGCGCGCGTCAGGCCCGATGCCGCCCGCCGCGGTGGCCTGCGGGATCGCCTCGATCTCGGCCTCGAGCGTCGCGACCTGCTCGCTCGGGACTCCGAGCGAGGGCCGCAGTTGCCAGGATCTCGCGGGCCTCGGCGAGCAGCGCGCGCGCGCCGTTGCGGTCCCGCAGGGTCACGTAGGCGCGGCCGAGCTCGAGCCGCACCTGCACCGAGAGCCACGGGATCGCGTGGGTCAGGCTGCGGCGCGAGCCGCTGGGTGATCGTCAGCTGCCTGCGCGCGTCGTCCCAGCGCCCATGGCGAAGGAGCGCTCGGGCCGTGGCGGCCAGGTCGAGGGCGCTGCGTCGGGTAAGCCGTCGAGCTCGCGTTCCTCGATCAAGCGATGCGCTTCCAGCGCCAGCAGCCTCGGCTCCGTCCTCGTCGTGCCCGGACGCGAGCAGGGAGCGCTCGCTGAGCGCCAGGGCGCGGCTCTCGGCGCGGCCGGTCCGGTCCGAGGCCTCGGCAGCCGACGCCAGCACGCTGTCAGCGCGGTCGTCGTCGCCCAGGAGTAGGTGCGCGGTCCCGTTCACGACCAGCGCCCACGGATGCCAAGGATGGTCGCGGGAGCGCTGTCAGCGCCGAGTCGGTCTTCTTGAGCATGCGTTCCGGCCCCTCTGCGCACATCGCACCGCGCAGCACGTCGATGCACGCCCGGGTGGCTCCGCCCTTGCCGTTCTTCGGCACGCCTCGCTCGGCGGCCGCGAGCCATTTCTCGGCCCGCTCGGCGCGCCCGCGGAAGGCGTGGATGCGCGACCCTCCACGGCGACGGCGGGATACCGCTTCAGCTGCGCCTCGTCGTCGAAGTGGTCGAGCCAGGACTCGACGGCCGTCACGCGGCCGCTCGAGGACATGGTCATGGCGATCGAGCTCAGGATCCGGGCGGCGCTGTCTGCGTTGCCCGCGGCGTACGAGTAGTCGAGCGTCGACTCGGCGTCCCCCTGCTCTTCGAACCAGTCGGCCGCCCGCTGGTTGAGCACCGGCACGAGCTCCGGCTCGCGATCCTCCAGCTCCCGCCTGAGCAGATCCCGGAACAGGTGGTGGTAGCGGTACCAGCCGCGGCGACGGTCGAGTGGGACGATGAAGATGTTCGCCTCCTCGATCGACGCGAGCTCGACGGCCGACTCCTTGCGCTCCAGGACGGCATCGCAGAGCGGGCCGGACATCGTCTCGAGCACCGACGCTGCGGCGAAGGAACGTCAGGCGCTCCGGCGTCAGGCGCGACAGGTACTCGGAGCGGAAGTAGTCGGCGAAGTAGCGGTCGTCACCGCCGACGGTGAGGACATCCGGCAGCTCCGCGTTCTCGCCGGAGTTCGGGTCGCGCGACGCGAGGGCGGCGAGGTAGAGGCCGGTCGGCCACCCCTCGGTGCGCTCGAGGAGCGTGTTGATCTCGCACGTCCTCGAGCTCCACGTGTGCGGCCCGCAGCAGGATCTCGGTCTCGCGGCGGCTCAGCGCGAGCTCGTAGGGCGCCGATCTCGAGCAAGGGCCCGCGCGCTCTGAGCGCGGCGACCGGGAGGTTGGGCGATGACGCGGCCGGCGAGCGCGATCATCGACCCGGCCGGAACGTGCTCCAGGAGTGCGGTCAGCGCCGAGACCGAGTCGCTGCGTGAGCGCATCTGCGCCGTCCAGCACGAGGACGAAGGGCGACTCGCGCCGGCGCCGAGCGCGTCGGCGAGGCGCGGCAGGGCCTTCGTCCAGATGGATTCGTCCTCGAGCGAGAGCGGCTTCAGCGCGCGCGGGTCGATCGGCTCGGTGCGGTCGAGCGCGGCCGCCACGTGCCTGAGAAACGCGACGCGGCTCGTTGTCGTGCTCGTCGATCGAGACCCAGGCGAACGCGCGCGCGTCGCGGTGCCGCCCACTGCGAGAGCAGCGTCGTCTTCCCGCAGCCGGCAGGCGCCACGACGAGCACGAGCGGAAATGCGCCGGCGGCTCGGAGACGGTTGACGAGCGCGGTGCGCGAGACCGTTCCGGCCGGGACCTGCGGCACGCGGACCTTGGATTCCACGACGTCGAAGGGCAGCCGGGCCGGGACGTGATCCTGGACCAGGACGGCCTGGGCGCCTGCTTTGCGCAGATCCGTGCTGCTCGGTTTCATGCGGGGATAGGCCTCCTGCTGGTGGAGGACTGGGCAAACGTCTGCAGCGCCCAGTATCCGCCCGAGGCGTTCCTTCGGTCATTGAGGGGATCCGCTGATTCGGCGTGGCTGCTAACACCGTGCAACTCACCACAGCTCGCAGATCAGGTTGAACCGACCGGTCTTGCTCGCCGACGGGGCTGCTGCGATACTTGCCGCGAGAAGAAAACGTGCAACGCCGCAGCTCGCACCAGCAGCGAGCGGCACAAGGCTTTCGGTTCCGACCGCCGCTCTCGATCGGGGCCGCTCGATCGCGCGATCCAGGGGCGAATCCGCCGTGTTCTACCGGGAGGTTTTTCGCCGTGAGAGCGGGAATCACACCACTTCGTTACCCGACGCGAAGCCGGCTCCGCCCTAGGCTTGGCCGCGATGGGCGTCACGCCGTGATCCGCGTCGTTCTGGGCGACGACAGCTTTCTCGCCCGCGAGGGGATCGCGCGCGTGCTCGAGACGATCCACGACGTCGACCTCGTGGCCGCCTGCGGAGATCTCGACGAGCTTCGAACCACGGTCGATCGCGAGAAGCCGGACGCGGTCGTGACCGACATCCGGATGCCGCCGACCAACACCGACGAGGGCATTCCGCTTCGCGGGCGAGCTGCGGACGTCGCATCCCGACGTCGGCGTGGTCGTGCTCAGCCAGCATGCGGAGCCGTCCTACGCGATGAGCCTGTTCGAGGACGGCTCGACCCAGCGGGCGTACCTGCTCAAGGAGCGGGTCAGGGACGAGGACGAGCTCGCTCGCGCGCTGCGGGAGGTCGTCGCCGGCCGCTCGCTGGTCGATCCGCGCATCGTCGACAAGCTCGTCTCCGACGCGCGCGAGACACGACCCGGGGCTGGAGAAGCTGACGCCACGCGAGCGCGAGATCCTCGCGATGATCGCCGAGGGGCGGAGCAACACCTGGATCGCGACGAAGCTCGAGGTCACGAAACGCGCCGTCGAGCGGCACATCAACGGGATCTTCGCTCAAGCTCGACCTGCGCGAGGCCTCCGACGTCAACCGGCGCGTGAAGGCCGCGCTGCTCTACCTGACCGGCGAGAAGGAGGTGGCCTCGTGAGCGAGGCGATCGCCGCCCGCGAACCTCGAGACCGGACGTGGACGCAGCGGCTCGCCGACCCGCACGGCGCGGTATCTGCTCGGAGTGCGGGGCCCTTGGCGGGCATCTACTACGCCGGGCGCCAAGACGGGCTACGTGCTGGAGTTCTCCGGCCCGGTGGCGGCGATCGTCTGGCTGCCCGGTCGGCGTCGGAATCTCCTTCCTCTACCTCGGCGGCCTGCGTTTACTGGCCGGGCGTCCTGATCGGAGACCTCCTCGCGAACAACTACTCCGCGCTCCCGATCGGATCCGCGCTCGGGCAGACCGTCGGAAACATGCTCGAGGTCGTTCTCGCGACGGTGCTGCTGCTGCGGCGCCTCGTCCGGCGGGGCTCACCGCTCGACAGCATTCAGGAGTCGGCGCGATCGTGGTGGCCATCGCGGCGGGGGCCGCCGTCAGCGCGACGATCGGCGTGATCGTCCTCGCTATCCGGAGGAGTGATCGCACGGCGACGCCGCGCCCACCGTCTGGCGGACGTGGTGGCTCGGCGACGCGTCCGGCGCGCTGATCGTCGTGCCGCTCGCCCTCGCCTGGTACAGGCCGTTGCCGCGGCACTGGACCCGGAAGCGCATCCTCGAGGCTGCGCTTCTGCTGACGACCATCGTCGGCCTCGCCGAGTTCGCCTCTCGGAGCGAGAACCCGGTGATGTACCTCGTCTTCCCGACGTTGATCTGGGCGGCGCTTCGCTTCGGCCAGCGCGGCGCGACGATCGCCGTCGCGGTCGACGGCTCTCTTCACCGTCTGGCACACCACCCACTACACGGGCCCGTTCCACTTCGAGTCGGTCACGCGCAGCGTGCTCAACGCGCAGCTCTTCATCGCGGTCGCCGCGCTCTCGGCGCTCTGCCTCGCCGCAGTCGTCAGCGAGCGGGAGCAGATCGCTACGCGCCTGAGCACATCTCGGTCGCGGCTCATCTCGGCGGCCGACAACGCTCGCCGGCGCCTCGAGCACGACCTCCACGACGGCGCCCAGCTCCGCCTGATGTGGCTCGCCCTGAATCTTCGCGAAGCTGTCGACGCGGCCCGAAAGGAGCCGAAGCGCGTCTCGGCGCTCCTGAGGAGGCGGAGGGCGAGCTGCAGCTCGCGATGGACGAGCTGCGAGGTCGCGCACGGCCTCCACCCGACGCGTCCTCGTCGACCTTGGGCTCGGCGAGGCGATCAAGTCCTCGCGCTGCGCTCCACCATTCCGGTCACGTTGCTCGAGGTTCCATCGGGTCGGTTGGACACGGTCGCCGAGACGGTCGGCTACTACGTCATCGCGGAGGCGATCGCCAACGCGCAGAAGTACTCGGCAAGCCTCGGTCATCCAGGTGCGGGCACACGTCGGTCCCGACAGTCTCCGCATCGACGTCTTCGACGACGGTCGCGGAGGCGCGGCCGAGCGGCCCGGCTCGGGCCTGAAGGGCTGCGCGACCGCGCCGAGGCCATGGGCGGCTCGATGGCGCTCGAGAGCCGCGACGGCAGCGGAACGCGCATCACCGTCGCGATCCCGGCCGCGACGGCCGCTGTCGGCTAGCCGGCTGGATCCTGGCTTTCATCCCTTCGGGCGATGCCGCTCGAGCCCGCGAGCGATTTGCTCGGAGGGTCGTGAGGGCCCACTGGGAGCTGATCGTGGTGCCGCTTGTGATCGGCACCCTGACGTCCGCGAGTTGACCCGTGCTGAGCTCGCACCTGCTCATGAACGCGCTCCTGACCATCGGAGTCGGGCTCGTCATGTGTCGCATGGGCCTGCGGGAGCGGCGCCTACGCGCCCGCCGGGATCGTGGGCGCTGCGCCTCCTGCGGTCGCCAGCTCGGGACGCGGCGCAGGTGCCCGCGCTGCGGCTGAGCCTCAGCTGACCGCGACGTCGCCGTGCCGGGCGAGCGCGACCGCCTCGAGGCGGGAATGAACGCCGAGTGCGCGGAGAAGGTGCCGGATGTGGTTGCGCACCGTCTCGAGGCTGAGGTGGAGCTCCCGCGCGATCTGCTGCGGTCGAATGGCCTCGCTCCAGCAGGCGTAGCACCTCCGCCTGCCGCGGCGTCAGGTGCGGGTGCAGCGGCCGGTCGGGCTCCTCGTCAACGTTGACGAGCTGGCCGAAGACGCCGATGATCCGGTCGCCGGAGTACAGCGGGACAGAGCTGACCTCGACGCCGATCCGCTCGCCGTCCTCCTGACCAGCACCACCTCGGCGTCGGTCACCTTGGCGGTGCCGGCGATCTTCGAGGCGAACACCTGCGCGCGCGGCGCGTCTCCTGGGCGCGCACACGGAGGTGAACTGCCGTCCGGTGACGTCGCCCACGATCCGCTTTCCTGCGGGGTTGACCCAGCGGATGATCCCGTGGGCGTCGATGACGTAGGCGGGTACGTTGATTGCCCTCGAGCGCGTGCTCGACGTCCGCGTCGATCGCAAGTAGCTCCGACACGGTGCCAGTCTCCCAGAAACGCCGCCGGGCGTTCATCGCCCAGAAAGGGCGATGCCAGCGATCTCAGTGCCTCGAGAGCAGGACTTCGGCGAGCCACAGTGCCACGAGGAGATCTTGTCTCAAGCCTTCGAGGTTGGCGGGCTCCGCGTCCTCCGGAGTCGCGCTCGTCCCTGAGAACGATCGCCGACTCGACGGCGACCAACGCGTGCCTGAGCTGCACACGCCGTCTGTACAGATCGAGCGGCGTCGGGGAAGGCGCGGATTGCACTCCCCGAGAGTCGCGCTCAAGGCCGCCGGGCGCCTGACCAATGCGGGTCAAAATCCAGCGCGATTAGGCTTTTGCCGCCGTATCCCCTTGAGCGTCCGTGTCCTGATCGTCGATGACCGCCCTCCGCGAGGGAAGGCATGGCGCTGCTCGTGAACGCGGAGGACGACCTCGAGGCCGTCGGCGAGGTCGGCTCCGAGGCGGAGGCGGCCGCTGCCGCCCGCGCGCTCGAGCCCGACGTCGTCGTGCTCGACGCGAGCGTCTGGACGGACGGCGGGAGCGACGCCATCGAAGGCCTCCTGCGCGAGCACGCGGGCCTGAGGGTGGTCGTCCTCTCGGTCCAGGACGAGCCGCAGCCCGCGCGCGCGGCGTTCGACCGGGGGCGAGCGGCTACGTGCTCAAGCAGGCCCTCGAGGCGGAGCTCGTGCCTGCGATCAGGAGGTCGCGGCCGGCGGGCGCTACGTGCACCCGGAGCTCGGCGCCCGTTTGATCGCGGCCGAGCAGCGGCGAGCAGAGGATCCGCTCTCCGATCGCGAGCGCGAGGTTCTCGGCCTGCTCGCATTCGGCCACACCAACCAGGAGATCGCCGGGAAGCTGTTCATCTCCGTTCGCACCGTCGAGGCGCACCGGACGCACATCATGCAGAAGCTCCGGCTCTCCACCCGCGCGGAGCTCGTGCGCTACGCCCTCGACGAGGGCTTGCTCGAGGCATAGGTGCTGGTTGCTGAGCGGGCTCGCCAATCACGTCTCCGGCGAGTGGTGGTCCTACCTCCTCATCTTCGGCCTGGCCTACCTCGACGTCCTCTTCCCGCTCGTCCCGAGCGAAACGGCGGTGATCACGGCGGGCGTCCTCTCGAGCACCGGAAATACCCACCTGTCGCTGGCGATCCTCGCCGCAGCGACCGGCGCGATCGCGGGCGACAACACCGCCTATTCCTCGGCAAGCGGTTCGAGGAGCCTCTGCGCCGGCGCTTCTTCTCGAGCGAGAAGTCGCAGGAGCGGATCGCCTGGGCGGAACGGCAGATCCAGGAGCGGGGCGGCCTGTTGATCCTCCTCGCGCGCTTCATCCCGGCCGGAAGGACGGTCGTCACCTTCGCCTCCGGCTGGCTCGAGATGCCGTGGCGGCGCTTCATCGTCTACGACGTCCTGGCCGGCTTCGTCTGGGCCTCCTATGCCGCGCTGCTCGGGTACTTCGGAGGCAAGGCCTTCGAGCGCCAACCGTGGAAGGGCCTCCTGCTCGCGTTCGGAATCGCGCTCACGGTCACGGCCGCGGTCGAGGGTGTGCGCTGGCTCCGGGGCCGGGCACGCGACTAGAGCCCGGTGCACCGGGCTCTAGCGTGTTCGTACTGTTCCTCTCTGTCGCTGCTCTAGGAAGGCCTCGGCCGGGCGGTAGGATCATGCGCCGCCCGCGATGACGCTCGCCCAGCTCTCGATCACCGTCGCCCTGCTGGCAGGCCTCGGGCTCGTGGCGAGCCGGGTCGGGCCTCTCGGCGATTCCCGCCTACCTGCTCGCAGGCCTGCTCCTGGGCCCGCACGAGCCGGAGGCGCTCAGCATCGTGCGGCCCTCGGAGGTGACCGACTTCGTGGCCGAGATCGGGCTCGTCTTCCTGCTCTTCTTCCTCGGCCTCGAGTTCACGCTCGGGCGGCTCGCGCGCAGCCGCGGCCACGCGTTCTGTCGGCGGGGCGATCGACCTCGCCGTGAACGGCGCGCTCGGCCTCGTCGTCGGCGTCGCCGCGTTCGGGCTCAGCTTTCGGCGCGCTCATCCTGGCCGCAGCGATCTACGTCTCCTCGAGCGCGATCACGGTCAAGGGGCTGATCGACTTCCGCCGGCTCGCCGACGACGAGACCGACCTCGTGCTCGCGATCCTCGTCGCCGAGGACATCGTGATCGCGCTCGTGCTGGGCTTCGCGTCGGGCGGCGGCGGCGCGACCGCCCACACGCTCGCGATCGTGGCCAAGGCGATCGGCTTCATCGCCGCCGCGCTCGCCGATCTCGAAGTGGCTCAGCCGGCCCGATCGACCGCTTCCTCGACTGGCTGCCGCGCGAGATCTTCCTGCTGGCCGTCTTCGCCTTCCTCGTCGGCATCGGCGGCGCTCGCGCCAGGAGCTCGGCCTCTCGGAGGCGATCGGCGCGCTGATGGCGGGCGTCGTCCTCTCGGAGCACCAGCGATCCGCGAGGAGATCGAGGAGCGCTTCTTCAGCTTCCGCGACGTCTTCGCGGCGCTCTTCTTCTTCGTCTTCGGCCTCTCGATCGACGTCGGCAAGGCTCGGCAGCGTGGCCTGGATCCTCGCTCGCCCTCGCCGTGGTGCTGAGCCTGGTCGGCAAGATCGGCGGCGGCTACGTGAGCGGGCTCGCTCGGCGGCTACAGCCGGCGGCAGAGCCTGAACGTGGGCGTCGCGCTCGTCGCGCACGGCGAGTTCACGATCATCCTCGCCCAGCTCGTGAGCGGGAACGCCCGGATCTCGGACGCCGACGCAGGCGAAGCTCGTCGCTTTCGCCGGGCTGTACGTGCTGATCACCGCGACGCTCGGAGTGGCGCTGATGAAGGAGTCGAAGGCGATCGGCCGATCGCCTGCTTCCGCCCTAGACTGGCGGGAGGCTGACGATGCCCGTCGACCTGCGTGAGACGCGGCTGCCCGGGATCGGGACGAAGTTCACGCTTCCGCCTCGACGACGGGCGGCCGGCTGGCGGTGATCCTGCACAACGACGGCGTGCGCGAGCTCTACTTCTTCCGGCACGCCGACGACGACGAGCCGAAGGCGGTGATCACGCTCGACGACGACGAGGCGCGCCAGCTCGGCGCCGTGATCGGCGGCGCCTACGAGCGGCCGAAGATCGTCGAGGACCTCGAGATGGCGCTCGGCGAGCTGCAGATCGAGTGGGTGCCGGTGCCCGACGACGAGCCCGCTGGATCGGCAAGACCCTCGCGGAGTGCGGCTTCCGCGCGAAGACCGGGATCACGGTGATCGCGATCCTGCGCGAGCCGGAGCCGGTCACGGGCGCGCAGCCAGACGACGTGATCCAGCGCGGGCGACACGCTCGTCACGGTCGGCAAGGCCGGCCAGTACGGCGCCTTCCGGAAGCTGCTAGCCGGGTCATAGCCCAAAGAGGGCTTGGCTCACGCCAAGCCCTCTCTAGCGCCGTCGGTTGCGGGCGAGCCACGAGTCGAGCTCGTTGCGACTGAAGAACAGCCGGCCCTCCACCTTGCTGTGCGGCACCTGGTGCAGGTGCTGGCAGCCAGCGCACCGAGACGCGCATGTACCGGGCGGCCTCGGCCGTGTTCATCCCACGGCGTGCCGTCCGTGAGAGTGGAGCCGTCTCGGCCAGGGCGGTCGCCAAGGCGTCGACTTCGGCTCGTCCGGAATTGTGTGTCTCTGCTGTTGCAAGGAACCCTCCTTTTTACGCCGGGTTGGCGGCCACAGAGCTGTGGCCGCCGCTCTAGGCGAAGGAGGGGCGGTGCGCGCTCGGCCAGCCCGCGCGCGAGGCCGAGCAGCCGGACCGGTTCGACCTGCGGGCCGTGGACGAGCTGGGCCGCTCGCTCGCGGACGGGGACGGCCTGGCGTGCCAGCACGAAGCCGAGCCCCTCGGCCGCTCGCAGCAGCGTGCGCACGAGCCACACGGCCATGAGCCCGAACGGCAGCTGGAGGGCGGCCCGAAGAGCACCGCGGGCTCGGCGGTGACGAACCAGCCCGCGTCTCCGTTGTGGACGAACGACTCGACGTGCTCCTGGGCCAGGAAGACGACGGACGGGAGTGCGGAGACGCGCCACGCCGGCAGAGGCCGGGGGCCCGAGGCCGCGGAACGTCGCGATCGCCCGGCGGGCGAGGCGGCGATTCTGAGCACCAGGCAGACGACGATCGCGGCGTACAGAAACTCGAGGTAGTCCTGCGTCGTTCGCGCGATCACCATGTGCCGCTCGCCGCGGGGATCGAGGAAGCGGGCGACGAGCGCGTGCCCCACCGTCTCGCTCGCGACGCGAGCATCGGAAGCATCAGCGACCAGACGGTGCGTGACCTCACAATCGGCATCGTGCCAGAGGCCCGCGAGGGCGCGACCAGGGCACTCAGGGACGATTGCTGGGGCGAGATCGACAAAACCGCAGCAAATCGCAGGAATTTGCAGGTCACTGCCACTTCTCTTACGACTAGACCAGGAGCCGCGGTCGATGCTCTCCCCCAGAGGCATCATCGCGGCGGCGAGCCGGGCTCAGACCTGGCTCGCTTGCTTTTCGGGTCGCTATGCGCCCCAGGGCGCACGGCGCCGACGAAGCCGAAGGCGTATCCCGGCTCCGACAGCGAAGAGATCTTGTACGACGTCACCCGTGTGCGGGGCCTGATGAACTGCCCATCGCCGATGTAGATCCCCTCGTGCTGCGGGCCGCGCGCGCTCCGCTCGAAGAAGCAGCAGGTCGCCGGGCAAGAGCGCCGAGGGCGGACCCGCGCGCCCTCGTAGAACTGCGAGCCCGTGTAGTGCGTCAACTGGATGCCGAGCTGGGCGTAGACGTACATCGCGAGGCCCGAGCAGTCGAAGCCCTGAACGGGTCGGCGCCCCCAGCGATAGGGAACGCTGAGGTACTGCAGCGCGATCCGCACCGCCTGGACGCCGGTCGTCCCGCCCGTCGGCACCCCGAGGAGCGAGGCTCCGGGAGCCCGCGGTCTCCGCTGCCGGTGTCGACGCCGTGGCCTGTGACCCCGAGCGCGAGCCACGAGAGACGCACCTGCGCTGCCGGTGGATCGCCGGCATCGCCGCGCGGGCGAGGCCGACGAGGAGCTGCGAGCCCGGGTCGATCCCGAGCGAGGTCGCCCGCCACGAGGCGCAGCCCAACGACTCCGCCCCCTCGCCGGGGACGACCGCCTCCTGCAGGACGACCAGGTAGCTGCTGGGGCCGAGCGGGACGAGCGTAATTCGGCCGCGGCTGAGACGGCGTGGCCGTTCACCGTCAGCCCTCGACCCGGGCTCCGCGGAGGCCGGGCCGGAACGACGATCCGCTCGGCGTACACGAGCCCGCCGGCGAGCGAGACCCTGGTGAGCGAGACGCCGCGCGCGTTCGTGAGGCCGCGAGTCGTACCGGAGCGCCCAGCTGCCGTCCTGGAAGCTCGCGAACGGGCCTCCGGCTCCCGCGTTCGCGAGCAGGTGCCCGTGCCCGTCGCGGATCTCGGCGATTCCGGCCGAGGCCGGGCGCCGCCGTGGCGAGCGCGATCGTCACGGCGATGAGCGCACGCCGGATCACGCGCGAGATGGTTACAGCTAGGGGAGGGCTTGGCGGAACCTCGCTCGCCGCTGGGGTGCGCCGATCGTTCCGAGGCAAGCGACGCGGGATTGCTCGTAGCCATAGGCTACGGGTGCGACTGAGGACGCGGCCTCGGGAGCGATCGGTTGCGGCCCGGCGAGCTCAGCCGATGTTTCGTCATGCCCTCCAACTAGAGGTGTTCCGCGGGCACCCAGTGCGGGCCGCCCCAGCTGAGGTCGTACGGGTAGTGGTGGATCACGTGCGCCCAGATCGTCCAGGCGATCCAGCGCGAGGTGCCGTAGAAGAACGCGGCCCGGTAGAGCGTCGAGCAGCGCGCCGCGCGGGACCCGGCCGGTTCGACCCAGGGCCAGAAGCGCATCCGCCCGGTAGATGATAGTTGTCGAAGTACGCGCTCGTGAGCACGCGCCAGCAGTAGAGCCGTAGACGATCCAGACGCAGGTCCCACATCGAGCCGAGGCCGCTGAAGTACGCGGCGGCGTCGGTGATGCCGCCCGGTCTGGCCCGCGTAGGCCCAGGCGTCGAGGTGGAAGTGGAACGTCCACGGGAAGAGCAGCATCGTCCCGACCGTGTCGCCGGTGTCGGTGAGCGCGTGCGGCCGACTGGCCGATGATGAAGCTGACGGCCCAGAGCTTGCTCCCGAAGACCTTCCAGATGATCAGCCCGATCGGCGACGCCGTAGATGAACGAGTGCGTGAAGCCGAAGCCCGGCCAGCCGCGGTGGAACTGGGCCGGGTCGCTCGCCTTCAGGTCCCACGGGCCGAGGTGGATCCCGTAGACGAACCACTTGGTCATCATGTCCGGCGCGTACGAGCCGATCAGCAGCGGCACGAACGCGAGCTTCAGCCCAGCGTGCTTCTGGATCGCGTACGGCTCGAGGTCGTGTGCGCGCCCAGCTCACGCCTTCCTCCCAGCACGCCCAGCGTGTCGAGCCGGTCATTGCAGACGACCGCGCGAGCAAGGCTCGTGCGGTTCTGAAGGAGACACCGCAAGCGGTGTCTCACCGAAGAAGCCGCCTGACCATCGTCGGGACGAGCCAGGCCGCGACGACGAGTACGCGATCGCGACGACGACGGAGAAGAGGAAGTCGGTAACGGCGACGCCGATGGCGATGTGAACGCTGCGCCGCGAGGCAGTAGCCCGCGAACACGCGCCAGTCACTCCGGGTGGGGACCTCGGATCCGGCTCAGGAGTCGCAGTCGCACGTCCGCTCGCCGAGGAGGATCCCGCCGCCCGCACGACTCGCAGAATCGCTCCCCGCCGCAGCGCTTTCCGGAGGCGGGGGAGGCCGAGCGCTCCCGCCAGGGCGAACGCGAGCAGGATTGACGCCAGATCGGGATCGAGCATCGAACGTGAGGCTAACGGGATGGAGGAGGTACTGGCCCCGGAGGCGGTCGCCTTCGTGCACGACTTGGAGCGGCGCGTCGGCGCGCGTCGCCGCGAAGCTCCTCGACGCCCGCGCCGAGCGCCAGGAGCGGCTCGACGCGGGTGAGCTCCCGGCCTTCTTGCCGGAGACGCGCCGAGATCCGCGAGGGCGAGCTGGCGCGATCGGCCCGATGCCGCCGCGACCTGCGCGACCGCCGCGTCGAGATCACCGGCCCGACCGACCGGAAGATGGTGATCAACGCGCTCAACTCGGGCGCGCAGATGTTCATGGCCGACTTCGAGGACGCGAACTCGCCGACCTGGCGCAACATGCGTCGAGGGCCAGCGCGAACCTCATCGACGCGATCGAGCGGACGATCTCGCTCGACACCGGCGAGAAGAGCTACCGCCTGAACGACGAGATCGGCGACGCTGCTCGTCCGCCCGCGCGGCTGGCACCTGCCGGAGCGGCACCTCGCAGGTCGACGGCGAGCCGGTCTCGGGCAGCCTGTTCGACTTCGGCCTGCTCATCTTCCATTCGGCGCAGACGCACGAGCGCGGCATCGGCCGCTACTTCTACCTGCCGAAGCTCGAGAGCGCACCTCGAGGCGCGGCTCTGGAACGACGTCTTCGCACTGCCGCAGGACGCGCTCGGCAGTCCCGCGCGGCACGATCCGGGCGACCGTCCTGATCGAGACGATCCTCGCCGCCTTCGAGATGGACGAGATCCTCTACGAGCTGCGCGAGCACTCGGCCGGCCTGAACGCCGGCCGCTGGGACTACATCTTCAGCGTGATCAAGAAGTTCCGCGACCGGCCCGAGTTCGTGCTCCCCGACCGAACAGCCGTGACGATGACCGTGCCGTTCATGCGCGCGTACGCGGAGCTGCTCGTCAAGACCTGCCACCGGCGCGGCGCGTTCGCGATGGGCGGGATGGCCGCGTTCATCCCGAGCCGACGCGACGCCGAGGTGAACGAGCGCGCGCTCGCGAAGGTGCGCGAGGACAAGCAGCGCGAGGCCGGCGACGGCTTCGACGGCACCTGGGTCGCGCACCCCGACCTCGTGCCGATCGGCGCTGGAGGCGTTCGACCGCGTCCTCGGCGAGCAGCCCGAACCAGCTCGACCGGCAGCGCGACGGACGTCGTCGGTCACCGCGGCCGACTCCTCGACGTGGCCGCGACGCCGGGCGAGGTCACCGAGGACGGGCTCCGGCAACAACGTCTCGCGTCGGGATCCAGTACCTCGTCGGCGTGGCTCGCGCGGCACCGGCGCGGCGGCGATCGACAACCTGATGGAGGACGCGGCGACGGCGGAGATCGCGCGCTCGCAGGTCTGGCAGTGGATTCGCCACGGCCGCTTCTCAGCGCGAGCGCGTGCGCGAGCGTGATCGACGAGGAGCTGCAGAGCCTGCTCCGGACGAATTCGGCGACGAGGTCTACGACAACGAGCCGCGCGGACGAGGCGCGCGATGATCTTCGAGGCAGGTCGCGCTCGGCGACGAGTTCACGTCGAGTTCCTGACCATCCCGCGTACGAGCACCTCAGGCCAGATCAGGAGAAGCCGCGCCCGGGATCAGGCTTTTCCCGGATCTCTCTCGAGGCCGGTAGGCTCAGCTTCCTTCGCAGAGATGAGACGGAATCGCTCGGGATCGTGATCACGGCGGCGTCGCCATTCTGATCGTGTCGCGGTCGTGGGGCTGGTTGCGTGGGCCGCCGAGCCACTGCCGCACGACCAGCACGGTCACAGTGGGTGTGCGGACGGCTCCTCGCCGGGGCAGACCGTCGCTCCGGTGGTCGCAGCGGGGGGCACGTGTTCGTCCAGTTTGCGTGCTCCTGCAATGCCACTGGCCACCGCAAGGCCGCGGTGGAGATCTCTCCCGATGTGCCCGCTCTGAGGGGCGGTGGAACAGCGTGACAGCCGTCCGACTGGCCGGGATCATCAACCACGGGCTCGGCGAGTCGGCCAACCCGACGGAAAGCCCTACATGCCTGTCTGGGGAGCCGTCATCTCAAAGCGTCAGGTCCGGCCAGAAGCTCGCGGCGTACATCCGCGCCGGGCTCCCGAGCGTGACCGACGCGACCCCGCCGCCCGTTCCGAAGGGTCAGGGCGACGAAGTGGCCGGCGCGGCGCTGTACGTCGCGCGACGGCTGCATCAGCTGCCACGGGCCAAACGGGCTCGGAGGTGTGCCAGACCCGCTCTCGCCGGACAAGGCCATCCCGCCGCTCGCGGGTGCCGATTTTCGCGGCAGAGTTCAGCACCGACGCGAGATCAAGGAGATCATCCGCAGCGGCAGCGTCATCGGGCGGAGCGCCGATCGTGAGCATCACTGTGCGCACAGGCGGCATCCTCTCGGAGAACGAGCTCCGAGCTGGTCGCCTACATCAAGACGTTCAAGTGAGCTGCCGCCGCGTCGTCGCTGGTCGACGGGTAAATCCACGGTGACGCCAGCAGGCGGTGAATACCGCCAGCGCTCCGCCGGCAGCACCGCCGCGTCGTTATTACCGCCGGCACTCACCCGTTGCCCTCGTCCGGAGGCGAAGGCGAAGGCCAGCAATCGCCAGAGGTGCACGACCGTACGCCAGCCGGTCGCGCTCGCCCCAGACGGCGAAGCTCAATGCAGCCCAGCAGCGCCTCGTGCCCCGGGCCTAACGCAGAATTCACTCCGGTCGCGACTGCGAGTATCGAGACCACGACCAGCGGGCGAGCAGCCGCAACGGACGATGCGGCGAGGCCCTCAGCACGTATTCGGGAGTTGCCGCTGGCGCCAGCGCCAGAACCGATACGCGGCGCTCGCGAGCTTGAGGTGCCGGCGGGATCGAGGCATCCACGGGCATGCCAGGAGGCAGTGGCTCGGATGCCGGGATGTCGCCCACTTCGAGCGCGAGAACTGGCGGACCCGACCGCAGTGATCTGCGGTCAGGCGCTCGTTGCCTGACGGGGCCACGCGCCTTCGGCTGGTCCCTGGCCATGACGGGAGCGAACCAGGCTTTCCTAAGAGAGGCGCTGAGAGCGACCGCGCTCGTCGCCTCAGCGGGCATCGCCCAGGTCAATGACGGACCGCTCACTGGCCGAAACGCGACTGGACGAACCGCCCGCCGACTGGCGCCGGGCGCAGCGCCGTGGCTGTCCGCAGGCTCTTCTTCCCGCTCTGGCTCGCGCGGCGCGCGGCTCGCCCGCCGGCGCGGGCGATTCGCGCTCGTCGTGCTCGGGCTCGGTGCTGCGGCCGGCCATGCTCGGTCGCCGTTCTCGCCGGGACGGTGGCCGCCCAGGATCGCGACGTCGGGCGCAAGGTGGCCGCGCTGCCGGACTCGGTCCGAGGCGGTGCGGGTGAACTGGTTCAGCGTCGGCGGCCAGGTCGGCGCCCTACGCCAGGCTCGATGCGGACGATGCGCTCGCAGCTGCAGCCGCGTGCTCCTGGACGAGGCGGGCCACCGGTACGTCGCCTCTACCGCGAGAGCCAGCTCGCCGGGCGCTGCTCCGGGCTCGGCGCCGTCGACGACAGCTCGGCCGCTGGGTGCAGTCTGCGCTCAGGCCGCCTGCCGCATCGCTGCCGAGCCGGAGCACTGCGAGGTGCTCGTGATCGCGGCGCGGCGGATCCCGAACGTGCCGGCCTGCGGCTCGTGCCGGTCGGCGAGGGCGACCTGCGCACGCGCGACGCTCTTCGGCGACGCCGTCCCGCGCGCGACGCTCGGCCAATCGGCCTTCGTGCGAGACAGATCACGCGCTACCACCGGCCCGCGCCGCCGCCGCTCGTGCTGGCGAACAGGGTCGCCGGGCTCGACCGCTCGCCGCTGCTCACGACTCGTACCGCAGCTACGGGTGGGTCGTCCCGCTCGAGCGTGGCTCGGTCCGCTCTGTGGTCGCGCGAACGCCCTGGCGACCCGGATCGAGCACGCCCGCTCGGTGCTCCAGGCGACAGGCCTTCGGGTTCGAGCTGTCGGCTCCGGTCGACGAGCTTCGCGCGGCAGTGGACGCGGCGACGGTCTCCGGCCGCCGGCTGTCCGCTGCTCGGCGGGAGGCCGTGGCGCTCCTGCTCGCCTTCGCGGTGCTGGCGGCGGCGCGGCTCCGCCCCGACGTGGATGCACTTCGCGCACGGCGACTCCTCTCCGAGCGGCACGCGGCGCTGGCAGATCGGCCTTCTCGTCGTCGCCGAGTCGGCGGCGATGGCGCTCTGCGGCGCGCTCGTGGGCTGGGTCGCGGGCTCCCGCGGTGGCCGGCGGCCGTAGCCGGGCGGACCGGCGAGCCGGTCGCGTCCCTTCTGCGCCACTCGGTGCTCTCCGGGCCGCGGGATCGCCTTGGCGCGTTCTGCTCGCCGCGGCGGCAACGCTCGTCCTCGCGGCCGCGTTGACGGTGCGCCCGGTGGCGGTGCGGCGGGCTCGCTGCTCTCGCCGCTCGACGTCGCGGCGCTCGCCGCGGTCGTCATGGTCGTCGATCGCGCTGGTCGCGCGGGCGGCCGACACCGGCGATCTGCTCGCGAGCAACGGCACCGGGATCGTCCTCCTGCTGCTGCCGTCACTGGTCGGATTCGCGGCGGCGGTCGGCGCGGCCCGCCTGCTGCCGGCCGGCCTGCGCGGTTGCTGGAGCGCGTGGTGCCGAGAGACGCCTTCGCGTTCCGTCTGGCCGCGCTCGGCTCGCGCGCCGGCCCGGCTACGCGGCGGTGGCGGTCGGGCTTCGTCGTCGTCTCGATCGGGCTCGCGCTCTTCGCCGAGACGTACCGCTCGACCTCGTGCGCGGGCAGCAGGAACAGGCCGCCTACGCGATCCCCGCCGACGACGTCGTCCGCGAAGACCTCTCGCAGCTCGTTCCGGTCCGCTCGGTCGTCACCCCTGGGGTCGTGCGCTCGCTCCGGCACGCGCGCGCGTGGAACCGGTGATCCGCCTGGCTTCCGGGAACATCTCGGGCGCGACCGACGTCACGGGCATCGGTGCTGGGCTTCCGGGCAGGCGCTGCGGGGATCGACGGCTGGCGCGGCGATTTCGCGTCGAGCTCGCCTGCGGAGCTGGCGGCGCGGCTCGAGCCGAGGCGGCCGGTCGCACTGCGAGGCGCGCCGCTGCCGGCCGGCGCGAAGAGGCTCGAGTTGCCGATCGCGGTCACCGGCACCGAGGTCGGGCGTGGCCTCGCGAGCATCCGACGGCACGACGGTCGTTCGTAACGGTCCGAGCTCGGCCGCAACGTCGGTACCCGCCCACAGCTCCTGGCCGCTCCGATCCCCCGGGGCGCGCGCGGCGGCACCCTCCGTCGCCCTGCGCTTCGAACCGCCGCCGAAGCTGGAGGAACGCGGAGCCGACGCCGGGGCTCCCGCCGTGGGCTCCGTCTCGCTCGGGCGCCCGCGTCGCGGACGGAAGAGTCGACTGACTAGCGCCGGGTTGGATCGGGACGACTCGGCGTCGAGCGAGCCTGAGCGACGACGGGCGCTCTCGGTTCCGCGCCTCACGCTCACCAACGAGTTCGACACGCTATGTGCGTCCGCGCCAGCCGACCGGACGGCGTTCCGGCTGCCGGCCGTCGTCTCGCCTCGAATGGCCGAGATCGCCGGCCTCGGACCGGTTGCTCAGGGTCGTCGTGGCGGGCCAGCAGCCTGCGTGCTCCGGCAGCTGCGGCGTGTGGCGAAGCGCTTCCCGGGCGGCGCCGCGCCCGGGACGGGCGACTCTCGGTCGTGACCGACCTGGAGGGCGCTCGAGACGGCGCGCTGAATGCCGCCACGCCCGGTTCCGGGCTCCCCACCGAGCTCTGGCTCGAGCACCGAGGCCGGCGGCCCCGGGTGCCGCCTGTCGAGGGCCGCGTCTGCGCAGGGCTCCGTTCCCGCTGCTCGCCGTCTCCTCGCAGGGCGGCCCGCGAGAGCTCCCTTCGAGCGTGATCCCGTGGCGCGGGCGGCGCTCGCGATGCCGGAGGCACTCCGCCCTGATCGCCATCTCCGCCGGCGCTGCTTCTGCGCGCCGTCCTCCGGGGGTGGTCCTCGGAGCTGGCGTGACGAGGCTGCGGACTCCGTTCGACCTCGGGCGCAAGGCGCACGCCGCCAGCCCGTTTGCGCCGGCAGCTGCAGCGCCGCGCTCGTGGTCTACACCGCGGGAGCCGCGGTCGCGGGAGGGATCCTCACCGGCTGCGAGTCACTCTCGCTGCTCGTGGTCAGCTTCGTGGAGCTGACGCGCCAACGCGACCGCGCCGTCGCCGCCGCTCGCCCTCTCAAGCTCGACTGGCTCGTCGCCGTCGTTGCCTCGGCGCTCGTCGCCGTCGCTTTGGGAGCCGTCCTCGTCGGGCTCGCCACGAGGCCGCGCGTTCCGCGAGCCCGGTGCCTGCCGCGGTACGGAGGGACGCGATGAGCGTCGCCGTCGAGACCCCGCGAGGCTCGCTTCCGCGTTCACTCGACGCCCGAGGGCGACACCGCCGCCGCGCTGCAGGGGCTGACGCTGACGATCGCCGAGGGCGAGATCCCGACGGTTGCCCGGCCCCAGGCGGCTCGGGCAAGACCTCGTTCCTGCGGATTCCTCGCCGGTCTGGACACGCCGTCGGCGGGGACGGCGAGGGTTTTCGGCCGCGACCTGCGCGGGCTCGGCTTTGGCGGCCTCTGCGCGCTACCGCTCGCAAACCACGTCGGGTACCTCGACCAGCACTTTCGCCCAGTCACTGCGCGCCCGAGCTGAGCGCCCGCGG
>ERZ1370068.1349-contig-11239_pt1 | contig 42557 bp, 73 predicted proteins | sample MGYA00561227_ERZ1370068 | MGnify/ENA primary metagenome ERZ1370068 (study PRJEB38410, sample SAMEA6850437) | metagenome | study: Metagenomic assessment of the ecological functions of the soil: analysis of the soil microbiota associated with the... | reverse complement strand
AGTTTCGTTTCCAGCGAAAGGCGCTGCGCCTACAGCAGCTGTCTGAGTTGCACGGCGAGAATGAGGCACTCTTTCAAGAAATCGCCGGCGCGCTGGGTTACAAGCAGAACAAGCTCCCTTTCGCGCTCCTCGCGCAACGCCTGCCCCTTCATCACCTCCGCTCCCAACGCGAAGGGAATTGAGTCCCTGCTCTTTGGTCTGGCTGGGTTTCTCCGCGAACCCGGATCTGGCCGAGTTTGCGCCGGGGACCCGCCAATATTTACGCGGGCTTTGGGACGATTGGTGGCCACAACGCGCAACTCATCAGCGACTCGTGCTGCCGCTCAACGCGCTGGCACCTCAACGGAAGCCGGCCACTGAACCACCCGGCAACGCCGCCTTGCCGCCCTCGCGGAAATCGCTGCCTCAGTGGTCCCGTTTCTGCCGCTCGTTAGGGCAGGGATAGCCTAAGGCCGGTGCGAAAATTCTTCCTCGAGCTCAAACACCCCTTTTGGGACTATCACTACACGCTCACCTCCTCGCCGTCGCCTCGAAAGAGGGCTCTCGTCGGGGAAACACGGATCAACGAAATTCTGGCGAACGTGATTTTGCCGTGGCGAGAATCTCGCGGGGCAGCCAGCCTGGAACGATTACAACGCGACTGCCAGCGCGCCTCACGAACCGCGCGAATCGAGACCGGTGCCGCGCGGCTTTTCGGCAACGATCCGCGCCGCCCGCAATTCCTGCGGTACCGTGGCGCAGCAGCCAGGGTTTGCTCCAGATCTACGAAGACTTTTGCTTGCAAGACGACTCCGACTGCGCGCAATGTCCCTTCCCCGAGCAGATGCAAAAGTGGGTGTAACCGAGAATTTCGCGAGCCCAATCGCAACGTCCGAAATCGGCGTCTGCATTCACGCTCATCGAGCTGCTGGTCGTGATCCACCATGATCGCCATTCTCATGGCGCTCTTGTTCCCGGCATTCCGCGGCGTCCAGGAGCAAGCGAAAAGCACTCAAGCGAAGAACGATGTCACGCAAATCGTAACTGCCGTGACGGCCTATTACACCGATACGGCAAATACCCAATGAGCTACGATCTGGCTGATATCACCGTGGACGGTCTAAACGGAAATACGAACGACAAGTTATTCAATGGCTTGCGTGGCCAAGACAGCTCCGTGAATCCGAAAAACATTGGGTTCATGAGTCCTCCTGCCGTGAAGGACAATAACAATCCTCGATCCGGTATCAGCGGCACCAACGGTCAGTATTATGATCCATGGGGAATAGCGTACGTGATCCGCATGGATACCACTTACGATAATTTGGTTGCACCCAATCTCGCACAAGGCAAACGCCGGGTTCACAGCTAACGTTAACGCCGGAGCGATCGCCTGGTCATTCGGCAAAGACAGCAGTCGGATAGCGTTTCCCGGTCCGGCCAATGACAAGAAAGCCGGAACGAATGCCGACGACGTGATCTCGTGGCAATGAGTTGCCATTCGCCGGTAATCATCTATAAGCTCTCACTTCACCTGCGGGTGTAGTTCAATGGTAGAACGGCAGCTTCCCAAGCTGCATACGGGGGTTCGATTCCCTCACCCGCTAAGTTATTCATTCGCTTAGACTTAATAATTTCACGGGCTTCCCTAAACAGGAAGTCAGAACATAACCGGAACAAGTCACCGATTTCTACCCACGTCACTGACGCTCGAACTAATCTGCCGCGGGAATCCAGCCGCCATGACAAAACCCAGCTTTCCAACCCGAGTTGCTTCGGTTCCACGGCGCCCGCCGCCTGCCGACGAGTACATGGTTAAGCCCGGCCTCCAGAGAAATAGTGACCGACAGAGGGGTCCTGGGGGCTAGCGACAAGTCACCTGACCCTTTGGTCGGTAGAGGGGCATGGTGTAAACGTGCCCTGAAGGCACGACCCACGAGGAAAACCGGCCTTAAATTCGCGTCATCACAAATTATCTGACGCATTCTTCAACGCGCGGAAGCAGTATCAGATGGATTTTCCGCATGCGCACGGGGTCGCCAAAAGTCACGTTGGACTTGTGGGCACCAGTTACGGATCTGGCCCGCTTCGCTTTTGTGAATCAGGGCATCGGATCTCTTCACGAGAATCTCGCAGCCAAGAGATCTTCCATCGCGAGCTCCCAGCAGAGATTTTTGTCGCAACGGAAGGCGAATACCGCTATTTAGCGGGCCATGGGTCGCTCCTTTTCGCCGAACTGGAAGCGCCGCAACGTCATTCGCGCGGCGATCCTCTATGTCGGCGCGCCGTCTGGGCGCTCGCGCAGGCGCATCTCTCAACTGGGCTGCCGTCGGTCCGGCGGCACCGGAATGGGCGACGCGCTGGTTTCTGGTCGCTGCGGCGATCGGGTTTCCGTTCGCAGTCGTTTTTCGGTCGTGGTTCTACGAACTCACAGCGGAGGGCTTGAAGCGCGAAAGAGAGATCGACCCGGCCGCAAGTCGATCGCGCATCAGCACCGGGCGCAAGCTCGACTTCGCGATCACCGGCTGTCCCGAAGCGGTCGCGGTGGTGTTACATTACTGACTGATCGCTTCGCCGTTCTTGCGCCGCGGCGCTCAACGAGACAGGGGCCGCCATTTCCGAAAAATCGATCGCCGTCTTGCCGTTTGAAACCGGAGTCGCGATCCGACAACGCTTATTTTGCCGATGGGTATCCAGGACGAAATCCTGACGCGTTTATCCAAGATCGCTGATCTGAAGGTAATCTCGTGCACGTCCACGCAGCATTACAAAAAAGCGCGCCGCAAATCGTTCGCGATTGCAAAGCAACTTGGCGTTGCTCATATCCTGAAGGCAGCGTGCAAAAGAGCGCGACGCCGTGAACGTTCAGCTAATCAAAGCAGCCAATGAGATTCCCTACCCGTGGGCCGATACCTACGACAGAAGGCCAACCGACATCTTTTTCGGTGGAGAGTGAAGTAGCCAAGGCCATCGCGGAGCAATTACGCGTATCTGACCGGCCAGGAAGAAGTCATTGCTGCTAAACCCACAGACAATCCTGGAGGCTTACAATGCTTATCTGCGTGGCGTTGGCATAGAGCACAGTCAATCCGGGCGGCTTGTCCAACGAAGAGGCGGCCGCGGCTTATGCGGAAGCCGTCCGGCTTGATCCGAATTTTGCCCTTGCGTGGGCGCGATTGAGCGTCGTTCGTGGTTTTCTTTACTACAACGGCGTCGATCCGAACGTCAATTCCGCGGCGGCGGTAAAAGAGGCCGCAGATCGCGCGATGACACTCGCACCAGAACTGGGCGAAGCGTGGTTGGCGCAGGGGACTTATCGCTCGCGGGTGTTGAACGATCCCGCGGCGGCACTGCAAGCCTATCGCGAAGGCTGAAAAGTATTTGCCGAACAGCGCTCGCCTTTATGAATACATGGCTTATGCAGAGCGCCACCTTGGTCGTTGGAGAGAAGCGGAGGCTCATCTCATCAGAGCAACCGAGCTTGACCCACGCAATACTCGGCTTTGGACCGACATTGCGACCGACATATTCTCGGCCTTGGGGCGATGGGCAGAAGGCAGAAGCAGCGCTCAATCGGGCGTTGGAAATTTCGCCTAACGATGAGTTCGCCATCGCCCTTAAGGTTGAGCAATATCAACTGGAAGGCCGGTTAGATGAAGCCGCCAAAGAGCTTGGCGCGTATTCCGAAGTCTACCGAGAAGACGGTCCTGATCCGGCGCGTGGATCAAGCGGTGTTGGAGCGTAACTTCGACGAGGCGATCTCCTGGGCTCAAAAGGCCACAAGCTCTCCGACTCCCGGACAATCGTTTAATGTCCAAGACATTTTTGCTCTCGTGCTTCAGGGTTATTGTCAGCTATGGGCCGGGCGAAATGCGGACGCGCACGCCACCTTCCAGCGTGTTATCCAGGAACTAGCGCCTGGGGTGTTCTGCCGACCCCGCCGCTTCTTGCACGCGCGATCGTTCCTCGCCCTGGCCTATGCCGGCATTGGGGACAAGTCGAATGCGCTCGAGCAGGCGAAACAAGGCGTGGCCGATTACGAGAACAACGCCGTAATCAAAGCGATCGTTGAAACTTATCGGGCAAGGGCTCTGGCGCAATTAGGCGAGGTTGATGCAGCGATTGCTGCTCTTCCGCATCTGCTTGAAGTCCCAGGCGGAATTTCGCCGGGTGAGCTTCGATTCTCACCTTGCTGGGACCCTTTGCGCAAGGATCCCAGGTTTGAAGAATTGCTGAAGAATCCGCCCGCGGTTCGGTATTAAGAAAAGCAAGGGCGCTCGGGCGAAAGCTGGACAGCCTGCTCCCGACGCATCGGCGATGCTGAACTACGCCGCCTTGAAACTGCTCCCGGTCTGGGACGGCTCCGCGGCGATCCGCGCTGAGAAAATCGTCGCGTCGTTAGCGCTGAAGCAGCCCCTTCCATGATGGCGGAAGCTTATCGAATGCCGATCATTTGGTCATAATTTAGTCATAACGTCCGGCCGTGTGCAGGCATGTTCGACGATGTCTTTTTACATAGGTAAGCTCGTTTCTTGAGAAGGGCGGGACCGAAAAACGGGGGTTCGATTCCCCTCACCCGCTCCATTCCAGAACGAAAACCCACCACGCCGTTGAATCTTCGACGGCGGAAAATGGAGCAGCGACGGGCTTTTCGGCCCCTGCAAAACAATGACGTGGCCTCTGAATCTGACGAACAATCTGCGCGTTCGAGATCGGGCATGTCCTCTTCATCGACATCGTCGGTTACTCGAAGCTCTTGATCGAAGAACAGAAGGAGCGGCTGAACCAGCTCACCGAGATCGTGCTCGGCGACGGCGCAGGTGCGCGAGGCGACGGACGAACAACTCGTTAGGCTGCCGACCGGCGATGGGATGGCGCTGGTCTTCCGCCACAGCGCGGAAGGAACCGGCCCGCTGCGCGCTCGAGATTGCCGAAGCGCTCCGGAAGCACCCGGAACTTCCCGTGCGCATGGGCATTCACAGCGGACCGGTGAGCGAGGTGACCGATGTGAGCGGGCGCACCAACATCGCCGGGGCCGGCATCAACATGGCGCAGCGGGTGATGGATTGCGGCGACGCCGGGCACATTCTCCTCTCCCAGCACGTGGCGGATGATCTGGTGCAATACCGGCAATGGGCGCCGCGTCTGCGCGACCTGGGTGAATGCGAGGTCAAGCACGGCGTCCGGCTCCATTTGGTCAATCTCTACGCCGAGCCGCTGGGCAACGCCGCGCTCCCGCAGAAGTTTCAGCAGACCGACGCCTAAGCCGGCGGCCGACAAACCGGCGCGGCGCAGCAGTGTCGGATGGGTCGCCGCGCTCGTGCTCGTCGCGCTCCTCGCGGCCGGAGCGGCAGTTTATTTCATTTCCCATCGAGCAGCGACGAAGGGCGCCGCCATTCCCGAAAAATCGATCGCCGTGCTGCCGATGGTCAATTCCACCGGCGATCCGGCTAACGAGTATTTCTCCGACGGCATGTCGGAGGAATTCATCTCCTCGCTCTCGCGTTTGCAGCGACCTCAAGGTCATCGGGCGCACCTCGTCCTTTCAGTTCAAAGGCAAGACCGATGACTAGCAAGACGATCGGCGAAAAGCTCGGCGTCTATTATCTGCTCGAAGGCAGCGTGCGTAAGTCGGCCGATCGGGTGCGGATCGCGGTCGCGCTGATCAAATCCGGCGACGGCGCCAATGTCTGGTCGGAAACCTACGACCGGGAACTGAAGGACATCTTCGCGGTGCAATCGGAGATTGCCGGCGCGGTGGCGAAGCGAGCTCAAGGTCGCGCTGCTCGGCAACAACGGGCAGACCGCGCAGTTGACCACCGCGGCCACGCCTTCCAATCAGAATGTCGAGGCCTACAACGCCCTCTTGCAGGGAAATTTCTACTACAATCGCCGCACCGCCGACGATACCCGCAAAGCGATCGGCTACTACGAGGAGGCGATCCGGCTCGACCCGCGTTACGCGCTCGCCTATGCGAAGCTGTCGGGCGCGGCGGTGAATCTGGCCACCAGCTACGCGCGGTGTTGCGACGAGAGAAGTGGAAGAGCTGATCGCAACAGCGCGCGCCTCGGCGAAGCGCTCGCTCGAGCTAGATCCAAATCTCGCCGATGCGCATTCGGCACAAGGCGCGATCTCTGAGCGATATCGATTTGAATTTCGTCGCAGCGGAAGCGGAATATCGCCGCGCCCTCGAGCTCGCGCCGCAGAATGCGGGCGCGACGCGAACTCTCGCCATCCTGATGGCCAGACTCGGCCGGCTCGACGAAGCGGTCGCGCTCGACGCAAGCGGGCGATTGCGCTCGACCCGTTACGCAGCGCAATGCCACCACAACCTCGCGCTCAATCTCACCGCGCTCGGCCGCTACGACGAGGCCGAGGCGGCGCTGCGCAAGGCCATCGAACTGCAGCCGCAGGCCGCCACGAACTATGCGCAGCTTGCGATTATTCAGATTCTGCGCGGCAAATCCGGCAGCGGCCGTGGAATTCGCGAAACAGGAAACCGATCCGTTCTGGCGCACCTACGCACTGGCGCTGGCCCACTTTGCCAACGGCGACCGGGCGGAGGCCGACGCGGCCCTGAAAAACTGATCGACGAAAACGCCGACGACGGCGCCAGCCAGATCGCTCAGGTGTATGCACTGCGCAAGGAACCGGACAAAATGTTCGAGTGGCTGGAGCACGGCTGGCCCACGAACGACCCAGGTGTGGATCGAGCTGCTGATCGATCCCTTCCTGCGCGCCTACAAGGACGACCCGCGCTTCATCGCCTTCGCGCAAAAGGTCGGGGTCATGCCGAAAGCCGCCACCAATCCGTAACGGTGTCGAACTAAGTCACGAGACGCCGCGCGGGGAAATCAATACTGCGAGCCGCTGCTTCCGAAACGATGGCGAGGCGTTTAGCGCGGGCTGCGCGAAATTGCGCTTGATCGCCTGGCCCCTAAATGGTCGCGGCGAATCGCCTCGGCGAATCGGCGCGGTTTAAATTGTCCAGACTGCTGGCCAAGCGAGTTGCCCGAAGATCGCTGCCAACTCCAACGGCGGAAACGGGCAGTCTTCGTGAATGCTGGCCGCATGGTCATAATTCTAGTCATAACATCTGGCCCTGTGCAGGCATGTTCTACGATGTCTTTCTACATAGGTAAAATCGTTTGTTGAGAGGGGCGGGGACCGAAGACGGGGGTTCGATTCCCCTCACCCGCTTCTCGCACATTTCTTACGGGGTCATTTACTATGCGCTCCCCCGGCGTTTGGGCGGAAATCCAAAGCTGTTTCAGTGGGCCGTTCGCGCCATAAAGCGGATCGTTTTTCGGGATCGGGAGATGAGCAATCTTGCGATCGGCTTGCGGCCGCTCGCCCTCTAAACCACGAAGCACGTCCCAACCACGTCCTTCGGGATAAGCTCCGACAACGCCAAAGTCCGACTCGAGCCGACATTCTGGTGCGGAACGCCGGCTGGAATCACAATCACATCGCCAGCGGCTACCTGTGAGAGTTTGGCTCTGCTCTCTCCGCCAACTCGAATGCTGCGCGGACCCGCGATACACCCCGAGCACCTCCGCTGATGTGCTGTGGTAGTGCATAAAGGGATACACGCCATTTCGCCACGAATTGGTCCAATCGTTTATCGCGAAACAGTGCTCGGAAAGCAGCTGCTGGATCTGCCCCGTCGCCTTGGACAGCCTGTCGATATACCAGGAGCGGCAATTTGCTGTTAGGGAATTTTCCGTCGTCCGTGAAAAGAAATGTTCCGGTTCACACGCAGACACTGGTGTTGTTTGTAAAATCCGATCTCACGCAAAGGTTTTGCGCAAAACCTCCACGCATTGGTTCCGAAAATGTTCGCGGTCGGCAATCCCGAGCCGGGAACTTCGGTGTTTCTTGCGCGCAAAACTTCGCTCTCGCGAACCGACTTACCGCCGGCCTAACGAACCTGTTTTTGCGGACTCAGGCCGAGACCTTGCTGTGTTTCCCTCCAGTCGCGAGTCTCTTATGATCTGCACGGAAGTGCGCTTCATTTTCTACTCGGACGAGATTTCAATCCCCACCGCCGAAGAAACGCTTGAACGATTGAAAGATGCTGCGCGGCACTTCCTTCAACTCTTGCGGGATGTCGACCTGCCGCCCCAAGCACGGTCGGACTGCCTCCATGGACCTTGGCAGACGCCGCGCGGATTCGACTCATCGGCAATATCGATTTCATAAGCAGTGTTCGGCGGCTACGCAGCCACTGGTTGCGATCGCGTTGGAGATCGAACAGACGGTTGCTTCGCTGGGTCGCGACCGGTGGTTTCAACTGCTTCTGCCGGATAACGATCGGCCGCTTTCAACATCACCTGCGTCCAAACCGGCAAAGCCAGCGCCGCGCCGTAACCACGCGGAATGATTGTCGTCGGTTGATCGAATCCAACCCAAACCCCGCAAGTCATCGAACTGAGTGAAACCCACGAACCACGCATCCTTATAGTCGTTTGTCGTCCCCGTCTTGCCCGCTGCGGGAAGATTGAAGCCTAACGAACGCGAGCTCGCGGCGCGTCCCCTTGATCAACACGTCTTCCATTAACTCCGTCGTCATCCAGGTCGCGCCGGGATCGAGCGCCGGCAAGCGTAAGGTGGCGCTGCGCGATAAATCGGGCGGTGCTCCGGGTCATCGATCCGCTCGATGATGTAGGCCTGTTTCCCGCACTCCAGCGTTTGGGAACACGGTGTAGGCGGCGGTCAGATCCTTTGAGATCGGTTTCAAACGAGCCGATGTGAGTCGCGGCGCCGTGCGGAAATGTCGCTTCCAGTCCGAGAGTGGCGGCAACTTTTTGCGTGTCATCGAGACCAGCGAACTCACCCACGCGCACGCTCATCGTGTTTCGAGACTGGATGAGACCGTAAGAAACCGGCATGATCCCGCCGTAGCGGCCGTCGGAGTTGGCCGGCGACCAGTTGCCTGCACCCTGCACTTCGCCGGGCTGCAGCGGGCCATCACTCATCGCCGCGCCCGGGAGCAAACCATGGGCGAAAGCGAGAGGTATAAACGAAAGGCTTGAACGACGAGCCGACCTGGCGATTCGCAGGCGAAAGCGCGCGGTTGAATTTGCTCTGTGCATAGTCACGCCCTCCGACCAGGGCCCGAATTCCGCCGCTGTTGTTGTCGATCGCAACCAGCGCGCCCTCTAGATAAGGCATGGCGTTGTCTTCACCATCAGTTCCGGCGGCTGATATTGCGATTTGAGCGGATGCTGAAGCCCGGGCTGCCGCTCGATCTTGGTGAGCTGCTTCTCGATCGCGTCGCGTCGCCGCCTTCGCACCGCCGGGATCGAGTGTGGTGTAGATGAAAAGCCCGCCATTATCGATCTGATCCGGTGGCGAGGAGGAGATTGAGGGTCCCGCTGCACCGCGTCCATGGCGTAATTTTCCTGGATCAAAGTGCAGCCGTCGCGGATGCGAATTGATCTTCTCGCGCTTCGCCGGCTGCGATTCGGCCGCGCTGATCTTTTTCAATTCCACCATGCGATCGAGCACCGATATCGCGCTGGATCCTTGCCCCCTCGGGATTTTTCAAAGGGCGAAAAACGATTCGGACTGCGGATCAACCCCGCCAGCAAAGCTGATTCGCAGCAGAGGTCGAGCTTGCCCGCGTCTTTACCGAAATAAGACTGCGAAGCGGTTTCGAACCCACAGCAGCCGGAGCCAAAATAGATCCGGTTTACATACAGCTCGAGAATTTCGTCCTTTGCTCAACTCCCGTTCGATGCGGAGAGCGACCATGGCCTCGAGCAGTTTGCGGCTGATATGTGCGACCGCCTAACGGCAGACTGTTGCGCGCGAGCTGCTGGGTGATGCTGCTCGCGCCTTCTCTGGCCGAGCCACTTCTGAATGTCGCGCACGAGGGCCCGCGCGACTCCGCGCCAGTCAATCCCGCCATGCTCGTAGAAGCGGGTGTCTTCGCGCGCGAGCGGGGCCTGGACAAACTGGAGGCGAAACCTGTTTGAGCTGAAACCTTTCAACCGGTTCGCGCCGGCCAGGCGGCTGTAGATTTTGCCGTCAACATCGAAAACGGTGTTGCGCTCCGGCATCGTGCCGACCCGCTTCAGATCAAAGGTCTGCGCCCAGATGGCGTAAAAGGCAGAGAACTGCGACCCCAACGGCCATCGGCAGGCGCGATGAGGATGAAGGCCGGGAACCAGCGCCAGCGCTGCGCCGTCGCTTCTTGTTACGGCGAGTTGGTCTTTTGCCGAGCGCGGGTGCGCGCGAGACAGCTTCATCGCCCAAAGTTAAATCGTCAAAATCGTTAATGCGGTCAATCGCCGTCGGGCCGCGGCAGCTTCAACCTTTTAACGTTTCAACATCTTAACGGATCAAGAGCGCAGCTTGACCGGGTCGCCGTGCTGCTCATTCGCGCAGGGCGCGTTGATCGGCACGCCGGCGTCGGCGTCGTTAGGCTGAACCAGCTTCTGTTCGATCAGAGTAGCGCTCAACTTCTTCGCCGCTCACGTCGGCCAGCATTTCGTCGTTGATTTCGACGCAGGGCGAAAGCGGCTGGCCGCTTTCTTGCTCTCCATTTCCCAGCGAAAGGCCGGATTCTGGATAATGTCCTTCTCCGTATAGGGGAGGTCATACTTCGCGAGGACGGCCCGCACGCCGCCGCTCCAGCCGCAATGGGTTTTCAGGTAGGCGGTGATCTGTGGCTTTCCATCCGCGAAATTAGCATCGCCGGGAACTTCGGCCACTGATTTCCTGCGCGTTCTTAGAGTTGTTCGACTTGGTAGCCGCGGGCCTTGAGCAGGGCGAGAACGCCGTCGGGACCACCCATGTGCGCGGCACCGGCAACGACAAAATACGTGTGACGATCGCGAATGTAGCCTTCAATTTCGGGAATCCAGTTACGATTCCGGGCCGCAATCAGTCGTTCACCGAAGGTCGGCAGATCGCGATGCGATTCGCGCTCGAGACGCGCAATCATGTCCGAATCTCCCCTGCGCCACGCTGCGAGCATCTTTTTCGCAGGTCGTCTCGGATTCATCGGAACAAAGGGTCCGCAACAATACCAGCTCCGCCCTGTTTGTCCGACATTCCGGAAATGATTTCCGCATGTTCGCGGAACGATCCAGGCCGAAGATTGGCTTTCCATTGGCCTGCGCCCGTTTCATCAGAAAACCCTCTATCCCGAGTTCATTCGTCCCCCGGACCAGAGCATCATGATCAGGCACCAGGGCTTGCATTTTTGCCACCTCCGTCTCCTGACACATGCATGAGGGCAAAGACGCGCCGCACATAATCATAGGTCCGAGGGTCGACATGATTCTTAAGGCTATCCCCTTTCGAGTGCAGACCAGTCTTATAGAATTTTTCGGCCGTTTTCTTCGAGACATTCACGTCGTCTTCGATCACAAGCGCAGACGATAAGTCGAAGAGCGTGGTTATAGGCAGACGGCAGCGGGTAATCGGTGCTCAGCAAACCGTGCACGGAACCGCCGAGGTAAATACTGGCGCCATTCGACCCGGTCACTTTCCACACCGACGCCGCCTGCGCCGCGGAAGGAATGGCCAGGGCGACCAGTCCCAGAATAATCAAACGGAAATGGAATCGGGAGAACACGCGGTGGCTCTTAGCAGCGGCGCAAAGATAGGCAAGTGTTTCGTCTCTTCTTTTCTTTGAGTTAGGTTCGTTTTGGATAGAACTCAGCCGGCATGAAAGTTCTGTTTCCACCGGCGCTTCTTATCCTTCTCGCAATCGGCACCTCGGCAATCGCCGCCACGCCAGCGAAGGATGCAACCGTGGATGAGTTGCTCAAGAAGCTCCCGCCACCGGAGAAGCTGGTAAAAGACCCGGTGCAACGCGTAGCGCGCAAGAGGACCCCGCGCTCAGGATCACCTCGCACTCGAACTGATTGTGGCGGCGGAAACCGGCAATCTTCCTCGCGCAATCAACCTCGGGGGTCAGCTGGTCGGGCGCTATCCGCAAAGTGCGGTCTCACATTGTCTTTACGGTGCGGTCTTCATGGTGGCTCCGGAAGTTTCCGAGCGCCGAAGCAGAGTATAAGCAGGCGGTGCAATTGAAGCGCGATTTCAGTCTCGCTTACTTTTTTGCTCGGGGCGACTCAACTAGTCGAAAAGCAGTTTTCCACAGCACTGCCGAATGCTCAAAAGGTCACGTCCATCGAGCCGAAGGAACCGCTTGGCTGGATGCTTGTCAGCGAGGTGCCAAAGTGGGCTCGGTCGCAAGCAAGAAGCGGTAGAGGCTGCGAGGAGAGCAACCACAGTTTCGCCGGCTTTCCTGCCAGGATGGCTGGGATTGGCGCGGGCCGAGAAGGAAATCGGCAACACCAACGAATGTCTGCGCGCCATTCTGCGTGGGGCCGATCTTTCTCCGGACAGCGCCTACATGCTCGCGACCGTTGGTTACAGCTACATCAACCTCAATCGAATTCCGGAGGCAATCCCGCCCTTACAGCGCGCAACGCATTTCGCTCCGAACGATTTCCTGGCTCACGCGCAGCTCGGATTCTGCCTCGAAAGCGTGGGGCAGACCAACGCCGCCATCGATCACTTGCGGACCGCGACAAGCTCAATTCGAATTACGCGCCAGCCTGGGAACATCTCGGGACTCGCTTATATGAAACAGGGGCGGCACCGCGACGCGGTGAGTTCCTTCGAGCGCGCAACCCAGATCATGCCTAACTATCAGCAGGCGTGGCAACATCTGGCCCAGGAATACCAACTCGTAGGTCGCCCGGCCGACGCCCAACGTGCCTCCGAGCGCGCAGCCCAATTGCAGACGATCGCGCCTAACAAACCGAAGAAGCGCGCCTGAGACCGACCGGTTGATTAGCCGGCCGAAAATAAGCGGCCATTTGCAAAAAACCGGCGTCGCGGCGGCTTCATCAATTCATCGATCATCCGCCATCGCTTCGTCCAACTGCCTTCGGCGACCTCCGACGGTAGGGTTCGCATCCGGGCGACAAACTCGCCTAACGATCGCCGATCGTCCGGAATTCGGATGGCCCCGATGTTGCCGGATCTGATTTTTGCTCCCGGCCAATATTCGAAGACATATTTCGCGCCAAAGCTTGGTTCCCAATCCACCTCCTGGCCGCTGGCGATTGCCCGGCCAATGGCCGCCGGCAGATCGATGTCATGCGATTAGGATCCAGCCGCCGTCCTTCATCAGCTTTTGCAGATGAAGAACGTCACAAAGCGGCCAGGGATGAGAATGGTTTCCGTCCACAAAAGCGAAATCAATCCCGGCGCCGTTGACGATTTGCCCGCAATCGGACGAATCGCGGAGCAGGTGCAGCGCAATGTGGTCACGCATTGCCGGGGCCAGTAACTCAATCGCAAACCCGATCGGCTCGGCCGCATTGAGACAATGCGTCTTGTTGTCGATCGTGTGCAGAAGCGGACCGGAGTAACTCTGGCCAAGCTCGGCCCGCCGCAAACAGATCACCCTGGCGAGAATCGCGGCCGAGGATCCCGACCCCGTTCCAATTTCCACGGTCAGTCGTGGACGGAGAATGCTCGCGATCGCCCCGGCGAAGAAAATTTCCGGTTCGGAAAGCATTCCGGAACAGACGCAACTCTGCGCCGCGATCCCGGAGAGGAAATTCGACTTCGCCCGCGGCCGGCTGCGCATTGGGCACGCCCAGCGCATTGCCCAATCTGGCGCTACTCCTGGCGGTAACTTTCTGGATTGGAGATGCTGAAGGTTTCCACTCAGTCGCGCCTGGGCTTCAGCAACGGGAAAAGGATAACGTCGCGAATCGATTCGGCGCCGGTCAGGAGCATCGCTAGGCGATCAATCCCGATCCCGACGCCGCCGGCCGGCGGCATTCCGTGTTCGAGGGCGAGGAGAAAATCCTCATCCAGCTTTTGCGTTTCTTCTCCCGCTTGTTCGAGCAGCCGCTGGCGTTGAACCATCGGGTCATTCAGCTCGGTGTAACCAGGGGGCGATTTCCTGGCCATTAATGATCAGTTCAAAGACGTCGACTAACGAATCGTCCTCCAGATTTTGCCGCGCCAGCGGACCAATTCCTTCGGGCAATGGGTGACAAAGACCGGATCGAAAGTTTTCCTCGACCAATTTCTCAAAGACGTGTTGCGTTACTTCGAAGTCGGCCATTTGCGGCTGAATTTCGACTCCAAACTCGCGGCATTTCTGGCGTCGTTCCTCACTCGTTAGGCTAAACCAGTCCACGCCCGCCACTTCGCAGACGAGGTCGCGATAACGCGCCCGCCGCCAAGGCCGCGCCAGATTCAATGCGCGGGTGACTTTCCCCTCGGCGTCTCGATGCTCGACCTGCAATGAACCGGCAACGGTTTGCGCTAAATGGCAAATCAGTTCCTCGACCAGGTCCGCAATTTTTCGAAGTTCGCGTACGCCCAGTAAGCCTCGAGCATGGTGAACTCGGGATTGTGTCTCCGCGAGATTCCTTCGTTGCGGAAGTTGCGGTTGACTTCAGAACACCTTGTTGAATCCGCCAACGAGCAAGCGCTTAAGGTAAAGCTCGGGGCGATCCGCAGATAAAGGTCGATCCCGAGTGCCTTGTGATGAGTGCGAAACGGTTCCGCAGCCGCGCCGCCAGCGATGGTTTGCAACATCGGCGTCTCGACTTCCTGCAAATCCACGCGCCTCCATGAAACGCCGGGCCTCGCGCGCAAGATCACAATCCGCTTGCGCAAACACTTCACGGAGAACGTTCCGTTCGTTACTAAGTCGAGATAGCGCTGCCGATACCGCGCCTCGACATCGGTGAGGAACCATGCCATTTTTCGAGGAGCGGTCGCAGGCTTTTCGCCAGCACCTCAAAATGGTGAACCTTCAAGGTGGAGTTCACCCGTTTTGGTCAAAGAAACGTGCCCCCTTCGACCCCAATGAAGTCGCCAAGGTCAAGCAGGCCGAAAGCTTCCATCGCTTCCGGTCCCAGTTCCTTCGCCTGGACATAAACCTGAGATCCGCCCGCTCATGTCGCGCAGATCGAGAAAATGACTCTTGCCCATGTTGCGATGGGCGGTGATCCGTCCGGCGGCGCGCAGAGTTTCGCCTTCCGCAAATTTTTCTCGCCACCTCGGCGACCGACCCGCTGGTTTCGAAACTATGACCGAAAGGCGCGACCCCGCGCGCCCGCAAAGCCTCGAGCTTCTGGCGGCGCAGGGCGATCAATTCGTTCTCTGGGTCCATTGTTAGGCAGCAACCGGGATCGGGCCACCAGTCAGGGCCCGAATGTAACCGGGATTCGCACGCTGCCCAGAATTTCACAAAGGCAATCGATGATCCACGCACTTGCGTAATCCGAATTATCGGTCAAGCAATCTCCCTCTTCGAAGCACCGAGCCATGTCGTTCCATTCATTCAGATTTCGCCACCTTACCTGGCTGATGGTGTTTTTCTGGCAGTCTCGCTGTTTCCCAAACCTGCCGCGCGCAAATGACGAAAAATCGATCAAAGGTTTACCAAGGCGATCATCTCCCTTGGGCGGAGGTGGATCCGCGGAAGCGCAGGCGATTTCGGAAGCCTCACCATCACACCGCGCGCGACCTGCAGAAGAAATGGCGGGTTGTCCCTTTCGCGATCTTTCAAAGTTTCCTCATTTATGTCCGGGGCACGTGATCGCGGTTTTTGTTTTCACTGGGCACACGACATCGGGATGGAATTGCGAAAACTTCCGCTGAAGACCCTGGAATTACACTGGGCAGAAGCGTACGCAACACCATCTCGAGCATAATGTGGTGGTGGTAACCTTACCCGGCCAGACGATCGAGGTCCGGCTATATCATCGACGGCTGGCGAAGCCAGCCGGCTACGGCTGCTCTGGTGGCCGGTGAAGAAGGATGAATATCCCTGGAAGAGAAAACTCGGTTGAGACCGCCTGGCTGCAAAACCGCGGACCGGATCCACTGAGGCATGCTCAATTCCACCGCGCAAAAAGAACCCGTGGCGGTTCCGGCAACGCGAAAAACGCCGCGATCCTAAGACGGTAATTGCCTAACGAGGCCTAGCTGGATTGCGAAGCCGGCTCGCTGGAATAAAGCGCCGGATCCTGCCGATAGAAACGCTGGAACTCGGCATGCAGAGCTGCGGCGCCGATCGCTGCCGCAACGCGAGCCCGGTCGTTCGAAAAAGCTTCCGTGGCCACGGCAAAAACTCTGCCGGATTGGTCGCGCCATAACTGTCGAGCAAGGTGGGAATGCCGGTCTCATCCGCCGCGCGCAGAGCCCCGCGAACTCCATCTTCATCACTTCGGCCCATGCCCTTTTCTCCTCGCGCGCAGGCTGAGCAGTGGCGCGCCATCCGCTGCCAGGTCCTCGAAGTCGACGCGATGCGCAAATTCATGGATGACAAGATTTTTCCGTCCGGATGGGTCCAGCGCGCCGGATCGCGCCGCGTCCCATGCGAGAACCATCGAGCCCATTTCACTCGCGGTTTCGCACCAGACGACCTTCGCGACCTTCCTGCCAGATTTGATCGTCGATCGGGCGGCTTTGATTAACGATAAAGCCAGAGGGATAAACCGGGATGGTAAGCAATCGCGGGAAGTAATCGGTCCGGCGATGTAAGAGCAGCAGACAAGCCTGGGCCGCGATCGTTAGGCGGATCTCCTCCGTCAACTCAGGCCGCCGCAGCTCTCAAACCGTTTCTCCGCCAAAACACCTGCACATGGCCGAGCAATTCCCTTTGATCCGGTGCCGGCAGCGCTGAAAAAAAGGAGCGGATTGCGTTCGATGATCGCCCCGCCATCTCACCGGGAAAGGTTGCGCCCGTAACTGACGCCGGCGTCGCTCTTCTCATTACCCGCCACATGAGATTGGAAGTCTAGCCGCAGCCGGCTCCGGCCAAAATGGAATTTGCGCCCAGCGCAACCTGACGAATAAGAGCAATAAGAATGCAAGCAAGGTGGCGGTGGTTGGCGCTGGGGTCTCCGGCCTGACCTGCGGCGTGATCCTGGCCGAGGCTGGTTATGAAGTTGAAATCATGGCTGAGGCGACCGGTCCCCGAATCACTTCCGGCGCGGCCGCAGCCAGTCTGGTTCCCATCGACGCCGAGACCTCTGGAAAAGGTGATTCAGTGGGCGCTCGCGTCTTTCGACATTCTGCGGCCATTAGTTGCGCACACCGAGCGGGGTTTCGATGATCGAAATTCGCCAGCTCGCGCGTCACGACGAAATCGAAATTCCGCCCCTGGGCAATTTCGTTAGAGCGCAATCGTTTTGCCGACGGATATCGCTGCCGCAAGATTTTAGAAGCGGCTATGGAATCGACGTTCCGCTAATAGACACTTCGCGTTATCTCGACTATCTCGCAGGCCGTTTCCGTGAGGCCAACGGGCGAATTCGCACCCCGGTGCATCTGGAGCAGCTGGATGAGGTCTCCGACGAATTTCCGCTCGTCGTGTGATTGCGCGGGGATCGGGCGAGAACCCTCGTGCCCGATCCGGAGACTCGAACCGCATCGCGGCCAGAGTCGCTCTACTGTTGCCGAAAATGGATCTGCCCTGTGCCCTCGTCTGTGACGATTCCCCTCTGATATACGTCATCCCGAGATCAAACGACTGCGTCTTCCGGTGGAACCAACGACCCGAGCGCCAATTGGGAGGTGGACCCGACGCAGAGCGCGAGAATCGTCGCCGAATGCTCCCGAACTCTTGAGATCGAACGGCCACCGATCATCGGTGAGCGCGTCGGCCTCAGACCTTACCGGCGCAGCGGGGTTTGCGCTTCAGACGGAACGTCTCCGCGACGGCCGCCGCGCGTCATTCACCAATTACGGCCATGGTGGATCCGGGTTCACCCTCTCCTGGGGTTGCGCAGAAAGCGGTTCGCGCGCTCGCTGAAAGTCATTAATCCGTAAAAGAAAGGCCGCTCCGACCTCGCGGTCTGAAGCGGCCCTTAATTGCAAAGAATAGGCGGGTTACTGCCAGTCGCCAGTGAGGCGCAGACTTTCGAAATTGCTTAGGAACTCGGGCTCAACCCGAGATGCCGTCGGTCTTCTGTGAGGAAGAGCGAGGAACTGGTCAGGCGCGATCCCACCATCGGTTGGATCTTCGATCACCGGGCAAATCGCATAGCGCGAGCGGATCGCTCTCGGGACGCGTCTGGATGGTGACGTAACCCTTGCTCAGCGGACTGTCGATGTCGCTCAGGGTGGCAATGATTGGAGTGCCGTCAAAGGATTTGCCGTTCTTTCTCGCCATCGCGTTGAGGAGTTGCCTTCCCCACGCGTGGTCAATGCCTTGGGGGTGAAATTCACCCGCTTATGGATCCAAAGACCGAGCGGATCTTTGCCGAAGTAGCCGTTGCGCATGTCGAGCAAGGATGACCTGGCGGAAAGTGAAAGCCAATCGGGTCGGTGCCCGCCTGCGGAAAAAGATACTCCGTGAAGCTGTCCGCAATCGACCGGGCTTCCCGGCCAGCGGCGTTGGCAGTGAAGGCGTCGGCGCTGATACCACCAAGCACGGTAAAGTAATTGATGTTCGCGCTGTGATCGTAGGCAGCGAGCGTAAGCAGAGCGCGCACGTTCCGCTGGAAGTTGAAAATAGGCGAATCATTGACCGCGATCCCTGTTCCAGCTTCCATTCGGCCTTCGATCAAGGCGGGGTTGACGCCATTTTGCAGGTAATAGGCGTCGGTGAAGTCATAAAGTCGATCCTCGATATCGGCTGGCTTTGGACACGAGCAACGCTGCAAAGCAACGCCAACACGAAAAGGGACAGTAGTTTTTCATAGCGCGACTATGCTCGAGGCGCCGGGGCCACGCGAGCGGGAAGAGTTACGCGATTGTAACCTGTTTTTGAATCATCCAACGCAGCGGCGGCGTGAGCGTCGGGCCGTCTGGCGCGAACTATTCAGTTGCCTTGCCCTCCGTGGGCACCGGCATATTGTCCAACTCGGCGGATCGCGTTCTGCGTATGGCTGTCAATCTACCTTCGACCACCTCTCCAAAATCGCAGGCCCATTGGTTAAGCAATTCTCGATTTTCCTACCCAATAGGTAGGCGTGATGCTCGACATCAGTGAAATTACCTCGCGACCCGCAATGCTCAGTGTCGTCGCGCCAAGCATCGCGGAGCAAACTGAGTTCTGCGATTGCCCGAATCGTGGTCAGCGACCCGGAAACGGTGGAGAACGTTTTCCATGAGCACGAGGTGCATTCAGGATTTCAGGAAATGGTGGTGGTCGAGTTGCAGGAGGTCGCTACCGAACTTTCCAATCTACTGGCCGCACTCCTGATGGCGGAAGTGAACATGCATTTCAGTTACCACCTATCTTCTCACCCGGCCCCACGGCGAGCGGCGCTCGCTCTTCACGTCGACGATGCCGAGAATGCGCCTGTTCGGTCTTGCAGGGTGAAGGCTTTAAGATTCTGAGCCAGGCAGACATCTCGCGCTAGACAAACCTTGGCCTCAGGCGAGCGGCAATTGACACTCTTCCAGCGGATTCGGTTTGAGGAGACCTTCCTTGATGCGCGCGCTCTCACTTCCTAATGGCAGCAGAGAGCGCTTACCTTTTCCATCACCATCGCCCTACTCGGTGCGGTCGCGGCCACGCAAATCATGCGTTTCTTTATTATCAGACTCGCCGGCCACGCGGTGACAAAACGCTCGCGCAACGACAAGCGGTCAGAGCTCTGCGACTTTCCGGCCGCCGAAAACTTCCGCACCTGCGCTCCCCTGTGACCGTCCGGCGGTCAAGGGATTCCGCAAGGCGACGCGTCAGGCCGGTGGAAAAAGGCCCCGAAATCGGTTCCGGAAACACTATTGCGGATCGCAAAGCGCTATCGCGACAGGGGCGACACCACGCGGACGCGATCGCCAAAGCTTCAGCAGGCGATTGCGCGCTCGATCCCGGTAACCCTGAAGTCTTGGCCGAGCTCGCGCTCACCTACGAATCGATGCAGCTCTTTGATCGCTCGAATGAAGTCTCGGCGCCGCCTTCAACCTCGTTGGGCCCTGCGGCCGGACCGCTCTATCAACTAGGCAGAGCTCTGAGTTGCAGGTCGGCGTTCCAACTCCGGGTTCCTCGGCTGCAAACGGCAGTCGCACGCCGACAACACGCAGCCGAGCGATTCTGCCGGCGTCGGATGGTTCCGCTGAATCTCGGAAGTGGCGTTGAATAAGGAAAATGATCCCGAGGCCGAAACCCGGCTGGTGTTGCGCGTCGGGAGTAAAAGTGCGACCCGAGACCGCCATCGATCACACCAAGGTCAAGATTCAGGTTTTCTTCTGCGACACGGTGAACAACGATCAGGTCGTTCTCACCAACGCCGATGTGAGCTACGAATGGGTTACGCCGGGACATGACTGGTCGGATACCGGCACCGAGGTGCTCGATGTCGCTTATTTCCGGCGAAACGCAGCGATCCTGTCCCCGGAAGCTCTCTGCCGATCAACAAATGGAGTGCCCGATTCGGTCAGGGCGCAACGCGCCGCGCGCAAACCCCAACGCGGGCGGCGAGCTTCTTCCACGAGTGAGCGGGCCGCGCGAATACCTTGGGTACGATCGTCCGCGTTTATTACAAGGATCAGCTGCAGGCCGTGCGAGCCGAGCCGACCCGGTTGCTTAATCTTTTCCCGCCGCCGTTTACGCTCCTTCGCAATGATGCAATGAGATCAAGGCCAGTGGGCCTAACGATAACGGAAACGACCGCGCTCCATATCGTGCAGATCGATTGCCGACGCTCTCGCCCATCTCGATGACCACGGAATCCTGCACGCTGCCCTCCCGCCTGTCGGATATTTTCGGTTTCGGGTCACTTGCCTCGAAGGCAAAGCAAACCAATCCACGATTAGCAGATTGCTGTCCCAGCCCTTCTCCCAGAGAGAAACCGGCGTGATCGGTAAGGTAAGACTTTGGGGCAATACGCGGCTGTTTTGCATCGCGCACCTTTCATCTCCAGCGAGTTGCGTTATTTTACGCGCCAATGGCCCGCCTCCTCGCCCCCGCTCGCGTTCATCTTCCTGGCGATTTCAGCGCGCGGGCAAATCCAGGTCGACCTGAAATTCAAACGCCTGCAATACATTGCCCACGAGCCCGTCGTGGCAACGATGACGATCACCAATCTCGCCGGCCGCGACATCGAGCTGCCGCGATGACAAGGCCCAACATTGGTATGGATTCGAGGTCACCGGTGATGAAGGACGCAATCTGCCGCCTCTGCCGCATTCGTCCGAATCACCGTTGGAAATGCCGCCGGCACTTCGGTTACGCGCAAGATCAATCTCACGCCGCTGTTTCCGATTACCGACCTCGGCGTCTACCATGTGCGAGCCAATGTCTTTTTCGCGGACTTAAACAAGTTCTTCTATGCGCGGGCGAAGGTTTTGAGGTCGCCAATGCCCGCCCCATCTGGCAAACGGACCGTCGGCGATCCGATCGGCGCTGGGGTGCGAACCTTTTCCCTCATGACCAACCGCTTTCCTGATCACGTGCCGCTTTATGTGCGGGTGGAGGACAAAGAGAACAATCTGGTTTACGCCACCTATTCGTTAGGCCGGGTGATCTCGTTCGATGAGCCGCACGCCGAAGTCGATCGCGATAATCTGGCTGCATGTTCTGCAATGTTCTGCGCCGCGCGTCTGGGCCTACTCTGTCGTCAGCCCGAATGGGAAGCTGCTCAAACATGAAACCTATTCGCAGATTCAGAGCGCGCCGAAGCTTCGCCGAACTGACGACGGCCGTGGTCGCGGTGAGCGGCGGCATTGCTCGATGCTCCAATTTCCACATCGGCAAGAAATGCGACCGCGCCCAAGCTTCCGAACGACCGGCGACCTTGCCACCCGGACTGATTGATTCATGGTGGCATCGATTAACGCGCGCGCGGGCGCTTTTTTCTTCAAATTAGTCGCGGCCTTCCTTGCTGGAGGCGCGTTCTTTTTTTACGGGCGACCTAAGTGCGAGTTCATCTCAAACTGTGGTGATCGACGCCGGGCACGGCGGGTTCGATCGCGGAGGAATTCCGGGGCAACGCGTTGCCGAGAAAGGAATCACTCTCGATGTCGCCCAGCGGCTCGCTACCCGACTGCGCTCCGCCGGCTACAAGGTGGTGATGACCAGAAACAGCGATGTCTTCGTTACTCTGGGCGACCGGAGTGAGAATCGCCAATTCCTACCGCGATGCGATCTTCGTCTGTGTCCACTTCAATTCCGCGACTCGCGCGGGCGCAAATGGGATCGAGACTTACTATTACAGCAGCCAAAGCGCACAGTTAGCCGCGAACATTCATCGCCAGGTCGTGGGCGGCACAACTACAGAGAATCGTGGAATCAGGCGCCGGGGTTACTTCGTTCTGAGACGAACAACAATTCCGGCGGTGCTGGTGGAATGCGGATTCCTAACCAATCCTTATGAGTCACGGCTGGCATTAGAGAGCAGCTATCGCCAAACATTGGCGGACCGGATCGCCAACGGTGTGATGGAAAACCAACCCCACCTAATCGTCCGGTCGTGGCTGGTCTAACTCATGTCCCTTCGCCACTCCGGGACCGATCTAACTACAACGACTTCGTTCGGACAGAAGGAGAGCACCAGCCTACTCACCGCTCATCCCGAAGCAAAAAATCTTCGCGCAGCTCGAAGAAGAGTTCGAAAAAGAAGAGCTCCAGCACCACGAGCAAGAAGAAAAAAGAGTTCGAACAGTTCGACAGAAGGAAACTTCGGTTCCGACGAATAACTTGGCTTCACCAATCATCACACCGGCGCAGATGCGGGCAGTTGAGAGGCTGCTTTCGCCGGAGGGACAACGGCGGATGCACTCATGGAACAGGCGGGCATGGGGTATCGCTCGCGCGGTCTCGAAATTTTTTCCGATTCCCGGCCGCTGCCTTGTGTTTGCCGGCAAAGGTCATAATGCCGGCGACGCGCTCGTGGCCGCGCGGCTACTCGCGCAGGCTCGGCTGGAAAGTTGAGACCCGTCTTACCTTCCCGCCATCGGAGCTCAGTGCCCTAACGAGATCAAAAACTCCAGGAACTGGAAAGATTGCCGGCGAAGCAGGTCGACGGATTGACGGTCATCCTCGATGGGTTGCTTGGGCTCGGTTCGCATCCGCCTTTGCGCGATCCGATCAGGGACGCCTGCCGGACCATCAATTCGTTAGGCCAAAGGGCGCTTATGTGTTTGCAGTCGATTTTCCCTCGGGACTGGATGGAGACTCAGGAGCAACCGATCGCGATTGTGTGGTCGCCGACTTCACGGTCACGATCGGCGCGGCCAAATGCGGCCTCCTCGCCGACTCCGCGCTTGATCATGTCGGCCGCCTCGAAGTCGTTCTCCTGAAAGCGCTTCGCGCCCGCCGCGGCGACTGAGCCGGAGGCGGAGCTGGCGATTCCGGAAGTTCTGGCGCCGCTCCTTCCGCGCCGAAAATTTTCGGCCTACAAGAATCAGTTCGGCCGGATCGGGATTCTTGCCGGTTCGCGCGGTCTCAGCGGCGCTGCCATCCTTTTGTTCGTTAGGCGCGCTTCGCGCTGGGGCCGGCCTTGTCGAGCTGTTTGTGCCCACGGAAATCTACGGAATTAGTGGCGGGCGCCGCTCCCCGAAGCAATGGTCAAGCCTCTGCGTTCGGATGACGATCTCCTCGAGCAGACCGTTGATGCCCTGGGCCATCGGCCCGGGCCTGGGCCGCGATCGCGGAGCCCGCATCCTTCAACTTACTCGCGAGGCAAAACTCGCCGATGGTGATTGACGCCGACGCCCTTAACATCTTGTCCGGGCAAATGGAAACGCTGAGTGCGGTTAAAGGCCCGCGCTTGCTCACTCCTCATCCGGGAGAAATGAAACGGCTTTCGCCTAACGATACGAGGCACACGCGCGGAGATTGCGACCAAATTTTGTCAAAGCTACGAGGTGACCCTCCTCTTTGAAAGGCAGCCGGACAGTAGTCGCCGAGAAAGGTCGCCCGCTGAGCTAGCAATTCCACCGGCAATCCGGGGATGGCGACCGGCGGAATGGGTGATGTCTTGACCGGAGTTTGCGGCGCGCTGCTGGGAGCGAAACTCGCTCCGCGCGATGCCGCGCGGGTCGGCGCCTGGGTTTGCGGGCGGGCGGCGGAGCCTGGCGATCTTTCGCGGGCGGGCGAGCGAAGAATCTTTGCTTCCCTCCGACCTCCTCGACCATCTCGGTCTCGCGCTTTCGCGAGCTTCATTCGGCGTCGTTAGGCGAATGAAGCGCGTGCTCGTGGTCGGTTATCCGAAAGCGGCTGTACTGGGCGACCCGGCTGGTGGCGGAATTGATCGGCTGCCGGTGGCCGGTTTCTGGCAGAGGGAAAGGAAGGAGATTGCGATCGAAGGCGAAGATCGGATTTCAGAATATCGCTGTTACAAGTCGCACCATCAGCTGGTGGAGCTGGGGGTTTTGCCTAACGAACCCGATACCTGGCTGGTCTACATCCTGCGAGACCCGCGAGATATCGCCATTTCCTCGGCGACCCATTTTCAATTCGATCGTTTCCCGAACCTGGCCGGCTTTTTTCGCCGTTTCCGCCGGGAGAAAAGCTTTATCGCCACACTGTCTATCCTTTACTCGTTGGGCGAAATTATCGGCTCGAGGAAATGACGACCGCGCTCCTCGAGGGCTCGGGCCGGGTGCACAACTGGGTGCGAGTCTCCTGGCGAGACCACTGGCGGCCTTATCAGGCGGCCGGCATCCCGATCGTTCGCTACGAGGATCTGCTCGCCAACCCCTCGGAGGAATGCGCACTCGCATCCTCCGCTATCTCGGTCTTGCCCGGAGCAACGAGGAAATTGCGGGCGCGGTGGAGAACCAGTCATTCGCGCGGAAAAAGCAAACTCTGCTCGAACAGGGGCGAAACCGGCCGAGGCAAAATTCCTCCGCGTGGGCAAAGAGCGGCCAGTGGCGCGAGCAGCTACCGCGCGCCCTCCAGCAACGCTTCATCGATGAGCTCGGTCCTGAACTCAAATCCTGGAACTACCCAGTCAACGATCGCGCTGCCGCCTGAGCGCTGTTGCGCACCACTCTTCGTGAGCAGCTTTTGGAATCGCGGATCGCTTCGCAGCGGGTCCCATTCCCAGCGATACTTTAGGTCGTTAGGCGTAATGCTGTAGTCCACGCTGTCGGCGGCGCCGGGCGTCTTCAGCAATCGATCGATGAGCTGGATGGCAAGGTCCTTCTCGCCTACCCGGGCATAGATCAGCGCCAGATAACAAAGCATGGTTGCCCCATCGGTCGCGTCCTTCTCAATGGGCTTAAGCTCGACCGCGAGTTTGCCTTCCCGAATGGCTTCGTCGTGCCGGCCCATAAAGGCGTAAAGCATCCCAAGACTGGCCCGACGATCCGCCGCATCCGGTGCTTCTTTAACGTCCTGTTCGAAGTGCGGAGCCGCGGTCGCCAGCTCCTGGATCGCGCGGTCGTGGTCGTTCTGCGCCAGCGCAATTAAGCCAAGAAAAAAGCCGCGCGGTTGCGGTGCACTGGGGAGATAAGAAAAATCTTCACGTCCTGACGCCTGAATCGCCTTCGCTGCGCCGGCAAAATCTCTTTTCAGCATCGCCGCTTCCCACCGGCTCATGGTCACACTACCCTCAGGATCCTTGTCCGGCGGAATGCCTTCTAAATAACGTTGCAGGGCGTCGATATCGCCTTTCCACTGGAACTCGATGTAGCCCGATTGAATCTTCGCGACCACCGAGTCGGGCGCGACGGCACGAAAGCGCGCGGCTGCTGCCGCTGCCTGCGGCCAGCGACGCAGCGCGCCGTTGGTGAAAGAACATTGCGGATAATGTTCGGATTTTGCGGGTCGAGTCTTTCCATCCGTTCATAGGTAGCAAGCGCTTCCTCCCAATGCCCCTGGCGACGGCGAATCGCGGCGATATAGCCGCCGATGTTACTGTCGTTAGGCGAGTCGCGTTGCGCGGTCGCAAACTCGGCGAGGGCACGCTCGTAATCCTCATCAAACCAATAGGCGCATTGCCCAAGGGCAAAATGCGCTTCCCAAGGCCGAGGCTGAATGCGGGCGGCGGTCTCCGCTTCCGCGCGGGCCCGGTTCCTCCACGATTCGAGCGGCTCGTGAAAATGAAAGATTTCCGCGCAAGTCGAAGCGAGGTGCGCCCGGGCGAGATGCGAAATCAGGATCGAGCTGGATCGCGCGCGCATAAAGATCAACCGCCTGCCGGTAATCTTCGAGCAAGGTATCCGGTCCTTGTTCGAACGGCAGCGCCTGCAAATAAAGCACATAGGCCTCGGCATTTTGGGTCGGCTTTTTAGCCACCCGTTCTTTTTCCTCCGGGGTCAGGCGGGCGCGGAGAGCATCCGCGATTTCGGTCGCGAGATCGCCTTCAAGCCTAACGAATCCTGAATCGTGCGGTCGTAGTGATTGGCCCAAAGCTGGCGATCGGAACGGGCATCGATCAACTGGGCATTGACCACCACCCGGTCTGCCTTCCGACGCACGCTGCCCTCGAGAATATTGGCTACGCCTAACGACTTCCCGATTTCCCGGAGGTTACAGAGTGGCGGGATCGCCGAAACTTCATCACGCTCGTGCGACTGATCACGGTCAAATCCTGAATCTTGGCCAGATTGGTCAGGAGATCGTCCTGCATCCCATCCGCGAAATACACGTTGTCCTTGTCTTCGCTCAGGTTTTCGAAGGGCAGAACCGCGATGCTTTTCTCCGCGCTCGCACCTCCAGGCGCCGATTGCGATCCCGAATAGCGAAGGAAAAGGAGAACCACGATCGCGAGCGCGAGCAGAGCGATGACCGTCGAGTAAATGCGATGAACGATGTTCCAGTCTCCGGCTCGCTCGACCGGAGCCTCGGCCGCCTTAACGATCCCGGCGGGAGTAAGCTCAAGGCCCACGCAAGTGAAATCGCAATCGGAAATCCGGCGACGAGGACGAGAATGACCAGCCTGACAACCCAATTCGGGATTTCGAAAAAGGGTGAGACCTGCGTGGCGACCTGAATCAGAAGCCAGCTCGTCATTGTATAAACTGCCGCGGCGCGATAGACGTGGCGCCGCTTCAGCTCGGCGAAAAAATTCGGCCAGTTCACAAGTCGTTAGGCCGAGAAGCAAATCCCAGAGCATGGCGCAATTCCAGAACAGAATTGAGCCGGATCATTTGCTGGCAACATAAGCGCCTTTTCCAATCTTTTGCGACTGCTGCTCGGCGGAGTCCGGTTGAATCAACGGGCGAGACACCCGTTGGCCCCACAGGCAAGATGCCCGTGCCACGTTGACCCCAGAGGCCGGATGCCGGTACTCACTGAGGTTCCACGGCAACTAAAGCAGACGCACCTTCGTGATCGCGATTCGGCCGCCAAAACAAACGTCGACGTCGGCCTCCGGTGTGCGATGGCGGAGATGATATTCGCCCGCGTAATAGAGGCCACTCTCTTCTTCATGCCGGTAATTGAGCGGCAGCGGTTTCGGATCGAGCGGGCACCAGACGACTTCCGGCTCTGGATCGTTCCCTGCCAGCATAGGGAAATTCACGTTGTAAAAACTCCTGCTCGACCGGCTTCGCCAAAGATCCGACAACACGTCGGCCGCCCAGCGCCCGGTGCGATTCCAATCAAACTCTCCTCCCTTCCGATAGTAGGAGAGCGCGATCCCGGGCCAGCCATGAAGCAACGCCTCACGCACACGCCGCCACCGTTCCAGAATAGTAAACATCCGCGCCGAGATTCGCCCCGTGATTGATCCCGCTCAGAACCCATTTCGCTTCCGGCACGAGATGAAGCAGACCGAGCCGAGTGCAATCCGCCGGCGTGCCATGGATCGCAAATCGCCCTTCACCGCGCGCTTCAATCCGCACCCCTTCCCGCCAGGTAACAGCATGACTGACCCGGATTGCGGGGCCGCCGGAGCAACGATGATCGGCTCGCCATGTTTCCGCGCAGCGGTCACGAGGCGCGTTCAGGCCGGGTGCGTCAATGCCGTCGTCATTCGTGACCAGAAATTTCATCGAGGAAGAAACTACTACGTTGCCCAACCGGTCGCGACCAGCTCCACGTTGCCACTCGAGCCTGCCTTCCGTTGGGCAGTCGATTTCGTGGAAACGAGGCGCAAGTCTCGGAACTCGCCAGACGCCTTTGTTATCCCTCGCGGGAAATGCCCGGCTTATTACTCAGCCTAGGCTATGGTCGCGCCCTGGCCTTCGAGCAGTCGCTCGACCGCGCGCAGGTTCTCGAAAGTTGGCCAGCACTAATTGATCGTCGGCAACGGTGAAACCAAGATCCGATTCGAGGAACGCAACGAGCTTCATCATTGCCAGGGAATCGAGGTGCAGGAGTTCATCCGCATCATTGATTGGAGGCAATGGTTGTCGCGCCTCATTCAGGAAATCCATCAGCTTGTCCGGTATTACCATTTTGCAGGTTACACATCCGGGCGCCATCTGGCTACATGTGCTGATTACAATGACGCACTTGTAACGGTAACAGTTCGGAAAGATTTGTTTCGTGTGGCTAAAATTTAACGCTGCTTAACGTCGCTGCTTTCGCTTTCCCGCCGGGATTTTAAATCAGGAAACCATCGATCACTCTTGCCTGATGGCACGTAGAAAGCTTACGATGAGATCCCGATGATCCAGGCGAATTGTCGGGCGCGGTTCACGGCCGCGGATTTTCAATTCATCGTTCGCAGCGCTCGGCCGTTCGGCAAAGGAGCAAGTTTCGCTGGTTGACCTGCTCAGCGATTCCGAGGCGCGCGACGCGCGTCCTCGATAATCCCAGGCTGGTCGACGCCATCCTTTTCCCATGCGGGACAACTTTCGATCTCCTCGAGTTTTTATTTTTACGTCCTCGCGCGCCACGTCCTGCAACGAGCACAGATTACCGATCGCAAGCTGTGCGATTACATCGCATCGGTGCTCGAGACTTTCTCCCGCGTGAACGGTCTCCGTCCGCCCCACGCGGAAGATGACACCAGCCGCCAATATCTTTCCGACATGTTGATCGCGCTGACCCGCGCGACCGCCGAGCAGAGTTTTCTTCTGCCGCGCACACGTTGGGAACTACTCGCTTTTTGTCAGCGGCATTTTTCACGAGAACGCCCAGCACCGCAGCCGGCGCGGCGCGCCCGACTTGGAGTTCTACGAGAAAATCGGCCGCACCAATTTTCAACTCGTGGCCGGCCATTCAACCGCGCGCCGCTGCGAACTGAACGACGTTTACGAAGAGCTGGCCGGACCGTTTTCACGAAGTGCGGCTGGCGCTCAACCATCTCTCTGATGAACTGATCAACCTGGATGACGATCATCACGCTTCTCTCCTCTTGTGAACGAGACGCTTTTCAGCCAGATCCAAAAACTTTTCGAGCGGACTTACGCGCAGGTCGGGATCAACCTCGAGGATTGCCTGATTGACCGACGGCGTTGCCGGCAACTGTCGAAGCTGGCCGGCGCCTCGGCGGTCGAGCTGAGCGAGCTGGCTCGGACTTTTCTGCGCACGGCGAACGACCAGCTTTACGTCGGCATTTACTATTCGCGGTGGCTTGATCGAACAGCTCGAGCAACACGACCCGCGCGCTGGCCTAACGAATCGGAATATTCGTTCGCTGATCATGTTCGTGGAGGAAATCAATCACGCCCTCCACGCCGCACTCCAATTCCAGGATGGCCAGCGCAGGATCGGGGCGGAAGGATTTTGCCCGCAATCTTGAGCTCCAGGCCCGGGTCGATACCTACCTGGTGCTGCTTCTTGTTCGTTGCCTTCTTTCGCAAGACCCAGCGCGTCTCACGGGCCGACCGGCGCTGGCTGCGCTTTCATCTTTTCGAAGTCGCAAAACCCAGGAGCGTTCCGCGATGCCAATCTGCGCGGACGCTATCTCGGAGACGACCGAGTTGGCGGCGAGTTACACCCGTTCCCTCGATACTCTGAATGGCCTGCGCCGGGTGGAGGAAATCCGCACCTTCCGCGCGCTCGATTATGAGGCGAAGAAAGCGTATCATCGCGCTCATGGACCGCGCGCCGCAACGCCAGCTGCTCCCTCCAGGCGACCCTTCTTCAGAGTTAACGAGTAAGGAACCTCGGTCTTCCCGCCCTAACGGGTAAAGTCGGAGGTTGCCTCAGGGCAGCTCGTAGAACTCGACCAGCGCGTTGCCGGTCACTGTTATTCCCCGCACGATCGCGGTTGTGGTTGCCGGGCTGGAGATGAATATCGATCGCCGATTCCAGATCATTTACAGGCGGAACCGTGCTCGCGATAAAATCATCAACGATCTTGCGCACGACCCAATTGCCGGTCGATGCAAAGATGGCGTTAGCGAGTGGCAAACCGCGTGAGTTCGGCTCAGGGCAAGCCAAAAGTGTCAAAGCCGGCGCCGCCATCGGCCATTTCAGCCTAACGAACCGTCGCGGTTTCGCCAAATTTCTTCGCCAGGTCCTCGAGATGCTCGTCGATGTGCAGCTGGTCCGGACCAAAGATCTTCACCATTACCCGGTAAAAAGGATTGCGAATGCTTGAGACCTCGGTCAGAACCACATCGCAACCGTTGTCGTTAGGCTTGATTTCATAACTCCACGAACCCGCGAATGGTCCGGAACGATCGCCCATTTCGCGAACCAAGTGGTTCGGCGGCGCGCTTTCCGTGGTGATGATGGTCATGGTCATCCCGCCTTTGAAGATCTGTTTGGTCGCTTCCTTGCCATCGACCGGCGGAAGCAGCTCCACCTTTTTCGTGTGTTGCGGTTCCATTGCGCCAGGTTCTTCACGTCCGCGAGCAGGGCAAAGAGCGCGTCCGGCGGCTGATGGAGGCTGATTGAGCGCGTGGGTCGTGGTCGTCACCGGCAACATCCAGCCGACGAAAAACAATCCGCCGACAACCACGATGAGCACTGACAACCAGGTAAAAAATCCGACTTTCATCAGCTCGAAATGGCAAAACCACGCAGGTTCGGCGAGCGTAATTTTTCCAGCGTTTTGGCGCTTTCCTCTTGAAGACTTTCGACTGATAATCAGGCTCTGCTTTGCTCTCTATGGACGCTTCTTCTTCCGTCAGCCACGTCGCCCACGATCACACATGCCATGCGGAGCATGAACATCACGAGCTCGGTTTTTGGCGAAAGTATGTTTTTCTCGACCGATCACAAGGTGATTGGCATCCAGTGCGGCATCTGCGGACTGATCTTCCTCTTCTTCGGCTTCACCCTCATGATGCTGATGCGATGGCAGCTGGCGTTTCCGGGCACCAAGCTTCCGATGGTTGGCCGAATTGCTCGAAAGCGTGCTCGGGCCTGGGAGCGGTGACGAACGGGGTGATGACGCCTGAGTTCTACAACTCGTTAGGCGCGATGCACGGCACGATCATGATCTTCCTCGGGATCGTGCCGGTGGCGTTCGCCGCCTTCGGCAATTTCGTGGTTCCGCTCCAGATCGGCGCGCCGGACATGACGCTTCCGAAGATCAACATGGCGAGCTACTGGGCCTTCTTCGTCGGCGGCGTGATCATGCTGATCAGTTTCTTCGTTCCCGGCGGCGCGGCCGAGGGCGGCTGGACTTCCTATACTCCGCTGGCCGATCATTGCGGACAAAGGCCCGACCTACGATCTGATTTTCAACGGTCAAACTCTCTGGCTGATCGGCTTCATCCTCCTGATCACCTCGTCGTTGTTGGGCGCGGTCAATTTTATTGCCACCATCATTCAGTTGCGCGCCAAAGGGCATGACCTGGATGCGGCTGCCGTTTTTCGTCTGGGCGCAATTCGTGACCGCCTTCCTTCTTCTGCTCGCGTTTCCGCCGCTTGAGTCCGCGATTGTGATGCAGCTGATGGATCGGGTCGCTGGCACGAGTTTCTTCCTGCCGAGCGGCCTGGTGGTGAACGGCGCGCAGGTCCACGATCAGCGGCGGCGGCAGTCGCTTTGCTCTGGCAACACCTCTTCTGGTTCCTCGGGCATCCGGAAGTTTACGTGCTCATTCTGCCGGGCATGGGCATTGTCGCGGAAGTTATCGCGAACAACACCCGCAAACCGCTCTGGGGTTACAAAGTCGCTCGTCCTCGCCGCGTTGGTCCTCGGGTTCCTTTCCTTCATCGTCTGGGCTCACCACATGTGGCTGACCGGCATGGGCACGATAGTGAGCGCGTTCTTCCAGACGACGACGATGATCATCTCGATCCCGTCGGTCATCATCCTGAGCGCGTTTTTCATCTCGCTCTGGGGCGGCTCGATCCGGTTTACAGTGCCGATGCTGTTTGCGACGGCGTTTCTGCCGATGTTCGGCATCGGCGGTCTGACCGGCATTCCGCTGGCATTCAACAGCGCCGATCTTTATCTGCACGACACCTACTATGTGATCGCGCACTTCCATTACATCGTCGCGCCGGGAACGATCTTCGCCGTCTTCGCCGGCGATCTACTATTGGTTCCCGAAAGCAACCGGGCGCAAGATGAGCGATTTCTGGGGCAAGGTGCATTTCTGGCCGTCGCTCATCTGCATGAACGTCATCTTCCTGCCAATGTTTTTGCAGGGCATGCTCGGGATGCACCGCCGCTGGTACGATGGCGGCCAGGGCTGGACGCTGGCGGACGAGAAAGTGTGGGGCTTGAGCGGATTCCACTGGAATTTGCCGATTTCCATCGCCGCCTGGGTCATGGGACTCGCCCAAATCCCTTTCATCATCAACTTTTTCTGGAGCATTCGAAACGGAAGAAGGTTGACGACAATCCGTGGGAAGCGACCACCCTGGAGATGGACCGCGCCGTCGCCGCCGCCGCATGGGAACTTTGTCGTCGCCCCGGTTGCCTACCGTGGACCGTGACGAGTACAGCCTGCCCGGTCGTGAAAGGATTTCACGATGCAGACCGAGCCGGTCCTGCCTAAGCGAACGAGAGCCCGCGAACCCGCCAGCGGTTTCGGCCATTAACCTCTAGCCTAACGAGATTGCGATGGAAATTCCCTACACCGTAACTGCCCGGCCGGACACCGGGCTTTGGAACGCGAAGGTCGGCATCTGGCTTTTCCTGGCCTCGGAAGTGATGCTCTTCGGCGGCTTGTTCTCCGCCTACATCTTCTTACGGCTCGATGCCGAGCCCGGTGTCTGGCCGCACGGCCTCCTTAACGTCCCGGTCGGCACCATGAATACGGCGATCCTGATCGCTTCTTCGGTCACGGTCGTGCTCGCGTGGGCATCGTTGAAGATGCGTCGCTTTAACGCCTACTGGTGGTACATGCTGGCCACGATTAGCTGCGGCGTGATCTTCCTTTTCGTGAAGCTTTATTTCGAGTGGCCGCAAAAGTTCGATCACTTCGGGGCTTACATTAAGCCCAGCGCGCTCGAAAAGTACGAGCCTTATCTCGGCAACAAACACCTGCTTTCCGAAGGCCTGGCCCCGCGGGTGGAGATCACCGGACATCTGCACAATCACGAGGCGCTTCACGATCCCAACATCAAAGAATACGAGATCGGGCTCGACCCGATCTACACCGATCCGACCAATCCGAAAATGGATCGGCCACATTTCCTCTATGTCCCGCCGACGGATAAGATCGCGAAGATCGATAAAGCGGACGTCGAGCGGGCAACCATGTTCGTCCCCTCGCACAGCACTTATTTCGCGACCTACTTCACCATCACCGGGTTACACGGTCTGCACGTGCTCGGCGGGGTGATTGTTTTCATCTATTTTTGGCTCCCGGTCGGATCAAAATTATACCGCCAAAACCCGGAGCATCTCGCAAATCGAGTTGAGGTCGCCAGGGTTGTTCTGGCACTTTGTTGATCTCGTTTGGATCTTCGTTTTCCCACTCTTTTACCTGCTCTAAAGCGATGAATAACCCGCCAAGCACCGAACCCATCGAGCAGGAGACAGAGCATTACGCACCGCAGAGCCATGACGTGAGCAAGCACGTTCGCGGTTACCTGATGGTGGGCGCGACCTTGCTCATTTTCACCGCGCTGACGGTTTTCCTCTCTTACGTCAATTTCGGGACCCAGAAAGCAAACATCGCCGTTGCCATGGTGGTCGCGACCTTCAAAGCCGGGCTGGTTGCTTACATTTTCATGCACTTGTCAGCGGAGAAGAAGCTGATTTATCGCATCCTTATTTTCACCGCCATCTTCGTCCTCGGTCTTTTCTGGCTGACCTACCTCGCCTGCAATGCGATCCGGTCGTTCACTAATGTCGCTTAAAGGTTTTCACATCTTTTTCATCACCGATCTCCTCGCTGCTCGCGTTTGGGATCGGGGTCTGGTGCCTCTGGATCCAACAGCATGGGACCGGCTACCCCTTACGTTGTGGGCGCGATCTGTTCTTTCGTCGTCGCGCTTTCTCCTCGTCATTTATGGCTGCTGGTTCTGGCGCAAAATGAAACGGCTTCGCTTAATCTGATGAAGGCGAAGCTCGCACTCTTACTAACTCTATTGATTGGCTCGTCGGCTAGTCAGGCCATGGCCTGCGCCACTTGCATGACGGGTAAGGACTCCCAAACCACCGCGCATATGGCGGTCGCTATCTGGGTGATGATCGGTGCCGTGATGTCGGTGCTTGGCGGAGTGAGCGCCTTCGGGATCCATCTTTGGCGCCATGCCAATGTTCCACTGGAACCACACGAACAACTGATCAACGAGGACCTCGATAAGTATGATTAGCCTGGCGTTGATCAACGAATTCCTCGGACAGCCGCCGAATGTTTCCGAGCATGGCTACCAAATCGATCACATCATTGAGTTCTGCCATTGGTTCATGGGCGCGCTCTTCGTCGGATGGTGGATCTATTTCATCTTTGTTCTCTGGCGTTTTCACAAGAGCCGCAATCCGGTCGCGAATCATGAAGGCGTGACCAGCGGTATCTCGACGCACCTGGAGTTTGCGGTCGTGCTGATCGAGGCCGTTTTGCTCGTTGGTTTTGCAATTCCGCTCTGGGCTAAACGGGTGAACGCCTTCCCTAACGACAAAAACGCGATCCTGGTGCACGCAATCGGTCAGCAGTTTAACTGGAATTTTCATCTGCCCGGACCTGATGGCGTCTTCGGCCGGCGCGATCTGGCTCTGGTTTCTAATTCGAACCCGATCGGACTCGACCAGAACGACCCACACTCAAAGGGATGACTCTGGTGCTGCTCAACGAATTGCATGTCCCGGTCGATCGGAATGTGGTCGTTGATGTTTCTTCCAAGGATGTAATTCACAATTTCGCGCTTCCGAGTATGCGCAGCGCGCAGGATGCGATTCCCGGCCAGGTCATACCGATGTGGTTCAAACCGATTAAGACCGGGACTTACGATATCGTCTGCGGTCAGCTTTGCGGGCTCGGCCATTATTCGATGAAGGGAAGTCTGGTGGTCGATACGCCAGCGGATTATCAAGCGTGGTTGAAGGAACGAGCGGAGCTTTCAGGAACACCGCCGGCTGCGCCACCGCAACCCAACGTCCCGCGGGTGAACCGCCGGTCGGTTCAACACCGGGCACCGTTCCGCCGCCAGGCGCCCCGAAAGCATCCAACCCGGGCGGCGGATAAGGAGAGTGGACCGGCGTTGAGCCGGGGCGAACCACGAACTGATGCGCGCGTCCGCACCTGAACCAGAATCGGTTCCTCCATCGCTTTGCCTGGTTTACCGCCGGCGCGACCGTGCTTTTGATTTGCAGCGGCGGAATGGTAACAAGCAAAGGCGTCGGTTTGGCGGTCCCTGATTGGCCGACGACTTTTGGTTACAACATGTTTTTCTTCCCCTTCTCTAAATGGGTCGGCGGAATTTTCTTCGAGCACACCCACCGGCTGATTGCTTCGGTGATTGGATTCCTGACCATCATCCTTGCGGTCTGCGCTCTGGCGCTCAAGCGCTGAACGTTGGCTCAAAAATTTGGGCTGGCTCTCTTTAGCCGCGGTCATTTTGCAGGGCATACTCGGCGGTTTGCGCGTCACCCTGCTGAAGGATGAGATTGGAATCTTTCACGCCTGTCTCGCCCAGGCTTTTCTTGGTCTGCTGGTAGTGATCGCGCTGGCGCTTTCCCCAACCTGGCGACGCCTGGCCCAATCCCGTCCTGGTCGCTTCGGGTAAGTCGCTAATTGTTTTTGCCCTCGTGATCTCGGGACTGATTTACGCTCAGCTTGCGCTCCGGGGCGACCATGCGACATCAGCATCGCGATCTCTCGATTCTCGACTTTCCGCTTGCCTACGGACGCGTCATCCCCGCGACCGATTCTGCCACTCTCGCCCAGATAAATCAGGGGGCGCGACGCGCAGGCTCTTTCCGAGGTCACCGCCGGCCAAATCTGGCTGCAATGGTGGCATCGATTGATCGGGGCGATGGTTGGCTAACGATTGTAGGATTCTGGCTGTGGGTCAGACAGGAAGCGAAGAATTCAAGCCTACTACCTAACTTATCCCGTCTCTGGCTCTGTCTGGTGATTATTCAGATCACGCTCGGCGGCTGGACGATTCTCAGTAATAAGGCCGCGGATATAGCTACCGCCCACGTGGCGTTTGGCGCGATTACGTTTGCTACCGGAGTGGTGATCTCCGCTTTGTTAATCAGGTCGCATCAACTCGCGCAACGTTCGCAGCCGGTCCCGACCAGGCCTCAACTCGCGGAGGCAGCAGCATGAAGACCGCAGTGATTGAGCCTGCGGCCACGGTTCCAATCGAGCGGGGCTGGACCATGGCCGACCTCGCCAGAGTTAGTTAAGGCGCGGCTAACCTTTCTCGTCCATGATCACGACTGCGGTCGGCTTCTATGCGGGCTGGCACGGACCGATGGATTTTATCGCCCTCGCTCACGCTGTAATTGGAACTGCCTTCGCGGCTGCCGCTGGGGCCGCTGCGCTCAATCAATGGGTGGGAACATAAGTATGACGCACTGATGGTTCGGACGCGGATGCGACCGATTCCCGCCGGCCGCATGTCTCCACGCGAAGGATTAGTCGTGGGCACGATCGCTTGGAATCGGTGGCGTCTCTTATCTTGCCATCACAACCAACCTTATCAGTGCCGCCCCTGCGCTGCGGCCACGATCGCTCATTTATCTCTTTGCCTACACACCGCTGAAACGAATCAGTGTGAGTAACACTTTGATCGGGGCAATTCCCGGCGCCTTACCTCCATTGATTGGTTGGAGCGCACGCCACGCAATCGACCTTGCTCTTCCGGCATGGACGCTCTTTGCCATTCTCTTTTTCTGGCAGTTACCTCGCTTCTTTGCCATCGGCTGGATTTATCGCGAAGATTATGAGCGCGCCGGGTTTGTCATGCTTTCCGGCCGCGACCTCGAAGGCGCGCGCGCACGGGGCGGCAAAGCGTTATCTTTACCGTCCTTCTGATGCTCGCGAGTGTTACACCGGTCTGGCTTGGAATTGCTTCGTATCTGTTTTTGCCGGTTGCAGTTTCGTTAGGCGGTTTATTTCTCGGGCTCGCAGTTCGTTTTCAGCTGTCCCGTAATCTCGCCACCGCGCGCCAACTCTTTCTCGCTTCGATCATTTATCTGCCTCTTCTTCTCGGCGCGCTGGTGCTAACCCGGCGATGAGCACAGCCGCGGATCTTTCGCCGGTCAGGGCCCCCAATTCCTGGCCCGCGCTGGCTTGGAAGCTCGGCTTGTTCCTTACGCCGATTCTGATTGCAGCTGGCCTCTTCTTGCTCCGGCAAGTCAGGAGTTAGCGCGCCTCGCGAGAGTGCATCAACGTGCCGGATGACGGCCCCGTGCCAGCATTTCAACTGGTGAACCGGATAACCAATCCTTCGGCACGGAGCAGTTACGCGGAAAGATCTGGATTGCCGATTTCGTTTACACCAGTTGTCCGGCCCTTGTCCGAGTGATCAGCAGCCGCATGGGCGAGGTGCAAAGGCCGCTCAAGGACACAGATCGTCAAGCTTGTCACCTTTAGCGTCGACCCCCAGCATGATACACCGACAGTGTTACGAGACTATGCGGCGAGACTTAACGCCGAACCCGGTCGTTGGAATTTTCTAACCGGAGACAAAGGCACGGTCTATCGCCTGGCGGGGATGGTTTCAAACTTGCGACAATGGATGATCCTCAAGGCCCGGGTCCAATTCACTAGCACCCGAATCGTTCTGGTCGATCGGCGCGGCAGCATCCGGGGATACTATGACGCGCTCGATGCCGATGCGACTTCACGAGGCTCCGCGCAGACACGCATCATCTCCTTCAAGATCAACCCGCCCCCAGATAGCTGAGAAGGAACCAGAGATTTTGCCAGGTGCAGAGGCTCTTTTCGAAAGCCTTGCGCAGACCGGCGTAATCCTTCTCCCGGCAGGTCAGGCGAAAGTTAAGCGCATGGGGCTTTCGATCCACGGTCATTGAATAACAGGCAAACTTCTCGCCGAAAAACGTATACTTGAGCTCCGACCAGGTATGTGTGCAGCCCATCAATCTGAAGGGCGTCAACCTGCTCGGCACTGATCTCGGGATTCTGACTGCCTTGAGGGAGCGAGCGCAAGGCCTTTTGCTTTAGCTCTTCCTTCCCCGCATCATCGAGATTGATGGCTTCGCTCTCGGGCAATTTCGTTACTTTGGCGCTGGCTTGCGATAACTGCTCGGGTTGCACCAATAGCTGATCCCGGCTGCCGGTTGCACTTCAATCTCGCGGAGGCTGGTAACTCACTCTTGGCAACTGGCCATTCCCGAAAGCGAGTTGCGAAATTTTTGTCCCGTCGAGGATCAAAGACCTCCGGCTGGGGAGAAAGATCCGAGTTCCGCCATCGCGGCCATCGCCGGGAAGCTCATCCAGATAAGTAGAGCGCGTAGCTAGCTTCATTGAGCCAGAAACCAACGGCCTTTGGTGTAGCTGTATACAGTCAAGGTCCCAGGCGGAGTAGTTGATCTGGAAGTTGGTATCGAAAAACCACTGCCGGTTCGGAGGATTATAGACATTGGCACTCCCCAACGACTGATGGACTGGCGACTTTGATAGAGCTCCACCATTGAGCCATAATAAGTGAGAGACTTTGCCACTCCAGGTTTCAAGGAAACGCGGGAAGTTTTCTGCGCCACCGCTGTAATAATTATTCGCGCTCGGCACAATCCCGGAGACGATGGCCGCATTCACCGTCGTGTTACTCGCAACGCGTGAACTTAAACTTGCTGAAGAGTTAGAGTCCACCCAGGAATTGGAAAGAATGTTCACCGCATCGGCGATGACAGCACAGGGGCACGGGTATACCCGGTGACTTGCGGTTGGCTGTAATTGCCCGGAATTCGATGGGTGGATTTCCACCGGTATCTATAATCTCCTGAATATAAACAGGATTCGAGCTCGCCACGGTCAAACCCAGTGCTTGGCATTATGGTGCCATTTTTTAACCTGACTCCTCAGCTGGGTGTCCACCAGTTTTGGCAGCTGGCACTCGTGTCATTGATATAAATGATGTTGTTGAACGGGAGATAGCGCGTTCCGTTACGGATCTTTGTTACTCCACCTGTCCCATGTCCAGGTGTAACAAGGCGAACCGGCGCCACCTTCGCGGTTGTCCTGGATGGTTTTGATTGGTAGTAATCGCATTCGCCAAAGTGTTGTAGAGCACACCAGCCTCGCCGGGACTCGACGCCGTAACAATGTTGTTGTTTTGGTCTCCGAATGGTGACGTTGTTTGGAACCATCAACCGCGGATCCTAACTCCAGCCCGGTCGTGGTAACGCTTGCCGTCGAGTGGATCGGAATAGCCGCTGACCGGAGGGCTCAATTAGCTCGTGATAACTGTCCAGTTGTTTGGATTGGTGTCGCTGGTTGAAGAAAATTCGCGTAGCGTCCAGATAAGAGGCTGATGAGCAACATCGTAGGCGGGCGGAAGGTTGGTTGGATGGTTCGGCGACGTGGGGTGCTTCTCGGATACTCCCACCGGGCGAACTGGGCATCGCCAGAGCGAAACCAACGCAGACCCAATCGGTAGCGTAAGTAACCCTTGTATCAGAAAGGTGAGGAGGTTGTGATCGAGCTGTAGAGGGTCCCATTGGTGTGGACACCACCCATTAGACACTCATCAGCGCGCCGGATTGAATCTCGAGCACGTCGCGACACAAAAGATTGCCCAGTTCCAGGGAGAGAGTTGATTCCTTCTGAAAGACCCGATCGGACCCTGGCGGTGATCTTTATCCGATTTGAACGGCAAGAGTCACGTCCGCCTCCCCGAGATAGGCCATGGTTGAGTAGTGGTCGGTGACATCCCGACAGCGGAACCAGCGGCGCACCGTTGGCAATAGGTCTCATCTGGGGATCGACCGCGATCACCTGGAAATTGCTCTACCGTAGGAACTTGCGGCTGGGTAAGGTCCGCTGGTGTTCGCTGGGCGGAGAAGTTACTGATCCCAGGAAACTGCGATTGGGTCGGCAGCGGGATAGTGCTAAAATGAGCTCGTATTTGAGGCAGCATCTGTGTTATCTGACAGACTTCTCGCCAATAGGAGAATTCGTGTTCGACGAACGCCGTCGCCAACTTGTAATTGCGGTTCTGAAACACATCCGAGCGGCGGACGTGATGGCGAACCGCGCTCGTATAGTCGAGAGCAACCACCACGCCGACCGCGAGCGTGGCGATGACTGAAAGGACAACGATTAACGACGATCCGTCTGTTGAATTCGAAACCGGGGTTTTCATTGGTAGGTGGTGAGCCGGGCTCGCATTGGAACCTGGCCATTCAGGAGGATGTTGGCGGACTTGAAGCCGCGGTTGAGTAGCTCGCATCGGCGGTCGAGAGGTCGATCGCCGCCACGAAGCTGATAGTAGAGAGCACCTCCGGGAGTCGAAGGGACCGAAAACGGTGTCGGACTGGTGATGTCGTTGCCGAGAACGGCAAAAGCGCTTCCTAGCCGTTGGTCCGTGCCATTCGAGAGCGCCGTTGTTCACGACATAGGAACAACGATCGGTAATAAAGCAGGGAATGTTATAGAAGGTAGGTGAGCCCGTGCCCGAAATTGCGACTCCGATGGGTGAGGCGAGCGTGATGCCGTACTTATTGCCGCCAACACCAGTAACTGCCGTAATGTCCTGTTCGATTTCATGCGTTTCGATTGATCAGCCGTTCGCCAACCTGCGGGGACAACGCGTCCGTCCCCCGTAAGCTGCTATCTGAAAATGACTGACGTTCCGATGGCGGCGTCTCCGACAATTTGATAAGGACCGCCCCAGCCCAAAGTTGAAAGGAAATCCCGGGAGCGGGCGTATTCGGAGGTGGATTAACCAGAGGCACTGAATTCACATCGCAGAGGGAGCGGGCAGCGAAACGCACGAATGAAGGTCCTGGACCAACTCCAAGCATGGCGACGCGTGCCTGCTGATGCGCGGTATTCACGGCCGTGTTCTTCGCTCCGAGAATCAACCCGACGTTCAGCATTGAGAAGATCGCCAGCCCGATGCTGCCGATCAGACTCAGAGCGATAGTCAACTCGAAAAGCGTCGTGGCATGAACTGTATTCCGACCGTTGACTCTCATATGTCAGAAGTGCGCAGAGCGCTGCGGGTCATGCTGTAGGACTTGCTGCGGTAGGTATGAGTCACCTGCACATCCGCGCGATGCGATCGACGATGACGATTCCAATTTAGCGTTGTGCTCATCGTCCGGTGACCAGTGGTCGTTAGTGTTCCGGAGACCACGATGCCGGTAGCCGGTTCGCGGTAGATCGGGACGTTGCGAGTAATATGACTGCCCAGGACCAACTCGGGAGCGGATCTGGCGGTGCCATCGGCATTGGTTTTCTGGGGATTAAACGGTCCGTCCGAGAGAATGAGATCGATCTGGTTCTGCACCACGGCGGCGGCGCCGTGGTGGCATTGCGGGCGATGCTGGCGGACTGATTGAGGCTGGTCATCGCAACCATGAAGGCAGTCATGGTGATTCCGATCAGAGCGATCGCGACAGCGGCTTCGGTGAGGGGTGAATGCGGCTAACTGTGGGGAGGCAATGTGCCCTCAGTGGTTGGAGTCGTCCACGCCTGTGGATAAAAGGAGCAGGCGACATGCCGTGCATTATAATTTCCATAAATTCTGGACAGGGGTCTTTCCCGGCCCCCGAGCCCTTCACGCCAGGCCCCTCTCGGCTTCAGACGCAACGAAGCTGGGATTATGGCCTGCCCAGATCTTCGTTCGCCACCAGGCGAAGGTAGTTCTGATACTCGCCCTTGGGACAGCTTATCGATCAGGCTTTCAAGGTGGGATCGTTCGATGAATCCCATCCGCAACGCGATCTCTTCCAAACAGGCGACCTTCAGGCCCTGTCGGTGCTCGATCGTGGCGATGTAGTTGGCAGCTTCCAGCAAACTGACCTGGGTGCCGGTATCAAGCCAGGCCATTCCCGGCCTAACAAACGCAACCTGAAGCTTTTTCTGACGGAGGTAAAGCAGGTTAAGGTCTGTGCAGTCTCCAACTCGTCGCGCGCCGAAGGAACGAGCGTTTTGCAATACTCCGCTACCTCGCCGTCATAAGCATAGAGGCCGGGAACGGCAAACTGGCTTTTCGGCTTCTCCGGTTTCTCCTCGAGGCTGATGACATGCCCGTCGGGGCCAAACTCGACCACGCCATAACGCTCCGGGTCGCGCACCTGATAGCCAAAAATGCAGGCCCCGTGTTCGAGTGCGAGCGCGTCCGCGGAAAAAATCGAGTCTCCCATAAAAGATGTTGTCCCCAAGGAGCAAGGCGACGCGATCGTGTCCGATAAATTTTTCTCCAGCAATACGTAACTGAACGAAGTACAAT